>Ga0187777_10001509_pt1 | contig 15124 bp, 14 predicted proteins | sample 1015_Q2_SP5_10_M_FD_132416 | JGI IMG/M metagenome (GOLD analysis project Ga0187777, IMG submission 132416) | Tropical peat soil microbial communities from peatlands in Department of Meta, Colombia - 1015_Q2_SP5_10_MG | ecosystem: Environmental > Terrestrial > Soil > Wetlands > Peat | place... | reverse complement strand
GTTCCCGCAAGCGAGACGCGTTCCCACTTGCGCCGCTCGGAGGGCGCTTCGCGCACGACGCTGGGGCCGGGTGTGGGCGGCGGTGAAGTGACGCGCGGAGACGGGGGTGCGGGAGCCGCCTCCGGGGGAGGCCCCGGCTCGATCGGAACAACCCGTGGCGGGGTGCGGTTTGCATGCTTCAAGGCATAGAGGCGCTCGTCGGCAACGCTCAGCAACGCGCCCTTTTGATCTCCGTCGTGAGGATGCACAGCAACGCCAAAGTCGAGTGTCACACCCACATCCATCTTCAGAGGATGCAGCTGATTTTCGTATTCGGTTCGCACGCGTCGGCAGAGGGTAACGGCCCGTTCTGTGTCGGTCTGTGGCAACAGCAAGGCGAATTCATCACCGCCAATGCGGAAAGCGAAGTCAGCGGCGCGCAGAGTCGTTCGCAGTGTCGTGGCTGCGATCTGCAGGACATGATCTCCCTGAAGATGCCCGAAGCGGTCGTTCACCTCTTTCAATTTGTGAAGGTCCAGGATTACAACCGCGAGCTGCTGGCCGTAGCGCTTGGCGCGATTGAGTTCCTTGTCGAGATACTCGTCAAACAAACGGCGATTGTAAAGTCCGGTGAGCGCGTCGGTTGCCGCGTTAATCTGCAGCTTCTTAAACTCGTCGTATTCGACCAGGACGGGAACCCGTAGGGAGCTCATCGAAGAAAGAACGTCCACCATCGCGGTCCGCAAAGAAACGTTTTTTCCAGTGCTGGTAACGAGCTCTTTGCGGCGTTCGAGAATCTTGCTCCAATACTCGCTGCTTTGCGCCTCGGTTAGGTCGATCTGTGCGATCGTGCGGAAAAATTGCCGCAGGAATTGCCCGCGTGCCTCCTCATCGAGGCCCTCTAAGGTCTCTACGAGCAAATCCAGCAACGAATCTTCGGCCGATTGCTTCGGCTGAAAAACCTCGCCGGGCTGGGGCATCGATGGGTTCCGAACCAACCTGCCTTGAGACAAAAAGAGGCATCCGCGGGGGCAAGACTCTTATAGCACGGACGGGTCCATTTACACCAATTCGGGTCTGGCCAAGGTTTCGAGCGCTCGAACTGTAACTCGCTGTGTGGCGGGGTGTTACCGGCAAGCAGATGAAACGGGCTCGCGGCAGCCGAACGGAGAGTGAAAAGCTGTTCCACTTAGGGCTCGATGTGTGTCCTGAATGAGACGGATGGAGAATCAGGCAATCGGTTTGAGGAATTCGACTCCTACCAGATGAATGTCGCCGGCTTCCTGCTGCCGCTTCACCCTCGCCTGAATTGGTGGCATTCCGGCTGGAACCAGCGCCGACGACGTAATCGAGGGTGCCGGAATGGTGAGTGTCACGACCCCGCCCATGGGTAGCGGCCGCGGACTGGTCAGGAACGCACCCAGACCGCTAACGTCCAGAGTCTTCGCGAGCTCCACAAACTGCTCACCATGAGCGTCCTTGCCCCGGATAAATAACGGGACTTGCAGGTGGATCCGCTGAAAACGCCTACGCTCGTCGGTCAATGGCTGGGCTGCGAAACTCGGATTGACCAATTCTTCTCTCAGATTCATTCGGTACTCAAGTTTTAGTACTAATCGGCGCCGGCTATTCCTATGCACGTTCTCCGCCCTCGTCAGGCTCCAGATTAGACCTAATGAAATCAATCAGTTACGGAGTTAGGCGGTATGCGTATTTAGGGAGTGCGAATCGAAATGCGCAAATCTACGGCAATTCATTTCCAAGATTGTGCAATCTTGGAACTCATTTGCCATTGACACAATTTGTTTCGTTCTGCGAGCATACGACTACAAGCGAATCCCCCGGCTAATATCGGAGAGGAAAGATATACCTCCCGGAGCATGGCCCGTGGCGGAGGGTGGGTTGTCTAAGAGCGCGGCAGCAGAGAAGCAGGCAACCGGTCAGGCCACGTTTCAGATGGTCGCGAGTTTGCTGGATGCCATCGACCGGCCCCTCCTCGTATCGGACCGAGCCGGCCAGATTCTTTTCGCGAACCTGCATGCGCAAGACGCGCTGCGCTCCCCGAAGCTAGGAGCCAACTGGGCGCCGGATCTGTTTGACGACATTCTCGCCACCGATCGCAAGCAAGTCCTCAGCAAACTGGAAAGTGGGGAGCAGGATGTGAACCTGCCCGTAGCGAGCACCGAGGGCGCCTTTCGGGCGCGCATCCGCTGGCTTCCCGAACCCGATTGGCTCGCGGTCTATATCGAACCTGAGCCTCCTGCCGAGGAAGCAGAAATCCGCCAAACCGTGCAGGAGCTGATGCAGGAGCGGGAGATCACCTATCGCAATCTACTCGCCGCTTATCTGCGCCTGCAAGAAGCGAACCGTCAGAAAACGGTGTTGCTCGCGTCGGCCGCGCACGAACTGAAAACGCCCCTGGCCGTGATGAAGGGCTACTACGATCTGCTGCTTTCCGGATCCCTCGGGAGGCTGAGCGAGCAGCAAGTCGATATTTTGCGCGAGTCCAAGGAAAGCTGTGACCGGCTGGTCCGCTTGGTTTCCATGTTCTTGAACTATTCCGCTCTGGAAAGCGGCAAACTTGTGCTGCAGTTGCACGAAAACGATTTGCGCGATTGCATTCATGATGTCGCAACCCGATGGAAAGATGCCTTCCAACGTGCCAATGTACGCTTGGAGACGCGCGTGCCCCACGGCTTGCCCGCGTTCCCTTTCGATTATCAGAAGGTGCAACAATGCATCGTAAACCTCCTCGATAACGCGCTGAAACACACGCCGAGCGGAGGGACCATCACCTTGAGCGTGCAGTTGCATTTCTGGGAGCGGCGCGTGGCCGAGACCGCACCCCCTGAGGACCGGCGCCAAGGAGGTGAACAACGGCCCAACAGCATTCTGTTGACCGTGACCGACACGGGTTCGGGAATCGCGGCGGAATTCCATCAAGAGATTTTCGACGAGTTTGTGCGCGTGGATCCCTCCTCTTCGGGAATGGGATTGGGACTGGCGATCACCAAGCGATTGATTCAGGCCCATCGCGGCAAGATCTGGGTGGATAGTGAATTGGGTCGCGGCAGCTCATTTTCGTTCCTACTGCCAATTCGAGCCGAATAACAAAAAAACTACTGCCGGGGATCGGAAACGATGATGGATCACAAAGAAAAAATCATGGTCGTGGACGATGAGCCGAGTATCCGAAAATACCTCCGGACGCTGTTGGAGGTGGACGGCTTCGAGGTCGAAACGCTTTCCAGCGGCAAGGAGGCTCTGAAGCTCGTCGGAGCTGGGGAGCGGCCCGACTTCATCATCCTGGACGTGTTGATGCCGGAGATCGACGGGCTCGAAACCTTGCGGCAGTTAATGCAAGTGGACCGCTCGCTTAACGTCATCATGCTCTCCTGCGCCAACGAAGTGAATACCGTGGTGGAGGCCATCCGCCTCGGGGCGCTCGATTATCTGACCAAGCCGTTTGAAAAACCGGAACTCGATGCGGCCTTTCTGAAGTGCAAGCAGAAGCAGCAGCTCCGCTCCGAGAATCAGAGTCTGCGTGAATACTGCGAGGCCTTGACCGAGGACATTTCGTTCCTCGCCGCCAGTCCTCAAATGCTGAAAATCCGCCAACAGATCCTGCAGATCGCCCCGGTGGACGTGCCGATTTTCATCAGCGGCGAGAGCGGAGTGGGTAAGGAAGTGGTGGCGCGGATGATTCACCTGCGCTCCAAGCGCCAACAGCAACCGTTCGTAAAGGTGAATTGTGCGGCGTTGCCGGGCGAGCTTCTGGAATCCGAGCTATTCGGATTTGAGCAGGGAGCGTTCACGGGCGCCGTGCGCGCAAAGCCCGGAAAGTTTGAATTGGCCAATAAGGGAACGATTTTCCTCGATGAAATCGCCGAGATGAGCCCTCATTTGCAGGCCAAGCTTCTGCACGTGCTACAGGACGGCCAGTATTCCCGCCTCGGTGCTCGTTCGGTTGTGAACGTGGATGTTCGCGTCTTAGCCGCGACGAACGTGGATGTGAAAGAGGCCATGCGCAGCGGGCGTTTCCGCGAAGATCTTTACTACCGTTTAAACGTCCTCTCACTGCACATCCCGCCCTTGCGTGAGCGGACGACCGAGATTCCGCTGCTGTTTCGACACTTCCTGGTCAAGTACAGCGAGAAATACCAGAAGACGCCGCCGGACCCATCGAAGAATCTGCTGGAAGCGGCGATGCGCTATCCCTGGCCCGGAAACCTGCGGGAGCTCGAGAACTTCGTCAAGCGCTACGTGATTTTGGAGGACGACGAAGGAAGCTTCCGCGAATTGCTGGAAATGACCGGCCAGCAGCAGCGCGTGGCCCCGCGCGAAGAAACCCTGGTGCCCAAGGAACAGGGTTTGAAGGCTCTGGTGCGCGGACTGAAAGATGAAGCAGAGATGGAGGCCATCGCCGACGCTCTGGAAAAAACGAACTGGTGCCGCAAGGATGCGGCGCGCATGCTCGGAATCAGCTACAAAGCTCTGCTGTACAAGATGCGTCAGTTCAACCTGGACTCGGGCCGTGGTTCGCGATCGGCCGCCGCGAAGGCAGCGGCTGCGGCCAAAGAGCCGGCAGCGAAAGCGACGGCGCCGAGCGAGGAGGTTTCCTCGACTCCAGCCGTTCGTAGCTCCTAGGGAATTCTTCTTTTCTTTGCGTATCGATCGGTGCGCGTCTGTCAGCAAATCACCAGGTCGTGTGAGGGCGCGTAGTCCTAGGTCTGCAAATAGTTGCATATCTAGAAACAATGCAGCGAATTAGCGTTGTCCGCTTGACAGACTTTGATCTAGTATTCCGCTCCGGAACAGGCGGCACGCATCGATCTTCGCGGGCTGAATCCAGCTTTTGGTCTCTAGCATCCGAAAAATAGAACTTGCGCGGTTATTGTTTCCAAAGGGGTTGTTTGTTTCGCAATCGCTTTGGGGCTCTAAGCCACGGCTGCCACGAAAGTTTTCAACAGGAGACGGGCCCATGCCGGATAGAGTAATCTTGTTTGGAAGAGAGATTGCTGATTCAGGCTTTGGGGATAGCACTGTGAACTCCAACCCCGTCCTGGAGGAGCCACAGTAATGACGGAACGTCGCATGGCGCGCCGGTACGATCTCTCGCTTCCCGTAAGCGTCCGTATGCCGATCACCCGGGAACCCAGAACGCACAGCGGTCAGACCCGCGATATTTCGACGCGCGGTGTGTACTTCGTGCTGCAGAACGACCTGGCCCCCGGCACCGAACTCGATTTCACGCTCACCCTCCCCTCGGACATCACACGAGGCGCCGAAGTGCTCGTTCGCGCTCACGGTCGCGTGGTGCGGGTCGACAAGCGTTCCGATGACGATCACCCGACGATCGGAGTGGCAGCGGTCATCGAGCGCTACGACATTATTCGCGGAGAAGCTTCACACATCTAGTCGCTCGTCCGGCGGCCCATCCTTACAGTACCTCTAGCCCCCCTCAAGACGGCTGTGGAAAACCATTTTGCATTCCGTCGGGGAACGCTGCTTCCCGAAAGTGACAACAATTTTCAGCCCTGCAAGGAAACGCGCTGGCGATTCGATTCAGCTGTCCGCGTCACCGAACGTCAATTGGCTGAATCAACTAGCGACGGATGGCATATTCACAGGACCCTGCTGAAGCGCCGCGATTCGGGTGAGTTTGGCTTGCGGCGTGCTGAGTCGACGGAGGGGAAGTTTCGGTTCATTCGCGATATTCATGGCCTCGTCAGCGCCAGCCAAGTCACCGGTTTCAGCGAGCTCCTACGAACTACCGCCCGCCCACATTTATTTTGGCCCCTCGCCAGCCATGCAGGCGGTGCGGCAAAAGGTCGAGCGCGCCGCTGGTCTGAATGTTCCCATACTCGTTCTCGGCGAGAGCGGAACGGGCAAAGAGATTCTGGCTCGCTTGATACACGACCGCTCGCCTTGGCGAAGCGGTCCCTTTGTCAAGGTGAACTGTCCGGCGATCCCCGGCACGCTATTGGAAAGTGAGCTCTTCGGTTTTCAGAAGGGCGCCTTTACCGGAGCTCACGTTGCGAAACCGGGCCACATCGAGATGGCACAGGGCGGCACTCTGTTCCTGGACGAAATTGCTGAGCTTGACTCCAGCCTACAGGCGAAGCTGCTCCACGTGCTGCAGGACGGCCATTTTACGCGCATTGGCGATCACGAAGAAAAACGAATGGACGCCCGCGTGGTATGTGCGACGAACCGGCAGCTACAGCGTGAGATCGAATCCGGCGGGTTCCGGTCCGATCTACTCTACCGAATCAACGTAATCACCATCACGTTGCCGGGACTGCGCGAACGCCGCGACGATATCCCCTATCTTGCCGAATACCTTCGCGTACAGTTCAACCGCCGATTCCAGCGCGAGGCTCCTCCTTTGTCGAGCGACACATTGCACGTATTGCGACAACGCGATTGGCCCGGAAACATTCGGGAGCTAGAGAATTGTATGGCTCGCTATGTCGTCCTCGGTTCAGAAGAGGGTTTCTACGGCGAGCGCTCGGATCGCGCCTCCAGTCACTTCACCTACGAACCTACCGAGGACGGCAGCATTCCCCTCAAGCATATCTCGCAGCAGGTGACCCGCCGGATGGAAAGGGATGTCATTCTGAAGGTCCTTCAGGCGAATCATTGGAATCGTCGCAAGGCCGCCGAAATTCTAAAAATCAGCTACCGTGCACTGCTCTACAAGGTTCGCCAGGCTGGCCTTCCTGCCAAGCGCCCCCGCCAAAAGCCACGGGACAATGAAGGGTCTCCCCCCGACTCCTCTGGATCGGACTAACCACAGCAGCGCCCGAGCCCGATTGCGCTAGCGCAAGGACAGACAGAAACATGCCCGCTACCCTGAGATCGGCCCTACCTGGGACCGCTCTAAGTGCTTGATTGGACAGAGACAGAGGTCACCCTTCGGGTACCCGTACCTGGTATGAAATCGCCGGCGGAGTCTTTCTTGCCCGCGCCGGTCGATTCAGCTAGCCTGGATTGCAGGATGAAGAAACCGAGCGGCAAATCGAGCCTGAAGGTGTGTCTTCTCTCGCCGCATCCGATGGTTCTAGATGAGTTCCATCGCCTGCTGGAGGACTCTGGTTTCCAGATCACGTCCAAGCAACTCGATTCGATGCTGGCGCCGGACTTGCGACACCTCGAGGTCCCACGGGCCTCGGTGTATGTGGTCGACGCCCACGCCGCTCGACAGGCGACCGGGGCGCTCATGGGCAACATTCTCGAGCACCATCCGGGAGCGCGTCTGTTGGTGGTTGGAGACAAGTTTAAAGAAGCCGATAGCTACGCCCTCCTCCGCCAGGGTGCCAAAGGAATCCTAACCTATGCGGAGGCGCGCACACAGCTCCCTCGAGCGTTGCCGCAGGTCGCTGTGGGTGGGATTTGGGTTCCGCGGCCCGTTCTTTCCCGTTTTGTGGATTCGATTCTGAGCGGAACGCAGGGGCGCCGCCTGCGCATGGAGTCTCCCAACGAACTTAGCCGGCGTGAGCAGGAGGTACTAAACGGTTTGTTGGAAAACCTCGCCAACAAAGAGGTAGCGGACCGGCTACATATTTCCGAACGTACCGTGAAATTCCACGTCTCGAATCTCCTTGCCAAATTCGGTGTGCGCCGCCGCGCCGACCTGATTCTGCTGTGCTACCAGCGTCGCAACGCAGACACCGCCTAGTCCCGTCTTCGACCCATCATGTGCATTTGCTTGTGATAATCTCCCGAGGTGGCTGTTTTTTTTATCGAGAATTTTGGCTGTCGAGTGACCGAAGCGGACACGTCCGCTCTTTCGCGAGCGCTTGTCGGAGCCGGCATGCGGGCCGTCTCGGACCCCACCTGTGCCGACGTCGTCGTGCTCAATACCTGCACCGTGACCCATCGAGCCGACGCGCAGGCGCGCGAGGCCATTCGCAAAATCCATCGCTTGAACCCCGGCGCGCGTATCGTAGTGACCGGTTGCTATGCGCAGCGGGCACCCGAGGAGTTAGCCGCCATCCAAGGCGTCGCCTGGGTCGTCGGCAACGCTTACCAGAGTGAGATTCCCGCTTTGTTGAACAAACTCCCATTCGATTCCAAGTCGGCGGTGTCTGAGGATTTTTCCCCGCTGGCCGCGCTCAGCTACGACGCGATGTCGCTTGCGCGCGGCCCGGCAAAGATTCTGACAGGCGACATTTTTGCGTCATCCCTTGGGCCCTTTCCATCTCCGTCGTCAACGGCGACCGACGCTGACCACACGAGGCCCATTCTCAAAATCCAGGATGGTTGCCAAAACCGCTGCTCGTATTGCGTGATTCCCTTCGTGCGAGGCCACAGCCGCAGTATGCCACCCGACGACGTCATCCGGGAGGTTCACTCAATCGTATCGGCCGGTGCAAAGGAAATCGTTCTGAGCGGGATCAACCTGGGAAGCTATGGCCGAGATCTTGTGCCGCGCGCCACGCTCGCCAAGGTAGTCAAGCGAATTCTCGACGAAACGCCTCTCGAGCAGCTTCGCTTCAGCTCTATTGAGCCGCAGGACATCACCCAAGAATTTGTCGCGCTCGTTGCATCATCCCGTCGCATCGCGCCGCATTTTCACGTTCCTTTGCAGTCCGGGTCGGACCGTATTCTCGCAAGGATGCATCGCTGGTACCGCACCGGTCATTATGCCGAGCGCATCCAGCGGATCCACCAGCTTCTGCCGCATGCAGCGGTCGGAGCGGACGTGATCGTGGGCTTTCCCGGTGAAACGCAAGAGGATTTCGACAGGACTGCGGAGTTTACCTCACACCTGCCTTTCACCTACCTACACGTTTTCTCATTTTCCCCACGGCCTGCCACACCGGCCGCCGAGCTCAGCGATGCGGTCGAACCCGCAAAGATCCGTGAGCGAGCCCGAGCCTTGCGAGCTCTCGGGGAACGGAAATCCGCGGCGTTCCGCCATTCCCAGCTCGGGCAGACCCTGCGGGCACTGACGCTTGCCCGTGGCGACGGCAATTGGACTGAAGCGCTGACGGGAAACTATCTAAGAGTTCGGATCCCAGGACGGCATCCCGCCAACCAATGGCATGACGCGGTGGTCAGATAACGTACTGACGATTAGTTCTCAAAGATGACCTGGGCGAGCGCCAGGTTCCCACTATGCGTGATGGAGACGCTAATCAGCCGGACTCCCAAACGATTGGCGAAGGCGCGTGCTGCTCCGTCCAGACGAAGTCCCGGTTTTCCCCCTGGCTCGCGCGTGACTTCAATATCCCGCCAGCGAACACCGTACCGCCAGCCTGTGCCCAGAGCCTTCATCGCCGCTTCCTTCACAGCGAATCGCGCGGCATAGCGCTCGTACCGATTCTTATATCTTTCGCAGTAGGAGATTTCGTCAGGAGTGAACAGCCGCTCGATGAACGACGAGCCGTGGCGTGTGATTGCCGCTTGAATCCGGTCGATTTCTGCGATATCCAGCCCCAGTCCGACGATCACATAGCCTCGAGTGCACGAGCGATCCTACCCGTACGATTCTGGCAGGAATTATACCTATAATGACAGAGCAACCGTTGTTTCGGAGGAATGATGCGGACTGCTGCCAAAGAAAGGAAACCTCCGCCTCCCCCAACGGTCCGAGACTCCCCCTGGGGCCCGGACCGCTCGGGCGGTCTCGAAGTTCTTCAAGCGCCGGCCCTCGCGCGACTGGACTGGGTTGTGCATGGCTTCAGCACCCGTCCGGGCGGCCTGAGTGAACTGAACGGCCTGCGCGTCCTAAACCTCGGCTTCACCGGCTGGGATTTGCGCGAACGGGTCATAGCCAACCGAAAGAAGTTCTTCCAAGCAATCGCCGCGGGCAACATGCAAGTCGTCACGCTCGAACAGCTCCACTCCGACCTTTCGTACCACGTCGACCGACATCGCCTGCGCGCGAACACGGTGCCACACGGCGATGCTGTGTTCACGCGCGAGCGGGGAATTCTGCTCGCCATTCAGACTGCGGATTGCGTCCCGATTCTTTTTCTAGACACCCAGCGGCGCGCCGTCGCGGCCATTCATTCCGGATGGCGCGGGACGCTTGCCCGGATCGCCGTAAAGACACTCGGACGGATGCGAATGGAATTCGGCACGCACCCAGAAGACGTGATTGTCGCACTCGGCCCCGGAATTGGTCGCTGCTGCTACGAGGTTGGCCCTGACGTCGCTCGCGAGTTTCATGCGCAATTTCCCGAGGCGAGCCAATGGTTCGACGGTCCATTCGACTCGCTCGCTTCGGGCGAGAACGATCCCAACTGGCTCCCCTGGCTCACCATGCGGCCGCCGGGTCACGCCCCGCCCTCGCCGCGCGTAAAGCTCGACCTATGTGCCGCCAATCGCGCGACCCTCGTGGAAGCCGGCGTCCCAACAGGCCAAATTTCTGCCTCTGGGCTTTGTACGGCCTGCCGCCACGACATTTTTTTCAGCTACCGCCGCGAGCAAACGACCGGCCGGCTCATGGCCGTGATCGGACTTCGCTAAGCCCTTAGGAAAGATCGGGGGAATTTCGCGGCGGGACGCCGGATCCTGCCGCTGATTCTGAAAGTGCCAATTGTCCGCAGGCAGCCATCACGTCCTGGCCCCGCGAATGACGCACGAAGGCAGGCATGCCCTTGTCCTGGAGAATCCGGCGAAATTCGTCGACGCGCGCTGGATCGGGCTTTTCAAACGGCAATGGGCCTGGATTCCAAGGAATCAGATTCACCTTGGCGCGCAAATTCGCGAGCAGTGCTCGAACGCGGCTTGCGTCGTCCGGCGAATCGTTGAATCCTCCGAGCAAGACGTATTCAAACGTTAGCCGCTCCCAAGGCCGTAGCGGATAGCGCCGGCAGGCATCAAGCAGTCGTTCCAGCGGATATTTGCGATTGATGGGCATGATCTTGTTGCGTTGGTCGTTCGAAGACGCGTTTAGGGAAATCGCCAGCTTGGGGCGGGCCTTTTCCTGTGCCAGCCGCTCGATCGCTGGCACGATCCCGCTCGTCGAAACAGTGACATGCTTGGGTGAAATAGCCATGCCGTTGGGATCGAGCAAAATGCCAAGGGCGGCCATCACCGCGTCGTAGTTCAGAAGAGGTTCGCCCTGCCCCATGAAGACGACATTGGTTTGGGGTCGGAGTGTGGCGCGATTGTCTTCGAGAGCGACGAGCACTTGCCCGATCATTTCTCCCGCAAGCAGGTTCCGTACGCCTCTGAGCCGGGCCGTCAGGCAGAACTGGCAATCCACCGCGCAGCCCACTTGCGCTGAGACGCAGACGGTCTGCCGACGCTCTTCGGGCATAAACACCGTTTCGACATGGCCCGGCTTCGCCTCTCCGAGCGCCACCACATAGCGCACCGTGCCATCGGCTGAAGTGTGGCGTCGCACGATCTCCGGCAGCGCGATCACAGCCTCGCGTGAGAGCTCTTCCCGCAGCGCAGCCGGCAAATTTGTCATGGCGGCGAAATCGAACTGCCGCTCTCTGTAAAGTGCATGGTAGATCTGAGCGCCGCGATAGGATTGCTCACCGCGCGATTCCAGAATCGCCCGCAGCTCTTCGGCCGGTTTTCCGAGCAGATTTACAACGGTATGGGCTGCCTGGTGAGACATCTTAAAATCATCATAGCACGGCAATCTGGCACACGGACGCACCCTAGAGCGCCCCGGGCCACCTCGTAGGGACTCGCGCCGTTCGGACAATGACATTGGCAGAGCACCGTGCAAAAATAGAGTGTGTCGATGTCCAACCGAACTCGCGCCGTCGAGAAGGAGGTTCTGCCGAACGGCTTGGTGGTGCTGACCGAGCCGATGGCACACGTCCATTCCGTTTCGGTCGGCATCTGGCTCAGGTCGGGATCGCGTCGTGAACCTCCTGCGCTGAACGGCATTTCGCACTTCATCGAGCACATGGTATTCAAGGGCACGGCGCGCCGAACGGCCGAGGACATCGCCCGGGAAGTCGATAGCGTCGGCGGTATGCTCGACGCCTTCACTGCCAAGGAGATGGTCTGCTTCAACACGCGAGTGCTCGACGAGCACCTCCCAAAAGCATTCGACATACTCGCTGACATGGTCCTCGAGCCGAAATTCGCGCCGGACGACATCAGCCGTGAGCAATCTGTAATCCTCGAAGAGATTCGCATGACGCAGGATAATCCCGAGGATTTGGTTCACGAGCTCTTTACGCAAAATTTCTGGATGCCTCACGCTCTCGGTAAACCGATCCTCGGCACTCCGGAGACGGTCTCGGCGTTCACTCGCAGCGCGCTTCAGGAATGGTTTCGTCGATGGTACGCGCCCGATCACCTGGTCATCACCGCCGCGGGGCATTTGAGTCACGCGCAGATGGTCGAGCTTGTAGCCGAGCGCTTTGCCAAGCTGTCGCCTTCCGGTGAGGACACTGCTGACTCCACGCCGCGACCCACCCCGCACATAACCCTGCGGGCAAAGCGCGAGCTCGAGCAGGTACACATCTGCATAGGGGTTCCGGCCTTGCCCCTGGCCGACGATCGTCGTTTTGCTGTGTCCATCCTCAATAACGTCCTCGGCGGCGGCATGTCCTCCCGGCTTTTCCAGAACATCCGAGAGCGTCAAGGCCTCGCCTACGCAATCTTCAGCGAAACGAATTCGTACCGCGACGCTGGGATGCTCTCGGTCTATGCCGGCACATCGATGGAGACCGCTGGGCAGGTGATTCGTTCGATCCTCGAGGAGTTCCGTCGTCTTAAGGATGAACCGCTGCGCGAAGAAGAACTCCGCCGTGCCAAGGACCATCTTAAGGGCGCGACACTGCTCGCGCTCGAGGGCTCCTCCTCGCGCATGAACAACCTTGCGCGCTATCACCTCTACTTCAACCGCCACTTCACCACAGAAGAGCTGATCGCTTTGCTCGAGCGCGTCACCGCCGACGACGTGCAGCGGATCGCCAGTGAATTCTTTGCACCCGAACGGCTGGCTGCCTCCGTCGTCGGCAATCTCAACGGCTTCCAGCTCACCCGCGATCAACTGGCTTTTTAGCCGATCTTGCCCAGCACCATTTTGCGCCATCCTCCCCCTATGGCCGCCGAGCCGAGGCAGGCCAGCTCCTCGGGATTCCTTGCTTCCGGTCTGCGTTTTTCCTTTGACGCGGCCTCGCCGCTTTGCCATCATCCAACGGCGGAGGCTCGCGCATCTCGTTCCGCATTTCCATCCTGGCCTCAGGAAGTTCGGGCAATGCCACGTTGCTCGAAACCGAGCACACCACCCTCCTCATCGACGCTGGCGTGGGCCGCAAAGAAATCGAAAGGCGCCTGGAAGCCCTCCGCCGGCCGCTGCCGAAGCGCGTCGACGCAATCCTGATCACCCACGAACACACCGACCACTCGAGTGCCGTTGCGCGGCTCGCCCGGCTCTGGCGATGCCCAGCGTATCTTACCGAGTCGACGCACAGAGAAATCGTGAAAATGTTCACCCAAGAACCGGGAAGGCCCGGGAGAAGGGCCACCATCGAGCGCGTCGAATATATTCGTCGCGGCGAGCGATTCGAGATCGGCGACATCGAGGTGAATCCGTTCCACATCCCTCACGACGCCGTGGATCCCGTAGCCTTCTCGTTCCGCACCAACGGCACTAAGGTAGCCATCGCGACCGATCTGGGCTACATGCCGGAGCTGGTAAAGCAGCACCTGCGCCAGGCTGACCTCTTGATCCTCGAATCGAACCACGATTTGGAAATGCTCAAGGTTGGACCGTACCCGTGGCACATCAAGCAGCGTGTCATGAGTCGCACGGGGCATCTTTCCAACCATGTCGTCAGCGAATTTCTCGCCGATCCGGAGGTTTTCGACGCCCAGGCACGCCATCTCGTCCTCGCCCATCTGTCGGAGCAGAACAACACGCCCGACATCGCGCAAATCAGTGCCGAACAGGCACTCGCGAGCCGTCCCGGTGATTTCGCCTTCCGCGGCTCTGTCCACATTGCCTCGCAGCACACCCCCATCGGCCCGTTTGAACTTTAGCAACCACAATCGCACTCTCAGGCGTAAAACGCCGCGAATCGTGTATCTCTTGGCGCAGGGGGCGGTAGGATATGGGCATCGGCACGGTGATGTTGTTCTTGCTGGGTGTGGTCATCTTCCTTTTCTTGCTCGGCATCGTTGTAAGCTCCTTCTTTACGATCGAGCAGGCGCACTCCGGAGTCGTCCAGCGCCTCGGAAAGTTCCTGCGAATTGCCCCGCCCGGATTGAATCTGAAGGTGCCCTACATCGACCGTCGTGGCCCACATCAGCCTGCAGGTGCAGCAGCTGGATGTTAAGGTGGAAACAAAGACGAAAGACAACGTTTTCGTCCAGATTCCCATCGCCGTGCAGTACAAAGCATCGCCCGACAAAGTCTACGACGCCTTCTACAAGCTCTCCGACCCGGTCAAGCAAATCGAGTCCTTCGTCTACAACGTGATTCTCGGTCACGTGCCCAAACTCACGCTTGACGAAACCTTCGACCAGCAATCGCAGATCGCCATCGACGTGAAGAACAGCCTGGACCAGTCGATGGCCGAATTCGGCTACTCGATCGTAAAGTCACTTATCACCGACATCGTTCCGGATGAGAAAGTAAAAGCCGCGATGAACGACATCAACGCCGCCGCGCGCGAAAGGGAAGCCACCGTCTCGCGGGCGGAAACGGAGAAGCTCTTGTTGGTAAAAAAGGCCGAAGCCGATGCCGAATCCAAGCAGCTGCAGGGCGAAGGCATCGCCAATCAGCGCAGGGCCATCATCGAGGGTCTGCGGGATTCCATCTCGAAATTCTCTGAGTCGGTCGCGGGTGCAACGCCGAACGATGCCATGGCCATGGTTCTCCTCACCCAATATTTCGACACGCTTAAAGAAGTTGCCGGCACCAATCGCAGCAATACCATTCTGATGCCGCACACTCCCAATGCATTGGCCGAGCGGATGGAACAGTTCCGCAGCACGATGATCACCGGGGAACTTGCCTCCCAAGGCGCCAAGGGCGCCGCAAGTGTGCCGGCTTCCCGGGCCTGACCAGCGCAGTGGTCAGACCTGGATTTGTTGCGGCCTCTTCCCGAAAGGCCCCGCAAGAAATCGGGTATGATGAGATGGGGAATCTACCTCCCTTCATGGAAGGAGCTCCTGCTTGATTGCGCGCTACACGCGTTCTGAGATGGGCCGC
>Ga0187777_10001506_pt1 | contig 15135 bp, 14 predicted proteins | sample 1015_Q2_SP5_10_M_FD_132416 | JGI IMG/M metagenome (GOLD analysis project Ga0187777, IMG submission 132416) | Tropical peat soil microbial communities from peatlands in Department of Meta, Colombia - 1015_Q2_SP5_10_MG | ecosystem: Environmental > Terrestrial > Soil > Wetlands > Peat | place... | reverse complement strand
CACTTGGACAAGAGTGTAGGATGCTTCAGAAGTTTTCTAACCGAAGATGTTTTTTGCTTGGTTACTACTCGCACGTGAACTTGAAGGCCGCTGAGGTTGCGAGGGCGGCTGGCATAGAGCCGTTTCCTAGGAGTATGATTATCTCGAAATTGGAGGGTCTATTCGGGCGCGCAAGTCATTGAGATAGCTCTCTTACCTTTCGAATATTGCCTGTTTCATCTCTGCGTTCATCGATTGGCGTCTCCAGAATTATCGGAAGATCTTTGACTGACTGATGTTTCAGAAACGAACTGAAGCCGTTTTCGCCAATGTATCCCAGACCTATGTGCTCGTGTCTATCTCGCCCTGAACCTAATTCTCCTTTGGAGTCGTTCAAATGAATCACCTTCAAACGGTCGATCCCTAGTACTCTGTCAAATCGCCGAAGCGTTTCATCAACAGCCTCGATTGTTCGTAAATCGTATCCCGCGGCAAAGGCATGAGCAGTATCAAAGCACAATCCCACTCTATTCTTCTGTTCGATTCCGTCCAGGATTTTTTTGACGTCTTCAAAAGACGATCCCATACTATTCTTGGTTCCAGCCGTATTCTCAAGGAGCAGCATCACTTCATTTGAGACATTCTCGGAAATTGCTGTATTGACCGCGGAAATGATTCTTTCTAAACCAATTTCCACACCTTTCCCAAGGTGACTTCCTAAATGTGTAACCACGTACGGGATAGCTAGATCCGCACATCTTTCCATTTCTGCTGAGAGCGACTTCACAGACTTATTGTAAATTATTTTTCTTGGGCTTGAAAGATTGGGTAAATAGGGCATATGTGTAACAACAGGAATGAATCCGAATTCGTTTGCTTTTCGTCTGAACTCAGCTACTTCATCAGACTTTAGTTTACTGAAACTCCAACCTCTTGGATTTCTTGTAAACATTTGAAATGTATCGCAGCCAAGTTCCTTCGCTCTCTCCGGTGCCTGATCAACTCTTCCAGAGATTGACACGTGCATTCCAACTCTAACCAAGAAGCTCACCGTTAGGAACGAAGAGAGGAACGGCTCAGTAGAAAAGGCGTTCTATGATCAAACTTGGAAAGGTTGATATGAGATGATATTGCACCCTGGCACCGATGGCCGCCGTAACGTAGTGGAGTCTAACCTCCGCGGAACTTGGTAGCGTACAGACTCAAAAGAGGTACAAGGCTGTGGACCCTGGAGGCGGGGTTCAAAACGTCAAGACATGACGTGAAAATCCCCGCGGCGGCCCTCATCCATCATATAATTCAGATTCGGATCCTAAAGAATACTCAGTGAAGCGCAATATGATCGATCGTATGCTTCGGTCTCGAGCAGGTCTTTGCGAGTTGTGTGGGAAACGACCTGTTACACACATCGCTAAGTTCACGATTCAATTTGTTGAGTCGATAGGATCGCCACTCTTTGAGGAAGAGAATCTTTCCTCAACTGATCTTCAAAGGCAAGTGTGTGAGGAATGCGTCAACGAACTTAGGAGTTCGAAGAATGTTACTAATCTAATTGTTGACGCACTGTAGGTTTAATTTTGCTGTCGACAGGGTTAAAGGTCTGAGTCAATCCGTTTAGTGAAAGTGGGCCGGTAGTTCAGCCTGGTATGCCTGATTATTAGGGCCAAAGAACGTCCGGTTTGCAAGTTATCGCCAAACTTCCGGAAGGCCGCGGGTTCAAATCCCGCCCGGTCCACCATGCACTCATTGTGTAAGTCATAGATGGGTTGACGACTTAAGAGAACCAACCATACGGCAGACGATCTTGAGGGCAAAAGCATGGAAATGGTTGATTTGAACCGTTTTGGCAATGAAAATTGAAGGATACAATAGACATACTGGTGTGAAAGCGGTAAGATTGTTCCTAGTGGGATTATCAGCTGGATTCCCTGAAAGCAAATTATCAATCTGAAGGTCAACGTTGAGCGTATGACTCTTGTTCGGTAAGAACTCACACGCCAGACTGTTGCTTCTAGTGGTTGTCTTTGCGAGTTTGTCGATTTCCTTTGTCGCACCTGTAGCGAACGCGAGCGGCAGACAATTGAAAGCGGGAGATACTTGGACCCTCTCAGTTACATACAACCACTCTGCCGTTGGATGGGGGTCCGATTTAGGGAATTACAATGAGACCGGTCGCTACACTGACAGCTTCAGTGTAGATAGTAATAGCCATGGGATTGTTGTAATCTCTGAGGTAAAGACCGTAACGTGGACAAGTCTTGGTTTCGGTTTTTTCGGTGATGGCCAGAACGGTACCAACACGTACGATTACCGATACGTGGTAAATGCGTCATCATTGAACGTTATCTCAGAAACGGGGACGACGAACAGTTCGACCGGGCATCCTGCATGGATGTTAATTGATCCCGCTACACTTGTTCAAGGCGCCACTCTAACGAGAACGCTGTGGGCTCCAAATCTTGGAACCACAACTCTTTCTTCTCCGTACACAGTACCGAATGTCGTTTCGGGGAACGAGACGATTGCATTTGATGGAGCTAATCTTAACGTTTGGAATCTTGTCTATTCTGGAAATGGTCTCGGTATGTCCGCTGTTGTCGCTGGTACTGGTGTAGTGTATTCTACTGGCAAAGAAACTGACACTACCCAGTTTGACCACGCCTATGGGATCCTTGTGGGATTGACGATTGCCGGAACCTACTCGGCCTCCTTCGGCTCGGGAGGTTGGAATGATAGTAAGTTTTACTCAGGACAGATCACTGCATCAAACCTCAGCTTCAGCACATAGCCACGTGAGTGATCTTCGCTTCTATCAAGAAGCGTTTTTCATTCTTATCCATGATTGACCCATCTTGCCGTAATAGCATAATCGCTGGACTTGACCACATTTAATGCATTTACGAAAGAATGCAGTGTGGATCCACTTCCCGTTGTCGATCCATACAGGACGGCATCTACGCTTAATGCCTTCCAGCTCGTCTCCCCAAACCTGATTCCATTTGTGCAAGCATATCGTCATTGCTCAACCCGCTGAACCAAAATGGTAAATTCTAATCTACTCAACTACCCGACAATTGATCTTTCGATAAAGTATTAGCGTCAGATAATCCTTGTGAAGGTTTGATATTCTGGATTTAAGGCGGTAATATGCAGACGCGCTGTATCCAAGTCCTAATGTTAGTGATCAGCTTCGTATTGCTTGTTGTTCCGCTTCAGAATCCGATTTTGACGCTGGATCATATTTCTCTTGGAAATGGTTGGCTAGATGGGCATCTCTGGTTGATCGGAAGCATAATCGTATTTGCGATGATGTTCAGGCTTCGCGGAAAATAGCAGTACGTTCAAGAGATTTGACGTTACATCGAAGCTCAGTCTGCGCGTTCTAGTAGTATCCATCTGAGTAGGATAACCCGATGGCAAGGTTGACGGGTATTCCTCCGTGACTTGGAATTCCATTGTAATCCGAAGTACCGTACCAGAATCCGCTTTGCGCGTATGCATGAATCCAGGGGTTAAACGTTGCTGGGGAAGTGCAGATGAGCGTGAATGTTGCACCTCTGAGGCCTACGAATCCCTCAATCGCGTATGGGTACCAGCTTCCGTTCGGATTCATACACGTATAGGTCACGGTAACTTGAGCTGCTATCGGGAGCCCAGTGACGTAGTTGATCAATTGGACGTTTACTATTTGTGATATCGTATTGGGCTGAGCGAAGACTAAGGGGATTGTTGCTGCTAGGAGAATTGTTACGACTATTGTGCTAGCCAGTCTGATCTTAGCCGTCAACTTCATCACGAGCGCTCAGTTTTCTTCACGTAAACTGAAACACTTGTCGAGATGGTAATGAATCAGTGCCATGATCCAGACGTAGAGCAGAGACCCTTATCTGCTTGATTATGTCGTCCGGGAGGAAACCCGGAAAGAAATCGGGTTGGATATGTTTAGAGGATTGCTGGTGGAGGCGTCGAATACATCAACGGTACTGGGAAGCTGTACGTGGATACTCGCAGTGGGGCATAGACAAGAGGGAATGGAGTTGCGTTTGGATAAGTCGGTGGTGAGTACACGGGAGTTACGAAGTAAAAGAAGGTCATATTGTATCAACAATTAGTGGCTTAACCGTGCTCTTGTGTCATAAGTGTTTCGTGAGCGTATTTGGTTTTCATAGGTAGGTTAACTTGCATTTCTCCGAATAAATCGACACCATGATGTCAACGGGTATTGACTCACAGATGCATGGTTAATGCAAGATCGGGGGCCTGAAACATCCATAGTTCACGAGTTTTCCCGTTCATCCTGTGGTGACAACGGTTATGTGATCCGTAGGTAGTCGTTTATTGTTAATCGAGGCTAGACAATGGAACCTGCACCTCCGTTTATTCCGCCCCCCGCGATGGTCGAAGATAAGGGTAAACAGGTTGTAATCCGTCCACCAGAAGTCGGTTCAGCTCACGATACTGCAGTCATAGGGTGGATCTTAGTTTTCCTATTCTCATTGCCCTGGCTAATCATAACCACCATTATCGGAGGAATAGGGTTGTTTGCTTCACCCGTCTGCTTTTACCTTGGTTACTGTGTGACCCTTCCCCTTAGCACAACCGTCCCAGTATTCCAGGCCTTCATAGTCTTCCTTGAGGCGTTCCTAGCAAATTCATGGGCGATGTACCTCGGCGTGGGCGGAGGTGGCTTAATCGTCACTCTCTTAATCCTCGCATGGATCTATTCGGGGACAGTTCGCAGCATCAACAAGGGCCGTTACGAGAAAGCGCGGAACTCTACATTGTTCTGGGGAGTCCTGTTCACTCTCCCAGTCTTCACTATTCCGTTCTCGCCGACCTTGCTGTATGGATTAGTGATCGCATTAGTTCCCGCCTTCTTCTATCTCCTGACTTACGGTCGCTTAGGTGAAGTTATCGCGAAGTACGGACCAGTTGCCGTTATGGGTGAAGCTGTCCCAGGAGCCGGAGGGCCAGGAATTCCAGGTCCACTTGCTGTCCCAGCTGGTGTCGTTCCCGGAGTTCCAGGAATGATGCCGCCCGGAGTACCAATGGCTGGACCTATGCCAGGTTCTATGCCCGGACCTATGCCCGGAATGTCAGGCATGCCAGGATTTGGAGGACCACCTCTTCAACCATCAGCACCTGAGGTACCTAGGCACCCGCTTTGTCCCACGTGCGGTAAAGAGCTCTATTATTCTGGCAATCACCGGCGTTGGTACTGTATGACCTGTGATAACCCAGGTCGCCGGTAATCAGCTAACCAAAAGCTCTCAGCTGACGCGTATGTCCTAGGTAGGTTCCATCAAGTAAATGAATTTCCGCGTCCTCAAGGTCGACTGCTCCAGATCTTAGCACGGGACCTAGCCCTTCACCTGCATGGGTTTCCTCAATTCTCCTCAAATTGACAGGCCTTCCGCCTAGAAAGTCATTGAATGGCGGGACGAAGATGCATCTTTGAACTAAAGGTTTCACTTGAAATTTTTCGTTTAGAATTTTTTCGGCGTTATTTGTTTTCACGTTAACTCCAGCTGCTTTTAGTGTTCCCTGGATGAGTCTTCGTACGTCACAAGGGGCCATGATCCAAACCGGTTTAGTAAATCTGTAACCTAACGCGTCTCGCAATGTGATGGCTGGGTGCAGATGTCCTAGGATCAATATTTCACATTCCAGTAATTCTGGTGCCGGCCACGCGTGGCCGTGAAGAAGCCCGAATTTTTTCCATAACGCTAATCCTTGTGGTGGGATTAGTTCAACTTTTGATGGAGTCAAAGGTTCAAGGTTTCCGTCATGGTTGCCGAGGATCACTTGGATGGATGGCACGAGTTTGTCTAATTCCTCGAAGAATTCTGGGACGTCACGCCATTCCTCCAGCTCCGCGCCGGTGACACTATGTTTTACGTCGCCTAGCATGATGATGTGTGTGGCTCGCTCGTCATGGATTATTTTTTTTAATCTTGACAACATCTTGGATGTTTGTGAGGGCACATGAATCCCCTGGCGAGCTAATGTCACTTCCCAACCGATGTGTAAGTCTCCGACAACGATGATTCTTTCTTTTCCTCGTCGTAACATAAGTGCAGGTTCAGATCCGATCTGTCTCAGTGAGTTCATGAAGTTCTTCCTTAGACGAGACAAGATCGAGCGGAGTTCGTTCTCAGAATAAAGGTTGGTGATTTGAGGGGAAACAAAAGGTTAGATAGCGCTGATTATTTTTTGGCTAAATGTAGCCCGGTGGTGTAGCGGACAGCTGAACCCGCAGAAGCAAGGGTATTGCCCCTTCAATAGCGGGCTTTGGACCCGCCGACGGGAGTTCGAATGACTCTTCGTATGTGTCCGAATGTCTCCCCCGGGCTACCAATTTTCGGCTCGAGGTCAACGTTTAGGATGGTTCTTTTGCTACGCGAGAATCGACAACTTTCTTGTCCTGTTCTGGTAGCTCGTACCATTTCGCCTTCTCGCCAACTCGTGCCCTGAGCTTCCAGCGCATCGACTTCGGAGCGTTGTCAAAACGATTTTGCAAGTCCTCAAGCCGCTTGCGGACCAGTTCATCATCTTTGCTGTCAAGCTTGTAGCGTGGGAGCGCTGAAGTTATGTTAGAAATATTGATTGAGAAGGTTTTGTAGATGCCCCAATCATCGCCAGTTAATTGCGCGAGATATGTGCCGTTTATTGAATCCGGTGAGTCGTTGTCGGTAATTTCGTGATCATGAATCATAGCTATAATGTCTCGATATTCGCGTTCCGTAATCTCTACGACTTGTAGTTTTGTTGCAAGCAAATCTGCTATCGGCAGAGTGATCTTGTCTTTTGCTAATCGATCTTTGAAGTCAAATCGGTGACACATCTCGAAGACGTCTAGGAAGATGTCAATCCGTCTTTCATTCTCCAGGTCGTTAAAGATTAATCTCTTATCGCCCTGCAAAGCGTTGAAGATTTCTCGTGGAGTATACCCAAGGTCTTGCTGGAAGAGCGCTTTGATCTGTTTAGATTGTTTCTTCCATCCCATCATGTCAATGTCGGCGTACTTGCGCTCCAAGCTTCGATGCGTAGCACTGGGGCAGCGGAATCTCACCGCCATTCCTCCGAATAACCTGAGCATTATGTTGCGTTTCTCAGCAGTATCGAGGATTCGTTGGGTTTCTTTCAAAATATCTGCTTCAGGCGTAGAATTCACCGTCGAGAGATCATTGTTGGGCAAAATTATGGGCTTTGAGCATAAAAAGCATCGCTTACCTATGCTTTCATCTTAAGCTCGATGCCTACTGTGCGCTTGATCAATTGAGCTAGGGCGTCAACCTCAGCCTTCTGTGCGCCTCTCGCCGGTATCGAAACAACCAGGGGGAACTCTTTGCGTGTCCTCTCAAGAATCGGTTGGATCCACTTGAAGACTGGTTCGGTTACCATTACGAGTGAGATAGATTCGTCAGAATGTACCTGTCTGAATATCTTCTCGGCGTCATCGCGGCCTCTTACGGCAAAGCTGTTTGTGATTCCGCTCACTTTGAAGTAGGTAGAGGTTGCTCGGTCGCCAATCAACGCAATTTTGCTCAATTTTAGGTCCTGAATTCTACATTCTGTTAAAACTGTTTAAGGATATCCTCGCGTTCCATTATGTGTCCGCAGAAGTAGCAGCGTAAGCGGGCTGGATGGCGCTGTTCGACTGCGAATTGTGTTTCTACGGGTTCTCTTGAGTTTGATATGCATGACGGGTTGTCGCACTTCATCATCCCTCGGATCGTTGGCGGGAGCTCAACAGCTTTCTTAGAGATCACCGCATAATTTCGAATTATGTTGATCGTCGCATTCGGAGCGATCAAGGCAATTTTATCGACTTCGGCTGGTTTCAGTTCTCTGTTCTGTATCTTGACGATGTCTTTGTTGCGGTGTCTTTTGCTTTGGACATTGATCGCGGCGCTAACGACTTCGCCGTCTTTTCCATCGATGCCTAGTATCATGAGAACTTCCAATGCATAGCCTGGCGTGATATGGTCGATAACTGAGCCGTCCTTGATTTTCCTAACATAGAGCTCCTGAGTAGGCTCCAAAGCCAGTCGGAATGTATCCTTTTTGAGGGTTATTTAACCCTGAAAGTATGGCAAAAGTTCATCCCGGAATCAAAAATCCGTAGCTAGACCCATCAGATTGGACTGGGTTACGTATAGATGGCTTAACTCTTGACCTGGGCCAGAGTAGAACCAATAGCTATCAATTGAGGATTACCCGTTCTTGAAGGCTACATATTCCATTTCATTTTCGATTATTGTTTTGGTAATCTTATCTTCCGTTATCGCTACGGGTTACAGCGCTCCTACCGAGCGCGGAATTACACTCCATACCGCGGACAATCAAGTAGTACAAGTCTGGTTTGATAGCCCTCCACAACCTAGTGCTTTGTATCCACCCGCCTACCTGTTCAATGTACGCGCGACGACCTCCAGCGGTCTTTGGATAAAGAGTCTGCATTGGGACTTCGGAGATGGCTCAACTTTAGATATACCGTTCTGTTGCCAAAGTCAGATTAGTGATCAACGAGCCCACAAATACATGAGTCAAGGAAACTATATCATCACAGTCGTGGCTTGCGATAATGCGGGCAACTGTAACGAGGTCTGTCAGACACTCAAGCCTGATTTCACTTTGAGTGCGTCCCCGTCAAGTCAATCTGTCGTGCAAGGTCAAGTTGCAACCTACAGTGTCACAATTGGGTCTGTGTGCGGCACTCAATCCCAAGTTGTTCTCGATATATCCTCATCACCACCGCCTGGAGTAACTTGGAACTTGAATCCTAACTCTGGAACCACTCCGTTCGGTTCTACGCTTACAGTACAAACTACATCATCAACCCCTGCTGGGAGCTATTCTGTGACAGTTACTGGTAACGCCACAATGCACTCGTCAACCGTCACGCTTATCGTCACGCAGAAACCGGGCATCTGCCCACCTCTCTGTCCGAACTTCACGCTTTCGATAGCGCCGACATCTGTAACGATCTCACCGCAGTCCTCACCCATGTCGGTAGTGGCGACCATCCAATCATGGAATAATTTCAGCAGTCCGGTCGCTTTGGCAGCCTCAGGTGTACCGGCCGGGATGAGTGTGGGTTTTTCCCAAAACCCAGTTACCCCACCTCAGAACGGTGCGGCGACGTCACAGGTGGCTATCTCAATTACTTGCTCAACTGCCGCGAATACTTACCCCATAAAGGTCACCGCAACTAGCGGCAATATAATTCGTCAGGAAACATTCGGTGTCACTGTCACCGGAGGATGTATCCCTGGATTCCCTGTGGAATCTATCCTCGCGGGAATATTTGTCGGGATCCTTGCGCTCGGTTACATTAAACGAACTCGTCCGCGTTCGAAAACTTCGACGTAGACGAACAGTTTTCACACGTGGGAATACTCGATCCAACCAGCGTCCAGGGTGAATCCTGGGCGCGAAACTTCTTAACCCTGAGATGCAAGTCCAAACGGGCGGTCTGTAGTGAAGTTTGATGGAAGAGACGTTGTTTCGATAAGAGATTTTTCACGTGAAGAAATCGACTATGTCTTGGATACGACTGACGTTGTTGAACCTATGGCCACCAAGGGTTCACGCGACCTTACTGGGAAAATTATGGCAACCCTGTTCTTTGAACCGAGTACAAGAACCAGACTTAGCTTTGAATCCGCCATGTACCGTTTCGGAGGAAATTGCATCGGCTTTGCGGAACCTAAAATGGCTTCAGTCGAGAAAGGAGAGAACCTTGCTGATACGATCCGTGTCGTCGAAAACTATGCCGACGTCTTAGTTATCCGTCATCCGTTGGAGGGTGCCGCCCGTCTGGCGGCGGAGTTCGCATCAATTCCAGTCATAAATGCGGGTACGGGTGCAGAAGAGCATCCGACACAAGCTATGCTGGATCTCTACACAATACGCAAAGAGATTGGGAAGATTGACGATTTGACTATCGCGTTGGTCGGAGACCTACGGTACGGTAGAACTGTACATTCATTGGCCTACGCGCTATCGCTTTACGACATCAAACTACACCTAGTATCGCCATCGCTCCTCCGGATGAAGAAGGAGGTTCTTGAAGAAGTCAGCCAACGCGTTAAGGTACAAGAATCAGAGGATCTCTCGAAAATTATCCCTGACGTTGATGTCATCTACGTAACACGAATCCAAAAGGAAAGGTTCGGCTCACTCGAAGATTATGAGAAAGTTCGCGGCGTCTATAGGCTAACTGCAAATGACTTGTCCGCAGCGAAGAAGCAGATGATCGTAATGCATCCGCTGCCACGCGTTGACGAGATTGCGTATGATGTTGACAGTACACCACATGCGAAGTATTTCAGACAGGTGTGGTACGGTTTGCTAGTCCGAATGAGTTTGATCGGCCTTGTTTTAGGCGCATTGAACTAATTCCTGTTACCTGAGGTAACGCTTATATTTTCCTCGGCCATCAATCTAGGTGATTGAGAATGAACCTTGAAGTTCACCAGTCATCTCGAAAACGCCGCGTACTCTCGGCACACGTACTAGACTACGAGAGATTCCGTGACGACTTCCGTTCTGAGCAGGATGAAACGGAACTGCATCTATTGGAGAAGTTTCATGCGGCCCGAGCTCTATCCCATGACTCTGAAATGGACACATTCGTGGACGCAGTAATCTACGATCCGGAGAGGAATTCACGCAAATTTACCGCTGACTTGGTAGGTGTAAATGACAAAAAGCTAACTGCTGTCTTCTGTGAAACGAAACCTCCAGATGATACGTTAATCAGAGAGCTTGAGATGGTCGAGGAATCCGATAACTCCAAGGCCGTCGTCGTCTATCCATTCAAAATAAATTCAGATTCAATCGACTCAAAGTTCCAAAATTCTGTAAGTACCGGCAAATTTGTGATCGAACATCTAAATTGGCGTGATCGCGCTCTTGAACGTGCCTTTCGTGAAGCTCTGGAATTAATGGACGTTCTCACTAACGAAACACGCGTGAAAATGCTGCTTCCATTACTCGAAGAGCCGCAAGGAAAGAGACACTTCAGAGAAGACATTAACCCGAAGTTGATCTACGAGAATGTTCCGCTACTGAGGGATCATAAATTAATTGACGAATTATCAGACGACCTATACGGCCTGACGTCGCTTGGTAAGACGATTCTCTGTGAATATCTTGCTTTCGTCGAGAAAGTCAGACATCTCCTAGAAGAAGAAAAGGGAGACACGTGATGAGGCCGGCTTTTGAGTAGTATGACTGCACGCTTGGATTCCTGTGAGGAGTTCAGGGATGTATTTGAGTTGGTAAAGAAAAGTGCAGAGCGTTCCCTAGGCCGTCGTCGGTCAGGTTTGATGCTATACCTCGCAAGACTACCGGGAAATATTGGAGCCTTCCATACGATAGGGACAAACGGCATTGTGATGAATCGAAATGCTTTGGATATCGTGACAAGAGGTGCAAGTTCTCTCCGGGAAATTAACGCGTATGTCTATTCCACTCTGCTGCATGAATACTTGCACGCTCTAGGTTACGTTGCGGAGCGTGAGGTTCGGAGATTGGTCTATGATATCTCATTGGACTCCTTCGGCGCAGATCATCCGGCCACTAAATTGGCTTCGAAGGGCCCAGCTATGTCGCTGCAGGATCATCCGCCAAGCAGTTATGCGCCACCTGATCTTAGTTTAGATGTTGAAATGGTGCCTGACCTTGAGAAGTCAAGCCGCAACTACATTAGTTAATTTAAGCGCTAAGAACGATTGCCCTGCTTCATTTTTGAAGCTCATATGTCGTTCGATTCTCTACGTTCTTCTTTTTTTCCTCCGGCCACATATTGAAGGGTAAAATTTCGTAAGAGGATCTACCTGAATACACAAGCCTATCCGAGCTACACCTAGGACAACGCGAAATCATTCCAGAATCAGTTTGATTGCAGGTACCGCAGAAGGTGTAATTCGATGTATAAGTCTGATACTTGCATCCAACTGCAAATGAATGCTGAGTTAGTCTGAGTAAAGCTTGGGGAGATGGTTCTGTCGCCCCAGTACAGATTAGATTAAGATGGCCGCCGTCCAAGGCAGATTGAAACTTGGCTTCAGTTAGAACCCTATTTTCAAGGGAGATCTTGGCCGATAGCGGCACAATTGGGACGTCCGTGTAATAGGACAGTACTCTAGCTCCTTCCGCGACCACCACCGCTCTACCATATTCTTCAATGTCAAGAGCGGCAAGCCGAGCTGCGGCTTCATCGGCAGGCCTCTGAGAGACGCGTATTCGCATTTGTAAATCATCAGATGAGTCGCTCGCAACCTTGGAAAGTTCCGTTAAGATCTGTAATGCCAACTCGATCGCACGTTTGTTTGTGGGAATCAGTTTTTCTCCCGTATGATATTCGATGCTCTCAGACAAGCCCACGAATGATAGATTGTAAGTAGAATTCTTTTCGTAGAAATATGGCGCTGACCCATTCATTCCGGCGAGAAGAGGCAAAAGGGGTTGCTTCAGTCTCTCAACGATGAATTTACGTTTGGCTTTAAATCCTTCAACCGCAAGGTCGACGCGCTCTTTCAAGGCGGGAAATAGCTTCTCATCATCCTTTCTAGCCTCATACGCTAGCTTGGGCAAATTGAGGAAGATTGTGTCCATGCTTCCGGTGCGCAGACAGTCAGCCGCCCAATGCCCTGTCCAGTCCTCATCTAATCTAAGTCCAGTTGCAGAATAGGTCACTTTTTCGGTGTCATTCAAAAGCTCGAAGTGAGGAATACTACGTGATGCGGCTAACGCATGAAACTGTTCTAGGAGCCGTCTATCCTTTTCGTCGCTGAAGGAACGTTTTCTTACTCTCACAAGTAAATGCGGAAGAAGCGCAGGTAACGACTTTGAAACATCACGGAAGACTTCACAGGTAGATTGAGCTAACTGATATGCTTCATCGCGGAAGTCTCCATACTTTCCCAATCTCTTGCCAGCTGCACCAATCGCTTCCTCATTCATGATAAAGTCAGGAGTGCTAAGATCAACACAAATTGAAAATCCTCGTTGGGGGTTCGTTGAAGTCGGATCGCGCCGGGTTGATGTGAAGAAATAGTACAGCGCCCTGTAAACATCTTCGCTCGACCTCCCTTTCGCGTAAGGTGAAAGGAATGTGTTGAAATATTCGAGCGTCTGCTCCCCAGAAACTTCGGATCCAGTATGCGTTAGTACGTTTCCGAAAACGCCCAACGCTGACTCCAATGTCTCGGGAGCTGGCAGCCCTAGCGTCGGATTGTTCAGAAAATATCTGACGTCGTGTACGATTTCGTTAGGTTTGAGAATCCAGCTCTCCAAGTTTGGGATATGAATTGAACCGGAGAGATGCGCATCTGCGAGCTTATGTGGAAGACAGTTAAGTAGAACATACTCAGATAGCACCGACTTTGCCGATGAGCGGAAAACATAATCTGCGTTAAGTTGCTTTTCTCCGGCGTTTCGAATCAATTGTGCGATATCGTATACGGGCATCCCGAGTCTTGTCAGTTTGTGCCGATACTCTTCAAATTTTTTCTCGATAAGAATTGCATTGACAAATTCACGAATTAGAGGTGACGTTAGATAAGTTGTCTTCAGGCGCACTAGACGATCCTCAGCTTCAGCCGCTATTTCGTCCGCGATCTCCTGGGGGACACCCGCTTCGACAACTAGTGATCGAGAAATTTTATTCCTGTGAAATTCCTCGATGGCCAGCCTAGAGGTGCGCACGTACAGTTTACCTCGCTTCACATTTACATATTCGTCCATGTCCCTAGCAAACGAGACGATCATCTGCCCTAATTCCGTAATTTCGTACCGTTTCGATTTCTTGTCAAGTGCAACCAAGCCGGCTCCGGTCAAACTTCTGAGGTGATATACGAATTTTCCAGCGTCTCGTACTGGATCCAGTTTCAGTTGGAACATTATCTCAGTATATTGAAGCGAGCCTTTGGTGGATAATAGACGCAAAATCTGCAGTCTGACAGGAGCGGATGCCGCGTCGAAGATGCCGGCCCCGATTCTCTCCGATGATCGTAACAATGACTAACCGCCTAGAAGACAGTGCAGTCTCCAGTATCCATTAAGTCATGTTTAAAAAATTGTAGTTCTATCTGATTTTATTCAGAATCTTTATCAGTCCAATCAAATCGTTCGGCGAGCGAGGAGAATTTCATTTTGACTCAGTTGCGGATGCGCGACGAAGACTACGCTACGCTAGCTAAACTCGAGGAAGCATTCGAGAAGAAGGATCTGAAGTATTTCACTTCCTTCTTAAGAAACTCGAAGGATCTTCCCTTATTGTTGCGAGTTCATGCAGTATGTATGTTGGAGCACATTGGAAACGAGAGTGTCGTATCCGCATTATGCAAGGTTCTGAAGGAAGATTCAAGCCCACTGACCAGACATGAAGCAGCATTTACTCTTGGTCAATTAGGACTAAAATCAGCAGCTCCCGACCTTATCCAAGCAATGCTTACCGACGAGAGCCCGATCGTGCGTCATGAATCGGCCGTAGCGTTGAGTTCTCTTGGCGATCAGAGTTCTCTTCCGCATCTAGAGAAGGCAATCGCTGACAAGGACGAAGATGTTCGTAATTCCGCTCTTATCGCGTGGGAATATCTCTCGTACCTGCGTAGAAAGAACGAGACCAAGGATGCTGTTTCACAGAAACCAAAAATTAGATTGTAACGATCTCGATGAGGTCGGAAGCATTTTAGCTGAAGCCTTAACGTTACTGGGTTAGGGGCGGTGGTCCAGACCGCGAGTTAACCCTTCGTGGGGACATCATGGTCTAAGATAGCGAGTAATCGCCTTCAGACCGGTCTCGGGACCACAACCTAGCGAGTACACCGGTGATCGAGGGTTCAAAATGGTCGAACATGATCATGATATTCCCTCCCGCCCCACCAACTCGACTTCAAGCGACCGTTCCATGAGAGCGGTTCAAGTAAATCTGGGATCAGAATATGAGTGAACGTAGAATTTTGAATTTCCAATGCTTCAAATGTGGTAAGTCATTTCCACACAATCTGGATACTGCATGTGAGAACTGTGGGTTTGATAAATGCCCGTACTGCGGAAGTTGCTACTGCTCCTTGAACGAGGTAGAAATGAGAGTAGCGGAAGCAATCTACTCCAGTCTTCCAGACTGGCTGGGGGCATAAT
>Ga0187777_10001505_pt1 | contig 15135 bp, 14 predicted proteins | sample 1015_Q2_SP5_10_M_FD_132416 | JGI IMG/M metagenome (GOLD analysis project Ga0187777, IMG submission 132416) | Tropical peat soil microbial communities from peatlands in Department of Meta, Colombia - 1015_Q2_SP5_10_MG | ecosystem: Environmental > Terrestrial > Soil > Wetlands > Peat | place... | reverse complement strand
GTCGCCATGTCCGAAGGAATGCAGCCGTCGACGACGTTCAATACGCACACCGACTTCCATTCCTGCCCCTTCGCGGAATGGATGGTCGACAGAACGAGATAGTCCTCGTCGCGATCCGGCGCCCCGGCTTCGCCGCTGGAGGCCTCCGGTGGGTCGAGCGTGAGCTCGGTCAGAAAACGCTCGCGCGAAGGGTACGTCGCCGCGAGTTGCTGGAGCTGCGCGATGTCCTTCTGCCTTGCCGGGGCATCCTCGTAGAGGCGCTCGAGGTGCGGCGCGTACCAGCGGGCGACCCGCTCCATCTCGGCGGGCCACGGCGACTGCCTTCCGCGCAGCTGCAGCATGAGCCGCATCAGCGCCTGCCAGTCTTCCGTCGCCGCGGGAGGAACGGCGAAGGCGGGCATCGCACCGGCGGGGTCGGGGCTCGCCGCAATCGCTTCGAGCAGTCGCGCCGCTGTCGCCGCGCCGATGCCCGGGAGCAGGCGCACGACGCGAAATGCCGCCATGCGGCTGCGCGGATTCTCCGCCCAGCGCAGGACGCACAGGAGATCCTTCACGTGCGCCGCCTCGAGGAACTTGAGCCCGCCGTATTTCACGAACGGGACTCCGCGCCGGGCAAGCTCGATTTCGAGCGGCGCGCTGTGGCTCGAGCTCCGGAACAGCACCGCCTGCGACCTAAGCAGCACACCCGCCTCGTGCTGCTCGAGCACCCGCTCGGCAACGTAGCGCGCCTGTTCCGCCTCGTCGGGCACGACGACCAGACGCGGCTTCCCGCCCGCTTTGCGCTCGGTCCATAGATTCTTGGTGAAGCGCTCGCTCGCAAGCCCGATCACCGCATTGGACGCGTCGAGTATGGCCTGGGTCGAGCGGTAGTTTCGCTCCAGCGCCACCACCCGCGCCGGCCGGGAGAACTGCCGCGGGAAGTCGAGAATGTTGCGCACCGTCGCGGCGCGAAAGGAGTAAATCGCCTGAGCGTCATCGCCGACCACGGTGACGCCCCGGCCGTCGGGCTTGAGCGCGAGCAGAATCTGCGCCTGCAGGCGATTCGTGTCCTGGTATTCGTCGACGAGGACGTGGTCGAAGCGCGCGCCCATCTCGTTCGCGAGGCGGGGATCCGCCACGGCCTGCGCCCAGTACAGGAGCAGATCGTCGTAGTCGAGCGCGTGCTGCGCCTGCTTTGCTTCCGTGTAGGCGCGGAACAGCTTCTTCAGCTCGTCTTTCCAGTGCGCGCACCACGGGAAACCGGTGGGCAGCACCTCGTCGAGGCTCTGCTGGGCGTTGACCACGCGCGAATAGATCGCGAGACAGGTCGACTTGCCCGGGAAGCGGCTCCGCGCCGTCGAGAGCCCTTGCTCGTTGCGGACAATCGCCAGCAGATCTTCGGAGTCGCTGCGATCGTGGATCGTGAAGGAATCGGCGAGCCCGATTCGCTGCGCATACTCGCGCAGCAGCCGGGCGCCGACGCTGTGGAACGTTCCCGCCCAGGCAAGCGAGGGAGGCGGCCGCGTCGCGGTGAGCCGCAGCGCCCTGCGCATGACTTCGCCCGCGCGACCCTCCAGCGCCGCGGCTGCGCGCCGCGAGAAGGTGAGCAGCAGAATGCGCTGCGGGTCCGCGCCACCGCAGACGAGATGGGCGACACGGCAGGCGAGCGTGCTCGTCTTGCCCGAACCGGCGCCCGCAATGACGACCAAGGGTTCCCCGCCGTCCGCAGCTGCGCCGCCGTGCTCGACCGCCTGCCGCTGCTCCGGGTTCAGGCGGTCGAGATGATCGCGCGCGGCGGGGGCGGCGGCATCATTTCGCGCCAGCGACGCAAGGCTGTTGTCTCGGGGCATGGCATGTCGTAGCGAACGAACGTTCGACGAAGCTTACCACGCCCCGAGGGGCTGACGGCGAGGCGTCGAAGCCTCCCCGGCTCAGCGTGGGGTCGTCCCGGGCGGGGTCGCGTCGACTGCGGCCAGCGCTTCGACGGGGAGCCCTGCCGCGATCCAGGCTTCGAGGCCGCCGGCGAGCGGACGCACCCGAACGAAGCCGCTGTCGATCAGGAGCTTCGCGACCTGCGCTGCGGACGCCTCGTTCGGACACGAGCAGTACAGGATGATCTCGCGATCGCGCGGCATCTCCCTGACGTGCGCCTCGAAGCCGTGCAGAGGGAGGTGCACGGCGCCGGGGATGTGGCGCGGCTCGAGCGCACGCGCGGTTGGCGAGCGCACGTCCACGATGAGCGGCGCCACCCCGGCGTCCATCAGGCGGTGCAACTCGTGAACGCTGATCCGCGCCATGCGCAGCATCGTGTAGAAGCGGTGACGCTCCCACCATTTGAAGGCGACATATCCCGCGACCAGCACGACGACTAGCAGCAGCGTGGCGCTTCCGTACCGCTCGAGGTACGAGAGCAGGCGCTCGATCTGCGAGCCGAGCAGCATCCCGCCGCCCATGCCTGCGCCCACCCACAGAGCGGCGCCTCCCGCGGTGTAGACCAGGAACGGCACCCAGCCGATCCGCGTTGCGCCGGCGAGCGGCGGCGCAAGCAGCGAGATCCCGGGCACGAACTTCGCTATGAGCAGCGCATTGAGCCCCCAGCGCTCGAACCGACTCTGCGTCTGGCTCACGCAGGAGTCCGGCGTGAGGGAGACCCAGCACAGCATCCTCATCACGCGGTTGCCGTAGCGCCGCCCCGCGACGTACCACGCCGTGTCGGCGATCAGGCTCGCGACGACCGAGATCACGAATACCGCCACAATAGAGAGCCTTCCGCTGGCGGCGAATGCGCCGGCGACGATGAGCGTCGGGATCGCCGGCACGGGAACGCCGAGCTGTTCGATGAACACGTTCGTGAACACCACGATCAGGCCGTATTGGCTGATGAGGGAAGACATCTCGCCGCTCATGCCGCTGCACCCGGTTCGTTCATCTTGAGTTACATTCTGCCAGCCTCGCGCATGCCGCGGAATTCGCGGCGAGCCTCATGACAACGCTCCTCACCGATCAGTCGCTCTGGCTCAAGGTCTTCGTCGCTGCGGAGTGGGTCGTCCGGCTGGCGATGATCGTAGTCGTGCCTTTCCGCCGCTCTCCCGAAGCCGCGAAGGGCTGGCTGCTGCTCATTTTCTTCGAGCCGACGCTCGGATTGCTTCTCTATGCGCTCATCGGGCGCCCGAAGCTGCCGCAGTGGCGCCTGCAACGCCACGTCGAGTTCGAGAAGCTCAGCCAGCCCATCTTCGAGCGCCTCGCACGCAACCGCAATATCTTCCACCCCGACGTCGGCCCGGACCTCGCCAAGGCGGTCACGCTGACCGAGAACCTCGGCGAGCTGCCGATCCTCGGCGGCAACGCGGTTGAGGTCATCGCCGACTACGACGCCTTCGTCGATCGCCTCATCGCCGACATCGATGGCGCGCACGACCACGTGCATCTGCTCTTCTACATCGTCGGCGACGACGCGACCAGCGCCCGCGTGGTCGAGGCCCTCGGCCACGCGGTCGAGCGCGGTGTGGTGTGCCGCATCCTCGCCGACTCGCTCGGCTCGAGGCCGGATTTCGAGCGCCTGCTCCCCAAGCTCGAAGCTGCGGGCATCCTCGCCGAGGAAACCATGCGGGTCGGGCTCTTCAAGCGCGCCGGCCGCCTCGACCTGCGCAACCATCGCAAGATCGTGGTGATCGACGGCCTCATCGCGTACACGGGCTCGCAGAATCTCGTCGATGCCAGCTTCAAGGTGGGGCTCACCTACGAAGAACTCAACATCCGGCTCACCGGCCCGGTGGCGCTCGAGCTGCAGGCGGTGTTTGCCGAGGACTGGTATCTCGAAACAGGCGAATTCCTCGGCGACCCGCGCTACGCACCCGATCCTCAGATCGCCGGCGACGTCCCGGTGCAAACGCTGCCAAGCGGCCCCGGCTATCCGCGGGAAAACAACCAGCGCCTGATCGTCTCGCTCATTCACGCCGCGAATCGCCGCATCTGCATCGTGATGCCCTACCTCGTGCCCGACGACGCGCTGCTGCAGGCGTTGCAGACCGCGGCGCTCCGCGGCGTCGAAGTCACCCTCGTGGTGCCGCTGCAGATCGACCAGTATCTGGTCGGCCTGGGCCAGCGCTCGTACTACGACGAGCTCATGGAGGCGGGCGTGCGGATCTGCCGCTACGGCAAGCGCTTCCTGCACGCCAAGTGCGTGACCATCGACGATGCGATCGCGTGGATCGGCTCGTCGAACCTCGACATACGTTCCTTCGCGCTCAATGCCGAGATCGTCGTGCTGCTCTACGACGCGCGCATCTGCGCCGCCGTCGCAAGCGAGCAGATGCGCTACGTCAGCGACGGCGAGATGGTCGATCGCGTCGCCTGGCAGCAGCGGCCGCTGCCGATCAAGGTGGCCGAGAACCTCGCGCGGCTGCTGAGCCCCCTGCTCTGAGCCGCGTTCCCGGCGCCGCCACGAGGATGCGGGACGCGGCGAGATCAGCGGTGGCGATCGAGCCAGCCGATGATCTGCCGGGCCGTCTCGTCGGCACGCTCGCGTTGCGGAAAGTGCCCCGCCCCCGCGATCAACCGCCGCTCGTAGGGTCCTGTGAAGTGGGCTTCCTTGTTCTCGCTCATCTGCGGCGAATTCACGGGGTCGAGCGCCCCGTGCAGCGTCAGCGTCGGCACGCGCTGCTTGGGGACCGGATCGAAGCGCTTCTCCAGCTCCGCGTAGCGCGGATCGATCGCGGCGTGCCCCCACCGCGAACGATAGGAGTGCAGCGTGATGTCTGCCCAGTCGGGATTATCGAACGAGACCGCGGTGCGCTCGAACTCCGCGTCGTCGGGCCGGTAGGCAACGAACCATTCGTTCCAGACGTGGCGCGTGAAGGCGCGCCGATCCTCGCGGATGAGGCGCTCGCCGCGCGGCGTGGCCATCAGCCAGTGATACCAGTAGTTCTGCGTCTGGCGGTAGCTCAGTACCTGCCCCGGAACGTTGGTGCCGTAGCCGACCGACAGCGCGACGCACGCCGCGACGTTCGGCTCGTCGAGCGTGGCGGCCGTGTAGGCGGCGCGCGCGCCCCAGTCGTGGCCGACGAGAGCGTGCCGCCCGAGCCCGAGCGCGTCCGTGAGCTCGACGAGGTCTTGTCCGAGCGCAACGAGCTCTCCGCTGCGGAAGGTGTCCTCGCGCAGGAAGCGCGTCGGCCCGTAGCCGCGCAGCCACGGCACGAACGTGCGATAGCCGGCGGCATGCAGCGCCGGAAGCACTGGGTCCCACGTGCGCACGTCGTCGGGCCAGCCGTGGGCGAGAATCACCGGAAAGCCGCCGGCGGGACCGGAGGCTTCATAGGCAACTCGAAGGAGAGGCGTTGCGGCGAATAGGGTCGTCATGGCAGGCGGCGAGACCCCGGTCGGCTGGAAGCCGGGCTGTCCTCAGTAACGCTTGGTGAGCGTCATGATCTCCCCCTCGCGTTTGATGTCCATGCGGTTGAGAAAGCTCATGCCGAGGAGGGCGACCGACGGGTTGTCGCCTTCCATCACGACGGCGTCGACGTTGTGCACGGTGATCCCTCCCACGCGCACCGTGTCGAGCTTGATGCGATAGGCGGGTGCGTTGCCGTTGGCCGTCTCCATGATGGCCCTCTGGCCCCTGCGGTAGTCGAGCCCGAGCCGGCGGGCCTCGCTGGCCGGAAGCGAGACGAAGGTCGCGCCGGTGTCCACCGCAAAGCGGATCGGAATGCCGTTCACCTGGCCGTCGGTGAGGAAGTGGCCGCGCTCGTTGGCCGTGAGCAGAACCGACTCGGGGCCGGAGCTCGGCTTCATGCGCGCGTGCCCCAGGCCCAGTGTCACGCGCTGGCCTTCGACATCGAACGTCGCGCGATCGCCGTCCACCGTCACCAAGGCCACGCCTTCGGCTGACTTCTGTCCCACCGACAGCGTCTGCAGCTTGCCGCCGTCGACCTGCACGACGGCCTTGCTCGGGAACAGGCCGACGACCTTCACGTCAAGCGCTGCGGCGCCGCTCGACGCGAGCAGGCCGAGCGCCAGCGATGCGATGCGATGCCTCTGATCCATGACGGTCTTCAGGCGGTGCAAGCTATCACGAACCCCCGCGCCTGGATAGCGCGGCCCGGCCGTCCGCCCTACTGACAAACGGTCCCAGGCGACACGAAGACCTCGCGCGTGATGGTCTTCGTCTGCGTGACGCCGTTGACCGTGTACTGGAACATGCCCGTGTTGCCGTCGCTGAAGGTGAATGTCGCCGTCCCGACGTCCGTGTATTGCACATTGGCCGGAAGGAAGGGACTGGCGTTGAACGGCGGGCCGGTGGTGCGGTAGAGCGTTCCACCGTACGCGCCCTCCGCGGTCTTCGGCGCCGCGACCGAAAGCCAGAGCGGTGTCCGGTCGAGATCATAGGTGAACCACGTGGCGAAGATGGTGTCGCCTTGATGAGTGAGATTGATGCCCCACCCTGCCTCGACGCCGGCGGGCGCCGCCCACCACAGGTCCTGATAGTTGTAGGCGAGCGTGAGATCGGTCTGGATGCCGAAGGTACAGGTCGGGAGCTGGCCGAACACCTGGCGGGTGATGGTCTTGGTCTGCGTGATCCCGTTGACCGTGTACGCGAAGGTGCCGGTGTCGAGATCCGTGAAAGTGAGCTTGCCGGTGCCGAAGACGGCCCCGCGAACCAGGCTCGGGTTGAAAGGCACCGAGTTGAACGGCGGCCCGGTCTCTTGCAGCAGTACGCCGCTGTAGGTATCTGTCTGGGCGGTCGCGACCTTGGGCGCAGTCATCACCAGCCACAATCCCTTGCCGGTCAGATCATAGGTGAACCAGGTGGCGACGATGGTGTCGCCCTGATGCGCAAGGTTGATGCCCCAGCCGGCCTCCGATTCGGGCGGACTGTTCCACCACAGGCCCTCGTAGTTGGCCGGGCCCTGGGCGATCACCTGCACCGGCGTCGCCGGGGATGCGTTGCCGATGGGCTCGCCGGAGGGAGCGTTCATCTGCCACTGGAAGTTGTACGTACCCGGCGTGTCGGACGCGACGATGTAGAAGGTGAACGTCACCGTTTCGTTCGGCGCAACGGGTTCCGGCAGGGGCACCGGGCTCACGCCCCAGATCGTGTTCCCCGTGGGTCCCGCGGAGCCCAGCGTGTAGCCATCGGTCGTCTGCCAAGTCGTCGGCATCGTGTTCTGGAAGGTCTCGGTGACGAGGACCGTCGCGCCGGCCGGCACGACCGCGGGGACCTGCTGCGAAACGAACTGGGTCGCCGTCGACACGACAACCTGCGGATCCGGCGTCTCGTCGCCGAACGTCCCGTGCGCCTGCGACAGCATGCGGAACCGCAGCGGCGAAGGCGCCTGAAACTTGAGGCAGGTTTCCGGCTTCACGACGAAGTTGAAGGTGACCTGCTGGTTCGGCGCCACGTCGTAGGGAAGGAGCACGCGGTTCCCGCTGTACATTCCGTGCGGGTTGTCCTGTATGCACCAGTAGGTGTTGTCCTGCGGCTCCTGAGTGGCCAGGAAGACGTCGCCTTCCGCCTTGACCCAGGTCGCGGTGCCCGTGTTCTGCATCGTGATCGAGACGGACGCCGGCTTCAGCACCTCGATGAACGGCGGCACCACTTCCGACACGTACGCGGCCGAATACGCTGCTTGCGCGTGCAGGGCCGAGCTCAGCGCACACGAAACGACCGCCGCGATGGCGACGATCAGCCGCCGCACCGCAGGAAGGCGAACAGTCGGAGCCGCTGCGTTCACGATCCGGAGCGTCCTACCACACGCGGCAGCGATTGGCGCTGACCATCGGCTGGCCAGCCTTGCAGGAGAACGCCTGCCCGAACTCCGGCATGTTCACCACCAGTCCGTTGACCCGGTACTTGGCGGGCGAGTGCGGGTTGGTGATCGCGTGCATCCTCAGCTCCTCCGGGCGCTCGTTCTCGCATGCCCACTGCGCGTAGCCGATGAAGAAGCGCTGCTCGGGGCTGAATCCTTCCCGGCTCTCCGGCTTGACCGAAGCCGTCTCGGCCTTCCAGGCCATCCGGGCGAGGATGAGCCCGCCCAGGTCCGCGATGTCCTCGCCCTCGGTGAGCTTGCTGTTGATCTTGATGTCGTCGACGACCGTGTATTGCGCGTACTGGTCGACGATGCATTGCGCGCGCTTGTTGAACTGCGCCGCATCGTCCTCCGTCCACCAGTCTTTCAGGTTCCCCTGCGCGTCGAACTGCCTCCCGCGGTCGTCGAAAGCATGGGTCAATTCGTGGCCGATGGTGCCGCCAGTGTTGCCGTAGTTGGGCGCATCGTCCATTCGGGCGTCGTATAGCGGCGGTTGCAGCACGCCCGCCGGAAAATTGACGTCGTTGAGCTGCGGGTTGTAATACGCATTGACCGTCTGCGCCGTCATGCCCCACTCACCGCGATCGACGGGCTTTCCGATCTTGGCGAGAACGCGGCGGGATTCGAACACGGTGGCGCGCTCGACGTTGCCGAAGAAGTCGTCGCGCTTGATCTCCACCGAGCTGTAGTCGCGCCACTTGTCCGGATAGCCGATCTTGTTGGCGACCGTTTGCAACTTTGCCAGCGCGTTTGCCTTGGTCGCGGGGCTCATCCAGGCGAGCTGCTCGATGTCTTCGCGCATGGCCTGCTCGATCTGCTGCGCCATGCGCATGGTCTTGCGCTTGAGCTCCGGGCTGAAGGCCACCCTGACGAACTCCTGCCCCAGCGCCTCGCCGAGCCGCTCGTCGACGAGCGTGACGCAGCGCTTCCACCGCGGCTGCAGCTCGTCGACGCCGCGAAGGGTCTTGCGGAAGAAATCGAAGTCGGCGTTCACGAAGGCGCTGGAGAGGTACTTGGCGTCCGCGTGGACCAGGTGCCAGCGGAGGTATGTCTTGACGTCGTCTAAGCTGAGCGCCTGCCACTGCTTTTCGAGCTCGCGGTAGAACTCGGGCTGGCTGACGTTGAAGCTGTCGAGCTGCGCGAGCCCGGCGGGCTCCAGGTATGTCCGCCAGGCGAAGCTCGGCGTGAGCGCCTGCAGGCTCTTCGCATCCATCCGGTGATAGAGCTTGTAGGGGTCGCGCCGCTCCACGCGGGACAGCGATGCCCGGGCCAGCGCGGTCTCGATCGCCATCACCGTCCCGGCTTCGCGCCCGGACGTTTCGGGCGGGTCGCCGAGAAGCTCGAACATTCGTCGCACGTGGGCGAGATACTTGTCGCGCAGCTCCCTGGACTTGTCGTCCTCCTTCAGATAGTAGTCGCGGTCCGGCATTGCGAGCCCGCCCGCACGGGCAAACGCGATCACCTGTGTCGCATCGCCGAAGTCCTGGCCGGAGCCGAAGTCGAAGAAAAGACCGCCGCCGCCGGTGCGAAGGTGCAGGTCGCCGAGCAGCGCCGGAAGCTCCTCCTTCGACTTCAGGGCTGCGATGCGATCGAGATGCGGCTTGAGCGGCTGCGCGCCGAGCTTCTCGACCGCTGACTCGTCCATGCACGCGGCGAAGTCGTCGCCGATCTTCTGCTGCACGGCGTCGCGCTCCGCGGTCCTCGCCGCGAGCCGGTCGAGGATTCCCCAAAGGAAGCGCTGGTTCTCGTCGTAGAGCTTGTCGTAAACCGACCAGCTCGGTTGATCCGGAGGCAGCGGGTTGTTCCTGACCCACCCTCCGCAGGTGTACTGGTAGAAATCGACGCAGGGATCGGCGGACTTGTCCATCGCCTTGAGATCGAGCCCGGGCGTGTAGGGCAGCGAGGTCAGCGGCACGTCCGCAGTCCCCGATGGCGACGGAGGCCGGGTCGGGGGCGCCTGGGCCTCGGCGAGCCCAATGGCGCTCGCGCAAGCGGCGAAAATCAGGGCGCGGACGATCCTGTGCATTCTGTTCTCCGGGGCGCCGCCAAGTGTAGCAAGGAGCGTCAGGACTTTGCCCGACAGCCGCGCGCCGGCGGACCGGCGATCGATCCTGCAACAGTCGGTTACATCTCGCGTGTCGACCCGCCGACAGCGCGGGCCGTTAGTCAAACGTCATCCACAACCAAGGTCATCCGCATGAAAACCCTTCTCTTGCCGCTCGCGACCCTCTTCGCTCTATTGTCCGGCATGGCCCTCGGCGCCGGTACCCAACCGACCTCCGATGCGCGGACCGCCTGTCAGGCCGACGTACAGAACTTGTGCGCGAGCGTCCAGCCCGGGAAGCATCGAATCCTGAGCTGCCTGAAGGAGAATGAAGCCAAGGTCTCTCCGGCGTGCAAGCAAGCGCTCGCGGCACGGCAACGCCAGCTTCCCCCGCCGGCGGACAAAGCGCCGCAGGGCTAGAAGCCGCTCGAACCCACGCCGCCGCTGAAACTCCAGCGGGAGATCCCTATCCATCGCCGGAGAGCCGGCCTACAATCGCCGTGAGGGTTATTGGGAAGAGAAGATGATCGCGCGCGTTCTCCGCCTGACGCTGCCGGCAGTTGTCGCGGCGGGGTTCGCGTTGCCGCCGGCTCATGCGGACATCTATACGTGGGTCGATGCGACGGGAACGATCAACGTGAGCAATCTCCCGCCTCCCGAAGGAGCCAAGGTCACCAACATCGTCCGCGAGCGCGCGCCAGAGGTGCTCGCGCGCGAGGACGCAGCCCGCGAGGCGGCACGGCTCGCCGAAACGCAGGCTCTCGCCGAGCGCGTGCGGCAACTCGAAGAGCAGGTCGCGTTCGGAGCGCGCCCGGCGCCGCCCGCGGATTATCGACTGGCGCCGCCCCCCGCATCCGCGCCAACGATCGTGCAGTATTTCGTCGATGCCTCCCCGCCCGCGACCGACTATCCGGTGAGCGCGCCTCCGCCGCCATATGACCCGTACAACTGGTGCGATCCGACGTGGTACGGCTGCGGCTTCATGCCCGGGTTCTATCCGGCGAGCGTAGTCGTGGTGTCGGCGCCGAACGGACGGCGCATCCGGCCCGCGCCGCACGGTTCGAGCTTCGGCCCTCACTCGCCGATGCGGCCGCCGCTGGTGCCGCCGCTCGCCACACCGATCGTCCAGCCGCTCCTGCCGCAGCGCGCGTCCGAGGGTTTTCGGCGCGGCTGACCTAACTCGGAGCCCTCGCTCTACTGCGGGTTCTCGGCGTCGGCGGCTGGCGGCGCGGATAGGCGATGCCGCCGACGACATCGAATTCGCCGATGTTGACCTCGTTGTAGTGTCCCTTTACCGGCGCCGGGTAGGTATACGGCGGCACCTTCTCCTCCGCCGCCGGGGAGGACGACTCCTTGCCGCAGCCCATCACCGCCAGCGCCGCGATGCATGCAGCGCCGGCCCCGACACGAAGCTTCTTCATCGGACGGCGCGAATTACTGGCTGATCATGCACTGGGCACCGTCGATCTTGAACTTCTGGGTCATCGTCGACGTGCTACTGCCGCTCGCGTCCTTGGTGGTCTTTTGCACCGTCAGCGTCGCATCCTGCCCGTTGACGGCGAGAGTGCCGTTGGCCTTGACTTCGTTCGCGAACTGCTGCTCCGTCGAGGACATCGCCTTCATCATCCCCGACATCATGTCGCGGTCTTTGGCGGGCATGGCTTTCCACTGGTCCTGCATCTGCTTGGTGGTGAGCTTGTTCGCTTCCTCCATCTTGCCCGCATGCACGAGCCCCATCTGCTTGACGGCGACCTTGCCGCACGGGTGATCGAGGATCGCTGCGCCCTTGATATCGGCAGCGGCGACTGCTGGCGCGCCGCCGAGCAGCGCGATGGCGATGGAGGAACCGATCCAGGACCTAATCCTACGGTGCGTCATTCTTCTTTTCTCCCTGGCGTGCGCAGTCGCAACAGACGCGGCTCCTGCGCCGACGCGATGGAGGGCCTGTCCCTCTTCTTGCCCGACGAGCAGGGTGGCGATAAGTATAGCGATACTGCCAGCACCACGCGCCCGAGGACGTCGCGATTGACGAAGCCGTGGCGGTGGAGCAGGCTTTGCGGGTTCCGCGCCCGCCGTTCGCGCGACGACCGCGGCCCCGGGACAGTCGAGGAGAAGACAATGCCCACACGCCGAACTCTCTGGCCGCGGCGGATTCTGGCGGCCGCTGCGATTGCCGGCTCGCTCGCCGCGCAATCTGTCTGCGCGCAGACGATCGTCGACGAATGGACGTCCGTGCAGGTCCCGCCGCCGCCGCCGCTGAAGACGGTCGCGATCGACGCCAAGACTACGGCGCTGTTGATGCTCGATTTCAACGCGCAGACCTGCAATCCGCAACGCAGACCGCGCTGCATCGCTTCGATCCCGAAGGTTCAGGGGTTGCTGGCTATGACCCGCGCTGCCGGTGTGCCGGTCGCATTCACGCTCGGTGGCGGCGGCAAGCCTCCGGAGATCGCCAAGGAGCTTACGCCTGCTGACGGCGAGCCCATCTTCTCTTCGGGCGTGGACAAGTTCGTGAACACCGATCTCGAGAAATTCCTCAAGGACAAGGGCGTCACGACCGTCATCGTCGTCGGCAATGCGGCGCACGGCGCGGTCCTCTACACGGCCAGCGGAGCAGCGATGCGCGGGTTCAAGGTGATCATCCCGGTGGATGGCGTCTCGTCGGACACCGCGTACTCGGAGCAGTACGTGGCCTGGCATCTCGTGAACGCGCCGGTCATTTCACCGGCCATGACGCTCACCAAGATCGCCGACGTCAAGTTCTGACGCTGTCCCGACCGCCGCTCCGACGATGGCGGCATTCGGCACGCGCCTGCGCTACGGCTCGGTGGCGCAGCTCCTCCACTGGACGACCGCGGTGCTCGTGGTCGCCGCGTTCACATTCGGGCCGGGCGGTTCGGAGCAGCGCGTCTATTCCGCAGCGCGGGATTTTGACCGGCAGCTCCACGAGACACTGGGTCTGACGGTCCTTGCCCTGGCGCTGCTGCGACTCGCGTGGCGGGCCTTCGATGCGACGCCGGACGACCCTCCCACGCCAACGTGGATGAGACTCTCGTCGAAGATCGTGCAGGCGACGCTGTATGTCCTGCTCTTTCTCCTCCCCTTCACGGCGATCTCGGGCGCGTGGCTCGAAGGCCACCCGCTGACCCTGCTCGGGAGCGTCAGGATCGGCCCGTGGCTCGCGGAGGCTCATTCGCTCGGCGCGACGATCGCCTCGATCCACACCTGGCTCGGGGATGCGATCCTCTGGGTCGCCGGAATACACGCGGCCGCCGGGCTGTACCACCATTTCGTGCTGCGCGACGGTCTGTTGCGCTCGATGCTGCCCGGGTCGTAGGTCCTCCCTTGGCGCCGAGCCCGGCTTCGCTTGACACATCGATCCCGCGGTACGACGATGGCAACGCAAGCGCGCTCACCCCCTTTTCGCAAACAAGACCATGCCCGGCGCCGACCGGGCCGTGAGGAGGATTCACCGATGATTCCGCGCGACTTCGAATACCACGCGCCGAAGACGCTTCCCGATGCGCTGGGCCTGCTGCAGCAATTCGGCGACGAGGCCAAGCTGCTCGCGGGAGGCCACAGCCTGCTGCCGATGATGAAGCTGCGCTTCGCGCAGCCTGCGCACCTGATCGACCTCGGCAAGATCGCGGAGCTGAAGGGTATCCGCGAGGACGCCGGCACGCTCCTCATCGGCGCGATGACGACCGAGAACGAGATCATCTGGTCGAAGCTCATTCAGGACAAATGCCCACTGCTCGTGGAGGTCGCGCGGCAGATTTCCGACCCGCAGGTCCGTTACAAAGGCACGATCGGCGGCGACATCTCGCACGGCGATCCCGGCAACGACCACCCGGCGCTCATGCTGGCTCTCGGCGCGTCGTTCGTGCTGCGCGGCGCGACCGGCGAGCGCGTCGTGCCGGCCGAGGGGTTCTTCCGCGGTCTCTACGACACGGCGCTCGGCGCGGGCGAGATCATGACGCAGATCCGCATCCCGATCCCCGCCGCCGGCACCGGTTACTGCTACGCGAAGCTCAAGCGCAAGACCGGGGACTTCGCGGCGGCCGCCGCAGCGGTCCTGCTGCGCGTGAAGGGCGGCCTCGTGGACGACGTGCGGATTGCTCTCACCAACGTCGCGCCGACGCCGCTCCGGGCAGCCAAGGCGGAAGCGGCGCTGCGCGGCAAGAAGCTCGACGACGCGGCGATCGCGGAAGCCGCGCGCCTCGCCATGTCCATTTGTGCGCCGGTGGCGGACCAGCGCGGCAACGCGGAATACAAGACGGCGATGGCCGGCGAGATGACGGTGCGGGCGCTCGCGACCGCGCGCCAGCGCGCCGCCTGAAACGACGACGAGGAGAGAAGCATGGCCAAGAAACAGGCGGTGTCGTTCAAGCTGAACGGCAAGGAGGTCGACGTCCTCGTCGAGCCGCGGGAGCTCCTGATCCACACGCTGCGCGAGAAGCTGCAGCACACCGGCCCGCACATCGGCTGCGAGACCAGCCATTGCGGCGCGTGCACGGTCGACCTCGACGGCATGTCGGTCAAGTCCTGCACGGTCCTCACCGTCCAGTGCGACGGCGCCGACGTGCTGACGATCGAAGGGTTCGCGCAGGGCGGCGAATTGCACGCGCTGCAGGAGGCGTTCCACCTCGACCACGCGCTCCAATGCGGGTACTGCACGCCGGGGATGATCACCCGCGCCTACCGCCTGCTCAAGGAGAACCCTAGCCCGACCGAGGAGGAGATCCGCTACTGGATGGCGGGGAACCTCTGCCGCTGCACGGGCTACCAGAACATCGTCAAGGCCGTACAGTCGGCCGCGAAGAAACTCTCGGCGAAAGCCGCAGCCTGATTATCTACCGGAGCCATCGCCATGCCGGACGACAAACTAGCGCGCGAACAGAGTCTCGAAGGGATGGGCGCCTCGCGCAAGCGCAAGGAGGACGCCCGCTTCATCCGCGGCCAGGGGAGCTACGTCGACGACATCAGACTGCCGGGGATGCTCTTCGGCGCCATCGTGCGCAGCCCTTACGCGCACGCGCGCATCAAGTCGATCGACAAGACCAAGGCGCTGAAGGTGCCTGGCGTGGTCGCCGTGCTGACCGCGGACGACCTGAAGCCCGTGAAGCTGCACTGGATGCCCACGCTCGGCGGCGACGTGCAGGCCGTGCTCGCCGACAAGAAGGTGTGCTTCCAGTATCAGGAGGTCGCGTTCGTGCTGGCGCAGGACCGCTACGCCGCCGCCGACGGCGCGGACGCCGTCGAGGTGGAATACGAGGAGCTGCCGGCGATCGTCGATCCCAAGAAGGC
>Ga0187777_10001503_pt1 | contig 15144 bp, 12 predicted proteins | sample 1015_Q2_SP5_10_M_FD_132416 | JGI IMG/M metagenome (GOLD analysis project Ga0187777, IMG submission 132416) | Tropical peat soil microbial communities from peatlands in Department of Meta, Colombia - 1015_Q2_SP5_10_MG | ecosystem: Environmental > Terrestrial > Soil > Wetlands > Peat | place... | reverse complement strand
TGCGCAAACTTCCCGATCCTCGTCCTCGCGGTGTTCTGGCGCGGGCTCACCACGCGCGGGGCGGTGCTCGGCGGCTACACCGGCATCTTCGGATCCATCATCCTGCTCATCATCGGCCCGACCGTATGGACTAAAGTACTCAATATGGGACCGGCGATCTTCCCGTACGACTTCCCGACTTTCGTCGTGCTGCCGGCGGTGCTGATCGTCGCCTGGATCGCCTCGGTGACCGATAGATCGGCGCAAGCGGACAAGGAGCGCGCTGCATTCGAGGCGCAGATGGTGCGTTCGGAGACAGGGCTCGGCGCCGAAGCGGCGGCGGCACACTGAGACGACCGGTTCCACGCTTCGCATGGCCGCATGGACTCGTTCCTGCGGCCATTGTTGTTGTGGCAGGGATGCGCGATCAGCGGCGCGGGGGCGCATTGCTTGCATGTGCGCTGCTGATTCCTTAGGCTGAACGCATCCAGGCCTGAAGCCGGCCTTTCCTCACGATGCCCGCTCAAGCTTCTACGGCCGACTCGACGACGGAATTCCTCCGTCGCTACGCCCCGTTCAACCGGATGAGCGACGCCGCGCTCGCTTTCCTCGCGGCCCGCATCGATCGCGCGGACTTCGCCAAAGATGCGGTGATCCTCGCCCCGCACATGGGACCGGTGCGCCACCTCTACATCGTAGAGAACGGGCTCGTCGGCAGCCGCCCGAACAACGTGCAGGCAGACCCGGACCGCACGGTCGGCCACGGCGAGCTGTTTCCGGTCGGCGCATTGTCCGCAGGCGGGGCAACGACCAAGGTCTTCTGGGCGCTGGTCGACACCCGCTGCCACCGGCTGAGCCGCGATGCGTTCCTCGAGTTGCGGCAGTTGTCGCCGGAATTCGAGCGTTATTGCACGCAGGCGATCACTGAGACGCTCAAGCAATCGCTGGAGAGCCTCTACGGCCAGTACAGCCAGCGAGCTGCCGAGCAGCAGATGCTGACCCGCACGCTTGCGGAGCTGATCCGACATGCTCCGGTGGCGTGCCCGGCGCGCGCGTCGCTTCGTGAGGCGGCTCAGATCATGGCCGACGCAAAGGTGCGCACCGTCATCGCGCTCGACGGCGGCGGCACTCCCGTCGGCATGTTCACGCTCGTCGATCTGTTGCGCCGGGTCGTTCTTCCAGGGTGTCCGCTGGAGACGCCACTGTCCGAAGTGATGACGGCACCGGTCGTAACCCTGCCGGGTTCGGCAACGGTTTCGGACGCGATGCATGTCATGGCCGAGCGCGGCATACGCCAGATCGCCGTCGTCGATCACGGGCGGCTCGCCGGCGTAGTCAACGAGCGCGACCTCTTTGCCCTGCAGCGAGTGTCGCTGCGCCAGATCAACGAGGAGCTGCATGGGGCGGAGACGCTGGACGCCCTGCGGCGAGCGGGCGAAGACATCCATTTGCTCATCCAGAACCTGCTGGCGCAGGGGGTTGGTGCGGAGGGGCTGACCCGCACGATCACTGCGCTTAACGACGCGCTATCGCGTCGCGGGATCGAGCTCGTTGCACGCGGGCACGATCTCGCCGGCATCGACTGGTGCTGGCTCGCGCTCGGGTCGGAGGGCCGCGGCGAGCAGACGTTCGCGACCGATCAGGATAACGCGCTTCTGTTCGCCGCGTCTGGACCCGCCGAGGCGTCCCGCACGCGCGAGCGACTGCTCGCGTTTGCACGCGACGTCAACGCCGCGCTGGATGCGCTGGGCTTTCCGCTGTGCACGGGCGAGGTCATGGCGAGCAACCCGGACCTGTGCCGGTCGATGGACGAGTGGAAGGAGAAGTTTCTCGGCTGGTTCCTTGAGCCGACACCCGAAGCGCTGCTCAAGGCGAACATCCTCTTCGACTTCCGGCCGCTCTACGGCAATACGACGCTGTGCGATACGCTGCGCGGGTGGATGTTCAGCCATACGCAGACGCATGCGCTGTTCCTGCGCTTCATGGCGGAGAACGCGCTCAGTGTCGAGCCGCCGCTTGGGCTGATCCGCACGTTCACCGTCGATGACGGCGCGGGTATCGAAGGTACGCTGGACCTGAAGGTACGCGGGACGCGGCTCTTCGTGGACTGTGCGCGGATCTTCGCACTCGCTCATGGGATTGCCGATACGGGGACCGCTGCGCGGCTGCGCGCGGCCGGGGCACTGCTGCACGTGGAAGCGCGGCATGTCGAGGCGGCGGTGGAGGCGTTCCAGTTTCTGCAGCTCCTCCGGCTTCGGCAGCAAGACCGGCCGACGGTGCCCGGCAATCCGAACCGCATGGATCCTAACGGCCTCAACGAGGTCGATCAGCGCATGCTGAAGGAGGCGTTCCGCCAGGCGAAGCAATTGCAGGAACGGCTGCGGATCACGTACCGGCTCTGAAGCCGACTCGGTGAGCGCCAGCATAGCGCGGAAGAGCGATGGGCAAACGAATACTGATCGCCGACGACGAGCCGAACATCGTCGTGTCGCTCGAGTTCCTCATGAAGCGAAAGGGCCACGAGGTCAAGGTCGTCTCCGATGGTAAGGCCGTGCTTGCCGCCGTGGCCGAGTTCGCGCCGGACGTGATTCTGCTTGACGTGATGATGCCAGGCCTGAACGGCTTCGAGGTCTGCCAGCGCCTCCGCGAAAACCCGGCGTGGGACTCGATCAGGATCATCATGCTCACCGCGAGGGGCCGCGACGTCGACATGGCGAAGGGTCTGGCCGTGGGTGCCGATGCCTATGTGACCAAGCCATTCTCCACTCGCGAGCTGGTCGACAAGGTCGAGGCGATGGCGCGCGAGTAGACGTGTCGACGCGGACGCGCTTCGCTGTCGCGCTTGCTGCTGCTTGGGGCCTCGTCGTCGCCGCGATCGCCTCCTGCGCAGTGCTGGTCGGCATCGACCTCGGGCAGGAGGATCTCGCCGCGATGGCGCGCGTTCTCGAAGCACACGCGCCGCACCTCATCATCGGCTTGCTGCTGCTGTTCGCTCCTCTCGCCGTCATTTTGCGGATGCTGTTCCGGCGCCATGTCGACCCGTCTATCGGACTTGCACGCGACGTCCGGATCATGCTGAAGGCACATCCGGCGCACCGCGCCCAGCCTCGTGGCTCGGCCGAGATGAAGAAGCTCGCCCACGAGGTCAACGCGCTGGCGGAAGAGCGGAGTGCGCTTCAGCGCGACGTAGAGCAGCGCATCAGCGAGGCAAACACGCGCCTCGAGGAAGAGCGCAACCGGCTGGCGGCCCTCATGTCAGAGCTGGGTCAGAGCGTCGTGGTCTGTAATATCGAGGGTCGGATCCTTCTCTACAACGCGCAGGCGATGCGGCTGTTGCGCAAGCCGCTCGACGGGCAGCAGATCGGCAAGGGGCCGAGTCTGGTCGGTCTCGGCCGCTCGGTCTTCGCGATCTTTGATCGCAATCTCATCATTCACGCACTCGAGACGATTCAGGACCGGTTGCGGCAGGACACGCAGGGGCCCGTCGCTCACTTTGTCACGTCCGCGCCTTCGGGTGCGCTCGTTCGCGTGCAAATGGCGCCCGTGTTCAGCGGCAGCACCGCTGGTTCGCCAGTCACGGGATTCGTTATGGTCCTCGACGACATTACGCGCCGGACCGAAGCCGGGAACCGCCGTGACCTCCTCCTGCAATCGCTGACGCAGGGTACGCGCGCGTCGCTGGGCAGCATGCGGGCCGCGGTCGAGACGATCGTTGGTTTCCCCGATATGTCGGGCGATGAGCGCAATCGTTTCCTCGGCGTCATCGCCGACGAGGCGCGAGCGCTCACCACGCGTCTCGACGCGACGGTCGGCAAGTTCGCGGATTCCATGCGCACCGAGTGGCCGCTCGAGGAGATGCGTGGCGCGGACCTGATCGCGGCCGCACGCAGACGCATCGAGACGAAGACCAAGCTCCTGACCAAGCTCGAAGCGGTCGATGAAGCGGTGTGGTTGAAGGTCGACAGCTACTCGATGATGCAGGCGATCGCCTATCTCGCGACCCGGCTCGGCGACGAATTCGGCATTCGGGAGCTGCGCTTCGGGCTCGCGGCTGAGGGCGCTCTCGCCCATCTCGATCTCATCTGGACCGGCGCGCCGCTCGGGACGGAGACGACGATGGCATGGCAGACCGACGCGATGAACCTGGGCGGGGAATCGTCTCCTCTTACGCTCAAGGAGATCGTGGAACGCCACAACGGTGAGATCTGGTACCAGATCAACAAGCCCGCGCAGCGGGAATTCTTCCGCATCGCGATCCCGGCTGCGAACCCGGAGGAGTCGGCGTGGAGCGCACCCGCGGTCGGGCAAGGCCGACCGGAATTCTACGATTTCGACCTTTTTCACCAACCTGGACAGACGCCGGAACTCGACGAGCGGCCGCTCGCGTCGCTGGCCTATACTGTGTTCGATACAGAAACGACGGGGCTCGAGCCTTTGGCGGGCGACGAAATCGTCTCGATCGGAGCGGTGCGCATCGTCAACGGCCGCCTGCTGGCGCACGAGGTCTTCGAGCAGCTCGTCGATCCGGGGCGGACGATGACGGCGGAAGCGAGCCGCATCACAGGGATCGACTCGGCCATGCTCGACGGGCAGCCGACACTCGCCGCGATCCTCCCTGCTTTCCAGGAGTTCTGCGCCGACACGGTGCTGATAGCGCACAACGCGGCGTTCGATATGCGCTTTCTTCGACTCAAGGAGAAAGCCACCGGGGTTCGCTTCGAACAGCCGGTGCTCGATACGCTGCTTCTCTCTGCAGTCATCCACCCCGACACTGAGGTCCACAGCCTGGAGGCGATCGCTGCCCGGCTGGGTGTCAACCTCATCGGTCGCCACACGGCGCTCGGCGACGCCATCATGACCGCCGAGTTGTTCCTACGCATGCTGCCACTCCTCGCGGCGCAGGGTGTCCGGACGCTCGGCGAGGCGCGCGTCGCTTCGGAGAAGACCTACTACGCACGGCTGAAGTATTGAGGAAACAAGCGGCGGCTCATCACTGGCGGTACCAGGCGGGCGTCTCAAGGTCGTGATCCGATGCAATCCACCTTTACCTCCGTGTCCGGTCGTGTAACTATGTCTCGGGCCACGCACAGACCCGGGTGAAAATTCTTGGCGGCAACGGCAACACCTGATCGCGAACGCGAGTCGATCGGCTGGCGTCTGCTCATCGCTGCGCGTCGCGCGCCCGAACGCATCGCGATCGTCGAGGGCAACGCTCGAGTAAGCTTCGGGGAACTCGCTTCGGCTGCCGAGGCGATTGCGCGCAGCGTTCAGGCCGCTGCGGGCGCTCGACCTGGCACGGTCGGTCTCCTGTTCGAGAATCGGATTCCCGCCATCAAGGCCATGTTCGCTGCGACCAAGACGGGTCGCGCCTATGTCCCGGTCGACGCGAACGACCCGGACGAACGCCTGCGCTTCATTCTTGCGGACAGCGAGCCGGTCGCTCTTCTCACCGAAGCAAGCCTGTTCGATCGCGCTCGCGTTCTTGCGCCGCGCGGCTGCACGGTGCTGGGGACCGCAGGCGCAGCTGACGGCACATTGGCGCTGCCAAATATCGACGCCGACACACTGGCGAACATCTACTACACGTCGGGCTCGACGGGGCAGCCCAAGGGCGTGTGCCAGACCCACAGGAACGTGGTGTACTTCGCCGACGCTTATGCGAGCACGCTGCGGATTGCAGAGACCGACCGCGTGTCGCTGCTGTACACGTTGAGCTTCAGCGCGTCGATGATGGATATCTTCGGCTGCCTCTTCAACGGGGCTGCGCTGTGCACGTTCGACGTGCGCGCCGGCGGGGTTGCGGAGCTCGCGACGTGGCTCGACCGGGAGCGGATCAGCGTGCTGCACTGCGTCCCGACGGTTTTCCGCGGTCTTTTCAGTGGACTCGACTCCAGACGCGTACTCGAGCACCTCAGGGCGATCGATCTCGGCGGCGAAGCCGTGTTCGCGAGCGATGTCGAGTTGTTCCGGCGGCATACGGGCTCGGCCTGCATACTGGTGAACCATCTCGCTGCGACCGAAGCCAACGTCATTGCGCAACATGTGATCGAGCACAGCGACGCCGCCCCGCTGAGCGGGATCGTCGCGGTGGGTCGCAGTCCGCGCGGCTTGTCGGTGCGCGTGCGGCGCGCCGACGGCAGCGATGCGGCTGTCGGGGAGAAAGGTCGCATCGTGGTGTCGAGCGCCCATGTCAGCCCGGGCTACTGGAGGCGTGCAGACCTCGACGCGGCAACCTTCTCGCGCGACCCGAACGCTCCGGACGTCGTGAGCTACGTGTCCACCGACCTTGGCTACTTCGACGATCGCGGGGACCTTCACTTCATCGGGCGCGAGGGCAGCCGCGTCAAGATCCGCGGGCAGTCGATCGAGCTGTCCGAGATCGAGGCCGCCCTCGCGGCATGCCCCGGCGTGATCAGAGCGGCGGTCGTGGCCTCCGACGACGGCTCGCAGCCGGAGGCGGCGAAGCTCACCGCCCACGTCGTCCTCGAGGAGCACGCGGAGCGCAGCCCGCTTACGATCCGCCACTTCCTCGCGTCGCGGCTTCCCTCGTACATGCTGCCCACCGCTTTCGCGTTCCCTGACGCGCTTCCCCTCACCGCCACCGGAAAGATCGATCGCCTCGCGCTCTCCTCAATAGCGCCGCCTGCCGTGGCGCGCGCGACCGAGCTCGATCCGCCGCGCGACGACGTCGAGCGCCTCATTGCGGGAATGTTCGAGCGGCTCTTGGGGCAGGGGTCGGTAGGGCGCGGCGACGATTTCTTCCTGCTCGGCGGCGATTCGCTGTCCCTGGTCGAGCTGCAGACGCGGATTCTCGAGCAATTCGGCGTGAGCCTGCCGAGGGTGCACGTCGACGCGAGCGTCGCGGCCATCGCCGAGAACATCCGCCGCGATCTCGAGCGCAGCCCCGGCGCGCGCTCGCGGGTTCCCGTCCTGCTGCAGTTGCGCGAGCGAGCGAACGGCCTGCCGCTATTCCTCGTGCACGGCAGGCTGGGCCAGGCCTTCGTCAGTCGCCACTTCCTGGACCTGCTGCCGGAGGAGCTGGCGGTATGGGCGCTCCAGGCGCGCGGTCTCGACGGAGTGCGCGAGCCTCATCCGACCATCGAAGCGATGGCGGCGGATTACGTGGGCGAGATGCGAAAGCTGCGGCCTCATGGCCCGTACTTCATCGCTGCACTGTGTGCCGGCGCGCTGATCGCCAACGAGATGGCGCGCACGCTGCAGGCGGCGGGGGAGGCCGTGCTCCCGCTGCTGCTGTTCGACCCGCCGGGGAAGAACTTCCGGGAAGGCGCTGCCGATGAGCTGTTGGTTGCGCGGCTCGCCGCGCGGCGGAGCGCCGGACTGTATTCGACGCCGCTCGACGACCCGCAGTACGCCACGGCAGCGGTGCGCACAGCCAGGGCCTTCGAGCTCGCGATCCGGGCCCACGAGCCGAAGCCGTATGACGGCCCCGTCTACATGCTCTCCAGCCGGCAGCGCATCCACGGGAAATCGCAGGCTTACTGGAAGACGATCTTCACCGGACCGCTGCAACGCTTCGAGGTCGGAGCCACGCACGACGAAGCGCTCGACGCCCGCAGCCCCGTGTTCGCCGCGCACCTCGCTCAATGCCTCAAGGTCGTCCTGACCATCGCGCAGGAATCCCGCGCGACGCAAGCACTGTCTCGCGACGCCGCCGGCGCGCTCTCCCACCTTCGCTCGGACTCCTAGAAGGCGAATGCCGATGCCCACCAGTGCATGGCCCGAGCTGCCGTATACGGCGTGGAAGGAGACCCGCACGACGCTGCATCTGTGGACGCAGGTCGTCGGCAAGATTCGCCTTGCCCGCACGCCCTGGCTGAATCACTCCTGGCACGTGCCGCTCTATCTCACGACGCGAGGACTGACGACTTCGCCGATACCGTACGGCGACAGAAGTTTCTCGATCGATTTCGATTTCGTCGATGACGCGCTGATCATCGATGTCAGCGACGGCGCGAGCAGCGAGATCGCCCTCGAGCCGCGCACGGTTGCGGATTTTCATTCGGAGATCATGGGTGCGCTTCGCGATCTGGGGCTTCCCGTGCGCATCCACGAGATGCCGAATGAGATAGCAGACGCGATTCCCTTCAGCCAGGACCTGGTGCACCGCGCCTACGATGGCGAGCAGGTGCGGCGCTTCTGGCGGGCGCTCATCCTGGTCGAGCGCGTGTTCTCACGCTTCAGAACGAGCTTTCTCGGCAAGTGCAGCCCTGTGCACTTCTTCTGGGGGAGCTTCGATTTGGCGGTGACGCGCTTCTCGGGCCGGCGCGCGCCGCTGCACCAGGGGACGGTTCCGCATCTGCCGCCGGCCGTGCTGCGCGAAGCGTACTCGCACGAGGTGAGCAGCGCCGGCTTCTGGCCCGGCGGCAGCGGCATCGACTACGCAGCTTTCTATTCCTACGCTTACCCGGAACCCGACGGCTTCAGGCGCGCCGCCGTGAAGCCGAAGGCAGCCGTCTACGACGCGACGCTCGGCGAATTTCTGCTGCCGTACGACTCGGTGCGTACTGCCGCCGACCCGGAGCGCGAACTCCTGGCGTTCCTGCGGTCGACTTACGACGCGGGCGCCGACGCAGCAGGCTGGGATCGGTCGGTGCTGGAGTGCGAGCAGGGCAAGCCGGGTGTGCCGCGCCGCGTCGGCTGACGCAGAATCCAGCTGCGGCGCTGCACAATCGACAGTTAGCGTGCGGGACGCACCTGTTGTTCCGCTTGGGGCGCATTTTCGAAGTGCCTTAGGGCCCGGTGGGAGCAACCTGATACGAACCGTATTGCCAGGACAAGCCCAGGTTTTCGGTGATATTGTTACGTTCTCGAGGCGCCGAGACGCCACGTGGACCCGCCCTCTTCAAAGGAGAAGAATGATGAATGACCTGAATTTGCACCGCCGCACTCTCATTCGCGCGCTCGGGATGGCCGGCGTGGTCGGCATCCTACCCGCGTGCGCAACGCTGAAGGGTCCGCCCTACACCCAGGTGGTCACCCTGGAAGGGGGCCAGGAAGTGCCGCCGGTGGGCACTACGGCGACGGGAACCGCAACCGTCACCATCAAGCCCGACAGGAGTGTGTACGTCTATGTCCTCGTCCAGGGCATGCAGGCAACCGCGTCGCATATCCATGAAGGTGCGACAGCGACCAACGGACCGGTCATCGTTCCGTTCACCAAGAACGCCAGGAGTAAGGGCGAGTTTGCCGTCTTCGAGTCGGCGCCGGACGCCATGCTCACGGAGAGTCAGTACGCGAGCTACAAGGCCGGCAAGCTCTACATCAACGTGCACAGCGCCCAGTACCCCGGTGGCGAGGTCCGCGGTCAGCTGCAGCCGGTTTGACGTGGGCAGGCGCGGCGACGCCGCGCCTTCCTCTTTCTCGGTTGCCGCGCCCGGCGGAGGCTCGATCGCCGGCGCTCAGGGCTGCTGCTTAAGCGCGTAGCCGCTCGAGCGCATGCACATGTCGTACATGCGGTTGTACGGACCCTTTGACGGATCGAACTGTCCGTTGCCGAATTCCTTCTGGTGCGCCGCAGCCTGCTTGTCGCATGATTCGGCGTCCTTCTTGAACCTGGCCTCGGGAACGCCTCCGCGCTCGTAATCGGCTGCGGTGCGGGCGGTCAGCGAGCTGCAGCCGGTCGCGAGGATCGCGACGCAGAGGAAGCGGAGCAGGGCGAGCCGGGCAGAGTCCATTTCCTGGTCGAGCGAGAATGAGCCGCGCGCATGGTCGCGCGGATGGCTTGTGCCTGTCAAACCGGTATCTCGCGGCGCGTTGCGCAGTCGCCGCGATGGCGTAACATCCGTATCGGCTCGATGGGCAGGACGCGGGGTCCATTCTTCGAGTCGCGATAACTCCACAGAGGCCGCATGTCCAGGATCGTCGTTGCCATGTTTGCGCTTGGCCTGTGCTCCGGTGCGCTGGCGCAGATTACTAACTATGCCGAAGTCAAGGCAAACGGCGGCGTGCAGCTCACTGCCGCGGAGCTTAACGATCTGCTGCCGAACGCGAAGGTCATCAGCCGCACGCAGCAGGGCAGCACGCGAACTTGGCAGAACAAGCTCAACGGCACGCTCAGCGCCAGCACCGACGGCCGCGGATTCGCCGGCGGCAGGAACAATTACGCCTCGGCCGAAGGAACGTGGAAGGTCAACGAGAACGGCCGCTGGTGCGTGAACATCAAGTGGCCAGCCGCTGCCGACGACTGGTGCCGCGTCATGTTCAAGGTCGGCAACAAGTACTACGGCGTCGGCCGGCTCGAAGACACGGCGCTCACCATGGAGTTCGAAATCTCGAAGTAGATTCCGTGAGCCTCTACGCCGGGCTGCAGCAGCGGGCTGCGCAGAAGAACCCTCTGCGTGTGGGCCTGATCGGGGCCGGCAAGTTCGGCGCGATGTACCTCGCGCAGGTCCCGAAGACGCCGGGCGTGCATCTCGCCGCGATCGCCGATCTTTCACCCGCGAACGCGAAGCTCAACCTCGAGCGGGTCGGTTGGCAGCCCGAGCGCTGCGGCGCGGCTTCGGTCGACGAGGCGCTGGTCAACGGTACGACGCGTGTCGACGACGACTGGCAAGCGCTCGTTCATCATCCGAAGATCGACATCGTCGTCGAATGCACCGGCAGCCCGATCGCCGCGGTCGAACACTGCCTGGAGGCGTTTCGTCACGGCAAGCACGTGGTCAACGTCACGGTCGAGGCCGACGCGTTCTGCGGCCCGCTGCTCGCGCGGCGCGCGGCAGAGGCGGGCGTGCTGTACAGCCTCGCGTTCGGCGACCAGCCCGCGCTCATCTGCGATCTGGTCGACTGGGCGCGCGCGGCCGGCTTCGGCGTCGTCGCGGCGGGGCGCGGCCACAAGTGGCTCCCGCAGTTCGCGCAATCGACGCCTGAGACGGTGTGGGGCCACTACGGCCTCACGCGCGAGCAGGCGCGCATCGGCGGACTCAACGCCAAGATGTTCAACTCGTTTCTCGACGGATCCAAACCGTCGATCGAGTGCACGGCGGTCTGCAACGCGACCGGCCTGGTGCCGCCACCGGACGGGTTGGAATATCCACCGGGATCGATCGACGCCATCCCGTCGCTCTGCCGGCCGCGAAGCGAGGGCGGCGTCCTGCACCAGAAGGGACAGGTCGAGGTAATCTCCTCGCTCAAGCGCGACGGCACGCCGATCGACTACGACATCCGCTTCGGCGTCTTCGTCGTCTTCGAGGGCGACACCGAGTACATCCGCAACTGCTTCAGGGAGTACATGGTGCGTACCGATCCAAGCGGCCGCTACGCGTGCCTCTACAAGCGCTGGCACCTGATAGGCCTCGAGGTCGGCATCTCGGTCGCGTCGGTCGGGCTGCGCGGCGAGTCGACCGGCACCGCGAAGTGCTTCAACGCCGATGTGGTGGCCACCGCGAAGCGCGATCTCAAAGCGGGAGAGCTCCTCGACGGAGAGGGCGGCTACACCGTCTGGGGAAGGCTCCTTCCCGCGGTGAAATCTCTTTCGATCGGCGGCCTGCCGCTCGGCCTCGCGCACGGCGTGACGGTCGTGCGCCCGGTTGCGCAGGGACAGCCGCTGACCTGGGCCGACGTGACGCTCGACGAGAATCTTCCCGCATACCGAACGCGGCGCGAAATGGAGACCCTGTTCGCGCCGGCCACGGGGTCAGCGCAGCGAGCAGCCTAGGGTTGCTCAGGAAGGCGACGCGGCGTCCTTGATCTGCTGGACGCGGCCGATCAGATTCACGAGCACACTGCCGGACCAGCCGAAGGTGAACAGCCCGGAGATGGCAATGATCGGGGCGAGCATCTTCCAGCCCGCGGGCAGGATGTCGCTGCCGTAGCCGATCGTGGTATAGGTGTTCCCGGCGAAGAATCCGGCGGCACGCCAATCAGTGACCAAACCGGAATAGATGAGCGTCGTCGCCCACACCACGATCTCGATCACGTGCAGGGAAAGCAGCAGCAGCACCATGCCGCTCATGAGAACATCGGCGCGCCAGATCTCCCGCGTCGCGAGCGTTCTCTTCGAGTATCGCGCAAAGGCATCGGTGATCCAGCGCACGCCCGCCGCGTGGATCAGCATGATCACCACCAGCACGATCCCGCCCAAGAGCAAATCGGCGGCAGGTATGACTTCGGTGAGGTTCTGCAGGAACGACATGGCGAGACTCCCGAGCGTGTTGGCGGAGGGCAGGATTATGCTACCGGCGATGTTCACGCGCTGCGCCGCGAGGGCGCTGGAGGCCGCGCTGGTTTTCGCCTGCGCAGGGGCATATGGCGACGAGGGTGGAACGCCGTTCTGGACGTCGGGTCAGTTCGCGAGCCTCGCCGCGGTTCCGCCGTCGCCGGGATGGTCCGTGAGCGTGACGCCGTCCTATTACAGCGGCAACGCCGGTGCGAACCTGATGACGATCGGCGACACGCTCACTGCAGGGACGCACTCGACCACTGCGACCCTCTCCGTGCAGCCTGGATACGCGCCGTCCGCGAATTTCCTCGGCGGCACGCCGTTCCTGGCTCTCGCATTCGGACTCGCCGGCAACCGCGTGCGATCGGACCTCGCGGTGTCGCAGCGCGGAGCCGAGCTCGATCACTTCGAGTCGATCGTCGGCGGCACGGATCTCTACCCCTGGTCGAGCGTGGGGTGGGTGAGCGGCAACAACAACTGGATGGCCTACCTCACCGGCGACATACCGACCGGGGCCTACCAGAGCGCGCGGACGGCGAATATCGGCATCGGCCACGCCGCGATCGATGCCGGCGCCGGCTACACCTATCTCGACGCGACCGCCGGCAGGGAATTCTCCGCCGTCGCGGGCCTGACCTACAACTGGCAGAATCCCCACACTGATTATCGCAATGGCGTGGACGCGCACCTCGACTGGGCCGCGTCGTATTTCCCTTCTCCTGCGTGGGAGCTCGGCGTCGCAGGCTACGTGTACTACCAGCTCACCGGAGACAGCGGGAGCGGCGCGAAGCTCGGGCCGTTCAAGTCGCGGGTCGCCGCGCTCGGGCCCGAGGTCGGCTACCAGTTCGCCGTGGGCGGCGCTCAGTGGTCGCTCAACGTGCGCGCGTACGGGGAATTCTGGGCCGCGAATCGCCTCGAGGGCTACGCCGTGTTCGCCGATCTCAACATCCCGCTAGGCAAGGCCGGGAAATGAGCGCGCACTGCGTGCTCTAGGGTTTGTCGGTCGGTGGCACGATCTGCAGCGACACGAGGCGGGCGAGGATCACCGCCGGATAGAGCTGTCCGATGAACGCCTCGAGCGTAGCCAGCGAGCGCGCGATCGTCGCCACGGGCGTGATGTCTCCGTAGCCCACCGTGGTCAGCGTAACGAAGCTGAAGTACACCCAGTGCGAGAACCGCTCGGTATTCTCCAGCGTCGACGCAAACGCGCCTGGAACATGGATCGAGACGCTCTCGTAGGCGACGGCGAACGCCACTCCGATAAGAAGATAGAGCACGATGGCGCCCATCACGCGGTCGAGCGTGATCCTGCCCCGGGCGAAGACGCTGCCGCCGACCGCAGTGCCGAGCACGATCAGGGCGAGGAGCGTCGCCGCCTGCTGTACGGGCAGGAGCAGACTCCCCGGAACGAACCGCTCGATCCAGCGCGCGAGAATGGCGGCCGCGCAGAGGAACACGAGGACAACGGTGATGACTCGCCGGTTGGCGACGGCAACGATGCCGATGATGAGCGTGAGGCTGGCGAAGGCATCGCGCAGGATGTCAGGGCCGCCGGGGGGCTCGATGACGGGGAGCACAAATACGTTGAAGACCAGCATGACGAACAGGGCGGTAAGGCTCCACTCGCGCCATCGCTTGGCGCGGGATGTCCATTCGGCCGGCGATGCCACTTCGCCTGGGGGCTGTTCGCTTTTCATCGAACTGCGGGAGCGTCGCCTCTCGTTTTCGAGCGGCGAGTTATTTTAGCTGGTCGACAAGAGCACGCGCCGAGGCATCGTCGGGGTCGGCTTCGAGCAAGGCACGCGCCGCGCGCTGCGCGTTCTCCCGGTGCCCCGCATCGCGCTCCATGGTAGCGAGCGCGGAGAGAATGTCGCGGTCGCCCGGCCACTTACGGCACCGCGCTCGAGCAGGCGGATCGCCTCGGGTGTGCGGCCAACCGAGTTGAGCGCGACGGCGTAGACGTACGCGTAGCGCGCGTCGTCCGGCGCAAGCTCGGCCGCCCGTCCCAACTCGGCGAGCGCCGCGGGGCGCTGTCCCGCGCGCACGTAGGCGAGCCCGAGCGCGTGATGCAGCGCCGCGTTGCGGGGCTCGACGCCGATTCCCTCGCGCAGAATGCCGATCGCGAGCTCCTCGTGTCCCTGCTGCCGGTAGGCGTCGGCGGCATTCACGTAGGCGGGCACATACCGGCGGTCGAGCTTCAATGCCGCGGCAAATTCGGACTGCGCAGCATCGAAGCGGCCAAGGCGCGCATGGAACGAACCGAGATTGGTGTGCGCTTCCGGGCGATCGGCGTTGTACTGCTGAGCTGCGACGTAATCGTCGGCAGCACGCTGCCAGGCGGCGCGCAACTCGGCGGAAAGCTCGTTCTGAGGCGCACCGGCGAGCGCATTGGCGGCTTCGATCCTCACCGCGCGCAGCGGGTCGGCGACCAGCGGCCCGACGGCGAAGCCGCGATCGCCAGGCGGCAGCGACTCGGCGAGCCTTGCTGCGGCGAGACGCACGAGCGGATCCGAATTGCTCGAGGCGCTGCGCGTCGCGTCGACGGCGCCAGTGCCCGGATCCAGCCCGAGACGGTCGAGCGCCGACGCGCGAACGATCGCCGGCTCGCTCGCAGCGGCGGCGACGGCGGCGAGCGAAGCACTTGCGCGCGGCTTCCGCAGTTCGGCATCGCGGAACGTCGTCGCAAAGCTCGGCCCGCTGCGCGGCTCGTGGCCGGACCAGTCGCGGAGCGCATCGGCGGCCCACTGCGCGGACTTCTTGTCGTGACATTTGTTGCAGGCATTGGGCACGCCGAGGGTCACGCTCAAGTCGGGGCGCGGCACGCGGATGCTGTGGTCCCGGCGCGGATCAACGATCATGTACGTGGTGTTGGGCATGTGGCATTCCACGCACCGGGCGCCGGGTGAGGCGGCCGCATGGTGGTGGTGCGCGGGCGCGTCGTACTTCTGCGGCGAATGGCACTGCGCGCAAAGCGCGTTGCCCGTGGC
>Ga0187777_10001502_pt1 | contig 15153 bp, 17 predicted proteins | sample 1015_Q2_SP5_10_M_FD_132416 | JGI IMG/M metagenome (GOLD analysis project Ga0187777, IMG submission 132416) | Tropical peat soil microbial communities from peatlands in Department of Meta, Colombia - 1015_Q2_SP5_10_MG | ecosystem: Environmental > Terrestrial > Soil > Wetlands > Peat | place... | reverse complement strand
CTGCCCGATCACGATGACCTTTGCCTGCCTGCCCGCACTCCGCCACCAGCCGGAACTGGCCGCGGAATGGGAGCCCCTCCTGCTCGGCACGGTCTACGACACCCGTCTCGTGCCGGCGCAGGCGAAGAGCGCGGTGTTGGTCGGCATGGCCATGACCGAAAAGCAGGGAGGGAGCGACGTGCGGGCGAACTCCACACGTGCCCATCCGCTCGGTCCCGGCGGACCCGGCGCGGAGTACATCCTTGTCGGACACAAGTGGTTTTGCTCTGCACCCATGTCGGACGCCTTCTTGACGCTGGCGCAGGCCGAAGCTGGATTGTCGTGTTTTCTCGTGCCTCGCGTTCTGCCGGACGGTACGCGCAATCCGTTCCAGATCCAGCGCCTGAAGGACAAGCTCGGCAACCGCTCGAACGCATCGAGCGAAGTCGAGTTCCGGGGCACGCTCGCCCGGATGGTGGGGGAGGAAGGGCGCGGGGTCCGCACCATCCTCGAAATGGTCCATCACACGCGTTTGGATTGCGTGTCCGGAAGCGCAGGGCTGATGCGCCAGGCCCTGAGCCAGGCGCTCCACCACGCGCGCCATCGCAGTGCATTCGGGCGGCGCCTCGTCGAGCAGCCGCTCATGGAAGCGGTTCTGGCCGATCTCGCCCTCGAGTCGGAGGCCGCGACAGCGCTCATGCTGCGCCTCGCACGCGCCTATGATGACGCGCCGGAAGTAGAACCCGAGCGTGCGTTTGCACGCCTCGCGACGGCGGTCGCGAAGTACTGGGTCTGCAAGCGCGCACCGGCATTGATCTCAGAGGCCATGGAGTGCCTGGGCGGAAACGGCTATGTGGAGGAGTCCATGCTGCCGCGGCTGTTCCGGGAAGCGCCGGTCAACGCGATCTGGGAAGGTTCTGGCAACGTGATCTGCCTCGACGTGCTGCGGGCGATGGTGCGCGAGCCGGCGAGCGTGCCGGCTCTGCTGGAGGAGCTGCGTCTCGCACGCGGTGGAAATCGAAGGCTTGACGACGCGGTGGCCCACCTCGAGCGCGAGCTCGCCGATTCGTCCGCCGCCGAGCCCCGCGCGCGCCGCATCGTGGAGCGCCTGGCGTTGGTGCTCCAGGCCTCGCTCCTCGTGCGCAGCGCACCGTCGTTCGTGGCCGACGCTTTCTGTGCGGCTCGACTGCCCGGGGAGGGAGGGCTCCTCTTCGGAACCCTCCCGTCCAGCGTGCAGCCGCGTGAGATTGTGACGCGCGCACTCCCCGCGGCCGTGTAGCCGGGCCGGGATGGAAAAGGATCCGCCCGGGCTTAGTGGGGGGCCATCCCCGCCAGCACGAAGAGTCCAATCACGCAGCCGAACCCAACACTGAAGACGCCACTGCGCGCCAGGTCCAGATCCGCCAGGTAGAAGATGCCGTGCAGCACGCGGCAGATCAGAAAAAGCACCGCGAGTCGAGCGGACCAGACGGCGTCGGCACCCGCGAGGTGTGCGACCAGTACGGCCGGCGCGAAGGTGATGAGCGCCTCGAACGCATTCTGATGTGCGCCCACCGCGCGGGCCCCGCGACCTTGGAGCTGCGCCTGCTGCACTCGGGGAAGCTTGTTGTCCACGGTGCCAAACTGGGCTCTGCGCGCGGGGATCTGAAACGGCGCCCAGATATAGGGCAAAAGACAGGCGATCGCGAGACAGAGAAACGGGGTCGTCATCGAAGAGGCCCTCCCGAGATGGTACATCGATTCTGACACGGATCGGGGTCGAGAGGGGAGTTCTTAGAGAAGCGGCGAAGGCGCTCGGACCTAGAGCATGAGCTCGGAGAGCCGTTCCTGCGCGAACACATGCAGCAGCGCCTCCGCATCCAGCGGCGGGTTTTCAAAACGCACTCCCATGCCGACCGGTAGATTCTTGTGTTGCAGGTTGCCCGGCACGTTCGTCATCACCACGCGAGCCGCGAGTCGGCCACGCAAACCCGCCACTGGAAGCTCGAGATCGATTCGAGCGCCCCGCGGTGAAGGCGCGGGGGTACCGAGAAAGGCTCCCGCAGAAGACACGGTGTAGACCGAGGCGGCCTTGCTGCGGCCCGACGCGAACACCGGAACCTCCCATGTCGTGGGCGCGCGCAGACTCCGTCGCTCGCCACGCACCACGGAAGAGCCTGCCAGGGCTCGGTTGATCTGGAAGCGGAGGGTGTGCGCGTGAAGCGGTTCGAAGAGGGGGAAGGTGACGCCCGCGGCACGAAGCCGGGCCCGTTCCGCGTGGTCAGGCTTCGAACCCGCGGCCAGGAACCAGAGCTCACCGGCGGAGACATCGCACAAAAAACGCAGCGTGCGGCGCAAATCTACGACCGGCAGATCGGGCGCAAGTACCGCGGCGCCGATCGCGCCGCGCGAGATCCGCAGCAGCATGTGTGCCTGCTCTGGAGTCTTCGCCGGCACCGCCCGATAGCCCAGGCGGACCAGGCGCTCCCGGAGGAGTTCAAGCGAGGGTGCAAAAGCACCGAGCAGAAGCACGTCCTTGGATTGATTGATGACCCTACCCTCCCCCGTGGCCAAATCGGCGCGCGCGGGGAGGACACCTGTGACCGCGCTCACGATCAAGGCGGGCAGTGTGGTTTTTGCCGCAGGAGGACGGCGTTTGCGCGTGGGAGGAGGAGACGGCCTTGTCGGACAGCGCTTTTCGTGGGAACGTACGAAGCACGGGAAAAGCTGCAGGGGGTGCCGTGGCGCTGACCTGCCGAGCGATCGGGTTGCTGGCGATGATGGTTCTTCTGTCGGCGCGCGCCACACTCGCCGCCCCGCCCCCCGCAGCTCCCGCGCGCCTGGCCCCGATGCTTCTTCAGCTGCTCGACGAATACGACCGCGGGGGAGAGAGCGCGCTGCGAAGCTTCTCCTCGGCGCGCCGGATCGAGCTTCGTCCGTCCGCGCAAGGGGCGCTCCTGCCCGTGATCCTCGAGCCCAGCGCCGGGAAGTCGACCCGCGACATCGACGCCCGCGCGATTGAGGCCTTGGGCGGACGCGTCGACGCGGTGTCCGAGTCGTTCGTACGCGTCCTCGTCCGCCCGACGGACGCCCGACGCCTGGGCGAGCTAAACGACGTGCGGGTCGTGCGGACGCCGACGATGGCAACGGCCGTGACCGGTTTCGGGTCGATCGTTTCCGAGAGCGTTGCCCTCACGAACGCGAGCGTCCTTCAGCAGAGTTTCACTGGTGCGGGAGTGAAAGCGGCGGTGGTGGACCTCGGGTTCCAGGGACTTTCGAACGTCATCTCCGCTGGAGAGCTTCCTGCAAACACGATCGGCGTGGACTTCACAGGAACCGGCCTCGAATCAACGACGCCACATGGTGTCGCTGTCTCCGAAGAGCTCCTGGACATGGCCCCAGGCGTCCAGCTCTATTGCTTGAAGATCGGCGATGAGGTGGACCTCCAGAATGCAGCGGCCTACCTGCGCACCAACGGGATTACCATTGCCAACCATTCCGTGGCTTGGGTGCTCGGCAGCTACTACGACGACACGGGACCGATCAACAGCATCATCAACTCCTCGCACGATACGGACGGCGTGTTTTGGAGCGTCGCCGCGGGCAACGCGGCGCAGATGCACTGGAGAGGCGCGTGGTCGGATCCCGACCAGGATGGGCGACTGAACTTTACCCCCAACCAGAACACGCTCAGCCTGGGACTCTACGACGGCACGATCACCGTATTCCTCAACTGGAATCAATACGGAAACTCGCTCACGAACCTGGATCTTTACGTGCTCGATGGCACCGGCGCAGTCGCTGCCTCGAGCACCAACCCTCAGAACGGTCCCCAGGACCCGTCAGAGGCCGTCTCCTTCTCGTACGACGCATCGCTGGCTCCCTATACGGTGGAGGTTGTTTGGGTTTCGGGGCCCACGAGCGGTCTCGACGTCACACTGTTCAGCTTCGACAACACGTTTAGCCCGGGGACCGCGTCGTCCAGTGTGATGGATCCCGCCGACGCGCATGGAGCGGTGGCCGTGGGTGCAATCCCGGAAGCCTCCTACGCGCAGGCGAACCCTCCCCTGGAGGCCTATTCGAGCCAGGGACCGACCACCGATGGCCGAATAAAGCCGGATCTCTGCGCTCCCGACGGAACCTCGACCTACACCTATGGAACGCTGGGCTCCTACGGCACGTCGTTCAGCGCCCCGATCGCCGCGGGAGCAGCGGCCTTGTGGCAGCAGCAGTTCGGGGTCGTCCCTCCGAGCAACATGCTCTCCGTGCTCGACAATCTCGCCAGACCCGTGGGAACACCGATCCCGAACTCGCAGTGCGGGTATGGAGAGGTGATCGCCTGGCACGGGAGCGTGGCCTGCGGCGCCGGGAGCGAGCTCATCGTCGTACTTCCGGCGCTCCTGTGGCTGAGAAGGAGAAGGGAGCGCCCTCCCCACGGTCGCACGAGCCAAGCTCCCGAGCGCTCGTCTCGGAAAGCCTGAAGCCGCGCGGCCCTCGGGACGGGAGCCCCTGCGCTCCCCGCCTCCCTCCCGGCGCTAGACCTTTCCTCGAAGCCGGGGAGTGCGCCTGAGATAGATCAGGAGAAGCGCGCTTCCCAGGAGGACCAAGGGCAGCAGGAAGGGGCGCGCGCGGTGCGCCACCCAAAGGATCTTGTGAAAATCGCGTCCAAAGCCGTAGGCCCCAAGACCCCAGAAGCCCACCCAAAGCGCTGCCCCCACCGCGTTCCAGAGCAGAAACGGACGCCGCTCCATCCCGAGGGCGCCTGCTGCGAGCCCGTTGATCTGACGCAGACCGTCCACAAAGCGCCCGAGGGCAACGACACGAGACCCCCAGCGCGCGAACAGGAGCTCGACCCGTTCAAGTCGCTCACCCTGGGCAAAGCGTTGCAGCAGGGGCCGGCCTCCCCAGCTTCCGATCAACCAGCCGAGGGCGTTGCCCCCGGCGGCAGCGACGACGGCCACCCCCAGGAGCGGCACCAAGGCAAGCTCTCCGCGACCCGCGAGCAGCGCGGCCGCTACGAGCAGCGTCTGCCCCGGCGTGGGGATCCCAACGCCCTCGGCGAAAATGCACGCGAAAACAGCGGTATATCCCCACCGCTCGAGGAGTGGCTGCGCCGCTGCGAGATGCCCTTCGAGGGTTGTCACGACGGCTGCACCCGCAGGCGCGACCCCAGGCGGGCCCAACGGGCCGCGCGGTTTGCGGGCGCAACCGCCGAGCCTCCCGCCCTCGCGTGCAGGACGACGGCTACTTCTTCTTGGCTGCGGGTTTGGTCTCGATTTCGGTCGCGGTCATCCGGTAGTAGACCGTGACCTTGTCTCCCTTCTTGGGGTCGCCCGTGATCTTCGTTCCCGCATCCTTTGAGATCTGCCAGTTGTCCTTGCCCTTCAGCACGGTGATCGAGTCGGCGGTGGTCTCCACCACGGGACCTGTCACCTGGTAGGTCTTGGACTCGGCGGCCAGAGTCGGTGTCGCAAGCGTGAGTAGAGCGACGGCAAGCCAAGGCGCGTGCTTTCGCATTCTCGGTTCCCTCCTGCGCCGCGCTACCGCGCGGGCGGTTCATGCTACCGCGAACGTTCGAGCCGACGGAAAGATTTTGGACCTGAGACCCGAAGTTCGCGGTCCGCGCCTGACATCGCGCGACGGCCCTCTGCGTGTCGCACCTTGCCCGCGGCCCTCTCGGTGTTCTGACGTCGAGGTCCGACTCGATCACGCGCCTCGTCGTCGAGCGGCGCGCGCAGGTCTGGGTCCGCGCTCAGAGTTGTGGGCTGGTTTCCTCCCGCCCTTTTCTACGAAGGAATTGCTTCCCCCCGCAAACGGCTCCACATCTTTCCGCTCGATCAGGATGGCTCGAACGATCATTGCCAGATCGACAACCTGGGACGGGGGAACCAGGTGGCCTTCGATCGGCTGGACAAGCTCTTTCGGTATCGCAAGGCTCCACAGAATCCCCTGGTCTCGCCTCTTTCCCGTGTTCGGGATCCTCTTTGCCACTCCTTCGTCGGACGCGTCCCCCCCAAATCGGCTGCAAGCGCCGGGAACGGTGCCGGGTCGGCTGCAGGGAGGCAGGACGCTTTCAAGGCGGGGGGAGACTCCTCACTCCTCGAGAGCGCTCCCAAAGCTTCACGTGCTTCGCCAGCACATAGAAGGCCGAAGTCGTGGCGATCACGAAACCAGGCCAGCCGTCCAGAAGACCGAGTTTCCACAGCCAGCACTCGAGAAATTTCACGGGAGGGTGAAGGACCGCGAGGAGGAGGGAGAAGCGCCGACCTTCGCGGATCCATTCCGTCGCAACGACATCCGAGAACTGCTGAACGGACTCGAGCTGTTCTGCGAAGTCGTGGTACGTGTAGTGCTCGAGATCGGCCTCGATGCGGCGAACCGGCCCATCCGCGCTCAGTCGGTCATGCGGATCGGTTCCGCCCCAGCGCCCGCGGCCGCGGCGAATGATCCGAAGCTTGCGGTCCGGGTACCAGCCTCCGTGGTTGATCCAACGGCCAAGGTAGAAGGTGTGACGCCTCACCTCGAAACCCACGGCATCGGCGGGCTGCGCGATCTCGCGCCGAATGGCGTCCCGCAGCGCGGGCGTACAGCGTTCATCGGCATCCAGGCACAAAATCCACTCCCCCGTGGCCAGGTCGAGGGCCACGTTCTTCTGGGCAACGAAGCCCTCCCAGGAATGGTGGACGACGCGCGTTGCGTAGCGCTTTGCCTTCTCTACGGTGCCGTCCGTGCTGCCGGAGTCGACCACGATCACCTCATCGCACCAGGCCACGCTGCGGAGACACTCCTCGATGTGGTCCGCCTCATTCTTGCAGATGATCGCAGCCGAGATGACGGGAGGAGAGTTGCTGGAATGGGAGGATGCGCTCATCGGGTGGCGCGCTCCCGGTCGCGAGCGAGCCCGTGGCGGAGATCCGCGGGGAGCGGTCGAAGGGCGAGCGGCTGTGTTGTCCCACCTCCAAAGGAGGACGCTCCCCGGCCATCGCTCCTCGGGCTCACGTCGCGCACCTTCTCCCCGGGCTCGAGATTCGTGCCCGCGCTCCCCGCCCGAACCGCGTTCGCGGCCTTACGGCATCCTGGCAAAGCCCCAGGCCCCCTTCTCGGAAGAGTAAACTCGCACCCTCGGGCATGTTCCGCCACGGAGTTTGGCTCGGTCTCGCTGGCCAGGGCCGATCCGCGTGCGAAGCCGCGGCAGGAAGGAGCAATGGCGTGTCGCTTCGGGTCATCGGTGCCGGACTGGGCCGCACGGGGACGCATTCCCTGAAGCTCGCCTTGGAACGCCTGCTCGGCGGACCTTGTTACCACATGCTCGAAGTCTTGCAGCGGCCCGAGCACATTGCGATCTGGCGGAATGCAGTGGCGGGTGAGATGCCCAGGTGGGAGACCTTGTTCCTCCCCTACCGAGCCACCGTGGATTGGCCAGCGGCCGCATTCTGGAGGGAGCTTCACGCGGAGTATCCCGAAGCCTTGGTCTTGCTCTCCGCACGCGAGGCGGAGGATTGGTGGTCGAGCGCGGACCACACCATCTTCGCGATCTCACGCCGCAAGCCGCCCCCGGATCCCGTCTTCTCCGCCCAGCTCGAAATGGTGGAGAGCCTCCTCGAGACCCGATTCACCTTGGGCTGGAACGAGGAGAAGATCGCCAAGCAAGCCTACCTGCGTCACAACGATGAGGTCCGGAAGAGCGTCTCTCGCGATCGACTCTTGGAATGGCATCCCGGCGATGGCTGGGAGCCGATCTGCGCCCGGCTCGGCCTTGCGGTTCCCCCCGAGCCCTTTCCCCACGTCAACACCACGGAGCAGTTCCGTGCGATGGCCGGACTCAGCGCGCGCCGCTGACGAACCCGCGCGCGGGCACGCTGCCGTCGCGCGTGCACGAAGGAGAAACCCGATGGCCCACGAGTTCGATCGCAAGGTGGTCGTGATTACCGGGGCATCCTCCGGAGTGGGCGAGGCCTCGGCCCGCCTCTTCGCGGCACGCGGTGCCAAGGTGGTCCTCGCGGCGCGCTCGGCGGAGAAGCTCGCCGCCCTGGCCAAGCGACTCGGCGGCATTGCGATCCCCACCGACGTCACCCTGGTCTCGGATCTCGAGGCCCTGGTGAGCCAAACCGTCTCGACCTTCGGGCAACTCGACGTCCTCGTGAACAACGCCGGCACAAACGCGCGCGGTGCGTTCGAGGAGGTCGACCCCGCGGCCATCGCCTCGGTAATTGACACCAACCTAAAGGCGCCCCTCCTGCTCACGCACTTCGCCTTGCCTCATTTGAAGCGGTCCCGGGGGGTGGTGGTGAACGTGGCGTCGATCGCAGGCCATCTCCCGCTCCCCGGGGAGGTCCCCTACTGCGCGTCGAAGTGGGGTCTGCGCGGCTTTAGCTTCGCGATCCGGGAAGAGATGCGGAAGAGCGGTGTGTCGATCTGCGCGGTCTCACCGGGTCCCATCGCCACCGGCTTTGTGCTGGATCACCTCGACGAGACACCCGACATTGTCTTCTCTCAGCCCTTCCTCAAAGCCGAAGACGTTGCGCAAGCGGTCGTCGCCTGCGCGCTCGATCGCAAGCGGGAGCGTGCCTTCCCTTTTTCGACTCTGCGGCTTGCTCAACTCGCCCAATGGATGCCCTGGCTGCAAGAGCTCCTGCGGCCCACTCTCGAGAGGAAGGGCGTGAAGGTGAAGGCAGAGTGGCGCGCCAAGGGGCGCGCCTAGCCAGCCCGAAGGCGGCCCCAGAGGAGGAAGCCTACCGAAAGGCTGGCCGTGGGGAGCTCAAAGCTCAAACCCAAGGCAGTGTAGGTAGACCATTCGCGCTCCATCGCCGCTCCAAAGAGCCGGGCCAGGGCAAGCCCCCCGCACAGGAACGCAAGACAGACGAGCGCAGGGCGAACCAGGCTCTCCCGCACGACGGCAAGGAGGCAGAGCGCTCCCACGGCCGCTTGCAGCCCCCCGTACATGGCCCGGAGCTCGATCGTCCCGGTATGCGAAGTAGAAACGATGCCTGCGGCCGCGGCCAAAGAACCGGGCTGCGCAAGGCAGTAAATCCCATAGGGCAGCCAGACGATCCCGCAGAGAAAAAGAAAGAGACGAGCCACCACGCTGGATCCCTCCCCTGGCTTGCGACGTCTGCGCTTCCTGACCGCCCCCGGTGTGCGTTGAGACTACAGACACCTCGGCTGGCGGGCGAACGCTTCCGTTTGCGGGAACGAACCCTCCCCGCCGCGTTCCGTTTCGTCTGGCGACCGGAGTGTGACCTGCCGAACGTGTCCCGGTTCCTTCCTCGGACAGCCGCGTCGCTCCCATCGCCCCCGGTTAGACTGAGCCCATGGAGATCCGAAGCGAGCGACTCCTGCTGCGTGCGTGGAGGCGGGGAGACGAGGCTGCGTTGGTGCGCCATGGGAACAACCATGCGGTCTGGAGAAACCTCACCGATCGATTTCCCCATCCCTATACCCGGAAGGACGCCGTCACATGGATTCGGCGCGTGAGAGCACAAGGCAAGCCGCCGCAGAGCTTCGCGATCGTTTTTCAGGAGGAGCCCGTGGGCGGCGTGGGATTCGAGCGGATGCAGGATCTGAACCGCTTGACCGCCGAGTTCGGCTATTGGGTCGGCGAAGCGTACTGGGGGCGGGGCTTCGCGACGGAGGCGGCCCGCGCCGCGATTGCATACGCCTTCGCACACTTCGACTTCGAGCGCCTCCAGGCATCGGTGCTGGAGTGGAACGAGCCCTCCCGCCGGGTGCTCGAGAAGGTGGGCTTCACGCTCGAGGGGCGGCTTCGGAAGAATTGTGTGAAGGAGGGTCAAGTCGTCGACAGCTGGCTCTACGGTCTCCTCCGGCATGAAGTGAGGGCGCGCCCTGCTTCCTCCGACAGCCTCCCCTCCCCGACTCTGGGAGCGCAGAAGCCAGAAGCGGTGCGCCTCCGTCCCGTGGTGCCATCGAGCCGCAAGCCAAGCCGGCATCCCTAAGACCTTCCGGCCGGCGCTCGCATAGGAGCAAAAGCCGCTTGACGGCTGGTATTCCGCAGCGCGTCGACTCGACACGGTCCTATGACGCGGGAGCCAGGGGCCCTTCCGGTGGGCTCCGAAATTTGAGGACGCACCAGGGGTAAGGCGTTCCGGGCAGGGTATGCACGGAGAACACACCGTGGGTGTACTCGGCAATGATTCGACGCCAGAAAGGAAGGCCCCGCCGATTTCCTTCGGAGACCCGCACGATCCAATGACCGGGCATGCGGTCCCATAGCTGAAAAGCCGCGCTGCGGCCGACACTCGACCGGCGATAGCGACGCGCCACGAAGAACTCTGCCACATCGAGATCGCTCGGATCCTCCGTCACGGGCGATCCGCGCGTCACGAGGGCGAAGCCTGCGGGTTGACCGTTCGCGCGGATCACGAAGGGAAGGCGTCGCTCTGGTTCTTCGAAGTAGAGAGGCAGGCGATCGTAACCGAAGCGGCCATCGGGACCGAGGTCGATGGGAAAGATATCGCTCAAATCGTGCAGGTAGAGTTCGAGGAGATGGGAGAGCAGGGCCGTTTGCTCTGGCTTCGCGAGCTCGAGAACGACCTTGTAGGAGGCGGCCATGAGGTGCCTGAGCGACGCCCTCCGGTGGGCCCGGAGCACGATCCGCCGCACCGACTCTGAGGGGCCTCATCAGGGCCGGGCGCGTCGCATCCTACCATGCGCGCCTTCGCGCGAAGCAACCGCGTGTCACACTGGCGTGCCGGGCTCAGAAGCAGAGGCCGAGGTGCCTGCTGGGATGTAGTTCCTCCCACGCAGTGGGCTTGCTCCAGGAGACCTCGGCTCCTTAGAAGATCGCGCGGTAGAGCGCCTGAAGGGTGATCGCGACGACTGCCAGGAACCAAAGATCAAGAAAGATCGCGCAGATCCAAGGCATGATGGAAGAGATCCAGCGCCTCGCGGAGCCTGTCCGACCCTTCGCCGTCATTTTTGGAAGGGAGTGGAGAGACCCCCCTTCGGGATCAAACCACTCAGAGACGAGGTAGAAGCCCGCGGACAGGGCGGCAGCGAAGAAGAGCAGCAAGACCAAGGCGATGAGAACCGGAATGGGAGACACAAGTCGGCCGCGAAATGCAATGAGACCTAGAGCCGTGAGGAGGATGCAGGCGAGGAAACAGAACCCAACGACCCTGCGGTGGCCGTGCAGTCGAGCGGCGAGTGCGTCGTAGAGAGTGGGAATGGGCATGAATGGAAGAAGCGGAATGCTCCTCTCAAAACCTTCTCGGCTGCTCGCCCAGTATGACGCGAAGCCGCGCGCAATGGGAGCCTCGAGACTCGGAACCGGGGGCGCGCCCGTCGGAGTCCTTTTAGTCGCCGATCAGAAGGACCACAGGAAGGAAGGCCAGAAGCACGGGAAAGGTCGCAACATCCACAGCCGCACCCAGGGGCAGGAGGGGGTACACCCACGGCGCGGTGGAGGTTTGCGTGAGTGCCGTCGAATAGAACGGGGCATAGGGTCTGCCACCTAGATCGTGCAGCACAAAGCTCTTCTCCTGCCCGTCCGGAGCAGTTTCGATCTCAAGATAGGCCGAGGCTGCGCCCTTCCCGTCGGGCACCGCGAGCGCCAGTCGACGGCCGGTCGAGGGCGCATCGTCCGCCAAATGCTCGACCGGGAAGGTCTCGATCGCCAGGTCCGGGCGGCGCAGAGCATCAAGCGGAAGCGCAGCACGCCGCTCCTTTCGTGCGAGCACCTTGCCTCGGTCATTGGTGACGAGCGCGGTGTATTCGACGGTCAGCCGGTCTCCATCGATCCGGGCCTCATGGTAGTGAAGCGGCTGCTCCCAGCGGAGCGCCGCATCAAACAGGTGACCGGTCACGCAACCCTCGCTTCCAAGCGCGAGGAGCGCGAGGGCAGCCCAAACCGGTTGGCCTCTAGTAGAACCAGCCATTGTAAACCTCGTAGGCTTTGACTGGACCTCCGGGAAAGAACGCAGTCGCGGAATAGGAAAAGAGCCGTGCGCCACGATCGAACACAAGTTCCAACTGGTGGTCCGCATCGTTGGGATCGTAGACATGGAATCGGATCTCAGCGGGAGTTTGCTCGGCATCGAAGACCAGTACGAGATGGTCGATGGTCACGTCGGGGAAGCGCAGCACATGGACGATCGGAGGCCAACCCCGAGCGAGCTCGTCCAAAAGCTGCCCTGCGACTTGTTGCTGCTGCTCCAAAGGGAAGGGGAAGATCATGCGCCAGTTGCCGCGCTGAAGGTAGGTCTCCCAGGGACCCGCGAGCAGCGCTTGCACAAGGGAAGCGTGTGCCTCGCTCAGATCTCGCAGATTGTGGTAGCCGGGAATCACCACGCGCTGTTGCGGCGGGCGCCGGGGATTGGTCTCAAGCACCTCCTGAACCAGACGTTCGTAGCTCTGTGCATCCACCGCAGGAGCGGATGGATCGAATCGGGCAACCGAGTAGAACTGCCGTGCTGCCCGCGCCATGGCCCCGCACCGCAGGGCGAACTCCGGCGTCTTCTCTCGCGGATGCGAGGAGACGTCGCGGGTCACCGGGTCGATCTCGTATTCGAGGACCGTCTGGTTGGCGAACGCGAAGGTATCCGCGGGGAAGCGGAAGGGGGCCCGATCCTGCGCAGGGGGAATCGGGCCCGTTGCGCATCCGAACACGAACCCGAGAACAGGTAGAATCCTGCGGAAGACTCCACCTCGGCTGCCGCGCATGAAACTCTCCAGACCTCTTTCGGAGCGGCGGTCCCTAGGCGTAGCCAATCACGGGCGGCGGTGCGATAGGTCGGTGTCGCGATGTACCCCCTCAAGGCGCGGTACGAGACAGCGATGAACTAGGTACACGCGGTTTGGGAAGGTGCCTCTTGGGTGTACGAGACGGAGCCCTTACCTCTCTGTCTGCTCGAACGTGCGGCTGCGGATCGGGGTGGCGGCGTTGGGCAAAGCTATCTGCGGTCGCCTTCCCCCCCATTATCGGTCAGGGCTTTCCCCGCTCTATGACACGCATGAGATAAAGCAGGACGATCGCTCCGATGGTCGCGACGATCAGGCTGCCGAGAAGACCCCCTCGGATCGACAAGCCGAAGGTGCGAAATAAGAAGCCACCGATCAATGCCCCGATCACGCCGACGACGATGTCTCCCAGGACTCCAAAACTGCTGCCCCTCATAAGCCGGCCGGCGAGCCATCCGGCGGCGAGCCCGATCAGAATGAACCACAGAAATCCCATCAAGGGGGATCCTCCTCGGGAATCCTTCTCCCGCGAAGCTCAAGAGGAGTCGCACGTCGATAGGATTTGTGCAATCGAGAACGCCTCGTCCACTCTTAAGAGATCCGATCCTGCGCGCTCGCGACCAGTCCGGGACCCTACTGATCCCGCCCCCACACCCGAGGAAGTGGAGCGCGTGCACAGATCCCTGGCCTCGGATACCCCGGATTGCGCCGGAGGGGTCTTCGCGCTTCAGGTCTCTCGGTCCTGAAAGACCTTGTCCACCAGCCGATCTACGGGTCTCGGGGCGCCGTCGGACTCGTGGGGGGGGACGAACCCCGGGGCTTTGCGGTACCGGCTGTTGCCTTTTAGCCGGAAGTCCATTCCGCCGATAAGAGCCGAACCGAAGGCCCAAGGCTGCAGCCCCAGGCCCCAGACTCCTCGAGGAACCACCACGGAGGACGACACCAATGAAGCGATCTCTCCTTCTCTCACTCCTCGCACTCGGAACAGCTTTTGCGCTCGGCTTTGCCACGCGCGCCTATACGGCGGAGAGGCATCCCGAGCTCCTCGCCGCAGATCAAGCCCTGCACAACGCGCTCACTCATCTGGAAAAGGCGGCCCATGACTTTGGCGGTCATCGCGTGAAGGCGGCGGAACATGTCCGTGCGGCCCTCAGCGAGGTCAGCCAGGCCTACGCCTTCGACAAGTAGCGGGGACTCCAAGGCAAGGAGTGGGGCAGATACGAGCGATGGCGGCTGCCCTTCTTTTCGGTTGGTGTCGCCCCATCCAAAATCCGTAGAGTGGAGCGGTGGGCCCCCGCCCTGCATGGACGGATGCCGCGCCGAGCTGCGTGTGGTTCTAGAGACCGCGGTTCTTCAATCGATTCGCATGCGCGCGAAAGACGGAGACCGGGTTGGCCTTGAAGGGCCAGACCAAACCTAGAATCTGGTTCACCTCATCGAGATGGTTGCAGAAGTCGTTGCCCCGGAGAACGGTTCCAAAATGGGAGCTGCAGCCGGCCGCGCCTAGTCTAAATCTTTCGAAAATTCTTCTTCATGGCGGTCGCGGTCGTCGTTGTCCTCCGGCGTGACCGCACCGGGCGGCGGAATCGTCCCAGCGTTTCCTGGCGTACAGTTCGATGGATTCACGGCCAGTCCCGGCGCCGGCAGGATCGGCGGCTCGAGGAAGGCGGGGTGGCGAAAATCGAGGCAGTCGAGCAGATCGTCTGCGTTCGCGTCGCGGAATGTCAGCGCCGGTAGGTTCCACTTGGTTTCGATGAACTTCAAGATCGCGGTGTGATCTCGTACTTTGCGGGAAACATAGTCCGGTCGAGCGTACGGCGAGACGATCACGGCCGGCACGCGAAACCCATACCGGTCGTAGCCCCCCGGTAAGTCGGGGGGAACCTGAATGTCCGGCGGGATGTCGTCGGGTTTGATCGCGCGAGGCGGGGGTACGTGATCGAAGTAGCCCCCGTGCTCGTCGTAGAGCCAAACGAGAAGGGTGCGGGGCCACGCGGGGCTGCTCATCACCGCGTTGATCACGCCCGACGCAAAGGCTTCCCCGAGCTGGATGTCCTGGGGATTCTCCTCGGATTGCGTGCCGAAGTTGGGGTCCACAAGAGAGAAGAAGGGGAGCGTTCCGGCGGCTGCGTCACTGAAGAACTGTGCGATGGGGCTGATGTTGCCGATGTGGGACAAGGCATAGTTGATCAGAATGAAGCTCGACGGGACATCGGAGAAGTAGTTCCGCCACGAGATCCCGTTCGCGTCCAGACGTTCCATGATGTTTCCGTTGGGCGGCGGCGGAGCGTTCAGCGCAGCGCCGCTTGTGCTCACGATGCCCGCGGCGGTGCCGGCCATGAGAAACCGGCGATTGGGATAGGTCTGACAGAGCGTCGAGCAAAACCATCGGTCGGCCAGGGGAAAGGTACGCGCCAAACCGTAGTAGAAGGGCAGATCCTCGCCCGTCCAATAGCCCATCGCGACGGGCCCGCTCGCGAGGACAAACCCGTCGTTGCG
>Ga0187777_10001501_pt1 | contig 15159 bp, 13 predicted proteins | sample 1015_Q2_SP5_10_M_FD_132416 | JGI IMG/M metagenome (GOLD analysis project Ga0187777, IMG submission 132416) | Tropical peat soil microbial communities from peatlands in Department of Meta, Colombia - 1015_Q2_SP5_10_MG | ecosystem: Environmental > Terrestrial > Soil > Wetlands > Peat | place... | reverse complement strand
GCGCGCCCGGGAGGATTCGAACCCCCGACCGGCGGATTAGAAGTCCGCTGCTCTGTCCAGCTGAGCTACGGGCGCAGAGCCGAACGAGTGTACGACGTGGGATTCATTGCTCCCTCACTTTCGGTAGGCGAAAGCACAGGAGCAATGAATCCGAATCGTCGGTGGAGCGGGTGAGGAGAATTGAACTCCCGTCACCAGATTGGAAGTCTGGAGCTCTGCCATTGAGCTACACCCGCGCGCCGGTGCCCGGCGTCGGGGAGGGGGGATTCGAACCCCCGGCCTCCTGCCCCCAAAGCAGGTGCTCTAACCAAGCTGAGCTACTCCCCGTTGGGGGGTCAGGTTACGGCACGCGTTCTCGTGAGCGTCCTTGCGTTGCAGTTGTGCGGTCTGATCGGCGGTCGACGTCCCGCGCATCGACGCCGGGGAGGCACCCGGTGCACCCGGTACGGGCTACGGCGCGCACCCGAAGCTCGCCGGATGATTGTGGGTCCTTGCGTCTCAGCGCCGCTCCGCATGGCGGACTAAGCCTTCGTCACGGTGACCTTCCATGCGCAGGGAGACGCGATCTTGAGGAACTTGGTGGTGTCGCCCGAGTGATAGTGCTCGACGCCTCGGCCGGCGCGGCCGAGCTGACTGACGCTCTGGTTGTCGATGTCGAGCCGCGACTGCTGGCCGTCATCGTCATAGATCAGCACGAAGAAGTTCCCGCGTCCGTCGAGAAACCGCGAGCAGTCGTAGCTCCACGCCAGATCCCAGTTCGACGGCACCTTGAATGACGAGGTGGTCGCGGTTCCGGTCTGCCGTAACGCAAAGATGGTCTCTCCAGCAGGAGTGGCAACATCGGAACACCGGAACTCGTAGATCACGCTGACGTCGCCGGCGGTCACCGTGATCGCGGCCTTCGACGCCTTCTTCGTTTTCGCGCACGCCGCCGCGGCGATCGAGGTTGCAGCGTCCCTGCCCGCCGCGATGGTCGAATCGGCGTCGACCGTGGCGCTGCCGGTAGCCGTGGACGTCGCCGCCGCCCGTGATGCCATCGAGCCCACCGACCAGATGATCACCACGAGTGCGATTGCCAGTCGAGGCACGCTGAGTGAACCCATGCCAACCCCTCCTTGGTGCAGCATGTCTCCCGCATCGTTCCACGCCGTCGCCCGCGGCATTGACGCCCGACCAGAGTTGTCAGAGGTGACTTCGTGAGGCGCGGCGCCGTCGGAGCACCCAAGTCGGCCGAGCCGCCCCCGGCCCACGGCCTCGGCGCGGGGCACGGCGCCAGTGCCCGGCGCCGTGCACTGCTCGGGGGTCGGGCGGCCGGATAGCCGGTGCCGTGTCATCTCGATCGGACCGCAATGGCACCACGATGACATCCGACGCCCACCGCGATATCCGTCGATGCGGCCCGTCGATCACCCCATGCCGACGCGTTGGTCGATGCCGTCCCAGACGAGGCGTTCGGCGGACATGGGGTCGTGGTCGAGGTGTGACTCGATGTCGAAGATCATCGTGGGGCGCGTGTCGGTCGTGTAGGCGGGCCAGGCGGGGAGCCCGTCGTGGTTGGGGTCTCCGGTGCGCGCGAGCGCGATGAGCGCGCCGCTCATCGCCCGTACGAGTGTCGCGGCGTGGGGGCCGTCCGCCATGGGTGCCTTGTCGAGGTTGTCGAAGAAGTACGGCATGTCGGAGCCGTGTCCCGCGCGCTCGACGCCGTCGGCCGACGGTCGTTTGAAGTCGAACAGGTACAGCCGGGGGCTGGGCGCGCCGCCTGCGAGCAGTGCCTCGGCGTAGCGGACGTGCGCGATACGCATCGCGCGGTCAGAGGCGATGAGGAGGAAGAGTGACGCCGGCGAGTCGTCGGGACGCGTCGCGCGGTAAGCGTCGAACACGACGTCGGTGTCGTCCGCGAGCATGGGGCGGAGCATCTGGCGCACCGTCGCCTCGTCGGCGGCGAAGACTTCCGGCGACCCCATGAACGCGACCATCTCGCAGGTGGTGCACCCGAGGACGACGTCGACCGCGGTGGCAGAGCCGTCGCGAACCGCGTCGGCGGGGTTGCGCGGGAGGCTCGGCCCGAGCGTCGGGCCGAAGGTCCGGGCCGGCCGGCCCGAGGTGATCCCGCCCGCCGACGTCGCCAGCTCGGCATGCACGAACGCGTCGGCGTCGAGCTTGCGGAGTGCCTCGATGTCGGTACCGACCCCGAGGTGCTCGAGTGCCCGCTCGCTTGTCTCGCGCGCGGCTTCGGGTGTGCGCGCGTCGAGCATGGCGCCGCTCATCGCGCACGCGCGGCGGAACAAACCTTGCGCCGCGGGCATCCCGAGCAGGCACGTGACCTTGGCACCGCCCCCCGACTCGCCGAAGATCGTGACGTTGCCGGGATCGCCGCCGAACCCGGCGATGTTGTCGCGGATCCACTCGAGCGCGGCGACGATGTCGAGCATCCCGACGTTGCCGGAGTCGGCCAGCTCGCGGTCGAGGTGCGACAGGTCGAGGAAGCCGAGGATGCCGAGCCGGTGGTTGAGACCGACGACCACGACGTCGTTGTTGCGCGCGAGGTTGGTGAAGTCGTACAGCGGCCACGACGCCGAACCGACGCTCATGCCGCCGCCGTGCAGCCACACCAACACCGGTCGCGAGCCGGTGTCGACCGCGGGTGTCCACACGTTGAGCACCAGGCAGTTCTCGTCGGTGTGACGTTCGCGGACCCACACCCCGATTTGGCTCTCGGTCTCCTCGGGCAGGTCCTGGCCGGTCATCTGGCCCACCGCGATCTGCGGGCACGACGGCCCGTAGCCGAGGCAGTCGCGCACGCCTGCCCACGACAGTGGTGCTCTCGGCGGTCGGAACCGCCCGTCGCCGCCGGTGTCGTCGCCGTAGGGGATGCCCTTGAACGCGACGGCGCCGTTCCCCTCGACGCCGCGCACGGCGCCCGCGCTGGTCTGCACGACTTCGGTCACGAGACGCTCCCTTCTCAGATGCTGGTTACGCGTTGCTCGGTGTGCCTTGCCCTCCGGTGCTCGGGCAACCGGTGCAGGGCACCGGCGTACCGGCGATCGTCGGGTTCACCTGGACTTCATAGACGGCGCCCTGTCTCTGGAAGAAGTTGAACTTCTTGGTGGGCCAGGTCCCGGCGATGTAGCGCTTGCCGCCGTCGAGGTACCAGTTGACACCTTTCGCGACGCTGTAGAGACCGTTGGACGGGCCGACGGTTTCAGCGTCGTACCAGATCGGCGCGTAGTCCACGCCGCCCTGCAGGTAGCTCGGCTGCGCCAGGCCGGTCGTACGTCCGAACGACGTCTGGTTGGACGCGGCGTCGTTCCAGGCGTAGCCGCCCCGACCCGGCACCGCGAACATGCCGCGCTGGACATTCTCGGGTGTGAGCGTCGGGCCGGCGTACATGATCGCGTTGGCGAGCCAGGCGACCATCGACGAGGGGACCGACGAGATCGATCCCTGGGTCGGACCCCAGTACCAGTCGGCGAGAGCGGAAGCCCCGGTGGAGCCGCTGGTCTTGATCGCGGGCGGGAGGTTGGCGATCCCGAACGCGTGCGCCCACTGCTCCTGGTCGTAGTTGCGGGCCAGGATGGTGACGTCCTGGTACTGGGCGCCGGTGATGATCCATTCGGGCCGGTAGTCCTGCTTGGTGGCAGCGGTAGTGAGCGCGCCGGTCATCGCGATGTCGGTGAAGAGAATCACGCTGGTCACGCCCGCGGCCTCGAGCTTGGTGATGATCGTCGGAGCCTCTTCGCTCGAGGTAGTGGGGTCCCCCAGCGGCGAGCCGTTCGCGGTGTAGCCCAACGCGGGCGTGGCGAGGGTGCCGTGGTAACGCTTGAACGTCGCGTTGAACGCTGCGAGGTTGGAGCCGTCTGCGTACACGAGGCCGAACTTGCGGGGCTGGCTGTGCATCGACTCGTCGCCGGCGAACTCGGCCTTGCCGCCCACGACCTGCTTCCCCAGGAACTCCGCGGCGTTCGTCAAGTTCGCTTCGGAGTTGAACAACCCCCACATGTACGGAGCCAGCGCCGCCGCCTGCTCCGGCGTCGTCGAGTAGCTGTACACGACGTACTTGTCCTTGGCGAGGGTCGTCGCCAGGACGCCCCCACCACGCGCGTCGGTGTTGATGACGAACATCGGCTTGTCCTGTTCGACCTTCACGACATCTGCGCGCTGCGCGGTCTCGTCGAGGCCGCTGGAGGTGATGAAGGTGAACTCGACCTTGCGACCCCACGTCTCGTAGACGTGCGACAGGGCAGCCCAGGTATCGAGAATCACCGCCTTCACGGTCGGCGGTTTGCCGGTCGCCCGATTGATCGACCCGGTGTCGTTGGTGGCCCCAGTTCCGTTCGACACGGGGTACGGGAGCACCACGACGACCTTGATGGTGCTACCGGTGACACCCCGCGACGTCGCGCCGCCGTTGCTCTTCGGTTCGGGTGCCACGCAGTACGGGCCGCCAGTGGTCGTGACCATCGGGAACGAGCCCCAACCCTGGATGCTGTCCGCGGTGCACTTCGGGTTCGCGAGCGCAGCCTTCGTGCCCATCCCCGCGGCAGGCGGAGGCGTGCCCACGCCACGCGTCGACACCTGCACCCCGCCACCGTCAGTCTGTGCGCCGGCAGGAGCGAGGCTCGCGACGACGAGGGCGGCTGCCAGGAGCGAGAGCGCGACGAGCTTTGGTCGTGCCACGGTTCCCCCTACTCGTTCGGTGCGCTGCGTCTCAGGTCTTCGGTGAGCGTCGCTTCGTTTCAGATCTTGATGTCGAAGATGCGCGCCGCGTTGCCGCGTACCATCTGGTCGATCTCGTCGTCCGGCACACCTGAGAACTGCTTGTCGACCCACTCCTGCGAGTACGGGAACGAGCCCTCGTTGTGCGGGTAGTCGTTGCCCCACAGCAGGCAGTCGAGCCCGGTGACCTCGCGGTTACGGATCGCGAGCGGGTCCCACATGAAGGTCGCGTGGGCCTGACGCTTCAGGTAGTAGCTCGGCGGGGCGTCGAGCTTGGCGGTGGCGGGCCCGTGCGTCAGATTGCTGAGCGAGCCGAAGCGGCTGTCGGTCCAGTGATGATCGAAGAACTGGATGGCGAACGACAGCCACGCCGCGTATCCCTCGGTCATGACCACGTGCAGATTCGGGTACCGCTCGAACACGCCGCTGAAGGTCAACCAGCCGAGGGTCTCACCCATCCCGACGCACTGGTTGTACCAACCGACGTACGCCATCCCCGGGTACACGCTCCGCTCCGTGCCCGGCGGGTTCCGCAACCCGCCGACGTGCATCGTGATCGGCACGCCGAGACCGCTCGCCGCCTCCCACAGCGGCTCCCACTCCGGCAAGTGATACGGCTGGGCGTGGATACCGTCCGGGAGCAGCGCAGGCCGCATCCCCTTGGCTGCGCACCGCTCGAGCTCCTTCACCGACGCCGCGACGTCCTTGAACGGCAGGTAGATGCCCGGCGCCACGCGGTCGAGGTACGCGCCCCACGTGTCGAGCTGCCAGTCGTTCACCAGCTCGCAGTACGCGGCGTCGACATCGGCCGGCGTGCCGCCGTCGAACACCGAGATCCGACCGATCAGCACCGCGCCGTGCACGCCGTCGCGCTCGAGGTCGGCGAGCTGCTCCGCCGCGTCGAAACTCGGCACTGCCTCGGCACACACGTTCCCGACCGCCGCGCGTGCCAGCGCCGGCGGGTCGTCCTCGACCTTCATCCCCATGGCAGCGCCTCGGCCCATCATCGCCATCACCGCGGACTCGGGCCGGATGACGTACTTGCCGTCCTCGCGGTCCTCCAGGCGCGGGAAGTACTGCCGGTACGATTCGGGCAGTTCGTCCACCAGAGAATGCGGCGGTGCGATGTGGCAGTCGGTCGTGATCAGACGGCGCTCCACCACGGGTCGCCTCCTCGTTCGTAGGTAAGGTGATTACCGTGACGGTAACGCAATTGCCGTGACGGCACAAGAGCGCGGCTCGGTAGCCGACCGGGTGCGTCCCGTCGTCACGGTCATGCTCGAGTCCGGCGGACCCGACGCCGTGCTCGTCCGCGAGGTCGCCCGGCACGCTCGCGTCTCGCTGCGCGAGATCTACAACCAGTTCGGCTCACGCGACGAGCTCATCGTGACCGCGGTCGAGCAGTGGATGGACGACCACGTCTACCAGCCGCTCGCCGAGCCGACCCCCGCCGCCACGCTCTACGACACCCTGGTGGAGTACTTCCGCCGGATCTTCCAACCATGGGAGCAGACGCCGCACATGCTCGAGGCGTTCGTCTACGCCCGCTCGACCTCGGCCGGTAACCGGCGGCTGCTCGATCAAGGGTTCAAGGCCGCCGAGCCGGTCATGCGCGCGATCTTCGAGCACGTGGACCCCGAGCTCGCCGAAGACATCCAGATCATCACCGCGAGCGTCGTCTACGCGCAGATGGGTCAGGTCGCGGCCGGTGAGCTCACCGGCGACCAGATCATGCCGATCGTCGAGCGCGTCCTCCGGCGGCTGACCTACAACATCGAATCATCGCCGCCGACGAAGGGCTCGTGACCGTCGCGTTCACCGCGTTCTCGCCCTTCAACTCCCCGTCGGGCGGATCGGGCCAGAGGCAGGAGCTTCCTGGCCCACCGGCGAGTCGAAGAGGGACACGGCGCCTTGGCTCGCCGCCCGATCGCCACGCGACTCCGGTGGTTGCGCGGCCGCGACGTTGAAGTTGGCGTGAGCGAGGAGCTGCCAGCCGTTCTTGCCCTTGATGAAGACCGAGAGTCGTGGCGCGGGATCCCGCGCCAGCTGCACTCCGTTGATCGTCACCACTGCAGCGACGTCGTACCCCACGACGAGCGCCGCGCCGGCGCGGGTGGCCCGGACGTTGCTCAACGTGTAGGACGCGACCTTCGACGGGTTGGCGAGGAACCTCTGCTTCGTGAGGTACCCGCCGTCCGCGCCCTGGATTTGGAACGCGGGTGACAGGAGCTTCCCGAGCCCGGCGACATTGCCGGCCTGGAGCAGGTCGAAGAATCGTTGGACGAGCTCGGTTCCCTTGGAGGTGTCGGCGTCCTCGGCGGCGCCGGCGGGGACCGCGCTGAGCGCGAACGGGACGCCGACGAGCAGGAGAACCGGTGCGGCCAGCACGACCGCAGCGCGTCCGCGGCGCGGCGCGCGATGGCACGGATGTGCGTTCATGACGGGCCCCCGTTCCCGGCGAAGATCCGCCGACAGTAACGGAGCGGTGTGGGGAGGGGCGAGTGGCGTTATGGTGCGCGGACGATCCGCCGGTGGGGGTGGGGTGTGCAGGTCACCTTCTGGGGTACGCGGGGCTCGATCGCCAAGGCCGGCCCCACGACGGTCCGGTACGGCGGCAACACCTCGTGTGTGTCGGTGCGAACCGAGGCCGGCACCCTGCTCGTGCTCGATTGCGGAACCGGAATCCACGAGCTCGGTCAGGTGCTCTCGCACGACGAGGGTCCGGTCAACGGCCACCTCCTCATCGGGCACACCCACTGGGACCACATCCAGGGCCTGCCCTTCTTCGCGCCGATGTTCCAGCCCGGCAACGTGTGGCACGTGTACGGACCCCGCGGGCTCGACACGTCGATCGACAAGGCGCTCGAGGGGCAGATGCAATACACCTACTTCCCGGTCCAGCTCCTCGACTTCGGCGCGACCATCGAGTACCACGACCTCGTCGAGGGCCAGTTCGAAGTCGACGACGTGACCGTCACGACCCGGTACCTGCACCACCCGGCGTTGACGATCGGCTACCGGATCGAAGGCGACGGCGCGACCCTCGTCTACTCGACCGACCACGAGCCGAGCACCGCGCCCGAGCCCGGTCCCGAGGGGCTCGAGGCGTTGAACCGCGAGGAGGCGCATCACGTGGCCTTCCTCCGCGACGCCGACCTCGTGATCCACGATGCCCAGTACCTCGCCGAGGAGTACCCGGCGAAGGTGGGGTGGGGTCACAGCCCGGTCGAGTACGCGGTCGACGTCGCGTGCGCGGCCGACGCGCAGCGGCTCGCGCTGTTCCACCACGACCCGACCCGCACCGACGACGCCGTGGACGCGCTCGTCGACCGTGCCCGAGCGCGAGCGCGCGAATTCGGGTTCACCGGCGAGGTCTTCGCGGCAGCCGAAGGAGCCACGGTCACGCTGACCTCGACGGGCACCGTGGAGGCGCGTCCGGCGGTGGAGACGGCGAGACGCACACCGGCGCTCGCCGAGCTGTCGCGCGCCGTTCTGATCGCGGTCACGGACTCGGAGGCCGACGCCGCGCTCCACGAGGCCGCGCGCTCGGAGGGTTTCGACACGCTCCCGTGCGGCGACTTCGACGACGTCCTCCACGTCGCCCGTACGCAGCAGCCTCCGATCGTGGTGCTCGAGGCGGCGGCCGACCGCTCGCTCGACGAGCTGGCCGACGATGCTCGCGGGATCGTGGAGAGCTACCCGGAGGGTGCAACGGTCGCCTACGTCACGACGACGACGCCGCCCGCGAACGAGATCCGCCCGGAGATCACCGACTGGCTCGTCTGGCCCGCGTCGCAGTCGCACCTCCGCACGAAGCTTCGCGCGTGGCTCCTTCGGCGCGCGTGCCGCTGGCAGAGCGCCGCGCTGCCCGTCGACGAGTCCGAGCGCATGATCGCGTTGTGGAACCTCGGCATCCTCGACACCGAACCGGAGGCGCGTTTCGACCGCTACACCGAGGTTGCGCGTTCGGCTTTCGACGTGCCGATCGCGCTCGTGACCTTTGTCGACACCGACCGCCAATGGTTCAAGTCGCATCCAGGTCTTCCGGTCAGCGAAACACCACGCGACGAGTCGATGTGCGCGCATGCAATCCTGGGCACCGACGTGTTCGTGGTCAGCGACGCCCTCCGTGACGACCGTTTCGCCGACAACCCTCACGTCGCGCGCGGCGCGCGGCTGCGCTTCTACGCGGGCGTGCCGCTCACGTTGTCGGACGGGCATCGCGTCGGCACTCTCTGCATCATGGATCACCGTCCGCGCGTGCTCGACGACGAGCAGGTCGAGCGGCTGCGAGATCTCGGCCGCATGGTCGAGGCCGAGCTCCAGTCGAGCGCCGACGAGCCACCCGACGTCTGAGCCTCGTCACTCGGTGCGGAGGGTCGCAGCCGGACTGGTGCGGCGCGCCATCGAGGCCGGAACGAGTGCGATCAAATTGGTGACCACGACCATCCCGACGGCGACGAGCGCGAGCGCGGCGACGCTCAGCGTGGGCTCCGCGGGAACGCCCAGCTCGCCCGCGATCGCGCCCCAGGCCCATCGACCCCCCACGATGCCGAGGGGTAGCCCGACGAGACACGCGAGGAACGCAAACGTCGTCGCGGTCGCGGCAACGGTCGTGGAGAGCTGGTGTCGGACGCAGCCGAGGGTCTCGAGGACCGCGAAGTCACGTCGCCGGCGACGCACCGACGTGACGAGCGTGTGCGCGAGGGCAGCCACCGCGACGAGCGCCATGATCGTGGCGACGATGGTCGGCAGGTCGTTGGTGCGGCCGAAGCTCGTGATCGTCGTCGGCGGCTCCGGCGTGCTCATCGGGAAGGGCGCGACGGCGGCGGCGATGCGCGCGTTGACCGACGCGGGGTTGGCGTCGGGTACCAGACGGAAGCGCACGAGGGTGCGCGGGGTCGACGGGGCGAAGCGGCGGAGTTCGCTGAACGTGATCTGCGCGCCCTGGTCGACCTCACCGGGAGCATCGCCACTCTGCGGGAAGAGTGCGCGACCCACGACCCGAAGCCGCGCCGTCTCGGCGCCGTCGCGCACGACCACCTGGCTGCCGATGCCGACCGCCCGGTCGCGGAGCGTCTGCGTGCCGAGGATGATCTCGTCGTCGTGCCGGAGCGCGCGTCCTTCCAGCAGGTCGGGACGCACCGACCGGTAGACGTCGTCGAGTGCGACCGCGTTCAGGGTCTTGCCGTCGACATCGAGCTGGACCGCCGTTCCGGCGGCGACGCCGGCGACGGCCGGATTGTGCTCGAGCCCGGTCACTACTTGATCGGCCGGGAGGGTCAGCGTTCTGATCTCGGCGTCGTCGGTCCACCCGTAGAGCCGCGGGGTGACGAGGAGATGGTTGGTGCTCGCGGTGAACGTTGCCGCAACGACGATCGTCGCGACCGACAGTGCCGTGGCGAGCACCGCGCTACGAATCGGCACCGCAGTCCGGCCCCGCCCCGGCTGGAGCGCGTGCTGCACGCCGATTGCGGCCGACACCGGGAGCGCGCCGCTGTGGGTCGCACCGAGCGTCCGGCTGCCGCGGGACCAGCCCACGCGAGCACCGCGGACGTTCGTCGCCAGTCGTGCCGTCGCGATCGCGCCCGTGACGATGGCGAACAGCGTCACCGCCAGGACGCCCACACCGATGACGAACCAGTCGACCGCGAGCCCGGGGTGCGGCTCGGCGTCGCGCGCGAGCCCGAGCGGCCAGATCGGAGACATCGCGATCGCGACCACCACCCCCAGCACGGCGCCCAGCGCGGCCGTTACTCCCGCCCGGAGCACGCCGACGCCGACGAGTTGACGCCGGGTCATGCCGATCGCGCTCAGCGCGGGGAAGTCGTCGCTCGCGATGTAGGCCTGGCGCGCGAAGGCTTGGGCGAGGATGAACATGACCGATGCACCGACCAGCCCGGCCAGCACGAAGAGGACGAGGGCTTCGAGGTGGAGCGACCGTTCGACGTCACTGGCATTGGAAGTGCTGGCCGTGAACTCCGGCGGGTTGCTCCCGCCCGCCAGTCGCTCGACCGCGGCGTGGAAAGCGTGGCGGCTGGCTCTTGGACGCAGCCGCACGTGCATGATGTCCTCACTGACGACCCTGGGCGCGTACTTCTCGTAGAAGGCGCGGCTCATGAGCAATGGAGGCAGGATGGCGCCGCGCGGCGGGAACTCGAACTGTGCAGCTTCGATGCCGACGATGCGGACCGCGACTTTCGGGCCGTTCCAGACGGAGTCGATGTCGACCGAGCCGCTGCGCCCCGCAACCCGGTCGGCGAGGGTAGCGAGGTACTGGGGCAAGAGCCTCGTCGCCGTCCTTGCGGGCAGGAACTGCAAGTGCACGATGCTGCCGACGTGGACGTCGAACTGGCGTGCGAACTCGAAGCTGGCGACCGCCTCGTCCAGGCTGCGCGGCTTCGTGCGCCGCCCGGCCAGCAACTTCCAGCGGTCGATCGTGTTCGAGTAGTGGTCGTCGGCCGGCGCGCCGGGCGCGGCGTTGCTCGGGTAGATCTCTCGTCCGGAATCAGTACGCCCGACAGCCGGGAGGAAGGCGCCGACCCCCGTGGTGGCGACGCCCGGCAGCCGGGCGACGGCCGCGAGGTCGATCGGTTGGCCCAAGCTGGCGAAGCTGTTGCCCATGAAGAAGTCGCCGGAGGCGTGCGACGCGAGGAAACGGGGGTAGGCGGTGTCGGTCCGCCGGGCACCGGCGGTGATCGCCGTCACCGCCCCGGACGCCACCGCCACGAGCAGCGCCAGCGCGAGCCACGCCCACACGTGGGCCCGTGCCTCGGAGCGGAAGCGCACGTACACGGGCAGCATCGGGACTACCCGATCGCCGTGCGGAGGCTCACCACGTCAGTGTCGGCCGCGGGGCGACCGTTGCCCAGGGCGCATGCCCCCCACCGAGGGTGGTGCCAGCCCGCCCCCGGCGCACGGGTGCGTGCCGCCGCGTGCGTGAACACCGTCTCCCCACGCCCCCTCACGTTCGGTCGGTTCGGCTACAGGGTGCCGATGCGGTTGAGGGGCCACATGCGGAGGAAGGCGCGCCCCACGACGCTCGATCCCTTGATGGGCCCGTAGTAGCGGGCGTCCGCCGACTCGCTGCGGTTGTCGCCCATCACGAAGTACTTGCCGGCCGGGACGGTGCAGCCGTGCGGCGGGCTGTCCGGTGCACAGCCAGGGGGTATGTCGTTGATCGTGGTGGTGGTGCCCGCCGGCAGGTAACCCTCGTGCAGCAGCCGCCCGTTGATGCACACGCGCCCGGTCTCGCACTCGGTGATCGTCTCGCCCGGTAGGCCGATCACGCGCTTCACGAGGTCGTCGTCGCCGGTGCTGCGCCAGCGGCCGTTGGGCGCGGCGGTGAACACGACGATGTCGCCACGCTCGATGTCGTGGAAGTCGTAGCTCAGCTTGTTGACCAGCACCCGATCGCCGACTTCGAGCGTCGGCACCATCGACGCCGACGGGATGGAGAACGGCTGGAAGAGGAAGGTCTTGATGAGGAACGCGACGAGGACGGCGGCCACGATGAGCACGATCCACTCGACCATGTTGCGGCGGGCGCTCTTCTGCGCTTCGGAGGACGCGTGCTCCTCGAGTGAGGTGTCGGTGCTCATGGTGCAGAGGTCACAGTACCGGCGGGCTTGCCGCCGGCCGCGCGCGGGGCGGAGGATGCCGGGTGGCGCCGCGCTCGATCCCGCGCCGACACGGACTCGCCCGTCGGACGGCGGGCGAGGTCAGGAGCCGCGAATGATCCTCATCGTCGTCAAGTTCAAGACCAAGCCGGAGTGGTCCGACCGATTCGTGGACCTCGTGCGCGACTTCACCGAGGCCACCCGCGCCGAGCCGGGGAACCTCTGGTTCGAGTGGTCGCGCAGCCTCGACGATCCGGATCAGTTCGTGCTGGTCGAGGCGTTCGCCGACGACGGCGCGGGGCCGCACGTCAACAGCGAGCACTTCCAGCGGGCGATCGGGGAGATGCCGCAGGCGCTCGTCGAGACCCCGCACATCATCAACACGACCATCGAGGGCGCAAACGACTGGTCGCGGATGGCCGAGATGACCGTCGACTGACGGACGACGGGAGGAGTTGCCGATGGCCGTGCCGGCGGGTGTCGACGTGGTCGACACGATGATCGGACTGCCGAACGTGGAGCGCCGCGACTGGTACCAGTCGATGGCGGGCGTGCTGCGCGACGAGGGCAGCAAGACGTTCGCGCACCCGGCGGGCTACATGTTCAAGAACACCCCGACGGTCACGCGCGAGCCCGACAGCATCGACGCGCTGCTCTTCGAGATGGACCGCTTCGGCATCGAGCGTGGCCTGGTGCCGGTGACCCTCACCGACGAGTTGCATGTGCGCGCGATCACCGAGCATCCCGATCGCCTCTTCGGGAGCGTGGAGGTCGACCCGAACCGGGGCGCCGACGCGTTGCGCGAGCTCGAGCAGGCGGCACACGAGTACGGCGTGCTCGCGGCACAGTTCTTCCCGGCGGGTAAGAGCCCTGCCGTGGCGATCGACGATCCGCGCGCGTACGCGCTCTACGCGAAGTGCGTGGAGCTGGACATCGCGGTGTTCGTACAGGGCGGAGTACCGGGTCCGCGGGTGCCGATGGGCAGTCAGTACCCCGGTCTCGTCGACGAGGTCTGTTACGACTTCCCCGATCTGCGTTTCGTGTTCCGTCACGGCTGCGAGCCGTGGGTCGAGCTCACGGTGAAGCTGCTGCTGAAGTGGCCGAACCTGTACTACTCGCCGACCGCGTTCGCGCCCAAGTACTACCCGGAGGCGATCGTCAGATTCGCCAACACGAGAGGCGCGGACAAGATCGTCTACGGCGGGTACTACCCGTGGGGCTTCGAGCTCGAGCGCATCTTCGCCGAGCTCGACGATGTCGCGTTCGCGGACCACGTGTGGCCGAGGTTCCTGCGCGACAACGCCACCCGGGTGTTGCGGCTCCCCGAGCAGTAGCGTCCCGGCGCATGGCCGACTCATCGACCGACGAAGTCCTCTACGAGGTCGAGCCGAGCGGGGTGGCGTGGCTCGCGTTGAACCGGCCCGACGCAGGGAACGCGGTCACCGTCGAGCAACGCCGCGCCATCCTCGACCTGCTCGAGGACGCGGCCGCCGACCTCGGCGTGCGCGCCATCGTGCTCACCGCGACCGGCGACCGGCACTTCTGCACCGGCGCCGACCTGCGCGTGGCCATGGAGCCCGACGACCGCGCGCACCCCGATGCGCCCGAGCGGCCCATCGGCACGGTGATGCGCGGGCTCGAGCGACAACTCGGCGCGCAGCGTCTCGTCAGCGCGTTCCAGGACTGCCCGAAGCCGATCATCGCCGCGGTGAACGGCACCGCCGCCGGCTTGGGCGCGCACCTCGCGTTCGCGTGCGACCTCGTGATCGCGGCCGACACCGCGCGGTTCATCGAGGTGTTCGTCCGGCGCGGCCTGATCCCCGACGGCGGCGGCCCGTACCTGGTCACCCGGCTGGTCGGGCCGCAGAAGGCCAAGGAGCTGTTCTTCTTCGGCGACGACGTGCCCGCCGACGAAGCAGTCCGCATCGGGCTGGCGAACCGTGTCGTGCCCGCTGCCGAGCTCCGCGAGCGCGCCCGCGAGTGGGCCGAGCGTCTCGCCGCCGGCCCGACGGTCGCCATCGGTCTCGCCAAGCGGCTGGTGAACTCGGCGCTCGAGAGCGAGCGCAGCGCGGCGTTCCGCGCGGAGGCGCTCGCCGTCGAGGTGAGCATGCAGTCGGCCGACAGCGTGGAGGGCGTGCAGGCGTTCGTCGAGCGCCGCCCCGTCGAGTTCAAGGGCTGGTGACGCGCCCACCCACGAACTTGCGTCAGCAACCGTCGTATGGCGTCGGTGGGTGACGCAACTTCGCTGTGGGGTCAGGCGGGTGCGAAGCGCGGGACGGCGTAGCTGTCGCTGACGCGGTCGAACTCGATGCGCACACGGTCCCCGATGCGGACGGTGTCGGGATCGCAGTCGACGATGTTGGCGATCATGCGGGCGCCCGCGCCCTGCGTACCGTCGAGCTCGACCACGCCCGACACGTACGGCACCACGTCCTGGAGCTGCGGCGACAACGGGTGGCGGACGACGGTGAACGAGTAGATGGTGCCGGTGCCCGGGAGCTCGACCCACTCGAACTCCTTGTGCTGGCACGAGAAGCAGTACGCGGTCGGCGGCAGGATGAACGTGCCGCAGTTCGTGCAGCGCGTCGCGAGCAGGCGCCCCTCCACCGCGGCGTCCCAGAAGGGCTTGGTCGTCTCGTCGGCGAACGAGTCGGTGAGCCTCGACGGGTACACGCCCTGACGGACGTCGGCCATTCGTCTACCTCCGGAGCGGTGATCGGGTGACGCTACTTTGCGGACGGCGCGGGCGCGGCGGGCGCGGCAGGCGCGGCCTCCGCGCCGAGCGCGCGCAGGCAGAAGTGGAGGATGTCGTGGCGCACAGCGG
>Ga0187777_10001500_pt1 | contig 15161 bp, 14 predicted proteins | sample 1015_Q2_SP5_10_M_FD_132416 | JGI IMG/M metagenome (GOLD analysis project Ga0187777, IMG submission 132416) | Tropical peat soil microbial communities from peatlands in Department of Meta, Colombia - 1015_Q2_SP5_10_MG | ecosystem: Environmental > Terrestrial > Soil > Wetlands > Peat | place... | reverse complement strand
GATCCCGGCGACGCGAACCGTGCTAGCCTGTGCGGGGAACAGGGCAATGCGCGCGCCCCCAAACAGCAGCACCAGGGCTAGCAGACAAACATAGAGCGCTGTCCCGCCGCGTATACGGGACCAGGCAAAGCCACGCTCCCAGGCCCAGTTCACGACCGATGCGAGCCAGCTCATCACAAAGGTGATGCCCCACAGGCCGGTCACCGACAGCAGTTGCAGCAGCGGCAAGTTGCCATACTGGGTGTAGGCAGGATTGGTCTGGGTGGCAGTGAACGGGTCGAACACCCCATTCAGATAGGCTACGCTTGTTACAGCGAGCGGGAACACGAAGGTGCCCAACATCCCTCCCAGCCGTGGAGCAAGCAGGCGGTCGATCAGGAAAGCCAGGATGAAGATGGCGCCAAAGACCCAGACAACGAGATAGTACAACGATCCTGGAAACGCGCCCCCCTGTGGCCCAAGCAAAATACATACGAAAACACTGCCAAGATACCCCAGCAAAATACCTCGCCACAGGGGCTGGGTGCGGACGAACCGCAGCAAGAAAATGGGATAGAGCCAGGCTGCTAGAGGATTATTCCACTTGAAGTCCATGGCAAAAAGCATTAGCACGAGAGCAAGAGCGAGCCAGAGGTAGGAAAGACGATCGTGGGGATGCGTACCTGTCTGATGAGATGTTCGACGACGCGATGAGTCCGTCGTTGAATGTGTTGTTGTTGCCATAATTGTTCCTCCTCATCACAATACTTGAAAGGCTGGAATCAGCATGAATAGCTCGCTACACATGTGGCGGGGCCAGACGCTTTATCAATCCAATAGTCTCTTCTAGAGAAGATACTCTAGGCAACACACAGAACCATCACAAAACACACCGTCACCATCACTTTCCTCTCACACTTCCTGGCCCGGCTTTCAGGTACGCGTTCCATTGGAGTGGGCATGGCAAGCAACACTTTTTCGAAACCATTGTCGAACAATGCCAAGAAGCCGCACTGATCTGGGGGCGTGAGTTGTACTTTGATGGGACCAAAGTAGCAGCCAATGCTGGGAAGGAGTCCGTCAAACCCCGCTTTGCGGTCGAGGCACACCTGAGGAACATGTTCGGCACGGAAGCTGAAGAGCCCGGTAACGAGGAGGAAAAGCAGAGAGCCCAAGAGGAGCCTGCAAGCAGTGATGTGCCAGTACGGCTTCCTATTGCGCTCTCACCGGAAGCCTACGAGGAACTTTCCCAGCACAATGCAGTGCGTCACGACTGGATTGAGCAAGTGGGAGCATAAGACCGCAGCGCCACTGGTCGCTGCTATCAGCGTCTGGCTGATCTACAAGTGAGCACCACCGATCCAGATGCTACCCTTATGCTGACGAAGAATGGCGTGGATCTAGGCTATCATACCCATTATGTGGTGGACGGGGGCAAATCGCGCATCATCTTGAACGTCTTGGTCACTTCCTCGGAAGTGATGGACAATTAACCGAAGCCTACAAAAAGGCATTGCGCAAGCGCCAGGTGTGGTTCGAACCCTTATTCGCTGAAGCCAAAGATTGGCACGGGATGCGACGGTTCCGCTTACGACGGCTCTGGCGAGTCAACAGTGAGGCCCTCATGATTGCTGCTGGTCAGAATCTCAAACGGAGGCTCGAAAAAACGAGGGTGGGGACGCCATCAGTTCCCAGTGGAGGCGCTTTGTGCCTTCTTTTTGGCCTCCTGCAAGTAGTTGACACATCCGTTTCGGGTGGATGTGCTTTTTCCCTAATGGCTTGACTGAGATTACTCTGTCGGATTGAAGGAGTGCCTTCTTCTTTACTGTTGAGCTTTGTCAGTGGGTTTTTCAACAAGCTGATATTGTTTGCGACATTAGAGAGGTTGGACATTATCGAAATCAGAAGAGAAGCCCTTGTACACGCTCCAAACCTACTCTGTCATCTCTCTCACAATGCGTTGAACACGGGCACCTTCTGCTCGTCCCTTTGTTTCTTTTATCGTAAGAGGCATGATGCGTTTGAACTCGTTCCCATGCTGACTCATCAGGTTTGTAACAATGACACGAATGTCTTCATCACTCAGTTGCGGCGTTTGGAGATACGTTTGCAGAATGTCGAGTTCTTGCTGTTCTTTCTCTGCTAAGTCATTTCTTCCACCCTGCTTATACAGGGGAATAGCTTGATTGCGCTTTTTTATTTCTTGTTCCAGAACCTTATAACAATCAGCTGCAGTTAGAGGTTGCCCATATTCAGGATTTTTTCGGTCGGTACGTGCTACTTCAAGGTTGTGAATTGCGCCCAGGGCCATACGTAAGGTATCGAGTTTGAGTTGGTCGTGCGCTCTCTGAGCATCCTGGATATCTTTACGCAATTGCTGTTCAATTGGAAATGCTTGTCTTGGCGCGGTCATAGCATTACAGCTCCTTTATCAGTAATCGTGCTTCTCACCCTATCAGTATACTACGCGAAGGTAGAAAAATCACATATACCAGTAGAGGATCACCTGCAAGTGAGGCACAACCAATGGGTTAAAATCTTGGACCAACCGTGAAATAGCCCGTGTCAGGATTGCAGGAGTTCGTAGCGCTGCTACAAAAGTTGCCTTTCAGAAAGACATCTTGTTGACTTTGTTGAACCTGCCCATGAAAGAAAAGCGGTTTTTGACCGTTCGGTTGCTGGACTGTAAAAGAGAAATTGCCTTGTAGATCTACTGTCCCACTAAGTGGATAATTAGCTTGAATAGGAGATCTGAATGTAAACGTGCCGCTCAAAGCAGCGTTCCCTTGAGTTTGTGTCAGGAGCACTGTAATTTGTGAGGTTTGTGAAGTTGTTTGATCGGTCATTGCCCCATTATATGTTCCAGCAATATACAATCCGTTTTGCTTTGTTGGAGTAGCTGTTATCTCCCCGGTCCTGGTTGCGGTCAGGTGTTGTGCAGCAGTGGCAGTTTGCGTAAGAGAGATGGAATTGCTATTGGATTGATGGCTCGAATAAAATATGTATCCGCCGCCTGCCAGCACAATCATTAAGACCAGAATGATAAGACCTGATACGATACCGGCAAATCTGGAACGGCGCGCGGGCTGACTTTCTGGAAGAGGCGGAATAGACTGTTTCTCCGGCATGCGCAGTTGAGAATCAGAGGAGGCGACTGTTGGTAAATCTGGACCTGATGCTGAATCCAGTAATTGTCGTACATTCGCATTCGCAGCGACAGGTGGTTGATTGCCGCTACCCGGATAAGAAGAGCCACTTGTACCCTCAGGCTTTTTGATCGCTATTGTTAGCAATACCGGAGTCGTCTTCCCCGGATCTTGCAAGCGAATGATATGGCCATCAGAGACACCCGCAGGTACCGTCACATCTACATGTTGCCCGCCAGGGAGGGTAATTACTCTATTTGTCCCCGCCTGCGCCTCCCTTTGACTGATAGCTAGCGTGGCACGAATATGCACATCGCTTGCAATGGTTTCATCTTCTTTCAAGAGAAGGAGATTTGGAGATTTTCGCGCTGCCTGCTCGAAAGCTGTAGCAAAATCAGAGATCGAAAGGAAACGGTCCTGCGGCTGTTTTGCCAATGCGCGCAATATCACTGCATCAATCGCAGGCGGCAATTGAGGATTATATGTGCCTGGTGAAAGTGGTTGAGCAGAGAAATGCTGGTACATAACCTGTTCCATACTACCCACAAACGGCGTGCGACCCACCAACATTTCGTATGCCATGATTGCGAGAGCATACTGGTCCGTAGCGGGAACAGGATTGCTACTCCATTGTTCCGGAGCCATAGAGGAAGGTGTACCGCGGATTGTACGGCTGGAACTGGCAACGGTCGCGCTGCTACGCGCTATTCCAAAATCAGCCAGTAATAACGTGGGTTGGTTCGGATTCCTTTTATTCGTTCGTAGAAGAAAGTTGGAAGACTTGACGTCAAGGTGCATGACGTTTTGATCATGGGCATACTGGAGGGCATCTGCGGCTTCTTCGACTAAATGCGCAACATCTTGCAATGAAAGTGGAGTTGCGCTACTACGCTGTCTAAGCCAACTCGCGAGGGAGCCTTCAGTACAAAACGGCATCACCATATATGTCACGGTCAATCCGTCGCGATTTTCTTCTCCAAAGTCATAGAGAGGCAAAATGTTTGGGTGTTCAAGGGCGGCAATTGCTTTGGCTTCACGTTGAAAAAGGCGGGCTGCTTCTCTTGCCGCAGTGCTCTCAGGATGTGAAGCCCCTTCAGAGCGAATTACCTTAATCGCAACCTGCCTGTTTATGCGTTCATCTTGCATAAGATATACTTCACCCATACCACCACTCCCAAGTGAGCGCATAAAGCGATAACGACCATCCTGGAGTTCTTCTACTGCCATCTTGTCTCTCGATTCTTCACGATTGAAATAAGTGCTCAAACATCAGTTAATGTGAGCACAGCCGTAGTATAGCACGAACGTACGAAGATGCAAAATAGAACCTGGATGTTCATACTATGCAAACCCTGTAATGCTACAATGATGCTACAAACTCTCACTGTACATCTGCAATCCCTGAATAGACGCTAAGAGAAGGTAAATAGGGCTTCAAACAATCTTATGTGATATATGAGACGACTCAAAGGAGAAAGAACCAATTGGATAGCTATATTTTTGACCTCATGGAATCCCAGGACTACGAAAATATCTTCTTCTGCCAGGAAAAGACTCTCGGGCTTAAAGCGATCATTGCCATACATGATACCACGCTAGGCCCTGCCGCAGGAGGTATTCGCATGTGGCCGTACGATAGTGAGGCAGAAGCCATTCAGGATGTGTTACGTCTTGCGCGCGGGATGACCTACAAATGTGCAGCAGCAGGGGCTTCATATGGAGGAGGCAAGTGCGTTGTGATCGGTGATCCAAAACGCGATAAAACCGAAGCTCGGTTACGCGCTCTTGGCCGTTTTATTAATCGGCTCAATGGCTTGTTCCTGACAGGAGTAGATGTTGGAACCACACCGGACGACATGCTGGTGATACGCCAGGAAACACCCTATGTCGTGACGGTTCCTCAAGCATGGGGCGGACCTGGCGATGGCTCGCGGGCCACTGCATATGGTGTTGTGCAAGGTATACGCGCATGCCTCAACGAGGTCTATGACAGTCCTGACCTGCAAGGCCGCACCATTGCCCTGCAAGGCATCGGTGCTGTTGGTTCACATGCATTGAAATATCTGATCGAAGCTGGAGCAATTGTGACCATTGCCGATGTAGACGTGGATCGAGCAAGGGCTTTAGCATCTCAATACGAAGCAAGTATCGTCTCCACGGAAGAGATTCATAGTCTTAGGGTCGATGTGTACTGCCCTTGCGCCCTGGGCAACGTGCTCAATGATCGAACAATAACTGAACTTCGCTGTAAAATTGTTTGCGGCTCAGCCAATAATCAGTTAGGAGATAGCTGTCACGGTGATGCGCTGCAAAAGCGCGGCATATTGTATGCGCCAGATTACATCGTGAATGCAGGGGGCCTACTCTCCAATCTCGACAGCCTCAATCCAGGAGGATTTAACGAGCAACGCGCCATGGAACAGGTATCTCGACTATACAGTTCCATGGAAAACATCATTGCCATTTCTAAAGAACACAACATACCCACCTATCAGGCAGCTGACGTCCTGGCCGAACAACGTATAGCTACATTTCGTCAACTGAAAAGCCTGGCAAGTGGGAATGAAAGGCAAAGAGAAAACTAGTCTACCATGTTGTGATACTATATTACTGCTTTCGACTATCAAAAGTTTGCACATTCATTGGAGGTAATACTCTTGAAAATTGGTATTGGTTTACCGGCTACAATCCCCGGTACCGAGGGAACGCGCATATTAGAGTGGGCAAAGAAAGCAGACTCCGGTCCCTTTTCTAGCCTCGGCATTCTCGACCGCCTTGTCTTTCCCAACTACGAAACGCTCACAACATTAGCAGCCGTCGCCGGTGTTACCCAACGGATTCGCTTGACAACCACGGTTTTGCTCGCGCCTCTGCGTAATCCAGTAATACTTGCAAAGCAGGCTGCTAGCCTGGATGCGCTCTCTGGAGGGCGACTAACGCTTGGTCTGGGCATTGGCGCTAGAGAGGATGATTATCTTGCCGCATCGGTTCCTTTCAAAAAACGAGGAAAGTTGTTTGAAGAGGAATTAGCAACCCTACACAATATCTGGTCAGGTCAACCCTTGAGCGAAAAAATGGGGTCAATCGGTCCAAAACCGGCTCAATCAGGAGGGCCTGAAATACTGATTGGCGGTTATTCGCCTGCCGCAATACGCCGGGTTGCCCATTGGGGAAATGGCTTTATAGCAGGTGGTCGCGATCCAAAGGGAACCCAGCAGTTTTTCCGATTAGCTGAAGAGACCTGGAAAATTGCAGGCAGGCCTGGCGAACCACGACTTGTCGGATGCTTCTACTACGCTTTAGGGCCAGATGCGAAGGAGCGAGCAAGCGTGTATCTTCGCAGCTACTATTCTATGCTTGGGCCAATGGTTGAGACGATGATTGATAATCTTCCTATGACCTTTGACGCAATAAAAGCACGGGTTCAGGCATACGAGGATATCGGTGCAGACGAAGTGATCATGTGGCCTTGTACCAATGATCTAGAACAACTCGATCAACTTACAGAACTGTTCAGGTAGTTTTATTATCACAAAGGAGTGTGTTATTTTGGCAAAAATAATGGAAAATGTCGTATCTCGAGCAGCGACACCGTTTCAGAATCAGGCTTTTACAGACTTCAGCAAACCTGAGAACCGCCAGGCTCAAATGGAAGCATTGGAAAAGGTAAAGCATGAATTAGGGCAGACATATCCACTCATCATTGGAGGCGAAAAGATTACGAACGAGAACACCTTCGCCTCTCGCAACCCCTCCCAACCTGACCAGATTATTGGATATTTTTCGAGCGCCACGGCTGAGCAGGTAGATGCGGCAGTCAAGTCAGCTGCTGCAACTTTTGAGACCTGGAAGCACGTTCCTGCTGAAGAGCGAGCTGGCTACCTGTTCGCAGCCGCCGACCTGCTGAAAGCGCGCCGTTTTGAATTTAATGCCTGGATGATTTACGAAGTGGGTAAAAGTTGGCCAGAGGCCGATGGCGATACCGCCGAAGCGATTGATTTTATGGAATTTTATGCACGCGAAATGGTGCGTTTGGCTGAAGATCAACCCCTTGTGAAGATAGCAGGAGAGGACAATCAACTTGTCTACATCCCTCTGGGTGTAGGCGCTGTGATACCACCATGGAATTTTCCCGGCGCTATCATGGCCGGTATGACCAGTGCGGCTTTTGTGAGTGGTAATACGGTTGTGCTTAAACCCGCGAGTACATCACCTATGATCGCATGGCAATTCATGCGTATCCTGGAGGAGATTGGTTTACCAGCAGGAGTTGTGAATTTCTTGACGGGATCAGGCTCAACCATTGGTGACGCACTGATCGAGGATCCACGGGTACGTTTTATCGCCTTCACAGGCTCGAGAGATGTGGGGCTACGTATTAATGAGCTAGCTGCTAAACCTAAGAAAGGACAGCGCTGGTTGAAACGCACTATCTTAGAGATGGGCGGGAAGGACGCTGTTGTCGTAGACGAAACCGCCGACCTCGACGCGGCGGCAGAGGGTATCGTTTTTTCAGCCTTTGGGTTCCAGGGGCAGAAGTGTTCAGCGGGTTCCCGCGCGATCATCGTCGATAAAGTCTACGACCAGGTATTAAAGAAGGTGATTGAAAAGACGAAGAAATTGACGATGGGAGATGTAACCAAACCTGAGACATACATGGGTCCTGTTGTCGATGAAAATGCTATGAGGAAGATTACAGAATATATCGAGATAGGCAAGCAAGAAGGTCGCCTGGTTACCGGCGGAGGACATTATGGCCCTGGTTACTTTATTGAACCAACTGTCATAGCTGATGTTGACCCTCATGCACGTATCGCGCAAGAAGAAATTTTCGGTCCTGTACTGGCGGTGATAAAAGCCAGAGACTTTGAAGATGCTCTGCATATTGCAAACGATACTGAGTATGGATTGACCGGTTCCTTATACTCGAAAGATGAAAAACGTATTGAGGAGGCGAAACTAGAGTATCACGTCGGTAACCTCTATTTCAATCGTAAAAGTACGGGCGCACTCGTCGGTGTCCATCCATTCGGAGGCTTTAACATGTCCGGCACTGACTCTAAAGCAGGTGGGAGAGATTACCTGCTACTGTTCACGCAGGCGAAAGCGATATCAACGAAAAAAGCGTAGAGGGAGTTTTTCCTTTGTCTAATGTTACTCGAATTGGTTCTGGTGCATGGCAAATTTCGCATCCTTTCCTCGGTGAAAATGAGATAGTCGGCTCATACCTGCTGGCAGGACAAAACGAGCTTGCCATCATCGACCCTGGTCCAGGCAGCATGGTAGAATCGTTGCTAGCGTCAATACGAGAAGCAGGTTTCGATCCGCAGGAAGTAACTCACATACTTGTGACGCATGTGCATCTGGATCACGCAGGTTCAGTAGGCACACTTGTAAGGCAACTACCGAAGGCACATGTTTGCGTACACAAAAAAGGCGCGCCGCACCTGCTTGACACCACAAAGGTAGTTGCCAGCGCATCGCGCATATATGGTGAACGCATGAAACCACTCTGGGGAGAGATCGAATCGACTCCTCAGGAGCGGTTGAGCATTATTGAGGGTGGCGATATTCTCAACATAGCAGGTCGTCGCCTGGAAGTGCATTACACGCCTGGACATGCAGTACACCATGTCATCTTCTTCGATGCACACTCTGGTGAGCTTTTCGCCGGAGACATAGCAGGTGTGCGTTTGCAAGATGTCGATTATGTTCGTCCACCCACGCCACCACCCGACCTTGACCTCGAGGCCTGGACAGACAGCATCAGACTTGTGAGGAGCTTGCAACCTGATGTGCTCTATATAGGGCATTTTGGGGCAATTAGGAATATAGCTGAGCATTTCGAACGTTTACGTGAAAAGCTCTATGCATGGGGTGAATTCGTATTGTTAGCTATGCGCGATGGAAAAGATGAGGCAGAGATCGTTTCCATGCTGGTCGAACTTATGAAACCTGAACTGCTACAAGTGGCTCACAATGCTCATGTTATAGATCGCTATGAAATTGCAACAAATTACCAGATGACAGTTCAGGGATATATGCGGTATTGGCTGAAAAAACATCCAGAAAGATTATGAGGTCCTCCATCAGCCTGTAAAGACAGTTTGGGGTTCTACTACGAGGAATAATCGCGAGGATTGTCGAATGCTGATCATAGGATCAAGTTGCATAAAAGTACGAAGTCGGCCATCTGTGACATGTGGTTAGCCTCTGCCGTCAACCGTTCTGCTTGATCATGACCTCCCATTATTAGTGCACTTTTAATGCAAGAATTTTGGGGATTTGAATTGAAGGTATTGTGTTTAGCTTTTCATCGGAAAAATCATACTCATCCTAGTTATTTTAGAGCCTTGATGTTTTCAGATTCAAGGTGCTGGAGGATTCGTATCATTTCTTCAGAGGAATACGGCATATCGTGCTCTAACCACCAAAGTACTGCGCCAAACGACGCACTTGCGCTATAGGTCACAAAGAAATCTATTCGTTGCTCATCCAGCGGCACATTTTTTGGCAGAGACTTTCGTATCCGTTTCTGAATATACACGCGAATTTTCTCCGCGAAATCTGGATCGCCATGCTTTCCCCACATAACACGATAAAAGGTTGCATGTTCTCGAATATGATCAAATATATGCACAAGACCATCAGGGAGATTACGCCTGTCCTGTGTGTGTGCTTGTTGAGACTCAGGGGTATGATCCGTATCGAGCAGTGTATATACAGTTTGCGCATACTGGTTCAGAAGATCAAATTTATCGGTATAGTGTCGATAAAACGTTGCTCTGTTAATCCCAGCAGTTTGTGTAATATCACTCACAGTGACGGCAGAAAATCCTTTGTGAATTGTTAGCTGCATCAACGCATCAAAGATCAGTTTCTCTGTACGTTTCACCCTAAGGTCATTTACTTGATACATATTATGCATCATGTTTACTCCTTCTGTTGCATATGCAACGCTACCGGCATATTTACTGCTTGCAAACAGGATACAAAAACAGTAATATTTTGATGTTAGCAACAGAGTGTATCACAAACAACAGAGTGCTGCGAATAAATTAGGGATAAGAAAGTAGAGATAAGGAAATGAAGCAACAAGATTATCATGGTAGCATTACTGCATCAGTGACACCGCAAGCTGCTTTTGAGAAAATTTCCCGTGTTTCGCAGTGGTGGGCAAAAGATTTTGAGGGAAAGTCAGATGAACCAAATGATGTGTTCACTGTTCGTTTCAAAAATGGAGACTGGTATACGATTAAAATTGCTAAGCTGATTCCTGGCAAAAAGATTCTGTGGGATGTCATAGACGCAGAACAAACTTGGCATGAAGATCGAAAAGAGTGGGCTGGTACAAACATAGTTTTTGAAATTTCACCGCTAAAAAATGGTTCAAAAGTTACTCTGACTCATTCAGGTTTAACCCCTGAAGCAGAATGCTATGACAAATGCAAAATGGGATGGGATTATTTAATGCAAAAGAGTTTATCAAAGTTCTTGACTGAAGGCATAGGACTCCCAGCTTAATTTAGAGGAAAAAATGATGAAAACGCAAGACTCGACAGCCATTACAATAGCACGTGCCCATATAGACGCTTGGAGTCATCATGATTGGGGTAAGACAAGAGAAATGCTAGCACCAAATGTACACGCTTTGGTAACAGGTACTCAGCGGGACACTGTAGATTTTACAGGCATCGATAATTACATGGAGCGCAAGAAAAGGGGCTCGCTGCTTGTCGAACCGGGAAGCGCTCAGGTGATTTCAGCAATTGGCGATGAAAGAAACGCGTTAATTCTGGCAACTATGAGAATAGCCTTGGGTCCAGGTGGGTCGATGGTAACCATGGCGAGAGCTTGTCTATATTTGTTAGATGAAAACAAGAAGATCAAAGAAGAACGGGATGAATACTTCGTACTTTCACAATAGCGCGAATAGGAACTAACAGAACCATACAAGGGTGTGTAGTTTGTACTCCCTCCAACATGCTGAAATCTCCGACAAAATGTAAGTGATATATTTAAAGCAATGGAAACGGCATTTTCTCCTACTCCGACATCCCTTACTTTCGAGTTAACAAAAGAAAATGACGGTACGTTGTTAACACTTATCCATAGCGGTATTGGTGAAGGAGAAGGTTGGATGGCTTATACCCATATCAGTAAAGCGTGGGATGGTCATCTTCAAGATTTAACGTCTTGGATTGAAACAGGAACTTGTCCACCTCCTGGACCAAGAGGGTAATTCATGTTTATGGTATTTGTAAAAGGGCTAGCGTGCATTTTCCATTGCTCGTTACACCTTATGGGAATAACGAACGATAAAAAGGTTGCTATCATCTAATATGTTGTGACTTTCGTATTTGGAGGAAAAAGCCCCCAGTATTTTTAGTCTCCAGTCAGGTATAGTGTCATGTGTTCCTGGTCAAAATAGCGGTCGTGTAACTTCAACGCGTGACGTTCCAGCCCGTATGTCTCAAAACCCATTGAAATAAAAAGTTTTCGAGCTTCTTTACTGGTAAGCACAACTGCCAGGTTGATCTGTTCGAGATCAGGCAACGTCCTGGCATAGGCAATAGCTGCCTCAACCAAAGCTTTGCCTACCCCTTTACCACGCAGTTCCTGAGGGACATACATTCCCCATATAACACCTTTATGGCGTTTTTTTACCTCTCCCTCACGTTGAAAACTGGCGATGCCTACAATTGTTTTGCCGTCGAATGCACCAAAAGTAGCATCATCTGGAGCAGCATCACTCTTACGAAGCCCCTGGGTAACACCGGCAATGCCACGTTCAAGTATCTCTTCATAGGATGCGCCAAAGGACTCAGGGTTGTCACGCAATGCTCTCAACCGAATGTTCCAAAATGCCTCGGCGTCAGCCTCTGTCAATCTACGTACTTCCATATGTTTCCTCCTCTACACCTTTCAGGAATGACGAAAACTGCAAATCTCTTCCGCTATCATCCTATCTCGTTAGCAAGGTAGGCGTCAAGAACTTTCACATCACGGTTCAATCTCAATTTAGGTACTGGTAATATACATTGAAAGCAGAGGCTCTTTATTATTCCCCGTATGGTATCCAGATGTTCTTGACCTGAGTTGATTCTCTCAAGAACTCTTCACCTTCACCCTGCACCGGGTCTAGCCAGTTGCGAGAATGCCCATAATTGACCCAGGTGCGTTTCATATTGCCAGCCGAGGCCAGTTCAACACGCTTGCAACCTTCCGCGGGACCGAAGTACCACATAGCATCTACATCGTCGTGATCGGCCAGCACCTGGCTCAGCGTGTCACGATCACCTGTCACAATGTTAACGACACCGTTTGGCAGGTCGGATGTTTCAAGCACCTGGTAGCAATCGGTCGCACTTAATGGTGATTGTTGCGAAGGAACCACGACAAGTGTGTTGCCCATGGCGATAGCAGGAGCAACGAGCGAGATAAAGCCAAGCAAGGGATACTCACCAGGGCAGGCTATAGCCATCACTCCTATAGCCTCAAGCATGGCCAGTACCGCTCCACGTATTGGAGGACGATGTATCACACCCTCAAATTTATCCGCCCAGGCAGCATAGCTGAATAAGCGCGAGATACTGACTTGAACTTCAGCGACAGCGTTTGCATAAGGCCGGCCTGTCTGTTGCACAATCCTGCGAGCAAACTCATCCTCACGGATTGATAAGTTCTCAGCAATGTAATACAGGATTTGGGCGCGATTATGAGTCGTTCCTGTTGCCCAACCCGAAGCTGCGTGAGCTGCTTCAACAGCATTGCGGATATCTTTACGATTCCCCTCTCCTACCAGCCCAATCACCTGTCCTTGAGGATCATAGATATCTCGACTATAGCCAGAATCAGGTCTCACCTGCTTCCCACCGATAAACATTTTCGGGGTTCTATCGATAGCGGGAAGAGCGGTAATAGAGCCAAATGCCAGTTCCTGGAAAGCACTTTCTGCATCCTCATCCTGTATGGACCCTGATCCATTTGAAGACGACCAGTCCCCGGCTATATGGAGTGTTTCCAATGGAAGCTCAACGGTTTCCCATTTCGGGCGTATATATTCATACAATCCCTCTTTGCCACCTTCACGGCCAAAACCACTCTCGCGATAGCCGCCAAAGCCGCTCGAAGCATCAAACAAGTTGGTGCAGTTGATCCACACGCTGCCAGCTTTCAATTTGGGAGCCACGTCCAGCGCGAGATTAATGTTGTCGCTCCAGACGCTGGCCGCCAGGCCATAACGCGTATTATTTGCAAGTTCAACGGCTTCGGCTGGTGTGCGGAACGTCATTGAGACCAGCACAGGACCAAAGATTTCGACCTGGGCAATAGTAGCTGCAGGCGAAACGTTCGTAAAGAGTGTAGGCGGGAAGAAATAGCCTTCTGTTGGGCAGGCCCAAGACGGCTGCCACATTACCGCACCTTCTTCGACACCCTGGTTCACCAGGCGCTGGATCTCTTTGAGCTGTCCAGGTGAAACAATCGCACCAATATCCACTGCTTTATCAAGTGGATCACCGATGCGTAGGTGCTCCATGCGCACGCGCAGTTTTTCGACCAGGCGGTTCGCGATGTTTTCCTGTACAAGCAGGCGAGAACTAGCACAACATACCTGCCCCTGATTGAACCAGATGGCATCGACGACTCCTTCAACGACACTGTCCAGATCGGCGTCATCAAATACGATGAAAGGTGACTTGCCACCCAGTTCTAACGAAAGTTTTTTCCCTGAACCTGCCGTAACGCGACGTATACTGCGTCCTACGTCAGTGGAACCCGTGAAAGCGATTTTATTGATGCCTGGATGCCGGACGAGAGCTTCACCTACTTGCGAGGCCTCTCCTGTGAGAATGTTGACGACTCCGGGTGGTAGTCCTATCTCTTGTATAATTTCAGCAAACTTGAGAGCAGTCAGAGAGGTATAACGCGCAGGTTTGAGCACGACGGTATTGCCCATAGCTAGAGCAGGCGCGATCTTCCAGGCCAACATCAAAAGAGGGAAATTCCAGGGGATGATCTGGCCTATTACACCTACAGGCTGGTAGCCGGGAAGTTGTGATTCCATGAGTTGCGCCCAGCCTGCATAGTAATAAAAATGGCGGGCTACAAGTGGAATATCGATGTCACGTGTTTCGCGTATAGGTTTGCCATTATCCAGAGACTCCAACACAGCCAATAAACGCGAGTGTTTTTGGATATGGCGAGCAATGGCATACATATAACGCGCCCGCACATGTCCAGGAGTTTTGCCCCACGTTTCAAAGGCAGAGCGAGCAGCAACAACAGCAACATCGACATCGGCGCTATTAGCCGCTGCGACTTTTGCCAGTTGCTTACCTGTTGCTGGATTAATGCTTTCTATATACTGGCCGTTTGCGGGCTTCGCCCACTGATTGTTGATGAAAAGGCCAAAGGGTTCATGCTCTTTAATCCATGCAAGCCCTGGAGCGGCAGCTTCAGGCGCAGGCCCATACTCCATCGTTTCGAAGATTTCCACAACACTCATTTTTAGCCTCCCTGCTTAAACCATCGGGTTGTGATGCGTCGCTGCGTAGTGACTAGTGGCGAAATACGAAAGTTGCCGCTCAATGTCGGAAAGTAAACTGCTGGCTCCTATGCGAAACAGTGAATTATTGAGCCACTCGTTGCCTAATTCTTCTTTCATCAAAATGAGCCAGTCAAGGGATTGTTTGGCAGTACGTATACCACCCGCGGGTTTGAAGCCGACTTTGTAACCCGTACGTTCCAGATATTCACGAATTGCACGCACCATCACCACACCTACTGGCAACGTAGCGTTCACAGACTCTTTTCCAGTGGAGGTCTTGATAAAATCGGCGCCCGCCATCATGCATACAAGGCTTGCCATATCAACATTACGAAGTGTCGCAAGTTCATGTGTAGCGAGAATTGTCTTCATGTGAGCATCGCCACAAGCGTTGCGAAAAGCTCTCACTTCGTCATAGAGAGCCTGCCAGTTACCAGTCAATACATGCGCGCGTGAAATTACAATGTCGATTTCGGTGGCCCCAG
>Ga0187777_10001499_pt1 | contig 15163 bp, 12 predicted proteins | sample 1015_Q2_SP5_10_M_FD_132416 | JGI IMG/M metagenome (GOLD analysis project Ga0187777, IMG submission 132416) | Tropical peat soil microbial communities from peatlands in Department of Meta, Colombia - 1015_Q2_SP5_10_MG | ecosystem: Environmental > Terrestrial > Soil > Wetlands > Peat | place... | reverse complement strand
GCCTACGTCCTCGAGCACGCCGATCCCGTCCACAAGGTCACGATCCTCCCCACCGGGATGGCTCTCGGGGTCACGCAGCAGCTTCCGCTCGAGGAGCGCCACATCTACAAGAAGGAGTACATCGCCGACTCCCTGGTCGTGCGCCTCGGCGGGCGGATCGCGGAGGAGATCGTCTACGGGCACCTGTCGACGGGGGCCCAGAACGACCTCGTGGGGTGCACCGAGCTCGCCCGCAAGATGGTGCGCGAGTGGGGCATGTCCGACCGCATCGGCCCGATGGCCTGGGGTTCGCAGGGCGCCGTCTTCCTGGGCGAGGACCTCGTGCACACCCGCGACTACTCCGACGAGACCGCGCGGGTCATCGACGAAGAGGTCGAGCGCATCCTGCGCGACGAGGAGAACCGGGCGCGCAAGGTGCTCGGCGAGCACCGGGCCGGGCTCGAGTCCGTGGCACGCGCGCTGCTCGAGCGCGAGACGCTCGACGGTGAGGAGGTCGGTGCGCTCGTCGACGCCGCGATGGGCCACAAGTCGGGAGGCCCCCGTCAGTACCAGCGCGCCGACGGCACCGAGGTGGTCGCCGAAGCCCTCCCCGAGGGCGAGTCGCTGAGCGAGGTTCCCGAGTAGCCCCCCGCCCGTTTTGGCGTCTTTGAGTGGGGCCATAGCCCCACTCAAAGACGCCAAAACGATCAGTCGAGTTCGCCGATGCTCGGTTCGGGGGTGGAGCCGGGCGCGCGGGCGTCGGCGACGGCGGCCCAGAGATCGGTCGACGTGAAGGACCCCACGAAGGCGCGTCGCACAACCCCATCCGGGTCGGCGACGAGCGTCATGGGGATCGCCGAGATCTGGTAGCGGCGATGCAGGTCACCGCGCTCCGAGGCTTCGATCTCGCACGTCGCGACCGCCTCCGACTCCAGCGCGTGCACCTTCGCCGGCAGTCCGCGACACGACTCGCACACCGTCGACGAGAAGAGCGCGACGAGCCACGGGGTGTCGGGGCGCGGGAAGTCGGCGCGGTCGAGTTGACGCGGCACGGGGTACACGTCACGCGGCGGCGCCTCCGGCCTCCGCCGTCGCATCAGGAACGCGACCGCCAGGACGACCACGAGGATCGCGGCACCGATGGCCAGCCGACCCACGGGTCAGCTTGCTCCCGGGTTGTAGTCCGGAATCGCCGCGTTGGCCGCGGCACCGTCGACGCCCGTGAAGTGCACGCCGACCGCGATCGGTGCCGCGCTCGTGACCACCAGAACGTGCTGCCCCGTGATCCCGATGCCGGCGACGTCGAAGACACCCACGTGGCCGGCGTCGATGGCGCGCTCCGGCTCGCTCGGCGGCCCGGTGGTGTCACCCGCGGTGTACACGAGCATCGCTGCGCTCGCTGCGCTGCCTCCGGGGTTCAGCACGGTGACGATGCCGTCGACCCGCGCCGACGGCTGCGGCACCACCCAACGGCGCGCGAGCCGCGTCGAGCCCATCGTGCTCGCGACGCCGGTGCTCGACGACGCGTCGGGCCACCACGAGAGCAGTTCCGCCACAACGGGTGCGCCTCGTCCCTCGGCGTCGCCGGAGGTCACGGTGACGGCGTACTGCGAGCCGGCGGGCACGCCGGTGGCGAGGTTGACGCTCGTGACGCTCCGCGCGGGGACATCGACCGACTGTGCGGCGAACGTCTGGCTCCCTTCGAGCGAGACGCCCACCGAGACCGAGGTCGAGGTGTCGCCGAAGTTGGCGACCGCGAGTGTGCTCGTCGCGCCGTCCGCGGTCGTGCCCTCCGGGAAGTACCAGCTTCGGCTCGGCGCATCCGCGCCGAGTGACAACGCGACCCCGTGTCGGGCCACTTCACCCTCGGACGCGGTGCCGTCGAACATCTGGGACCGCTCGGCGACGACGCGGCCCGTACGCGCGTGCACGTGAATCGCGACTTCGCGCTGGCGCGGCACCGAGTCCTGGATCGCGATGCTCACGCGACTGCGACGCGGGACGCTGAGGCCCTGCAGCGCGTCGGGCTGCTGGACACCGTCGTCGGTGACGAAGCTGACGTCGACCACCGCGTCGTCGCCGAAGGGGTCGAACAGGACCAGGTACTGCGTCGCTCCCTTCAGCGTCGTGCCATTGGCGAAGTACCAGTCGGACGACGCGCCGCGCGCGCACGGTTCCGTGGCGACGTCTCCCTCGGCGGTGATCTCGTGCGCGACGACGGCCTGACCTCCCACCACCTCGACGACGACTGCCGGCTCGGGCGAGGCAACGAGGTCGGCGACGTGCACGTGCTGCTCTTCGCGCGGTTCGAGTTGCAGCGTCCGGGACACCGGGGCGCTCGTGCCACCCGGCAGGACGGTGACCGTCGCGGTGATGCGAGCGTCGGACACGCTGGCGACGTCGACCGTTTCATCGGCGCGCCCGTCGGGTGTCGATGTCCCCTCGGCGCAGTACCACGACGTCGAGAGCGCTCGCGGGCTCGGGACGGCGGCACCGACGACGCTTGCTCCCTCGACCGTCGCGCTCGCCGGGTGCGCGCTCTCGCGCTGGTCGAACACGATGGCGGCAACGACGATCGCGGCGAGCGCCAAGAGAATTGGCCAGCGAGGAACCTTGCGCGCGCTCACACGCGCTCCCACCAGAACGTCTCGTCGTCGACTGCGTCGGCGAACGAGTCGGTCCGTGTCCGCCGGCGTGCAACGCGGGTTTCTTCCACCGGTGCGGTCCAGCGCGCGCGTGTCCGCCACCACCAGAAGACGACGAACAGCCAGATCAGCAGCGCCACGCCGAGCAGCGCCCACCGTTGCCACTGCGCGCCGAACGAGATCGCGACCGGCGTCCGCCTGGTGACTCGGTACCCGTTCGACCAGCCGAACGCACGGAAGTGCGCCAGCGCCGCGCCTCCGCTGGACGCGCTCGCGTGCCACTCACCGTCGTAGGCCTCGCCCCACAGGACGACGCCGGGCGCCGCGGTCTCCCCCGACGTGAGCGGTCGCGCGCTGGAGAGGTCGGTGTCGAGCGCCGCACGGGTCGGATCGGTCGACCCGGTCGGCACGGCACCGGCGCCGGCCGCCGGGACCGACGCCCGGAGGGGGATCCACGCCAGGTTCTCGTAGAGCGCGAGGCCGGACGCGCTGCGCAAGCGTGCCAGGTCGAGCTGGCCGTCGAGCACCTTGCGCCAGCCCCGGAGCGGTACCGGGGGCTCGTCGCCGCCCGGTCCCTGCGTCGAGGGGAGTGCGATCCACCGCACGCCGACGGGGGCGAGGAGGCGCCCGAGCCGGTTCGTCAAGCCGTCGCGCGCGACCTCGATGGCGTGGTCGACGACATGGTCGGCATCGTGCTCCGGGGCCCGCAGGAGCTCGGTCGCGTCGCCGGATCCGTTGCGGGTGAGCGAGTAGCCGGTGCCGTCACGGAGCACGACCGGGTCGAGTGGGAGTACCGACGGGTCGCCGAGCCAGAGCATCCGGAACTGGCCCTTCGCGGTGAGCGCGCTCGTGAACGCGAGGCTGTCGACCCAACCCGACGTCGGTGCGTGCCAGCGGCCGTCGAGCGTGTCGGCGGCGAAGCCGAGCATCGGGAGCAGGATCGCGATCCCGCCGATGATGGCGGCCGGCTGCCGCCAGCCGAACCGGTAGTGACGGATCCCGTCGACGAGCACGGAGGCGCCGATGCCGAGGGCGAGCGCGAGGCCCAGCGCCGCCAGGGCCAGGCCGGCTTCCGGCGCGAGCATCGACCGGTCGGGCGAGACCTGCTCGGGCACCCAGACGATCGCCCAGCCGACGATCGCGAGCATCCAACCCCGCGCCGCCCACCCGAGGCGCGCGCCGGTGGCGAGGAACAGCGGGACCGCCGCCGCCACGATGAGGCCCCACATGGCCCAACCTCCGCCCGACGGTCCCACGTCGAACCGCACGAGCTCGCTGAGGCCGAGGTCGGGCCGGAACGCGAACCCGAGCGACGCGGCGTCGAGGTGCGGCACGAGGTAGGCCAGCGGCCACGGGAAGAGAAGGACGACCGCGACGAGCGCGGCGAGGATCGAGATGCCGAGCGCGCGCAGGGACGCCGCCCATCCGCGGGCGAGCGGGGCCGCGAGCACGAACGCCGCGCTCGCGACCACAACCAGCGCCGGCGCGACCGGGTAGCAGGCCGCCGCGAGCGTCACGAGCAACGCGAGCCGGAGGAATCGGCCGCGCGGTCGGTGGGGACGCTTCGCAGCCTCGGGCTCCACGTCCTCGGTGACGTCCGCGTCGAGGCGAGCCAGCCGGATGACGCGGTGCACGATGAACGGGAGCAACAGGAAGAAGACGAGTGGACCGAAGCGCCCGGTCGCGATCGCGTTGCGGGCGACGGGGTTCACGCCGTACGCGAGGCCGGCCGCGAGGGCCGGCCCGCGCAGACCGACGATGCGGCGAGTGAGCCGGTACGCGCCGATGGCACCCACCGGCAGCGCCGCCAGCACGACGACCGTGCGGGCGAGGCCGACCGCGCCGAGCAGGACCGAGCCGAGCGATCCCATGAGCGCCAGGAGGGGCGGTGCCGCGCTGGCGGAGCCGAGACCTGTGTAGCGCCATGCCGATCCGAACGCGTTGAACAGGTCGGCGACGCCCGGCCAGGGCACCAGCGTGCCGATGCCCGGCAGGCCGTGGCTGATGAAGTCGCGCGAACCGACGACCACGAGGACGAGGAAGGCCAGGAACGCCAGCGCCGCCGGGCCCCGAAGGGTGTCGGAGACGGTACCGACCGCGCTGCGGCTGCGGTCGCCGATCGCGCGCAGGCGGTCGTCGGCATGCATGCGGTGCAGGAAGAACACGTTGAGCCGCGTCATGCTGCCGATCTGCAGCTCGCGGAGGTCACGATCGCGAACCTTCCGCAACGACTGCGCGCGTTTGCGTGACGCGCGGAGTTGCCGTAGGTGGAACAGGTTCCAGAACCATCCGGTGACCGCGGCCCGCGCCCGTCGCGCGTGGCCGGTGAGGAGATCGCCGAGTGCCTCGATGCAGCCCACGACGATCCCGACGGGGACCAGCCAGAGCAGCTTGTGGAACGAGTACGACGTGAACAGCACGCGCACTCGGCTGCGGGCCAGCGCGACCTCGTCGGGGCGGTCGGCATGTTGCCGCTGCTCGGCTGCTTCGCGGTGTGACACGCGCGCCGCAGGGGCGACGAGCACGCGCGCACCGGCGAGCCGCGCGCGCCAGCAGAGGTCGAGGTCTTCCGCGCCGGGGAACGTGGCGGGGTCGAAGCCGCCGAGCTCGGTGAAGAGGTCGACGCGCACGAGCATCGTGGCCGTCGTCACGTAGAACACGTCGCGGACGCTGTCGTGCTGCTCCTGGTCGACCTCACCCGGCTCGATGCCGGTGTACGACGCGCCGAACCGGTCGATGGCGCGCCCGACCTCGAGCAGGAGATCGGGGTCGTCCGCGCTCACGAGCTTCGGCCCCACGATTCCTGCGTTCGACCGGTACGCCTCCTCGACCAGCAGGCGCACCGCGGGTGGATCGGGACCCACGTCGTCGTGGCAGAGCAGGAGGAACGTGGCGCCCTCGACCACGCGGAGCGCTTCGTTGGCAGCCCCTGCGAAACCGGCGCCGGCATCGAGCCGGCGCACGAACGCCCGCGGCAGGTGCTCGGCGACCCGCGGCGTCGGATCGTCGTCGGAGCCACAGTCGACGACGAGGATCGTGAGGTCGGGGTAGTCCTGGTCGGCCAGCGCGGCGAGCGTCCCCTCGAACCACGGTCCCGGGTTCCGGGTCACGACGACCGCGACGACCGGCGGGTACAGCGCCAGGGGCTCGAGGAGCTCCTGCGCCCCCACCCCCGGCTCGTCCACCCCCGGCTGGGCACGAGACGCGTCGAGGCCGTCCAGCGTGCTCATCAGAGGGGCCAGGGTACCGTCGACGTCTTTGTGATCCGCGTCACGGAATTCTGGTCACCGTCCGCCGGGGGGCCGAGTTCCGCAGGTGTGGCGCGATTCCCTAGATTTCGTCCCATGATCGTGGCGCTGGCGGGCGGGGTCGGATCCGCCCGCTTCCTCGCCGGGCTGCTCGCGGTCGTCGACCCGCGGGAGGTCGTCGTCGTCGGCAACACCGGCGACGACGACTGGTTCCACGGCCTCCGCGTGTGCCCCGACCTCGACTCGGTCACCTATGCCCTCGCCGGCGCCAACAACCCCGAGACCGGATGGGGGCTCGCAGGCGAGACGTTCGCCACCCTCGGTGCGCTCCGGCGCTACGGCGTGCCGACGTGGTTCAACATCGGCGACAAGGACTTCGCCACCCATCTCTTCCGGACCGAGCGGTTGCGGGCGGGGGAACCGCTCTCGGCGATCACGGCCGACATCGCCGCCGCGTGGGAGCTGGGCTGCCGGCTCCTCCCGATGACCGACGACACCGTCGCCACCCGCATCACCGCCGCGATGCCCGGCGGGAACGTCGAGCTGGCCCTCGAGGAGTGGTTCGTGCGGGAGCGATGCGAGCCTCCGGTCGTCTCCGTGCGTTTCGACGGTGCCGAGACGGCGCGCGCCGCCCCCGGGGTGCTCGAGGCGTTGCACGACGCCGACGTGGTCGTGATCTGCCCGGCGAACCCCGTCCTCTCGATCCAGCCGATCCTCGCGGTGCCCGGCATCCGCGACGCGGTCGCCGCGCATCGTCGGGTCGTGGGCATCAGCAATCTCATCGCCGGCGCGGCGGTGCGGGGTCCCGCCGACCGGCTCCTCGCCGACCTCGGCATCGAAGCCTCGTGCGTCGGGGTGGCTCGCGGGTACCGAGATCTCTGCGACGCGTTCGTCATCGACGACCAGGATGCCGCGCGCGCGGGCGAGGTCGAGGCGCTCGGGGTTCGAGCGGTCGTCACCGACACGTTGATGAAGGACCTCGAGGTGGCCGCGGCGCTCGCGCGCGAGACACTCGCGGCGGTGGCGTGACCCGAAGGGTTCCCGCGTTCGTCGACGCCCGCCGGTCGATCCGCGCGTTCCTCCCGGAACCGGTGCCGCCCGAGCTGCTGGACACGTTCGTCGAGGCGGCGTGTCTCGCGCCTGCCCCGCACCATTCGCGACCGTGGCGATGGGTCGTCGTCGACACGCCGGACGCTCGCGAGCAGCTCGCGCGCGGCATGGGCGACCGGTGGCGCGCCGACCTCGGCGCCGACGGTGTGAGCGCGGCGCGCGTCGACGAGCTCGTCGACGCCTCCCATCGGAAGATCTGCGACGCGCCCGCGATCGTGCTCGGTTGCCTCACGTGGGAGGGCCTCGACCGCTACCCGGACGCGGCGCGCCGGCGCGCCGAGTGGGGAATGGCGCTGCTCTCGCTCGGTGCCGCCGCCGAGAACCTGATGCTCGCCGCGGCCGATGCCGGCTTCGCATCGTGCTGGGTCGCCGCACCCATCTTCTGCCCCGACGCGGCGCGGGACGCGCTCGCGCTGCCCGAGCCCTGGCTTCCGCACGCCATGATCCTCGTGGGGCGGCCCGATCCCGCGTACGTCGGCCGGGTGCGGCCGCCGGTGCCGCTCGAGGAGTTGCGAGCCCGTCGCTGATCGCGCCGTCGGTCAGGCGCGCGCGCGGAACCAGTCGAGGGTGAGGGCGAGCCCGTCGTCGAGCGACGTCCAGGGCTTCCACCCGAGGTGGATCGCCGCCCGCCCGGAGTCGAGCGCCGAGCGGGCCAGCTCACCGGGGCGCTCGGGCGCGAACCGGGGCGGCGCGCGGACCCCGGCGAGCGCGGCCATGCGGCTGTAGAGGTCGAGCACGCTCGTCTCGACACCGGTGCCGATGTTCATGAGCAGGCCCCCGCCCCGCTCGGCGGCGCGGACGAAGGCGTCGACCGCGTCGTCGACGTAGAGGTAGTCGCGCGTCTGACGGTCGTCGCCGTAGACGACCGGCTGCTTCCCGGCGAGGAGTTGCCCCGCGAAGATCGCCACCACGCCGGCCTCGCCGTTCGGGTCCTGCCGGGGGCCGTAGACGTTCGCGAGCGCGAGCTCCGTGTACTCGAGCCCGTGCACCTCCCGGTAGAAGTGGAGGTAGTCACCGGCCGCCTTCTTCGACACGCCGTACGGCGACACCGGGCGTTGCGGGTGGCCTTCACGCACGGGGACGCTCTCGGGCACTCCGTAGAGCGTGCCGCCGGAACCGGCGAACACCAGCTTTCGCGTGCCGGCACCGAGCGCGGCTTGGCACAGGTTCAGCGAGCCGAGGATGTTCACCTGCGCGTCGAAGATCGGGTTCGCAACCGAGACGCGCACGTCGAGTTGGGCGGCGAGGTGGAAGACCACCTCCGGTCGCCGGCGCGCGACGAGCTCCCGGAGCTGGGGGGAGCACACGTCGAGGCGGTGGAAGCTGAATTTCCGGTTCCGCGTGGCGCGCGCGTCGGAGAGGTTCGCGAGCGATCCGGTCGAGAGGTCGTCGATCACGTCGACGTCGCAGCCCTCGGCGAGCAACCGGTCGACGAGCGCCGAGCCGATGAAGCCCGACCCACCGGTCACCAGCGCGCGCACGCGGTCAGTTTGTCAGAGCCGCTCGGGGCGCTCGGGTGTCACGGCGCGAGCGTGGTCGACGGCGGTTCCGTCGACGCCGGCACCTGGGTCGTCGTGGTCGCCACCTGTTCGCGGCACGGCGAGTCCTTGCTCACGACCGCGGCCGTCTGCTGGTCGGAGATGTTCGCGAACGCGTTGCACGCGTCGGGCGGGAAGTCGAGTTTGGTGTCCTTGGGCAGGAACCCGATCGCGACCGTCGTGCCGTCCTGCTGCTGGTAATCCGACGGGTTGCCCGCGCGCGGCTTGTTGTCGACCGCCCACACGATCTGGCCCTTCTTGCCCTTGTACGGGCCGAAGGTGCACGTGTCGCCGTTGCTCCAGCTCTTCTGGTTGGGGGCGCCCTTCGGCGCGGCCCACGCGTCGATCGAATCCGACGACACGCTCCAGCCGCCGTAGTGCGCGTACTTGCCGACGGTCGCGTTCGTCCCCTCTTCGGACTCGACGTACGGATGCGTGTGGATGAGGCCGTCACCATGGGAGTGGATACCCGCAGCCTGCGTACCGGCGGGGGAGCCGACCGGCTGCTCGAAGGCCGGGACCGGCGGGAGCCACTGCCCGCAGATGTTCACGCCCAGATAGGTGTGCCAGTGGTCGCCGGGCTCGCCGGTGTCGGGGTTGGCCGCCCGGGGCGGTCCGCCCCCGCCGTTGGCGCTACCGCCGCTTCGCGCGACGACGATCGCCACCACGAAGATGATGACGACCACCCCGATGGCGACGTTCCAGGCCATCGAGCCGCCCCGCTTCCTGCGTGGCTTGCGATACCGGCCTCGCGTCGCGGAGCGCCCGTAGCGTCGGCGGGACTGCGGCATAGCGGCTTAGAAGGCTACCCGGTGACATGGGCCCGTCCGGGTCGCGCGCCGAGCGCCCGGGCGACGATCGCGAGGCCGGCGCGCACCGACAGCAGGCACGCGGTCGGCGCCAGGAGGAGCCGTCGAGCGCCGCGCCAGCTCTTGGCCGCGAACCGGTACGCCGAGCGGTGGTGACGCACGATCATGCGGTACGGGTGGCGCTCGGTGCTCGCGCCCTGGACGTGGACCACGGTGCCGGCCGGCTCGTACGCGACGCGCCACCCGAGGCGACGAAAGCGCCAGCAGAGGTCGAGGTCCTCCGCGTACATGAAGTAGTGCTCGTCCCAACCGCCCACCGACTCCAGCGCGGAGCGCCGGATCCACATGGCGGCGCCCGACACCCAGTCGACGTCACGAGCAGTCGCCGGGTCGGCGTCGAGCTGGCGATACCGCCGGGTGTAGCGGTTGCGGGGGCTCACGACCCCGAGGAGGGCGTGGCCGATCGCATCCCTCGTGGACGGTACGACCCGCGCCGACGGGTACTGCGACCCGTCCGGGTTGCGGATCACGGGTCCGACCGCGGCGAGGTCGGGTTCTTGCTCGAGGCGCGCGACGAGCGCCCCGGCGGTGCCCGCTGTGACCTCGAGGTCGGCGTTGCACACCGCGACGACCGGCGCGCTCGTCGCGTCGCTCCCGCGGTTGGCGCCGCCCGCGTACCCGACGTTGCCGCCGGGAGTGATCACGCGGACGCCGGGAACCTCACGAGCGAGCTGATCGACGGAGCCGTCGGCCGAGCCGTTGTCGACGACCACGATGTCGGGCGTCCCCGCGCTCCTGTCGGCGAGCAGTGACCGAACGCAGCGCGCGAGCAGCGGACCGGACTCGTAGTTCACGACGACCGCCGCCCAGCGGGCGGTGTTCGCCGCGGCGTCAGTCGACAAAGCGATACTTCACGAGGGTCCAGAGCGCGATGTAGCCGTCGCGCCAGGTGATCTTCTTCCCCTCGTGGAACTCGCGCCCGGCGTAGGAGATCGGCACTTCGTAGATGCGGATGCCCTGGCGCAGCACTTTCGCGGTGACCTCGGGCTCGAAGTCGAAGCGGGACGCGCGGAGGTTCAGGCCGCAGATGAGACGACGGTCGAACAGCTTGTAGCACGTCTCCATGTCGGACAGCGTCGTGTTGTAGAGGATGTTGGTGACGAGGGAGAGGAACCGGTTGCCCACCCAGTGCAGGAACAACATGTTGCGCCGCTCGCCGGTGAAGCGCGACCCGTACACGACGCGTGCCTTGCCGCGCAGCACCGGCGCGAGGAGCTTCGGCCAGTCCTCGGGGTCGTACTCGAGGTCGGCGTCCTGGATCAGCACGAGGTCGCCCGTCACCTGCTCGAGCCCACTGCGGATCGCCATCCCCTTGCCGCGGTTCTGCGGGTGGTGGACGACGCGCACGGTGCTGTCGGTGAGCTGCTGGAGCACCGCACCGGTGCCGTCGGTGCTGCCGTCGTCGACGAGCACGATCTCGCGATCGAGTGGGATGTCGACCGCGCGCATGCGCCGGACGACCTCCACGACCGTGTTGCGCTCGTCGTAGACGGGAACGATGACGGAGAGCTTCTGGTACTCCGCCGGTCCCTCAGGTTGGGTCAACGCCCCTCCGGTACCACTCGGACGTGCGGGCGAGACCTTCGCGGAGGTCGATTCGTGGACGCCAACCGAGGACGCGACTCGCCAGTGAGATGTCGGGACACCGCTGGCGAGGGTCGTCGTGAGGCAGGGGACGGAACTCGATCGGCGAGCGGCTGCCGGTGACGTCGAGGACGGTCTCGGCCAGCTCGAGCACCGTGTACTCGCCCGGGTTGCCGATGTTCATGGGACCCACGTGCGTCGACTCGAGCAGGCGCACCAAGCCGTCGACTTCGTCCTCGACGTAGCAGAACGAGCGCGTCTGCGTGCCGTCGCCGTACACGGTGAGAGGTCGGCCGTCGAGTGCCTGTGCAAGGAAGTTCGAGATCACGCGCCCGTCGTCGGGCTGGAGCCCGGGCCCGTACGTGTTGAAGATGCGGGCGATCTTCGTGTCCATGCCGTACACGCCGCGGTACGCCGTGGTGGTCGCCTCGGCGAACCGCTTCGCCTCGTCGTAGACCGCCCGCGGGCCGACCGGGTTCACGTTCCCCCAATACGACTCGGGCTGCGGGTGCACGAGCGGGTCGCCGTACACCTCGCTCGTGGACGCGAGGAGGAAGCGCGCACCGTCGTGTTTGCGAGCGAGCTCGAGCGCGTGCTGGGTGCCGATGGACCCGACGTCGAGCGTCGCAAGCGGGCGCGCCAGGTACAACGGCGGGCTGGCCGGGCTCGCGAGGTGGAGGACGGCGTCGACGGAACCGGCGATCGGGATTCCGTGCACGACGTCGTGCTCCACGAGCTCGAAACCGGGCACGTCGAGGAGGTCGTCGACGTTGGCGCGGCGTCCCGACGAGAAGTCGTCGACCGCGACCACCTCCCAGTCGCGCGCGCGGAGCGCCCGGCAGAGGTGTGACCCGATGAAGCCGGCACCGCCGGTGACGACCGCGCGCGGCATCAGCGACCCACACCCTGGTACGAGAAGCCTCGCCTCCGCAGCGCCGCCGGGTCGAGCAGGTTGCGAGCGTCGACCAGCGCGTACGGGGGCGCCATCGCCTCTCGGACGCGCCCGAAGTCGAGCCAGCGGAACTCGTCCCACTCGGTGAGGAGCGCGAGCACGGACACGCCGGCCGCGGCCTCGTAGGCGTCGGCCACGAGCTCGAGCGCAGGCGCTTCGCGCGCGGCACCGTCGCGCACGCCGGGGTCGTACGCCCGCACGACCGCGCCCTCGTCGAGCAGTTGTCGCACGATGAACATGGCCGGCGACTCGCGGAGGTCGTCGGTGTTCGCCTTGAACGCGAGGCCCCAGATGCCGACGTTCACACCCGCGAGATCGCCACCGGCGGCGTTCCGGAGCTTGTCGATCACGAGCTCGCGCTGGCGCACGTTGACGTCGATCACGCTCCGGAGCAGGCCGAAGTCGTAGCCCGACTGCTCGGCCGTGTGCAGCAGTGCTGCGGTGTCCTTCGGGAAGCACGAACCGCCGAACCCGGGGCCGGGGTGGAGCACCTCGAACCCGATGCGCGGGTCGTAGCCCATGCCGAGGACGACTTCGCGCACGTCGGCGTTCACCAACTCGCACAGGTTGGCGATGGCGTTCACGAACGAGATCTTGGTGGCAAGGAAGGCGTTCGACGCGTACTTGATCATCTCCGCCGATGCCGGGTCGGTCACGAGCACCGGCGCCTGGATGTCGCGGTACAGCGCCGACACGCGCACGGCGACCTCCGTGTCGCTGCACCCGATCACGACGCGGTGCGGCGCGAGCAGGTCGCGTACCGCCTGACCCTCCCGGAGGAACTCGGGATTCGACGCGACGCCCACGTCAGTGACGGCACCCGCCGACTTCAACGCCCGCGCCACGGCGTCGGTGGAGCCGACCGGCATCGTCGACTTGTTGACCACGACCGACCCCGGCTTCAGCACCGGCGCGATCTCGGCCGCGACCTCCTCGACCACGCTGAGGTCGGCGGCACCGGTCTCGCTCCGGGGTGTCTGCACGCAGATGAACACGAACTCGGCGTCGCGCGCCGCCTCCGCCGCACTCGCCACGAACCGCAGTCGGCTCGACTGCAGCCCCTCGACGACGAGCGCGGGAAGACCCTCCTCGAGGATCGGCACCTCGCCCTTCGAGAGCGCGCGCACCCGCTCCTCGTCGACGTCGGCGCACACCACGTGGTGGCCGAGGTGCGCGAAGCACGCCGCCGTCGTGAGCCCCACGTAGCCCGCGCCGACGACCGCGAGGTCACTCACCGCACGCCTCCCCGCCAACTTGCGTCAGCAACCGTCGTCCTACGTCGGTGCACGACGCAACTTCGCCGACGCGGCCGCTCACGGCCAATCCTTCACGTACTCGGTGAGCGCGTCGCGCCAGGGACGGAGGCCGGGAAGGCCACCGAGGCGCAGGGCGCGGTTGTCGAGGGCGCTGAAGGCCGGGCGGCGCGCCGCGCGGTCGAGGGCATCCGCGTCGATCGGTGCGATGCCCTCCACGTCGAGACCGCGATCCCTGAGCGCGGCAGTGACGAATTCGTGGCGCGTCGTCGCCTCGGAGCCGCTCGTGACGTGGAAGAGGCCGCGACGGCGTTCGACAGCGAAGCGAGCGAGGAGCGCGGCGAGATCCGGCGCGTACGTGTGGATACTGACCTGGTCGGCCAGCACACCGTGGAGCTCGCCGCGTGCGTACGCGTCGAACGCCCAGCTCACGATGTCGGCGCCGCGCTTGCCGAAGACCCACGACGTGCGCACCACGGTCCAGGTGGTCGCGTGCTCCGCGACCTCGCGCTCCCCCGCCAGCTTCGACCGCCCGTACTCGTTCACCGGCGCGGTCGCGTCCCACTCGTCGAACGGACGTGTGGAGTTGCCGTCGAACACGTAATCCGTCGAGATGTGGACGAGGTGCGCGCCCACACGCGCGCATGCCACGGCGAGGTGGCGGACGCCGAGCGCGTTCGCCGCGAAGGCACGGTCGGGATCGCGCTCGCACGCGTCGACGTTCGTCATGGCCGCCGCGTTGACGACCGCATCCGGCGCGAACGTGGAGACGACCTGCTCGACCTGGTCGCGATCGGCGAGGTCCAGCGTGTCGTGCCCCGTGCCGAGGACGTCGTGCGAGGAGAGGTAGCCGACGACACACGCGCCGACCTGACCCGCGGCGCCGGTGACGAGAACCCGCAAGGGATGTCCCGCGCTACCGGGCCGACGCCGGGCGCGCGCCCCACGCCGTCTCGACAACCGGTGCCCGATCGAGCAACGGCTCCCACCATCCGCGGTGGGTCGCGTACCACTCGACGGTGGCCCGCATCCCGTCCGCGAAGTCGACCTGCGGTGCCCACCCGAGCTCGCGCCGCAGCTTGCTGGAGTCGAGCAGGTAGCGGCGATCGTGCCCGGGCCGGTCCGGCACGATCGTCTTCAGCGACGACGGTTTGCCGAGCGTGTCGAGGACACAGTCGGCAATCTCGTCGATGGTGGCCTCGCGCCCGCTGCCGACGTTGTAGGTCTCACCGTCGCGGCCGTCGAGCACGATCGCCTCGATGGCGCGGCAGTGGTCGAGGACGTGCAACCACTCCCGCTTGTGGTCGGTGGACGCGTAGAGCGGCAGCGGCTTGTCGTCGAGCGCCAGGGTCGCGAAGTGGGGCACGACCTTCTCGGGGAACTGGTAGGGGCCGTAGTTGTTCGAGCAGTTCGAGATCGTGACCGGCAATCCGTAGGTCTCGTGGTACGCGCGCACGAAGTGGTCGGCAGCGGCCTTCGAAGCGTTGTAGGGCGTGCGGGGCCGGTACGGCGACTCCTCGGTGAAGGTACCGGGGTCGTCGAGCGCGAGATCGCCGTAGACCTCGCACGTGGAGACGTGATGGAAGCGGGCGAGCCCGCGCTCCGTGGCCGCCTCGAGGAGCGTCTGGGTGCCCTGCACGTTCGTGCGGAGGAAGCGCCCGGGGTCGAGCACGGCGAGGCTGTTGTGGGACTCCGCCGCGAAGTTCACGATGACGTCGACGGCTTCCTGGGCGAGCAACGCGTTCACGAGGTCGGGGTCGCCGATGTCGCCCCGCACGAACCGGATCCGGTTCTCCACGTCGGTCAGGTTCGCCCGGTTGCCGGCGTACGTCAGCAGGTCGTACGCGACCACGCGGTCGTTTGGACGTGCTTCCACCCAGTGCCGGACGAAGTTCGACCCGATGAACCCGGCGGCGCCGGTGACGAGCAGACGCATCGCTCTCTTCCACTCCTGGTGCTTCGCACCGGGGCGTTCGGCCCACGGC
>Ga0187777_10001498_pt1 | contig 15164 bp, 11 predicted proteins | sample 1015_Q2_SP5_10_M_FD_132416 | JGI IMG/M metagenome (GOLD analysis project Ga0187777, IMG submission 132416) | Tropical peat soil microbial communities from peatlands in Department of Meta, Colombia - 1015_Q2_SP5_10_MG | ecosystem: Environmental > Terrestrial > Soil > Wetlands > Peat | place... | reverse complement strand
GCGTGCCGAGGTTCTTGATATAGGGCAGATGATGTGGCTGAAAGGTCGGCTCATCGATGAGAAACTCGATCGTTATCTGCGCGCCGCTTGGCAGGACTCGCTTGCCATTCTTGATTGCGCAGCCAGCCTCATTGAGCAGCTGGGCACCCTGCCTCAACCAAACCCGGTCCTGACCTGAGCCATCGGTCACCGGCGGCACGTAGGGTTCTCCAAACACTTCATCCGGCAGCTTGCCGCGGTATGGTTCAAGCAGCGCGAGCTCCGCGGCGTCCGGATTGCCATTTGCCATCATCGGCGAATTCTGGAAGACCGAATGCGTGCGGTCATACGACCCATACATGATATTTTTGTTTGTCCATTCGAAATCGAAAGCATCGATCAATGCTTCACGCACGCGCCGATCCTTGAATTTGTTGCGCCGCGTATTGATAAACCAGCCCTGTGCGCCGGACGGTGTATCATCGCGCATCACCATGCGTTTGACGCGTCCGTCCTTAAAGGCGGGGAAGTCGTAGCGCGTCGCCCAGGTGCGCGAGGTGAATTCCTCACGGAACAGATAGCTCTTCGCGGTGAACCCTTCGAATCCAACCTCCCGATCGCGGTAATACTCAAACCGCACAGCGTCGAAATTATTCTGCCCGCGCGAAACCGGAAGTTCGGCTCCCCACCAGTCTTTTACTCGTTCAAATTCGATGAAGTGCCCCACCTGGAAGCGGCCGACTTTATAAGCGCCGCTGCCGAGCGGGGCATCGAGCGTCGATTCATCGAACGGCTTTTTCGAATAGTAGGCGCGCGAGAAAATAGGCAACCCGGCGACAAATAGCGGTACGTCTCGTCCGCGTTTTTCGGCAAAACGCACGATCAATGTGCGGTCGTCTGCAGCTTCCGCGCCGGCGAAATCACGCAATAGCTGTGTGACAATTGGATGGCCCTTTTCCTTCAGCGTGGCCAACGACCAGGCCGCATCATGCGCGGTCAGCGGAGTTCCGTCATGGAATTTCGTTTCTGGTCGCAGCGTGAAGCGATAGGTCAACCCGTCGTCAGAAATGCGTACGCTGCGCGCGGCAAGGCCATACATCGCATCTGGTTCGTCGCCCGAGCGCACCATTAAGGTCGCAAACGTGAGCTCCATGCCTTGCGCGCCATCCCCCTTCAGAATGAAGCTGTTAAGCGAGTTGAAGGTCTGAAATGACTGATTGAACTGACGGTTCGGTCCGATCTGCGAAAATACGCCGCCTTTTGGTGCCTTTGGATTCACGTAGTTGAAATAAGGAAACCCGACCGGATATTTGAGGTCACCAAAGGCTGACATGCCATGCCGATCGGTCTCTTGTGCGCAAACCGGAATGACGAGGTGGTCGCTCGCGCCAGCGGCGACCGCACCCGCGAAAACGCTCAACGCATGGCGGCGGGTTAGTTGCATGGGCTCATGACCGCCGCGGCACTTTGGCTGCTTTTTGCGGATCCCACCACCAGACGGTTGGGAATGCCGTACGGCCATATTTCGGCGTCGTTTCAGGATGCCCGAAGCGGTCCCAACGCGCAGTGCGGACAAACGGATAGGTCCACTGGGGCACCACGTAGAAATTCCATAGCAGAACGCGATCAAGCGCCCTGGTTGCGGCCACCAGCTCTGCGCGATCCTTGGTGAAGATCACCCGGTCGATCAAGGCATCGACTGCTGGATTCCTGATGCCGATCAGATTGCGCGAGCCGGGCTGATCGGCAGCCTGCGAGCTCCAAAAATTGCGCTGCTCGTTGCCCGGTGAAAGGGACTCTGGCCATGAGGCGATAATGATGTCGAAATCCCACTGCCGGAGCCTGTTCTCGTATTGCGCCGCATCGACCACCCGGACGTTCACGGTGATGCCGATACGTTCCAAAGATGGCCTGTAAAACAACACGAAACGCTGCGTCGCCGGATCCTCCACGAGGAATTCGACAGTGAATGGCGCGCCGGTTGTGCCAACAAGCTTTGTGTTCTTGACCTCGTAACCTGCTTCGTGAAACAGCGCGAGGGCTTCGCGCAGGTTATCGCGCACGGCCTGCGGATTACCTCCGACAGGATTGGTATAGGGTTTGGTGAAAAGATCGGGTGGCACCTTGTCGCGCACGGTTTCAAGGATTTCCAGCTCCTTCCCCGAGGGAAGACCCGTAGCGGCAAGTTCGGTCCCTGAAAAGTAGCTCGCAATGCGTTGATACTGGCCGGAAAAGAGTTGGCGATTCATTTCCTCAAAATCGAAAGCAAAGTTGAATGCGCGGCGGACGCGCGGATCCCTGAATTCTCCGCGGCGGACGTTGAAGGCGAATGCCTGCATCACGCCGGTATTGCGGATCGGAAACTCTTCCCGCACCACGCGTTTGTCGCGCACTGCGGGGAAATCGTAGGAATTTGCCCAATCCTTGGCGCTGTTCTCGATGCGCCAATCAACCTGATCGGCCTTGAAAGCCTCAAGCGCGACGGTGGAATCGCGAAAATAGTCGTAGCGGATCGTCTGGAAATTGCGCGTACCGACGACGACGTTGAGATCTTTGCCCCAATAATCGTCTACCTTTTCGTAGACCAGCGAATGACCCGGTGCGAAATCTTTAAGTTTGTAAGGTCCGGATCCGAGTGGTGGTTCAAGTGTTGTTTGTGTGACGTCGCGCTTGCGGCCGGATTTGTCGATTCCTTCCCACCAGTGTTTCGGCAACACCGGCAGTTGGCCGACAATCTGAGGCAGTTCACGATTGCCGGGCCCGTCAAAGGTAAAGGTGATATCGCGCTCGCCAGTCTTCTCCACCTTCACGACGTGCCGATAGTAGGCGCCATAGAATGGGCTGTTCTTCTTCAGCACTTCGAACGAAAAGAGGACATCATCCGCACTCACCGGTTTGCCGTCGTGCCAGCGCGCGATGTTACGTAAGCGATACGTGACAGCGGAGTAGTCGTCAGGATAACTGACGACCTCCGCAAGCAGCCCATACTCGGTCGACACCTCGTCGAGTGCCGGCGTTGTGAGTGTCTCCGTGAACAACTCGGTGCCCACGGCGATGCTGCCTTTCAGCCCCGCGACGACCATATTGAAATTGTCGTAGGTGCCGAACGCAATCTGACGCACGGTGCCGCCCTGCGGTGCAATCGGATCTACGTAGTCGAAATGCTTGAAGCCATCAGGATATTTGACGTCGCCGAACAATGAGAGCGCATGCTTCCACTTCTGTGTCTGCGCCCGGACTTGCGAACCTCCGAAGCCGAATGTTCCAAGGGCAGGCGCAATAACCGTTGCTGCGGTGACTCGTAAGACCGACCGACGGCTGAATTTCATATAAAACTCCGGCGCGCAAAATACCTTCGTATAACAATGCAATCGCCGCTGATTATGTCGGTTTTTCGTTTCCCTGCCAGCCGCTTGCAGGCGCGACAAGCGGCCGCGTCGTCAAATTTCCGTGGGCAGGAGTCGCTCAAAACAAACTGGCCGGGCGGTGGCCCGGCCAGTTCACACCGATGTGCGCCGTTACGGCTACTTTTTGGCAGGCTGTCCGCTGGCCGGAGCATTTTCTGCCGCCTTTGGTAGCGGCACTGGATTGTCCGCCAAGGTGTGCAAGTAATCGATCAAATCGGCTCGCTGCTCGGGGCGCGACAGGCCGGCGAAGGTCATGGCTGTCCCGGGGACGTAACCCCGCGGATTGGCCAGAAACTTGTTGAGCTCGTCGAAGCTCCAATTGCCGCTCTTGCTCTTCATCGCGGCCGAATAGTTGAAACCTGCTTCAGAGGCCCGCGCACGATTTACGATCCCCCAAAGATTAGGCCCAACCCGATTGGGACCGCCCTTCTCAAAGGTATGGCAAGCCTGACATTGCTTGGCCGTTGCCTGGCCTTTTTCCACCGAAGCCCTGGCCAGTAGCGCTTCGATCGGCTGTTCCGGCTCTTTGGCCGCGCCACCCTTTTCACCCTCGCCCAGTTCTTTGACGGCAATATTGTATCCGGGCTTGACCGGCTTTTCGGGAGCAAAAATTGCACCAGCGCCGATGTTGAGCGCCAGCATGATCAGACAGGTCCCCAGGATAGCCCCGAGGATCTTGTTGAGTTCGAAGGAATTCATCGAAATTCGGCTCCCGGAGCGGGACGTAACAGTATCGGCGGATTGCCACCGGGGCTCCGGCGGCGGCGATGAGATACCGGTTTGCCTGGCCTCTGGCAACCCGTATAAGCGCGGCATTATCGACAGTCGCCACAATGCCCAACGCCATTATCCTTATTCCGGCGCGCTTGGCCTCCACCCGTTTGCCCGGCAAACCTCTGGCCGATCTGCATGGTATGCCGATGATTGTGCATGTCGTACGGCGCGCCGAAGGTGCGGCAATTGGCGAGGTCGTCGTAGCAACTGAGTCCGAGGCAGTCGCTGCGGCGGTGGAAAAAGCCGGTGGCCGCGCAGTCATGACCCGCAGCGACCACGTTTCCGGCTCTGACCGAATTTACGAAGCGCTGGAGGCCATCGACCCCGAGCACCGTGTCGATATCGTCGTGAACGTGCAGGGCGATCTGCCAACTATCGCTGCCGCTGATATCCGCTCCGCGGTCAAACCGCTTACCGATCCAGCGGTTGATATCGCCACGCTGGCAGCCGTTATCACCGACCCGGCGGAGTACGCCAATCCGAACGTCGTCAAGGTGGTGGGCCATGAGATCGCTCCCCGTCGCCTTCAGGCGAAAACTTTCACGCGCAAGGATGCCGTTGGCCCAGGCCCACATTATCACCATATCGGTTTGTACGCGTTCCGCCGTAAAGCACTGGAGCGTTTCGTCAAGCTGCCGCCATCTGCAAATGAACAGCGCGAGAAACTCGAGCAATTGCGGGCTCTCGACGCTGGCATGCGTATCGACGTGATGGTGGTTAAGACTACGCCACTCGGTGTTGACACACCTCAGGATTTGGAAAAGGCCCGCGCCTTGCTCGGCGGTTGACTTAATCACAAAGGTCTGCGTACGGATCGCCTTTCAAGGTGGTGGATATGGCGAAGAAAAAGATCATCTTTCAGGGAGAGCCGGGGGCAAACTCGCATCTTGCCTGCCGCGAAGCGTATCCGGATTACGAGCCGGTGCCCTGTCCGACGTTCGAAGATTGTTTCACGGCGCTGATTGCCGGCGACGTTGGGCTTGGCATGATCCCGATCGAGAATTCAGTCGCCGGGCGCGTGGCCGACATTCATCATCTGATGCCCACCGCGGGGCTGCACATCATCGCCGAATGGTTTCTTCCCATCCGAAATCAGCTCATGGCGCCGAAGGGCGCAACCCTGAAGACGATCAAGACGGTGCAGAGCCACGTGATGGCGCTCGGGCAGTGCCGGAACATAATCCGCGAGCTGAAACTCAAGCCGATAGTTGCCGCAGATACTGCCGGATCAGCACGGGAAGTTGCAGAGGCGAAGGATCCGGCGCGCGCAGCAATTGCGTCTCGGCTGGCCGCGGAAATCTACGGGCTCGACATACTTAAAGAGAATGTCGAAGACGAATCGCATTCGACAACCCGCTTCGTTGTACTTTCGCACGAGAAAAAATGGGCGCACCCGGGCAAGGGCAAGATCATCACCACCTTCGTATTCAGGGTACGTAACGTGCCGGCTGCGCTCTACAAGGCGCTCGGCGGCTTCGCCACCAACGGTGTGAACATGACGAAGTTGGAGAGCTATATGGTTGGCGGCAACTTTTTCGCCACGCAGTTCTATGCCGATGTCGAAGGCCACCCCGACGACCGCGCCCTCGTGTTTGCACTTGAAGAACTGGCCTTCTTCTCCAAGGAATTGACCGTGCTGGGCGTCTACCCGGCACATCCTTTCCGCGAGACGTTCAAGGAGGAGAAGGCCTAGCAGCGCCTTCAAACTGCGACGCGGCTGAGGAACCCTTCAATACCCCGTTGCAGGCTGGTAGCGGCCGCCTCTACGGTCTCAGACGCCTCCAACACCCTGCCCGCCGCGCTGCGTGTATCGCTGACTGCCTGCGTGACCTCGTCAAGCAGCGTGACCATCCCCTTCGCCCCCTGTGCCGCGCTTGCCACATTGTGCGAAATCTCGTCCGTCGCGCTATCCTGTTGTTGCAGCGACAGAGCCACCGCGGAGGTATAGCCGTCGATTTCCTTCATGCGCTCGGTGTTACGCCGGATTGCATCGACTGCGACGCGCGTTGAGCTCTGCACCGCGTCGATCTGGTCGGCGATCTGCTCGGTCGCCTTTGCGGTTTGCACGGCGAGGGACTTTACTTCCGAAGCCACAACGGCAAAGCCGCGACCAGTTTCGCCGGCGCGCGCTGCTTCGATCGTGGCGTTAAGTGCAAGCAGATTGGTCTGCCCGGCAATGTTGCGGATCAGATTGACGACCTCGCCGATCTGCTGAACGGTATCGGTAAGCCGGGTCATCTGGTCGTCGGTCGTATTTGCCTCCGCAACCGAATGCGAGGCAACTTCCGCAGCCTGACTGATTTGCCGACCGATCTCACTAATCGAGGCTATCAGCTCTTCGGCGGCGCCCGCAGCGGCCGTCATATTAGCCGCCGTTTCGTTCGAGGTCTGCGCCGCGCCGGCAGTACGCTCGGACGTGCAGCCAGATGAATTCGACAGTGCGATTGCAATCGATTTTAGCGCGGCGGTGCTATCGCCAACTGTTTTGAGCACAGTCGCAACGTTTTCGCGAAATGCCCGGATTTCGGTTTCGATCTGCACGCGGCGCCGTTCTTGCTCCGATAACGCGGCGCTTTTCCTTTCCGCGTGGATACGTTCGGTGATGTCGTCGTGGGTGCCGATCCAATACTGGCCACCTTCGATGGGGCGATTGACGACCAACACGGCACGGCCGTCGGGTGTCTCCACAATGCGATTCATCACCTCTCCTTGACGCACGGCACTCAAAATCTCGGACCGGTATTTCTCAGCGTCAATGTTGAGGCTCCCGGTCTTTATGCGGTTTTTGATCAGGTCGAGCAGAGTGCAGCCGGGCCTCACGACGTCGGCCGACAATCCATACATCTCAACATAACGATCGTTACAGACGACGACATTCTCATAAGCGTCGAACAGAACGACCCCTTGGGTCATATTATTGAGGACCATAGACAGCACGGCGCCGTTGCCGTTGCGCACGTCAACGGTTCGCCGGCGTCCCCAGACCGCATAGATTGCGGCAAGGCCGACGATCGCGATGGCATAGATCTGCCAGGTCTGGTCAAGAATTCCGGTCAAAAGCCCCACCCCGCGATGGCGGCCTTATAGCGCTGTAGTTTTTATTAATTGTTAACCGACTATGGCCCTGGCGATTTAGCCTGCCGTTCGCGCTCGAAACGCCTGACAAAGCGTGGCGAAAGCTTGCGCAGCCGATCGAGACTGACCCGACCCGAACGGGTGACGTAACTCATGGCGAAATCGATCGGTGCAAGCCGCATGTGATAAGCGAACTGTTCATACCAGGTTGCACTGCCATTGGCGCCAGCGACCAGCTTCGCGAGAACCGGCCGCCGTGCTGTTTCATAGGCAATGAGCGCCGCATCGAGATCGCCTTCATGCACTGCCAACGCTTTGTCCAGGGCTATCGCGTCCTCCATCGCGAGCCGCGTGCCGGACCCGATGGAAAAATGTGCCGTGTGCAGCGCATCACCGACGAGGACCAGATGACGGGCCACCGACCAGTGCTCGTTATGGACAATTGGGAACTGTCGCCAGACTGAGTTATTGGAGATCAGGGGGTGACCATCCAATGTCTGAGCAAACACGCGCTCGCAAAGCGCACGCGTTTCACGCTCGGCCATGTGCTCAAAACCGGCGCGCGTGAAAGTCGATTGATCGACCTCCACAACAAATGTGCTGAACTCAGGCGAGTGGCGATAGTGATGCGCGTTAAAAAATCCGAGATCGGTCTTAATAAAAGTCTGAGTCAATGTCTCGAAGCGCTTGGTCGTACCGAACCAGGCGAAACGATTAGTAAGCATACGCACGCTTGCACCAAACTCCTTTTCACAACTACGTCGTACCAGCGAATTGACGCCATCAGCGCCAACGAAGAGATCGGTATCTTTCAGCTCATCAAGGCTTTTTACTGTGCGCCGGTAAGTCGGCTCGACGCCGACTGAACGCACCCGTGCTTGCAACAATTGGAGCAGCTTGAGACGGCCGACGGCGGCAAAACCGACACCATCGATGATCACCTGCTCGCCACGATGGACGATGACGATGTCATTCCAGGATTCCATGTGCGGTACGATCGCCGCGTAGGTTTCGGGGTCGTCTTCGCGCAGGAATTCGAGTGCACGGTCAGAAAACACGACGCCAAAGCCGAATGTGGCGTCGGCTGGATTTTGTTCAATGACTGTGACGTCAGCTTCCGGCTGCCGACGTTTGATTAGATAGGCGAGATAGAGACCTGCGGGGCCTGCGCCGAGGATCGTGACACGCATGCGTCAACTCTATCGCGGCCTTTTTGCGACGTCATGCCTGGCGGCAACTGCAAGTTATTTTCTGCGTAGACAACCGCAATGATCTCGCTTCGACTAAGGCCCATGTCCTTGAGCATCCGATCATCAAGTGACAGCAGTTCGTTTACCGCCACTTTGCGTCCTCGGTTTTCCAAGTAGGCAATCCACAGGTTGTGCAGGGCGGCGATACCTGCATGCGCAACTTTCTTAACATTCGGCAGCATCGACCATATTTGACGGAATGTCGCGCGGATTGCGGCGTCGCGTTCGGCAAAGGCACGTCGTATCACCTGCCGCTTAAACGCTTCGCGCTCGGCAGGCGTCATCGTTCGATAGGTGAGCGCACATAGATCCATCTCGTCATCTGTCAGCATAAGAGCCTCCAAAATCCTTGATGGGAGTGCTTTACGCGCGGCCAATATTCACGTAAAATGAATTAATAAGATCATTATCATCTCGAAATAAGAACGATGAATTTTGTCGATCTCCAAATTTTCCAGGCTGTTGTGCGCGAGGGCGGCGTCACGCGTGCGGCTCAGCATCTCAATCGTGTACAGTCGAACGTAACAACGCGCGTGCGAAAGCTCGAACGGGAGCTCGGTGTCAAGCTATTCGTCCGGGAAGGCAAGCGCCTGCATCTTTCGCCGACCGGAACGGTCCTGCTTGGCTTTGCTGACCGGCTTCTCGATCTCGCACAAGAAGCGCGTGACGCTGTTCACGACGGACAACCGCGCGGCCCGTTGCGACTCGGCGCCATGGAGAGCACGGCGGCGATCCGCCTGCCTGAACCGCTCAGTCAGTTTCACCGGCGGTATCCTGACGTGCAGCTCGATTTGCACTCGCGGCCCATCCCCGAACTCACAGCTGCAGTGTTATCCGGAAATCTCGACGCCGCGTTGGTCGCCGAGCCAATCGAGGATGAGCGGCTCGACAAGGCGATGATCTACGATGAGGAACTCGTCCTGGTCGCGGAAGCGGGACACGCACCAATCCGTTCACCACGCGACGTACGGGAAAAGTACGTCCTTGTATTCGAGCACGGATGCCCATACCGGCTTCGCATGCAGCAATGGTTCGCGCGAGCGGGCGGGCTGCCTGAACGTCTTATCGAAATGTCGTCATGGCACGCGATTATCGGGTGCACGGCTGCGCGCATGGGAGTCTCACTGATGCCGCGCATGGTGCTAAGCACATTCCCGCCAAAACTACTCAGTATTCATTCGCTGCCAGCGGAGTTGAGCCACGCACCGACTATATTGATCTGGCGGAAAGGAAGCCTGTCACCGAAGATTTCGGCGCTTATCGAAGTGTTGTCAGGAGAATCAGAACCCCGATCACCGCGGCGCAAACGCCGGAGAAAAAAGTGATTGTTGTTCAAATCGTCTGATTGTAAGCACCTACTTCCGGGTGCTTCCGTAAGACGCCATCCAACGCCTGGAACATTTCCCGCATTCGCGCCTCGGAAACCGGGCTCTCCACGACAACGACCAGCTCTGGCTTGTTTGACGAGGCGCGCACCAGCCCCCACGTGCCATCTTCGACAGTGACGCGAACGCCGTTTACGGTAACCAATTCGCGGATCGGTTGGCCGGCAATAGTCCTCCCGTCTGCCTTGGCCTCCTCGAATTGCTTCACCACCGCATCGACAACCGTATATTTTTTCTCGTCATCGCAATGCGGAGACATGGTGGGCGAGCCCCAGGTTTTCGGCAATGCCCTACGCAGATCGGCCATGCTCTTACCGGGGTTGCGGTCGAGCATATCGCAGACCGCCAGCGCGAAGATCATACCGTCGTCATAGCCGCGCCCGAACGGCTTGTTGAAAAAGAAGTGCCCCGATTTCTCGAAACCGGCCAAGGCGCCAAGCTCATTTACACGGCGTTTGATATAGGAGTGGCCGGTCTTCCAGTAGTCGGCTTTGACGCCGTTTGCCTTCAGCACTGGATCGGTGAGGAAGAGTCCGGTCGATTTCACGTCGACCACAAACGTTGTGTTCCGGTGTAACGTCGACATGTCGCGCGCCAGCATCACACCAACTTTATCGGCGAAAATCTCCTCACCTTCGTTGTCCACAACTCCGCAACGATCGCCGTCACCGTCGAAGCCCAACGCGACGTCTGCCTTGTTGACCAGTACCGCATCACGCATGGCGTGCAACATTTCCATGTCTTCGGTGTTGGGATTGTATCGAGGAAAGGTATGATCGAGATTGCAATCGAGCGGCACCACCTCACAGCCGACAGCTTGCAGGATCCGCGGCGCAAAGGCCCCGGCGGTGCCGTTGCCGCAGGCGGCGATCACCTTGAGCTTGCGCTTGAGCTTTGGCCGTTTGGTCAGATCGGCAATGTAACGCTCGGGGAAATTCTCAACGAATTCGTAGCTGCCACCACCTCGCGTATCAAATTTCGCGCTCAACACGATTTCCTTCAGCCGTTTCATCTCCACCGGCCCAAACGTGAGCGGCCGGTTGGCGCCCATTTTCACTCCTGTCCATCCATTATCGTTATGCGAAGCGGTCACCATGGCGACGCAAGGTACGTTGAGATCGAATTGCGCAAAATAGGCCATCGGCGTGATCGCAAGGCCGATGTCATGGACCTTGCAGCCTGCGGCCATTAAACCTGAGACCAGCGCCATCTTCACCGACGCTGAATAACTGCGGAAATCATGCCCGGTGACGATTTCTGGCTTCACATTGAGTTCGCGGATGAGTGTGCCGAGCCCAAGCCCAAGGGCCTGCACGCCCATCAGGTTGATTTCTTTTCCCAGCAACCAGCGGGCGTCGTACTCACGAAATCCCGTCGGCTTTACCAACGGCGAGGATTCGTAGTCGTAGGTATTTGGCTTGAGTGAAGGCTTGGGCGTTGGAAACATCAGGTCCTCGAAGGGCGGCGCAAATCCAATACCTCAACGCCGGAGGGCCGCAAAGCGCTCCTTATGCATCTTTTGGCGGAGAAGACTCGGACCTACTGTTCGAGCACCAGGCGGCCGTTGGCGTATTCGTAGCGCTTAAGCTTCGACAAGAATGACACGCCAAGCAGGTTTTTTGTGAGCGCTTCATCGGGGAGCACCATGGCCGGCACATCGTAGACTGCGATGCCGCCAACCTCGATTCGCTCGATCGTTGCGCGCGCCGCCCTGATCCTGCCATTCGCGGTGACGGCGGCGGCAGTGTAATCGCGCGGCTGCGGGCGGATCCCGACCATTGCAGCGGTTGATTCACGCAGCACGACAAGCGACGCACCGGTATCGACCACGAAATCAACAAAGTGTCCTTCGACCCTGGCTTCGACCTGGAAATGACCTTGGCGGTCGCTCTCCAGCATCAGGCTGCGGCCGGAGCTGGTCGGTTCGCGCGGTTCATAAACCGGCTGCACGACCGCTGCCTGCGACTCAGGCTGCTTTTCCACGACATTATCCGCGAAGCGGGCGGCATAGGCACCGGCCACGAGAAAGGCGGCCGCAAGGAGAAATATCTGGCGCATGACGGAATCCGCTGGTTGCAAGGCAAAACCTGACACGTCAGACTCAAGGCGGGCTTAACGTGCGCATCAGACTTTGCGCCGTTTTCAGCATGGTGCGCGCCCGGTTACGGCGATGGAGACAATTGAATCTATTTTCCACGCGGTTTGGCGCGGCGGGTCGCCGGAGCCGACAGGGGATCGTCGGGCCAAGGATGTTTCGGATAGCGGCCGCGGAGTTCGGTCTTCACCTCCTTGTAGCTCCCGCGCCAGAACCCAGGCAGGTCGCGGGTCACCTGCACTGGCCGATGCGCCGGCGACAGCAGCTCGATTAACAGCGACACACGTCCGCCAGCGACCGTGGGATGAACTGCCAACCCGAAAAGCTCCTGCACCCGGATCGCGAGCTTTGGCCCCTCCTCCGCCTCATAGTCGATTGGCACATTCGAACCCGACGGCGCAACAAAATGCGTCGGCGCCTCCGCATCGAGACGCTTGCGCAGGTTCCAGGGAACCAGCGTATCGAGCGCGGCGGCGAGATCGTTCGCACCGATCTGCGCAAGTGCCGTCTTGCCAACGAGAAATGGCGCAAGCCAGTCGGCTGCCGTTCGCGCCAACGCCTGATCCGACAGGTCGGGCCATTCACTGCCCTCGGTGCGACGCAGAAACATCACCCTGCTGCGCAGTTGAAGTTGCGGCTTGCTCCACGGCAGCTTGCTGACGCCGATGGTCGCCATGCCCTCGGCGAGCAGTTTCGCGTTCTCGTCGCCGGGCGCTACCGGCAAGATTCGTTCCGCCAGTGTGATGGCACCAAGCCGGCGGCTACGGCGCGCGCGCAGCGAGGCCGATGCAGCATCGAAAGTTATCGTTTTGTGATCTTCGATGTGAACAGAGAAACGCGCTTCGATCTCGGCGAGTGTAATCGGCGCTGCCAGCACGATTCGGCTTGCCGCAGCCGCGCCAGCGAGCTCGGCAACGACCAGGAACGGTTCGCGCGCCAGCGGTGACGCAGGATCGACGATGCCACCCCGGCCATTGGCGAGCAGGAATGCGCCGCCGTCACCTCCGCGATTCCGCGCGATGCGATCAGGATAGGCCAATGAAAGCAGCGAGCCGGAAGAGTATTCGCCACTTTCCTTCCTGCCGTCCGCCGTCTCCATCCATCGTTCCACCATCGCGCGCGCATTGTCGGCGCGGCGGGATCGATCGCGGCGGAAATTATCAAAGCGGTGTCGCAGGTCGACATCGTCACCGCCAAGCCCGCGCTCTGTGAGTAACGCGGCGATCGAAGCTGCGAGCTCGCCGGCGCCCTCGGCCGCCGCATCGACCACCATGCGCGCCAAACGTGGCGGCAGCGGCAGGGCACGCAGTTTGCGACCCTCCTCGGTGATGCGGCCGTCGACGCCGACCGCCCCAAGCTCGAGCAGTAGCGTCCTGGCCTCGGCAAGCGCGGCTTGCGGGGGTGTATCAAGGAACGCAAGCTTGCTCGGATCAGTCGCGCCCCAATGCGCCAGATCGAGCAGAAAGGATGACAGATCTGCGGAGAGAATCTCCGGCCGCGTATAAGGCTCGAGTGATGCGGTCTGCGGCTCGTCCCATAGCCGGTAGCAAACGCCCGGCTCGGTGCGGCCTGCACGGCCCCGACGTTGATCGGCTGCGGCGCGCGAAACGCGCACCGTTTCCAGCCTGGTGAGCGCCACGTCAGGTTCATACCGCGGCACGCGAGACAGGCCACTGTCGACCACAACGCGCACGCCTTCGATGGTGAGCGAAGTTTCCGCGATCGAGGTCGCCAGCACCACTTTACGCCGGCCCGGCTGCGACGGAGAGATGGCGCGGTCCTGTTCACGAGGATCGAGTGTGCCGTAGAGAGCGACAATATCGACATTCGCGTCGGTGATGCGCTCCTCCAGCAGTGCCGCGGTGCGCCGGATTTCGCCGGTCCCCGGCAGGAACACCAGCAGTGAGCCGCTGTCCGCGCGCAACGCGCGTTCGACCGCGCCAGCCACCTGATGCTCAATCGGGCTGCGGAGGTCGCGGCCGAGATACCGGGTTTCGACCGGAAAGGCGCGGCCTTGGCTTTCGACGACCGGCGCATCGCCGAGCAGCGCCGCCACACGGGCAGCATTGAGCGTTGCCGACATCACCAGAAGCTTGAGGTCGGCGCGCAACCCCTGCTGCGCATCCCTTGCAAGAGCAAGGCCGAGGTCGGCATCCAGCGACCGCTCGTGGAATTCGTCAAACAGCACGGCAGCAACGCCGTCCAGGGACGGGTCGTCCAGCACAAGTCGGGTGAAAACGCCCTCGGTCACCACCTCTATGCGCGTTCGTTTTGTCACCTTTGAGCCGAAGCGTACGCGCAGGCCAACGGTGTCACCGACTTGCTCCCCCAGGGTCGAGGCCATTCGCGCGGCGGCGGTGCGAGCGGCAAGCCGGCGCGGCTCCAACACCAGAATTTTCTTGCCCGTGGCCCACGGCTCTTTGAGCAGAACCAATGGTACGAGCGTGGTTTTGCCGGCGCCCGGCGGGGCCACCAGCACCGCGCAGTTGTTCGCGGCGAGCGCGCCGGTGAGCGCCGGCAAAGCGTCTTCGATGGGAAGTGGTGCAGCGAAGCCTTGCATTTTAGAAAGCCATTATCTGCGCAGGCGGATAATCCAGCAGCCGCGGAAGAAAAAATACAATGATGCCGGTGATTATCGGGTCCCCCGCGCAAGCGGGGGACGACAACTTATGGAAAAGTGAGCTTCACTGATCATTATTTTCGTGCCCGACCCACACTCTCGTAGACGAATCCGTGGCGGGCGATCTCTTCCGGCCGATAAACATTTCGCAGATCGACCAGCACAGGCTTAGTCATAATCTTTTTCAACCGCTGGAAATCAAGCGCGCGGAACTGCTCCCACTCGGTAACGATCACCAATGCCGAGGCGCCTTCGGCGCAGGTATAGGCATCATCGCAGAACGTGACGTTGCTGATCATGGTCTTGGCCTGCTCAACGCCGGCCGGATCGTAGGCACGCACCTTTGCGCCCATATCTTGCAGGGCGGTTATCAAAGGTAGCGACGGTGCTTCGCGCATATCGTCCGTGTTCGGCTTAAAGGTGAGGCCTAGTACAGCGATGGTTTTGCCACGAACTTCACCGCCGAGCGCGGTCGAAACCTTGCGCGCCATCGCACGCTTGCGCGCGTCGTTGACCCCCGCAACTGCCTCGACGATGCGAAGCGGCGTCGAATGGTCTTGTGCGGTCTTGATCAGCGCT
>Ga0187777_10001497_pt1 | contig 15164 bp, 16 predicted proteins | sample 1015_Q2_SP5_10_M_FD_132416 | JGI IMG/M metagenome (GOLD analysis project Ga0187777, IMG submission 132416) | Tropical peat soil microbial communities from peatlands in Department of Meta, Colombia - 1015_Q2_SP5_10_MG | ecosystem: Environmental > Terrestrial > Soil > Wetlands > Peat | place... | reverse complement strand
CCTTGACGATCGTCTCGCTCCCTGCCGACCCGGAGAGCGTGTGGTCGAGCGAGCCCTCGAGCCCCTCGAGGCCGTGGTTGTCGGTCCCCGCGTACCCGATCACCTGCGCGGCGACCCCGTTCTGCGGGTACGTTCGCTTCTCCTCCGGATAGAAGCCGAGGCCCGGTAGGTCGAGCTTCTGCAGCGTCGCCGCGGCCATCGGATCCGCCTTGCGCTCGACGTAGACGAACCCCTTCGAGCGGTCACGGAGCTCGTTGTAGATCGTGTTCGGGTCGAGGCCGAGCGCCCTCCCGGCGTCGATCGCCGTCTTCTTCGGGTCGACGATCGTCTTCGGGTCGGCGAAGACCGTGGTCGCCATCTCGCCGATCGCGAGCGGTTCGCCGGTCCGGTCGAGGATCGTGCCCCGGCCGGCCGGGAGGTCGACCGTCTCCCGCTGCTGGTCGACCGCGAGGCGCTGGTAGGCGGCGCCCTTCACTCCCTGCAGCCATGCGGCGCGGCCGAGCGTGACGCCGAAGCAGAGGACGAAGACGAAGAGGAGGAGGCGGATCCGGCGGTTGAGCGAGCGGCCGCTCACCGCGCCGGCAGCTCGACGTAGGTCGTGGTGCTCGGATCGGCCTGGACGACGCCCAGCTTCTCCTGCGCCAGTTGCTGCACCCGGTAGCTCGAACCCTCGCTCGAGCGCTCCGACTCCAGCCGGGCGATGTCGGCCTGCAACCCAGCCTTGTCGCGGTTCGCCCCGTCGACCCGCATCGTCAGCTGGAGCACTGCCACGTTGACGGCGACGACGCCCGCGAGCAGGACCGCGAGCACGGCGATCCACGCGACGCCGGCGAGTGGCCGCGTCCTGCGGATCTCGCCTGCCTGCGCGCGTCTCCGCCTCCGCGCGCCGACGCGGCGGCCGGAGTCGGCGTACGACGTCACACCTTCACCGCCACCCGCAGACGCGCAGACGAGGCGCGGGGATTCCCATCGATCTCACGCGGGGACGGCCGTACCGGCTTGCGCGTGACGACGCGCAGCTCCGGCTCCTTCCCGCAGGTGCAGATCGGGAACTCGGGCGGGCACGTGCAGCCCTTCGCCCGCTCGGCGAAGAACCGCTTCACGATGCGGTCCTCGAGCGAGTGGAAGCTGATCACGGCGAGGCGGCCGCCGGGCCGGAGCATCGAGAGCGCCGCGGGCAAGCCGGTCTCGAGCGCGCCCAGCTCGTCGTTGACCGCGATGCGGAGCGCCTGGAAGACGCGCTTCGCCGGGTGGCCCTCACCGAAGCGAGCCGGAGTGGGGATCGCGAGCTTGATCGTGTCCACGAGCTCCCCCGTCCGTGTCAACGGGGCCGTCTCCCGGCGCCGGACGATCGCCCGGGCGATCGGGCCTGCATAGCGCTCCTCCCCGTACCGCCGGAAGATCGAGACCAGCTCTCGCTCGCCCCAGGTGTTCACGATCTCGCGCGCCGAGAGCTCCGACGACGGATCCATGCGCATGTCGAGCGGTGCGTCGGTCGCGTACGAGAAGCCGCGCTCCGGACGGTCGATCTGCATCGACGAGATGCCGAGATCGAAGAGGATCGCGTCGGCGCCGACCCCGTTGGCCGCGAGCTGGGTGAGGACGACCGAGAAGTCGCCGCGCAGGAAGCGGACGTCGACGCCCGCGGCCGCCTTGAAGCGGTCGAAGTGGGGCCTTGCACCGGGATCGCGGTCGATCGCGATCAGCTTGCCGTCGTCGTCGAGCTCGGCAGCGAGCAGGCGAGCGTGGCCACCGGCGCCGAACGTCGCGTCGACGACCGTTTCCCCCGGGCGCACGGCGAGGAGCTCGCGCACCTCGGCGGCCAGGACCGGAACGTGATCAGCCGCGCTTCTCTGCAAGACGTTCGGCAACATCGTCCGCGCTCCCTTCGACGGCATGGAGGTGCTCCGTCCAGGTCTCCCGGTTCCAGATCTCGAGGTGGTCGTGCACGCCGATCACGATCACGTCCTTGCCGAGCCCGGCGTGCCGCACGAGCGCGGGCGGAATCAGGACGCGACCCTGCTTGTCCGCCTCGACGACCGACGCTCCCGGAAAGAAGAACCGCTTGAGACGACGGGCCTCGCTCGAGAACGGATCGAGCTCCGCGAGCCGGCCTTCGACGCTCGTCCGCCACGTCGCCTGCGGATAGACGTCGAGGTTCGCGTCGAGCCCCTTGGCGATCACGACGCTGCCCTCGAGCTCGTCGCGAAACCGGGCCGGCAACGTGACGCGGCTCTTGTCGTCGAGGGTGTGTTCGTACTCGCCGTAGAACATCGTCCGGGCCTGGGCACTTCTCCCACGAGGCCCCACTCTAAACCACTTTCCCCCACGTGGCAAGCCGTGCGCACCACGAATCGGACGGCCGCCACGAGGACGGCGATCGAGCCGTTCAGTGCATGGGTCAGTCGAGCGAGACCGGCTGCGGCGCGACGCCGCGCCCCGTGATCGCCGCGGCGCCGCAGCGCGCGGCGAAGGCGATCGCGTCGGCCGGAGGCTTGCCCGCGCCGAGCGCGTACGCGAGGCCGGCCCCGAAGCAGTCGCCGGCCCCGTACGTGTCCTCGACGTCCGCCTCGAGCGGCGCCGCCGTATACGGGCCGCCGGGCTGCGACCAGCCGCCGAGCCCCCCTCCCGTCGAGACGACGAGAGCGGGGGGCGGCTCCAGCTCGCCCGGACGGTAGCGCTCCGCCTCGTCGCTGCCGCTGCCGACGAGCGCTTCGAGCTGCACGGATCCGCGGCGGAGCACGTCGAGCTCGCGCGAGGTCGCGACGAGCACCTTCGCACGACGCGCCCGGCGAAGCGCGTCTTCGTCCCCGGTGACGAAGAAGACGGCGTCGGCGTCGGCGAGCTCGTGCCACGGGAGCGAGTCGTCGTTCCCCCGGGGCCGGAGCTTTCTGCCGACCGTCGTGATCGTCCGCTCGCGCATGTCGTCGATGTGCGTGAACGCCCAGCGCTGATCCCGGCGGACGACCTCGGCGTGGACTCGGACGCCGCGGGACTCGAGCTCCTGGCGGGAGCGCCGACCGAGCTCGTCGTCGCCGAGCGCGGTGAACAGCGTCGCCTCGCCCGCGAGCAGCGCGAGCTGGATCGCCGCGACCGCTCCACCACCCCCCACCTGCTCCCAGTCCTCGACCGAGTGGGCGATCTCGCCTGCGGCCGGCATCCGCTCGACGTGGCAGAAGCGGATCCACTCGACATGCCCGACGACGGCGACGCGCATCGTCGCCAGTCTCACAGATCGCCGTCCGGCCGCGTTGAATATCGACGTGAGCACGATCCCGCCCTTCGAGACGTTCTACGCCGAGCAGCGCGCGATCGTGCTCGCCGTTCTCCGCAAGCGCCTCGGTGGCGATCGAGCCGACGACGCGTTCCAAGAGACGTTCCTGCGGGCCCTTGCCGCGTACGGGAGGCTCCGGAACGCGGAGAACCTGCGCGGCTGGGTGCTCACGATCGCCGAGCGCGTCGCGATCGACACCCGTCGCCGCACCCGACCCACGACCGAGGTGCCCGAACTCGCCCACGAGGACGCCCGCCCGCCGTACGAGGAGCTCGGCGAGCTCACCGACGACCTGCCGGCCACCGAGCGGGCGGCCGTCGTCCTCCGCTACGGCTACGACCTCACCTACGACCAGATCGCAGCGGCCCTCGGCTCGAACGCGACTGCCGCCCGACAGGCGGCTTCCGCGGGCGTCCGGCGCCTGCGTGCCAGGAGCGAACCATGACCGTCACCCCCGATCTCGACAACCGCTTCCGCGACGCGGCAGCGCGGCTCGGGCTGCTCGACGCAGCCTACGACGTCGTCGAGTCCCCGCTCGGCGACCTGCTCGTCGCGGCCACCGACCGCGGGTTGCTCCGCATCTCCTACGACGCAGACCCGAACCTCGAGCTCGAGCGGCTCGCCCGGCTCGCAGGGCCGCGCGTGCTCCGAGCGCCGCGTGCGGTCGACCCCGTGCGACGCGAGCTCGACGAGTACTTCGACCGGCGCCGCGACGCCTTCGACCTGGCGCTCGACCTGCGCGGCCTCACGCCGTTCAGCGCCCGTGTGCTGGGAGAGCTGGCACGGGTTCCCTATGGACGCACCGCGACCTACGGCGAGCTCGCCGCACGTGCAGGCCGACCGGGCGCCGCCCGCGCGGTGGGAACGGTGATGAACCGGAACCCGATCCCGATCGTCCTGCCCTGCCACCGCATCGTCGGCGCCGGCGGCGCGCTCGTCGGCTACGGCGGAGGACTCGCCCGCAAGGAGCTCCTCCTCCGCCTCGAGGGAGCGCTCCTCGCCTAGGACAGGTCGTCGGGTGCGTCGGAGATGGCGCTCGCAGCCGTCGCCGCTCCTGCGAGCGCGAGCCCGGCGGCGACCGCCATCCCCACGCGAAACGCGCTCACCGAGGCGTGCCGCAGGGCATGGCCGACGGCAGCGGGATCGAGCGGCGTGTGGCCGGCCGCTGCCGACGAGCGGTCGAAGACGACGGTCACGACGAGGCCGATCACCGCGACCGCGACGAGCCCGCCGACCCTGGCCACGGTCTGGTTCACACCCGACGCGATCCCGGCCAGGTCACTCGGCGCCGACCCGATCGCCGTGGCCGTGATCGGGGCGACGAACATCGCAAGCCCGAGCGCGAAGAGGGCGAGCCCTGGCACGCCCACGGACCAGACGTCGTGCTTCGAGCGGACGAACGTGAGCAGGACGATCCCGGCCGTGATCAGGAACGGCCCCGACGCGAGCAGCCGTCGCGGCCCGACCCGGTCGGCGATGGCGCCGAATCGGGGCGCGAGCAGGGAAAGCACGAGGCTGACCGGGGTCAGCGCGGCACCTGCCTCGAGCGGCGTGAACCCGAGGAACTGGAGGTAGAGCGGGACGAACAGGAGGAACCCGCCCAGCGCCGCGTAGACGAGGAAGGTCACGACGTTGGCCGGACCGAGATTGCGCGAGCGGAAGAGCTTCGGCGGCACGAGCGGAGAGCGAGCTCGACTCGTCCAGAGCACGAAGCTCGGTAGGAGGAGTGCAGCGACGGCGGCGGCGGGCCAGACGGCACCGATCCCCCGGCGCGCCCCCTCGACGAGTGCGTACGCGAGCCCCGCAAGCCCTCCGGCGGCGAGCAGCGCGCCGACGACGTCGACCGGCGCACGCTCGTCGGGAGGCCGCTCGTCCCCGGCGCCGGTGACGGCGAGCACGACGGCGACGGCGGCGAGCGGGAGGTTGAGCACGAAGATCCAGCGCCACGACACCCACTCGACGATCGCGCCGCCGGCGGGAGGGCCGACGACGGTCGCGAGGCTCGTGAAGGACGTCCAGAGCCCGATCGCTCGTCCGGCGTCTTCCGCATAGACCACACGCAGGAGCGCGAGGCTGTTCGTGGTCAAGAGCGCCCCGCCTACCCCCTGCAGCACGCGGGCGCCGACGAGCACGCCCTCGCTCGGCGCGAGCCCGCAAAGAGCCGAGGCGACCGCGAAGAGGACGATCCCGGCGACGAATGCGCGTCGCAACCCGAGCCGGTCGCCGATCGCCCCGCTCACGAGGTACAGCGCCGACAGGGAGAGTGCGTACCCGAGGTAGACCCACTGCTGTCCCTGCAGGCCGAGATGCAAGCTGCGCTGGATCGTCGGCAGCGCCACGACGACGACGGTCGTGTCGATGAACGCGAGCGCCGACCCGAGGGAGGTCGCAGCGAGCGTCAGCCTGCGCCGAGACGTCTCCGTGACCACCCGCGGAGGCTAGACGACGAGCGCGTTGGCGCAGCCCGTTCCACGTCGTAGAGTCGGGTGGGTAGCGCCGACGCCGTGGCATCAGAGGGGAACGCAGCTCGAGTACTGCAACTGCGTGCCCGGCTGCTCGTGCAACTTCACGATGTTCCCGAGCTCTGCGCAGGGAAACTGCGAGGGCGGGGGTGTCGACGTGATCGACGAGGGAGCGTTCGGCGACCTCGATCTCTCGGGCTGCGTCGTCGCCTGGGCGACCTGGTGGCCGGGCCCGATCCACGAGGGCGGCGGGCTCGCGCACGCGTTCGTCGACTGCGAGACCGCCGACCAGTTCGACGCGCTCGCGTCGATCTACCGCGGCGAGCAGGGCAACCTGACCATGGAGATCTTCGCGACGACGTTCGCCGAGCCCGTGCGTGCGACCCGGGCCACGGTCGACGTCCACCTCGCCGGCAAGGAGTCGTCGTTCTCGATCGAGGGCGTCGGCGGCGCGGTCATGCAGCCGCTGCGGAGCCCGATCGACGGCTCCGAGAACGAGCTCAGGATCGTGATCCCGAGCGGTTTCATCTGGACGGAGGCGCGGATCGCCGAGACCGCGACCATGCAGGTCGAGCTGCCCGAGCTGCGCTTCGCGAGCGAGCACACGCACGCGGCCTCGTCGCCCTCGACCGCTCGAATACGCCATAGGGTCGCGTCAGCCCGGTTGCTGCTCGAGGAGCCGGTAGCCCACCCCCCACGCGTTGACGACGAAGCGGTCCGTCTCGGCGAGCCTGAGCTTGCGGCGGAGTCGCGAGGCATGTGAGTCCACCGTGCGCGTCGCCGCTGCCGAGCGGAAGCCCCACACGTCGCGCAGCAGCTCGTCCTTCGTCCAGACGCGGAGCGGCTCGGACGCGAGCTTCGCGGCCAGCTCGAACTCCTTCCCTGCGAGCCTGACCGGCGTCTGCCGGACGAGCACCTGCCGCGTCCGCCGGTCGACGACGATCTCCCCGGCCTCGATCAGGTCGTCCGTTGCAGGTGAGGTGCGTCGCAGCAACGCCCGGATCCGGGCGACGAGCTCGACGTAGGCGATCGGCCTCGCGAGCACGTCGTCGGCACCGCGGTCGAGCGCCCGCACGCGATCGACCGGATCCGCCTCCGCCGGCGCCAGCACGATCACGGGGACGTTCCGGTTCCAGCGGCGCCCCGGCTCCCCTTCGCGGAGCCGCCGGCAGAGGTCGAGCTCGGCGACGAGCACGACGTCGGGCCTCGTGCTCTCGACGAGATCGAGCGTCTCGCCGTTGCGTGCCGTCCCGAGGACGTCGAAGCCGTCGTCGCGGAGATGGCGTGCGAGATACTCGCGGGACTCGGGCTCCGGCTCGTGGATGAGGACTGCGCTCGGCACGCGACCGAGGCTAAAGCAGCGGCCGGGGCGAGCGCCAGATGTCCTTTGCGGCAGCTTCGCGCCGAGATTTCCTCAGCCGTCCCCGGCAGACAGCGGGTCAGAGCCGGCCGGAGCGGACGATGCCCCAGAGCAGCCAGAGGCCCAGCATCCCGGCGAAGAGGAAGCCGACGAACGAGAAGACATGGAGGCCGAGGATGTGCGGTCCGGCCTTGGCGAAGATCCCGATCAGGGACGAGCCGATCAGCCCGCCGACCACGATCAGCGCGATCGCGAGCCGGTTCGCGCCTCGGTCGACGTGGCGCGCGAGGTCGTCGACGCCGGGGTTCTTCAGCTGCACCTCGAACTGCCCGTCGCGGAGCTCCTCGAGGAGGTCGTGCACCTGGTAGGGCAGCTCGCGGCCGATCGAGGCGAGCTCGCGCAGCTCCTTCTGCGCTCGGAGCGACAGCCGGCGCGGCGAGAACCGCTCGGCCATCAGCCCGCGGGCGTACGGCTTCGCGACCTCGAAGACGTTGAACTCGGGGTAGAGCTCCACGCCGACGGCGCCGAGGGTCGCGATCGCCTTGTCGAGGATCACGAACCTGCTCGGCAGGCGGAGGTTCATCGTGTAGATCAGGTCGAACGCCTCGCGGATGATCTCGATCGGGTCGATGTCCGACAGGCGGGAGCCGTAGTACCGGTAGTAGAGCTCCTCGATCGCCGCGCGCAGCTCGTCCTCGCGCCGCTTCTCGTAGCGAACGCCGAGCTCCGCGAGCCGACGGGGGAGCGCCGCGACGTTCTCGGTCGCCGCATCGACGAACAGCCGCGTCAACCGGGACATGTCCTCCTCGGTGAGGGAGCCCGCGAGGCCGAAGTCGATGATCCCGAGGCGGCCCTCGCGCAGGACGAGGATGTTCGCCGGGTGCGGGTCGCCGTGGAAGAAGCCGTGCCGGAAGATCATCGTCATCCAGGCGTCGGTCATCTGGTACGCGAGGTCGCGCAGCTCGGCCGCGCCGTACGCGGACGTGTCGAGGTCGCGCAGATGCGTGCCGTCGAGGAACTCGAGCGTCAGCACGCGCGACGTCGTGTAGCGGCGCGTCACGCGCGGGATCGCGACGCGCTCGTCTCCCTCGAAGTTCCTCCTGAACGTCTCGGCGTTGCGCGCCTCGTGGAGGTAGTCGAGCTCCTCCCGGATCGAGCGGGCGAACTCGTCGACGAGCGCCTCGGCGTCGATGAAGTCGAGCGCGCGCACGCGCTCGCGCACGAAGCGCGCGGCCGATCGCATCAGCGCCAGGTCGGACTCGATCTGGCGGGGCGCGTTCGGCCGCTGCACCTTGACGACGACGTCCTCGCCCGTCGGCAGCGTCGCGCGGTGCACCTGACCGATCGACGCGGCGGCGATCGGAACGGGGTCGAACGAGGTGAACGCACGCTCGACGGTCAGCCCGAGTTCGCTCTGGATCACCTGCTCGACGTCGGCGAACGAAACCGGCGAGACGTCGTCCTGGAGCCGGCGGAGCTCCGCGACGATGTCGAGCGGGACGAGGTCCGGCCGCGTCGAGAGGAGCTGGCCGAACTTGACGAACGTCGGCCCGAGCTCGTCGAGCATCTCCCGGAGCCGGCGACCACGGTCCGAGGGCTGCTCGTCCAGCGGAGCGGCGTGACGACGGCGCTCGAGGACGTAGCCGAAGCCGTGACGGGTCGCCACCCGCCCGATCTCGGAGAGGCGTCCGATCGTCCCCTGGCGAGTCCTCGCAGCCGTTGGGCGCTCGACGGCCATGCCTCAGTGTGGCACGCGTCCAGGCGCACGGCGAGACGGGCGGCTACGCGTCCTGCTCGAGCAGACCGACGCGGTGCTCGAGCTGCGCCACGCGGAGCGCCAGGTCCTCGAGCTCGTCGCGCTGTGCGAGCTTGAGCCTGGAGACCAGCGCCTCCGTCAGGTCCTCGCGGCGCTTGTCGACCCGAACGCCCTCGCGACGCCACGCGGCGAGCACGTCGCGAACGGCACGCCGCAGCTCGTCCCGGTCGAGGCCGAACTGACGGGCCAGCTCGTCCGCGAGCTCGTCCGCCGCCTCGGCGGTGAGCGCGACCCAGCCGAGCGCCGCGAGCAGCCCCTGCTGCAACGGACCCCGTCCGCCGGCGCTCCCTCCGTTCTGCGACTCCTCCATGGCCTAGGAGTAGCAGACCGCCGCTCGCGCGAAAACCCTTGGGCAGCTACCGGTTGCGTCCGTGCGGACGCGACGAGCGGCGCTGCCGACGCCGGTCGCGCTTGGACGCGCTTCCCGCGGCGGCCGGTGAGCTCGGCACCGCCGGGCCCGCGGTCGCCGGCTCGGGGGCCCGAAGAACGGGAGCCCCGACGTCCCGCGCCGGCTCGGGCGCCTCCCGGGCCACGCCGCCGACCGAGCCGTGCGCGGCCGCCTCGTCGTCGACCCGACGCGCGAACTCGGGCTCGCGCTCCTTGAAGACCGCGACGAGCGGAGCGGCGACGAAGATCGACGAGTAGGCGCCCGAGGTGATGCCGACGAGGAGCGCGAACGCGAAGTCCTTCAGCGTCGCGCCGCCGTAGACGAGCAGCGAGACGATCGGCAGGAGCGTGATGAACGTCGTGGCGAGCGAGCGCGGGATCGTCTCCCAGAGCGACACGTTCGTCAGCACGCGGAACGACGCGCGCTTCATGAGCGGGATGTTCTCGCGGATCCGGTCGAAGATGATGATCGTGTCGTAGATCGAGTAGCCGAGCACCGTGAGGACGGCAGCGACCGTCGACGTCGTCACCTCCCGCCCGACGAGCGCGTAGATGCCAACCGTGATCGCCATGTCGTGCGCCAGGGCGACCAGGACCGGGATCGCGAACTTCCACTGGAAGCGAAAGGAGACGTAGAGCGAGATCAGGAGGAGCGAGACGATGATCGCGTAGATCGCGTTGTTCGCGATCTGTCGGCCGAAGCTCGCCGAGACGCTCTTCACCCCGAACGCCTGCGCGTTCACGCTGTTCGTCAGCGACTGCTGGAACTGCTGCGTCTGCGCGTTCGTCAGCGTCCTCGTGCGGACCTGGAAGCTCTGGTAGCTGTCGCTCCCGGTCACCTTGCCCCGACCCTGGATGACGGCGTCCGCGCGGCCGATGTTCGAGGCTTGCTGCCGCACCTTCTCGAGCGAGACGGGAGCCGGCGTCTTGAACGAGAGCTGCGTCCCGCCCTTGAAGTCGATGCCGAGGTTGAGCCCCTTGAAGATCAGCGCGGCGATCGAGATCGCGACCACGGTGCCGGAGATCGCGAACCAGAGCCGCCGCTTGCCGATGAAGTCGACCTTCAGCCAGTCGCGGATGCCGCGGCCGCGCGCGCCCATCAGGTTCCGATTGTCGATCCACGAGAACCCTGCGACGAGCGTCAGCAGCGCCCGCGTGAAGACGACCGCGGTCAGCATCGAGATCGCCGTACCGATGAGGAGCATCAGCGCGAAGCCCTTCACGCTCGCGGTCGCGACGGCGAACAGGACGAAGGCGGTGATCGCGGTGACGACGTTGGCGTCGACGATCGTGTGGAAGCCACGCTGATAGCCCTTCGCGATCGCCGCGCGCATGCTGCGGCCCGCCCGTGCCTCCTCCTTCACCCGTTCGAAGATGACGACGTTGGCGTCGGCCGCGACGCCGAGCGTGAGCACGAGGCCGGCGAAGCCCGGCAGCGTCAGCGTCACGTGGAAGAGCAGGATCGCCGCATAGAGGAACGCTGCGTACACCGCGAGCCCGAGGACCGCGACGAGCCCGAGGAAGCGGTAGAAGAGCAGGAGAAAGAGCGCAACGACGATCAGGCCGACGAGCGCGGCCCGCTTCGCCTCGGTCAGCGAGTCCTTGCCGAGGGTCGCCGAGATCGCCGTCTGGTCGAGGGTGACGAAGTTGACCGGAAGCGCTCCGGTCTGGAGCACGAGCGCGAGGTCCTTCGCCTCACCGACCGTGAAGCTGCCGGTGATCTGGGCGCCGTTCGAGCCGGAGATGCCGCTCGGGTACTGCTGCCAGTCGATCGAGGGGAACGACTTGATCTCGTTGTCGAGCACGATCGCGAAGTGCTGGAGCGAGTTCTGGTAGTTGCCCTGCCCGCCCATCACGGTGTTGTAGAAGAGCTTCCCGCGGATCGCCTCCTTCTTCGTGATCTCCTCGAACACCTTGCGTCCGTGGCTCGTGAACGAGAGGAGGACGATCGGCTGGCCCGTCGTCGTGTCGTAGTCCTGCCGCGTGCCGGAGAGGTTGAGGTCGTTGCCGGTCATCTCGGGGATGGACGGCGGGTCGTACTTGAAGAGGTAGTAGTAGGTCCCGGCCGTCGAGGTCGACGATCCGACACCGGGGCAGAACGTGGTCGCCGGGCAGGTGATGACCGTCGTCTTCGGCGGCACCGCGAAGACCTTCCAGCCGGCCGGCGGCGTGCCTCCGTACTGCTTGAGCACCTCGGCTTGGAGCAGCTGGGACTTGAACTGCGTCGGCCCGGCGCGGAGCCGCTTGGCCTTGTCGAACAGGTACCAGGCGCCCGAGTTGTCGCCCTCGATCAGCGACTGCTGACCCGAGAGCAGCTGGTAGAGAGAGGTGGTCGCGACCGGCTGCCCGTTCGTGTCGGCGGACGGCGGCGCGAGATCGGCCTCCAGGTCGTACATGCCGAGCTGAGCCGTCGACCCGATCACCTTCGCGGCCGCTTCGGGATCCTTGATGCCCGGCAGCTGGATCGCGATCTCGTTGCTGCCCTGCTTCGTCACGACGGGCTCGGAGACGCCGAGCTTGTCGATCCGCTCCCGGATGATCGTCACCGAGCGGTCGAGGTCGCTCGGACCGAGCGTCTTCCCCTTCGGCGGCACGGCCTTGAGCGTCACCTCGAGGCCACCCTGGAGGTCGAGCCCGAGCGTCGTCTTCCGATGGAGTGGCGACGCCGGAACGCCCATCAGCGCAACGCCGACGAGAGCGGCGAGCACGGCGACCAGAACGACGATTGCGTTACGACGATTCATCGAGGAAAGCCCAGCAGTGCGGGACGTAGATTAGCTGCGCCTGCCGAAAAGTCGCTTCTGCGTGGCCTCGAGGCTCGCGTCCTCGTCCGAGACCGTGACCGGCGGCCCGGAGGCGCCACCCGCGTGCGCATCCGACCCGTGCTCGTCGCCGTCCTCGTCGTCCTCGTCGGGCTTCACGACGCTTGCGATTGCCCGGCGCGCGACCCTGACGTGGAATCCCTCGGCGATCTCGACGATCAGATCTCCGTCCTCGTCGATCTCCTGGACGATCCCGTAGATCCCGCCGACCGTGAGCACCTCGTCGCCCGGCGCGACCGAGTCGTTGAGCCGCCGCTGGGCGTCCTGCCGGGCCTTCTGCGGCCGGATCAGGACGAACCAGAGCAGCACGGCGAACGCGATCAGGATCGGCAGGGTTCCGGCGAACGCTCCTACGACCATCAGCTCTCCTCCGAGCCGGACGCGAGCCGCGCGAGCGCCTCGGCCCGGAAGGCCGGGAACTCGCCGCGCTCGATGGCCGCCCGTGCTCCGGCGGTCAGTCTCAGGACGAAGCGGAGATTATGCAGGCTCAGCAGCCGCAGGCCCAGCAGCTCGTCCTGGTTCACGAGGTGCCGGACGTACGCGCGCGAGAAGCGCGTGCAGGCAGGGCAGTCGCAGCCGTGCTCCAACGGGCCTGCGTCCCGGGCGTACCGGGCGTTGCGCAGGTTCAGCCGGCCGTTTGCCGTGAGGGCCGAGCCGGTCCGGGCGGTGCGGGTCGGAAGCACGCAGTCGAACACGTCGATCCCACGTGCGATCACCTCGAGGATCCCGGCCGGGTCGCCGATCCCCATGAAATAGCGCGGCTTCGCCGCCGGCAGCAGCGGGGCGGCCCACGACACCGCGTCGAGCATCTCCTCCCAGTCCTCCCCGACTGCGAGCCCGCCGAGCGCGTTGCCGTCGAAGTCGAGCGCGTCGATCTCCTCGATCGAGCGCCGCCGTAGCTCGGGATCGATGCCGCCCTGCGCGATCCCGAAGACGAGCTGGCCCGGCGCGGGCTCCGCCTCCCGTTGCCGGCTCGCCCAGATCGTCGTCCGCCGCACCACGTCCTCGAGCTCCCGCCGCGACGTGCCGGCCGGAGCGCAGATGTCGAGGCACATCGCGATGTCCGAGCCGAGGTTGCGCTCGATCGCCGCGACGCGCTCCGGTGTGAAGCGCGCCGGGCTCCCGTCGTAGACCGAGCGGAACGTCACCCCGTCGTCGTCGACCGCGAGGAGCGTGTCGCGCAGCGAGAAGACCTGGAAGCCGCCCGAGTCGGTCAGGATCGGGCCGTCCCACCCCGAGAACGCGTGAAGGCCGCCCAGCTCGGCGATCGTGTCGTCGCCGGGCCGGAAATGGAGGTGGTACGTGTTCCCGAGGATCACGTGGGCGCCGAGCTCGCGCACCTCGTCGGGGTGGAGCGACTTGACGGTCCCCTTCGTGCCGACCGGCATGAACGCAGGTGTCGGAATGCCACCGTGCATCGTGTGGATCACGCCGGCGCGCGCAGCGCCGTCCGTTGCGACGAGGTCGAAGCAGCCCATCACCGTCCAGCGTAGGGCTACAGCACGAGCATCGCGTCGCCGAACGAGTAGAAGCGGTAGCGCTCCTCGATCGCGAGGCGGTAGAGCTCGCGTGTCTCGTCCACGCCGACGAATGCCATCACGAGCGCGAGGAGCGTCGAGCGGGGCAGGTGGAAGTTCGTCAACAACGCATCGACGCGGCGGAACTCGAAGCCCGGCGTCACGAACAGGTGAGTGCGCCCTTCGAGCTCGCCCGTGCGCACGACCGTCTCGAGCACGCGCACCGACGTCGTACCGACTGCGAGCACGCGGTCCGCCGAGCGGATGCGCTCCCACGCGCTTGCGGCGACGCGGTAGCGCTCGCCGTGCAGCTCGTGCTCCTCGACCTCGTCGACGGTCAGCGGCCGGAACGTGTCCAGGCCGACGTCGAGCGTCACGCGCTCCACGTCGAGGGCGGAGAGGAGAGCCGGCGTGAAGTGGAGCCCAGCCGTCGGCGCAGCCGCCGAGCCGGCTCGGCGGGCGTAGACGGTCTGGTACCGCTCCGGGTCGGCAAGCGGCTCGCCGATGTAGGGGGGCAGCGGCATCTCCCCGACGGGATCGCCTGCGAGCCGCACGCGCCAGCGTCCCTCGCCGAGTGGCTCGACGAGCTCGACGGCTCCGAGGTGCTCGCCCGGCCGGAGCCGCCGCGAGGGCCGGACGAGAGCCTCCCACGCACCGTCGTCGTCCAGGCGCTCGACGAGCAGCACCTCTGCGGCGCCGCCGGTCGCCCGGCGCAGACGGAGGCGACCCGGCACGACGCGCGTGTCGTTGACGACGACGAGGTCACCGCCCAGCTCGCCTGGCAGATCCGAGAACCGCCGGTGTCGCACCTCGCCGGTCGTGCGCCGGTAGACGAGAAGGCGCGATGCGTCGCGCGGCTCGACGGGATGCTGCGCGATCAGCTCGTGCGGGAGGTCGTACTCGAGCTCGGCCGCTCTCATCCGACGGCCAGAGTACCGTTGCGTCCGTGGACGAGCTGAAGCTGCAACGGGCGACGGAGCGGATCGCCGCCGCGCGCGAGAACCGCGACCCGTCCCGCGTCGATGCTGCGCTCGAGCGGTCGCGCACGCAGGTGGAGGCGCTCGCCGCCGCCGCGAGCGTGCTCGAGGCCGAGCTTCCCGAGCGGATCCACGACGCGGTCGCCGACGGCTTCCGCCGGGAGGTCCTCCCGGCGGGCAAGCAGCTCGCCGAGATCCGGGGCCTGCTCAACAACGTGACGCGTCGTCTCGAGCGGCTCGAGGAGGACATCCTCGCCGAGCGGCACGCGCGGATCGACGACCTCGCCCTGCTCGTCGATCTGGTCGCCTCCGGCTGGCGCGCCGTCGACGAGCGGCTCGCTCTGATGGAACGCGACCTGGCGGGCTCCGTCCCTACTGGTGGCGAGCCGAGCTCCTCCGCCGACGGGAACGGGCAGATCGTCCCGCTCGCCGCGAGCAGCGCCGCCTGACCGCCTCGTCTCGTCCAGTTGCACTATTGGCGTCGACCGCTCCGCATGCAAAGATAGCCGTGGGCGCGCGGCACGCCGTCGCCGGGCGCCGGTGCGGGTG
>Ga0187777_10001496_pt1 | contig 15171 bp, 13 predicted proteins | sample 1015_Q2_SP5_10_M_FD_132416 | JGI IMG/M metagenome (GOLD analysis project Ga0187777, IMG submission 132416) | Tropical peat soil microbial communities from peatlands in Department of Meta, Colombia - 1015_Q2_SP5_10_MG | ecosystem: Environmental > Terrestrial > Soil > Wetlands > Peat | place... | reverse complement strand
GCTACGTGAGGATCCGAGGACTCCGGACGACCGCGGGCGCGGCCCAACAAAGCGAGGCCGGATGCCGAGCGGGCCGCAAGCCCGTGGCAGCGCCGCCAGGGGCCACTCGAATGCCGCGGGACCTGCCGACGGGTCCACTAGTCGCTCCCGTTCGCGGCGGCCTGGACCTGATTCGTGTCCTTGCCCTCGAGCGCCTGATGGGCCTCGATCCCGCAGTACCGCGAGCCCGGCAGCGCCGCGTTCGGGCACCGGCGGCCGTTGGACAGGATCGCCGCACACCGTCCCTGCGCCTCTTCCTGCTCGTAGCCGTGCTCGGCCTCCTCGGCGGCGAACTCGGTCTCCGAGCGGATGTCGATCCGCCAGCCCGTCAGCCGGGCGGCAAGCCGCGCGTTCTGACCCTCGCGACCGATCGCCAGCGACAGCTGGTCGTCGGGGACGATCACGGTCGCCTGCTTGCCGGCGTCGTCCACCAGCACTTCGCGCACGCGCGCCGGAGAGAGCGCTTTGGCGACGAACCTGGCGGGCTCGTCGTTGTAGGGAATGATGTCGATCTTCTCGCCGCGCAGCTCGGAAACGACCATCCGCACCCGCGAGCCGCGGGGACCGACGCAGGCGCCGACCGGATCGACGCCGTCGACGTGCGAGACCACCGCGATCTTCGAGCGGTAGCCGGGCTCGCGTGCGACGTTCGTGATCTCGACCAGCCCGTCGGCGATCTCCGGCACCTCGAGCTCAAACAGTTGCTTAATCAGCTCGGGGTCGCGCCGAGAGACGATGATGCTCGGGCCCTTGGTCGAGTTCGAGACGTCCTTGATCACGGCCTTGATTCGCTGGGAGTGGTCGTAGCGCTCGCCCTCGACCTGCTCGGACTTGGGCAGCAGCGCCTCGACCCGCTCGCGCAGCTGCACGAGCGTGTAGCGCGAGTCGGATTGCTGCACGATCCCGGTGATCAGCTCGCCGACGCGGTCCCGGTACTCCTCGAACATCATGTCGCGCTCGGCCTCGCGGATCCGCTGGAGGATCACCTGCTTGGCCGTCTGCGCAGCGATCCGCCCGAAGTCGTGCGGGGTCACGTCCTCGGTCTCGATCTGGTCCTCGTACTCCTTGAGCTTTTCGAGGTCGATCTCGGGCTCGGGCGGCTCACGCATCTCGCCGGTCTCCGGGTCGACGGTCGGCTGCTGATCGGGCGTCGCCTCGACGAGGAGCTGCTCCTCGAGCTCGGGCGGGATCTTTAGTTCCCAGACCTTGAAGTCGCCGCTGTCGCGATCCATTTCGACCTTCGCGTAGCGCGCCGCTTCAGGCGTCTTCTTGTACGCCGACAAGAGCGCATCTTCGAGCGCCTCCATCAGCTTCTCTGAGGAGATGTTCTTCTCGGCGGCGAGGCCGCGAACGGCCTCGACGATCTCTCTCGACATGGCTTCAGTCTCCAGGTACGAGGTTGGAGCGGGCGATTTGCTCATAGGGAATCGTGACCACACCCTCTGGTGCCGCGATCGTCACATCGCTGTCGGATGCGCCGACCAGCTCCCCTGTCACGCTCTTGTGGCCATCCCGGGCCTCCCGCAAGCGCACGCGCGCGTGCCGGCCGAGGAAGCGGGTGTAGTGCTGCGGCTTGGTCAGCGGACGGTCCTGCCCCGGCGAGGACACCTCGAGCGAATACCGGTCTCGGTATTCGTTCAGGTGGCCCGAGACCCGCTCGCACAGAGCGAGCGACACGCCCTCGGGGTGATCGATGAACAGCCGCAGCGTGGCGGGCGAGACGACCTCTGCGAGCAGCACCTCGATGTCCGGCTCGCTGGCGGCGAGTCGGCTCTCGATCTCGGTCTGAAGGCTAACGCCCTCCTGTCTGCTCACTTCTCGTCTCCTCCTTGGGAAAACTCATAAAAAAAGCGGGCACTCAGCGCCCACTTTGGGTACTGCCGCCGGGCGGACCCCGACGCTCAACTTCAATGTTTCAAGATAGCACCGGGACGCGGGCCTGCACACACCTCGGCGCCCGCTTGAGTAATCGCGAGCGGGGGCGGATCGCGCTTCACGCGAGTGGGCGCCGACGCTTGTGCAGGCCCGCGCCCCTCTCCGGAGGTCGGCGCACTGGGTGCATGGCGCCCGTCCCTCGTGCTGCGCTTCGTTTTGAGCTGGGCCGGCCTTCGGCCGGCGTCCGTCGGATGTGGCGCGGCCCGGCCCGATAGGCGAGGCATGGACGCCGAGCGGGCCGAGGCCGCGACCGCCACGTCCCCCGTCCGGTCAGGGGTCGCGTTACGCGTCCGGGGAGTCGCCCGCGGCGCGGGCTCGGGCGCGGTCGCGGTAGATGCGGTAGTCGTGACGACCGGGCTGCATGCCCGCCGCCTGCGCAAGCGGTTGGCGCGCCTCGGCGTGGCGGCCGAGCATCTGCAACGAACGGCCGAGGCAGAACAGCGCGTAGTCGTTCGTGGGGGCGCGGTCGATCACCGCCTGAAATTCGTCCGCCGCCTCCTCGTAGCGCTGGGCGCCGAACAGCGCCCGGCCCAGCGCCTCGCGGATCGAGGTCTTGTCGGGCGCGAGGTCGCGCGCGCGTTCGAGCGGGATCGTCGCCTGGTGGTTGTGCCCCGCTTCGAGCAGCTCGGTGCCCCGGATGAACAGCTCGTACACGTCGTCCATGTGTGTCTAGTTTAGGACGGCGCGCGGCGAGCGGAACTGGCTCGCTTGCGTCGGGGGCGTGGCGGCAGCGCCCACAGGGCGCGCACCGCACCCCCGAAGCCGAGACCGGCCCGGAGCTGGGCGCGCAGCGCGCGTCGCTGCAAGAGCGTCGGCATCTCGCTTCCGCCCGCGAACCGGGCGACGCGCAGCCTGCGCACGTATGCCGCGGCCTCGGGCGACGTGCGGAACCGGCGCTCCACGGCCGCAAGCGTGACGCCGTCGGAGATCGGGCGCCCACTGCGGGCGAGCGCCCGCTCGAGCTCGCGCAGCAGCCCTTCCGGACCGAGCGGCGCGGCGCGGCGCCAGGCGATGAACCCGACCGCGAGCAGCCCTGCAATCATGGCCAATGCGACCGGCAGGACCGGCACTGCCGAGCCCGCGCCGTGCGTCGCGGAGCCGCCGCCCGACGTCCCCTTGGCCGCGGCGGCGTGCCGTGCGCCGGCCGGGAACTGACCCGTCCCGAGCAGACTGCCCGACGAGGAAATCGGGGCGCGGCCGCCCCGCGCGGGCGCGGCCGCCGGCGTCGGATCGAACGTCACCCAGCCGTAATGCGGGAACCACGCCTCGACCCATGCGTGGGCGTCGACATCGGACACGAGCCAGCGCTTGGTGGCCTGGTCGTAGGTGCCCGTGGCGAACCCGGTCGCAACCCGGGCGGGGATCCCGCCCATCCGCAGCATCAGCGCCATCGATCCGGCGAACTGCTGGCAGTACCCGAGCTTGTTCACGAGCAGGAACGTGGCCAGCGGATAGCGGGTAAGTGTCGGGAATTCGTCGTACGTGAAGCTGTTGGCCGTCGAGAGGAAGTTCATCACCCGGTGCACGTACTCGTACGGCGTCTTGGACTCCCGCGCCAGCGACTGAGCCAGCGTGTACACTTGCCAGTAGGGTGAGCTCCGGATCGCCGAGGTGCCCGTGAAGCTCCCCGGGTCGGTCTTGTCCGCCGGGGACGCGCGGCTGCCGAAGGTCGGGAACACGATCGTCTGTGCGGTGACGCCGTCCGACGGCGGGTTCTGCGGCATCGTCAGTGCCAGCTCCGACCGCACGATGGCGGTCGGGTACTTCGTGCCCGCCTTGCGCAGCAGGGCGGTGCTCGGGTCCGGGATGTACACCGACACCGTGTAGCTGTCCCCGCGACGGAGCGGCGTCGCGGTCTCCCACGTCCCCGCGCCCTCCCCGGGACCGGCCGGAGTCGTCAGATGGTCTGGCGGGTTCGCCGCGTAGCCCGCGGCGATTACCTGGGTCGTGCTCATCGCCTGCATCGTGACCGTGAGCTGCTGGGTGTAGCGCGTGACCGTGCCGCGGCTGACGCCCTCGAGCCCACCACCTGTACCGGCTGCTCCCGCGGCCCACCCGACCCCGTCGAACGTGTCGAGGTTCTCCGCCTTCCAGTACTCCCCCGGAAAGGCCTTCGGAGAACTCTGTACGTCGAGCACCGTGTTGCCGGTCTGCGGCCAGGTCAAGGGTCCGTAGCGTTGCGTCCAGTCGAACCGCTCCACGTGCGCGGGCGTCAAGTCGCTGGTCAGCGTATGCGTGTTGATCCAGGGGGAATGCCTGTCGAGGACCGGAGCGACGATCATCCCGACGACTCCAGTCGCCGCACAAGCGAGAACCACGGCAAGACCGCGGTCGGCTGGCACCCGCTCGCCCCACATGAAGAAGGCAAGCAGGGCGAACAGCACCAGGCCCTGCATATACGCGAGGCTGGGATACACCGACACGGCCGGCACCACGACGAGCGCGACCAGCGGCAGAGCGGCGCCTGCGCGGCGCAGATCGCCGAGCCTGGCTGGGGCGAACGCGAGCAGGAGCGCGGCGTCGAGCAGCAGCACCGCCGCTCCGAGCAGGATCACGGTCCTGACCCACTCGTTGATCCCGCCGTAAGGCACGAGGATGCCGGGCAGGGCCGACACGCCCTGCCCGATCCCGTCCGCGGTGACCGAGACGCGGAGATGGGTCGTCCATTCGAGCGGCACCCCGGCGATCGGGAACGCCGCCAGGATCGCGATCAGCGCCAGCGGCCCGCCGACGACCGTCAGCGGCTCGGCTCGGCCCTGGGCCGCCGCCACCGCGCGCTCGCGCTCGATCAGCACCGGAGCGATCCCGGCGAGCGCAACGGCGAGCGCAAGCAAGCCGATCAGGCGCCAGGTGGGCGCCGGGTTCATGAGAGTCCCCCAGCGGAGCACACCGAACAGGCCGAGGGCGGCGAAGGAGGCGAGCCGGACCGCCGGCCGGTCGCCGGCGCGGGCAGCGCCACGGCTGGGGCCTGCCTCCCGCCCCAGCGGGGCGAGCACCGCGACTTGCGTGTTGGCACTCATGCCGCGCGCTCCCTGGCGCGCCGGCCCGCCCCGACCACGAAACCCACGCAACCGGCGACCTTGAAGGTCGCGTCATGCACGGGCTGGGTCGCAAGCTGCTCGGGGACCACCAGCACGGCGGCGCGGACGCCGGCCCCCGCGAGCCCGGCGGGCAGTCGCGTCAGCGGCGATGCCGCGACGTACAGGACCTGGGCGGAGCGGGCCCCCTGTGCGAGGCCTGGAGCCCTCGTGTCAGCCCCTCCCTCGACCAGCGCGAGGCGAGCGTGCGCCACCGGCCATGCCGTCAGGTCCGGCTCGACCTCGAGCGGGCGGAACTCGCCAGGAAGGAGCAGGCCGCAGCCGGTCTTGGTCCCGAGCTCGAGGACGAGCGACGCGGCGGCCCTGACCGCGGCGTCGAGATACTCGGGTGGGTAGTCGGCCTCGGTCCGCGCGTCAACCACGACCAGCGGGCGCGTCTCGGTGTCGGCACGAAGCCGTCGCTCCAGGAGGCCCGCCCCCCGTGCGAGCGCCGGCCAGTGGATTCGGGAAGCCGGCGTGCCCTCCTGGTAGGGCCGCAGCCCGTCGACCTCGGTCGAGCCGAACGGTTCGAGCGACGCCGCGCCGGTCACTCGCCTCCACTTCTCGCCCGCCCCCGGCATCCACTTCACGCGTTCGGTCCGCGGTAGCACCAGGATGTCCTGCGGTGGCGATGGGCTGACGCGCACGACGCGCGCCAACTCCAGCGCGTCAGCCACGATCAGCGTCGGTGGGTCGATCCGCCTGATGCCGCGGCGCGGGAAGCTCGCCACGATCCGGACGCTGGCGGTGCGGCCCCCGGAGATCAGCGACATCGCCCTGTGGATATGCACCGGCTTGCCGGCCAGCGGATCGAACACGGCGGCGCCCGGCAAGCCCCAGAGTCCGCGGGCGACATCGATCGTCGCCTCGATCGGCTCCTCCTCGACCACCCGCTCGGACTCGAGCCGCCGGTCGATGCTGGCCCCGCTCGCGGCCAGATGGACCCACACCGGGGCGGCGACCCCCAGCGCGATCAGTGCGACCCCCGGAACGAACAGCGGAGCGGCTTCGAATGTCAGCGCGGTAAGAATCAGCGCCAGCCCGGCGACCGCTACCGCCACGGCCCGTCTCACCGCGGCCGCTCCTCCTCGACCGGGGCGTGGACGGACACGCGGTCGGCGCTCACAACGCTCTCACCGACGAGACGGCATCGCTCACCACGTCCGCCGCCGCCCTTCTGGCCGACTCGGGTGCGAGCACGAGCCGGTGGGAGAGCACGCTCTGGGACAGCGCCTGCACGTCGTCGGGGAGCGCGTGGTCACGTCCCTGCATCATCGCGTACGCCTTGGCCGCGCGCAGGAGCAGCAACCCAGCGCGTGGGCTCGCGCCGAGGTCGACGCGCGGGTCCTCCCGGGTCCGCCACAGGAGGCGGACGATGTAGTCGCGCAGTGGCTCGGAGGCGCGGACGCGCTTGGCCGCGTCCTGGGCGGCGAGCACCTCGGCCGCGGTGGCCACCGGCGACAGCGTCAGGACGCGGTCTCCAGCCTCGTGGTCGGCGAGCATTCCGGCCTCCGCGCCGCGCGACGGATACCCGAGCGAGATCCGGATCATGAAGCGGTCGACCTGGGCCTCGGGCAGCGGGTACGTGCCCTCGTACTCGATCGGATTCTGGGTGGCGAGCACCAGAAACGGGCGCGCCAGCTCGTGGGTGTGGACGTCGACGGTCACGCGGCGTTCCTGCATGCACTCGAGCAGGCCCGACTGGGTCTTCGGCGAGGCGCGGTTGATCTCGTCGACGAGCACTACGTTCGCGAACACCGGGCCGGGGCGGAACTCGAAGCGCGATTCGCGCTGGTCGTAGACGTTCGTCCCCACCACATCAGCCGGGAGCAGGTCCGAGGTGCACTGCACGCGCGCGAACTGGCAGTCAATCGACCTCGCCAGCGCCCTCGCCAGCGCGGTCTTGCCGACGCCGGGATAGTCCTCGATCAGGACGTGGCCCTCGGCGAACAGCGCCACCATGAGATGCGTCATCGTCTCGGGGCGAGCCTGTACCGCGTTCGCGATGTTGCCCGCCAGCCGCCGCGCCAGCGCGGCATACGCCTCACACTCGTGCTGGGCTACGGGTGTCTGCTCGGGCTCCATCCGTCCCGCCCCTGTTCGTACGTAGTCGCTCCACTTCGTCAAGGACCGCCTGAGCGATCCGATCCTTCCTGGCCCGCGGCACATGTCGCTCGGCCCCGTCGGCCGTCACGATCGTGACCTCGTTCTCGTCGAACCCGAACCCGATCCCCGCGCCGGCGATGTCGTTGACGACCACCGCGTCGAGCCGCTTGCGTTCGAGCTTGGCGCGCCCGCGCTCGACCGCGCCCGCTCCGTGCTCGGCGGCGAACCCGACGAGCGTCTGATCCGCCCGCCTCAGGTCGGCCAGAGCGCTCAGCACGTCCGCGGTCGGCTCGAGCTCGAGCTTGGGGACTCCGTCCTCCTTCTTGAGCTTGCGGTCGACCGGGCCTGCAGGGCGGAAGTCCGCGACGGCGGCGCTCATCAGCAGCACGTCGCAGTCCGCGATTTCGCTCCGGCACGCGGCGTCGAGCTCGGCCGCGCTACGCACCGGGATCACGCGAGCCCCGTACGGCGCGTCGAGTCCCACATTCGCCGCGATCAGCGTCACCTCGGCGCCTCGGCGCGCGGCCTCGCGCGCGAGCGCGAACCCCATCCGGCCCGAGGAGCGGTTCCCGACGTAGCGGACGCTGTCGATCGGCTCGCGCGTCCCTCCCGCCGTCACCAACACGCGCAGCCCCTTTAGTGACGGGGGCGTGAGGAGCGACTCGCACGCCTCGAGCAGCTCGGCCGGCTCAGCCAGCCGTCCGATCCCCTGCTCGCCGTGCGAGGCCAGCGCGCCTTCGCCGGGCGGGATCACCGTGACGCCGCGGGAACGGAGCAGCTCGACGTTGGCCTGGGTGGCCGGGTTCAGGTACATCCGGTTGTTCATCGCCGGCGCGACCGCCACCGGGCAAGCGGCCGCAAGCGCCGCGGTACTGACGAGGTTGTCGGCGTGGCCGTGCGCGAGCTTGGCCAGCGTGTTCGCGGTCGCCGGCGCGATCAGGTAGAGCTCGGCGCGCTCGACCAGCGCGAGATGGCTGATCGGAGCCCGTTCGGGCAGCGCCTCGCCGGGATAGGAGCCGCGAGCGGGGTCGGGCTCGAACTCGCTGGTCAGCACCGGCGCTCCCGTGATCCCCTCAAACGAGGCACGGCCGACGAATCGCTCGCTCGCCGGCGTCTGGATCACCCGCACGGCGTGACCGCGCTTGACCGCGAGCCGTGCTGCCTCGAGCGCCTTGTAGGCCGCGATCCCGCCGCTCACGCCGAGGAGCAACCGCGCCATTTGCGGTCAGGCTCCGCCCGACCTCACCGGTAGTGGTACTTGAGCTTGCCCTGGGCGACCTCTTCGAGCGCGATCGTGAGGTAGTTCTTCGACCGCGTCTCGACCATCGGCGGTGGGAACTCGTCGAACGTGCCCTCGCCCAGGTTGTGGTAGTAGGAGTTGATCTGCCGCGCGCGCTTGGCGGCGACGATCACGCTCGCGTAATCGGAGTCGACATGCTCGAGCAGCTTGTCGATGCGGGGTGAGATCAAGGCTGGTCCGTCCTTCTCAGAAGTGTGTTGGGCAAAGGTTAGCGGGAGGACCCGCCCCGAGCCGAACGTTCCTAGGCCATTGCAGGCGTTACGGGGCGCTCGCGTCTCTCGGACGCCGGCGCCCGCCTAGCGGTCCATCGCGGTTTGGACGATGCGGGCCAGCTCGTCGGTAGCCTCCTCGAGCCGGTCGTTGACGACCACGTGCGCGAACTCGGGCAGAGCCTCGAGCTCGCGCTCAGCGGTGCGCAGCCGCTGGTCGACCTGCTCGGGGCTGTCCGTTCCCCTGCCGACGAGCCGGGCACGCAGCGCAGCTTCGGACGGCGGCGCGATGAACACCGCGATCGCCTCGGGCATCGCGCCGCGCACCTGGCGGGCGCCCTGCACCTCGATCTCTAGCACCACGCCGGCGCCTTGGGCGAGCCGGCGCTCGAGCTCGGAGCGGAGCGTCCCGTAGCGGTTCCCGGAGTAGTCGGCGTGCTCCACGAAATCGCCGGCTTTCACCCGGGCCGCAAACTGCTCGGGGGTGAGGAAGTGGTAGTCGACGCCGTGCTGCTCCCCGGGTCTCGGGGCGCGGGTGGTGGCCGACACCGATAGCTCGAGCTCGGGCATCCGCTCGAGCAGGCCACGGATCAGCGTCCCCTTGCCGACGCCGGACGGCCCGGTGATCACGAAGACCTTGGGAGCGCTCCCCACGGGGTCGGCGGGCGGTCAGCCGCCACTGAGTCAGCGCCGCCGCATAAGCGCCACCAACTCCCCCCGCTGGCGCTCGGACAGACCGCCGACGGTCTTGCTCGGCGAGATCTTGCACTGTCCCAGGATCTTGTTCACCTTAACGCGGCCGTACTTGGGTACGGCGAGCAGAAGATCGAACACCTTGGCGGTCGCTAGATAATCCGGCGGCTCGAGCAGGAGCCTGTCGATCGGCTGGCGGCCCGCCTTCAGGTCGCGCTTGAGTTGCGCACGGCGGGTGCGGATGTCGTTGGCACGTTGAAGCGCCTCCATACGTTGAACGAGAGAGCGCTCCGGCGCTGCCGTGGGCTTGGAGAGCGATTCGCTGACCGGCGGCATGGGCGGCGACTATACATCTTGGCGCAGGGCGATCAAGACAAATGCGCGATATTCGACTCGACCTCAAGCTGAGCTAGAGCATTGTCGAGGATGGTTGCGGTAATACCCTGAGTTTGCAGGGGGTTTTCGGCGGATCCCAAAATGTTCACAGTGCGAACAACGGAGTGTTGATCTCCAACTCCGGACCGCCTAGCGCGGGCCTCTAGACAGCGCTCTTTGCGAGAAGTTCTGACAGCTCGGAAGCGATCCGAAGAGCCGCCCCCGGATCGCGAAAACTCTCCGTGCCCACGCCCACGAGAGTTGCGCCCGCACGAATGAGATCTCGCGCATCCCGTCCGCTTTGCACACCCCCCATGCCGACGATCGGGATCTCGATGGCCCGCGCGACGGCATGTACCTGGGCCAGCGCGATCGCACGTACCGCGGGTCCAGAGACGCCGCCCGTACCGCCACCGAGCCACGGCGTGCCGGTGCGGGGGTCGAGCGCCATCCCGCGCAGGGTGTTTATCAGCGACACCGCGTCGGCGCCCGCCTCCTGCGCAGCGGCTGCCACTGCCGGTACGTCGCCGGCGTTGGGCGTGAGCTTCACGATCAGCGGCTTTTCTGTGAGAGCTCTGACCCGATAGATGAGGCGTGCGGTCTCGTCAGGGTCCGCGCCCATCACGAGCCCAGTCTCGACGTTCGGACACGACACGTTCAGCTCGAGCGCACTCACCTCGGGACGCTCGGCGAATGCCTCGACGAGCTGGGCGACCTCATCCCGGCTGAAGCCCATCACGTTGACGATCAGCGGCACAGGGAGCGTGGCCAGGATCGGGAGGTCGTGCTCGAGGTAGCCGCCGAGTCCCTTGTTGGGCAGGCCGATCGAGTTGATCAGCCCGCCGGCGACCTCCCACAGCCGCGGCGGCGGGTTGCCCTGCCGCGGCTCGAGCGTCACCGTCTTGGAGACAAACGCCGCGAACGGAAACCGCTCGAGCAGCTCGTCCCCGAACACGCGATGGGCCGCGATCGCGTCGAACGTCCCCGATCCGTTGACGATCGGGTGGGCCAGCTCGAGCCCGCAGAAGTGAACGCTCAATGCCCCGCTCCGGCGACGAGAGCGGTCTCGAGGATCTGGGCCTCCAGCACCGGCCCGTCGATGCAGAGCCTGATGAAGCCGTCGATCGTCGGCACCACGCACCCAAAGCAGGCGCCGAAGCCGCAGGCCATCCCCGACTCGAGTGCCAGCTGGGCCGGGGCTTTGTGGTCGCGGCACAGCTCCCTCACTGCCTCGAGCATCGGGGGCGGCCCGCAGGCATATACCTCGACCTCGTCGCCGCATGCGGCGAGCTCGTCCTCGAGCAGCTCGGTGACAAGGCCGTGGTGGCCGACGCTTCCGTCGTCGGTGGCCACGCTGGCGCCGGTGAGCAGTGCCGCGCCACGCGCGTGCAGCTCGTCGCGGAATCCGACGAGTGTCGTCGGCATGTCGCCGAGCTCGTCCAGCCAGATCGCCAGCGGCGCGATCCCGACGCCGCCTCCGACGAGCAGCGGCATGCGGTCCTCGCGAGGCCGTGCGAAGCCGTTGCCGAGCGGGCCGACCAGCAGAAGGCCGTCGCCGGTCCCGAGCTCGGCCAGCCGCTTCGTGCCGGGGCCGACGTCCTCGATCAGGAAGTCGAGATCGACACCGTCTGAGCGCGGTCTGGTGCGAAGGACGCTGAAGGCGCGCGGGAGGAACGGCCGCTCACCCTCTCCCCCGCCCCACCGCTCGGCGGCGGTCAGCATGTAGAACTGTCCGGCCCTCGGAAGCGGGCCCCGTGCGTCGCGGCAGCGGATCACGACGTAGGCGCCGTGATCCTCGCGAGCGATGACGATCGCCGCGCGCCGGCCGAACGGCGCCGTCGGGGCGGGCTCGGCGGGCGTGGGCCGGGTCACGAGACCCCGCTGGCGCTGGCGTGGATCTCCTGCAGCGACAGCACCTCGGGCTCGCCGCGGCGAGCGGCCGCGATCGCGCGGGCGGCTGCCATCCCGCCGGTCATCGTCGTGATGCACGGGATGCCGCGGGCGATCGCGGCCGACCGGATCTCCCAGCCGTCGGCGCGTGCGCCGGTGCCGACAGGCGTGTTGATCACGAGATCGACCTCGCCGCGCTCGATCCAGTCGACCACGTGTGGCGAGCCTTCGCCGATCTTGTTGATCGTCTCGGCCGGGATGCCCATCTTGCGGATCGCCTGGGCTGTGCCCCGAGTGGCGACGATCTCGAACCCGAGGTCGTGGAGGATCGTCGCGATGCCAGTCGCGGCCGGCTTGTCGCCGTCCGCCACCGTGATGAACGCCCGGCCGCCGGCCGGGAGCTGGGCGCCGGCGGCCGCTTGCGCCTTGGCAAACGCGGTCGGGAAGTCACGGGCGATCCCCATCACCTCGCCGGTCGAGCGCATCTCCGGGCCGAGCAACGAGTCGGCGCCGGCAAACCGGTCGAACGGGAGCACGACCTCCTTGACGCACACGTGGCCATTGGTCGCGTCCGGCGGCAGGTCGAGATCGGCCAGCCGCTCGCCGAGCAGCACCCGACAGGCCAGCTTGGCCACCGGCAGCCCGATCGCCTTTGACACGAACGGCACCGTCCGAGACGCGCGCGGGTTCGCCTCAATCACGTACAGCACGTCTTCGCGGATCGCGAACTGGACGTTGAGCAGCCCGACTACCTCGAGCGCCCGTGCGATTCCCTCGGTCTGGGAGCGGATCTGGGCGAGCATCTCGTTGCCGAGCGTGTGCGGTGGGAGCACGCACGCGGAGTCGCCCGAGTGGATCCCCGCCTCCTCGACGTGCTGCATGACCCCGGCGATCCACACGTCGGTCCCGTCGGACATTGCATCGACGTCGACCTCGATCGAGTCCTCGAGGAAGCGGTCCAGGTAGATCGTCGATTGGCTCCCGCCCGCCCCGGGGCCGGCTCTTTGCAGGTAATCGTCGAGGCCGGCGCGGTTGTAGACGATCTCCATGGCGCGGCCCCCGAGCACGTAGCTCGGGCGGACGAGCAGCGGGAACCCGACGTCTTCGGCCTGCTTCAGCGCGTCCTGCGGGGACGTCGCGGTCGCGTACGGCGGCGCCTTGTAGCCGAGCTCGTCCAGCAGCGGCCCGAACCGCGAGCGGTCCTCGGCCAGGTCGATCGCTTCGACGGTCGTGCCAAGAATCGGCACGCCGGCCCGTTTGAGACCGGCGGCGAGCTTCAACGGCGTCTGGCCGCCGAACTGGACGATCACGCCCGCCGGGTCCTCCTGCTCGCATACCGCGAGCACGTCCTCGAGCGTCAGCGGCTCGAAGTACAGGCGGTCGGAGGTGTCGTAATCGGTCGAGACGGTCTCGGGATTGCAGTTGATCATCACCGCGTCGCGCCCCTGCTCGCGCACGGTCTCGGCGGCGTGCACGCAGCAGTAGTCGAACTCGATCCCCTGGCCGATCCGGTTCGGACCCGAGCCGAGGATGACGACGCTCGGACGGTCGCCGCGATCGACCTCGTCGTCGCCTGCGCGCTCCCACGCCGAGTAGTAATACGGCGTGCGGGCCGCGAACTCGGCAGCGCACGTGTCGACCGACTTGTACGTGCGGACGCCCTGCTCAGCCGCGTCGGGGCTGGCCACGAGCTCGGCCAACTCGCGCAGGAACCACGGGTCGATGCTCGTGCGGCGGTGGATCTCTTGGCTCGGAAGGCCGCGCCGAAGCGCCTCGAGCAGATGGTCGAACCGCTCGGCGCCGGGTTGCTCGAGGGCGTTCAGGAGGGCGTCTTCGTCGTCCGGGTGGCGGGGTTCCGAGTCGAGCTCGCGCGAGCGGAGCGCCTTGGCGAACGCCTGCTTGAACGTCCTCCCGATCGCCATCGCCTCCCCGACGGACTTCATGTGCGTCGTGAGATCGGCTTCGGCCCCCGGGAACTTCTCGAACGCGAACCGCGGCCACTTGACCACGCAGTAGTCGATCGCCGGCTCAAAGCTCGCTGGCGTGGCCTTCGTGATGTCGTTGGGGATCTCCTGGAGCGTGTACCCGACCGCGAGCCGAGCGGCGATCTTGGCGATCGGGAAACCGGTGGCCTTGCTGGCGAGTGCGCTCGAGCGCGACACGCGCGGGTTCATCTCGATCACGACGATCTCGTCGGTGGCGCGGTTGACCGCGAACTGCACGTTGGACCCGCCGGTCTCGACGCCGACCGCCCGGATCGCGGCGATCGCCTGGTCCCTGAGCCTTTGGTACTGCTTGTCGGTGAGCGTCTGCTGGGGGGCGACGCACACGCTGTCGCCGGTGTGCACACCCATCGGGTCGAGGTTCTCGATCGAGCAGACGATCACCACGTTGTCCGCTCGGTCGCGCATTACCTCGAGCTCGAACTCGCCCCACCCGAGCACCGACTCCTCGAGCAATACCTGCGAGATCGGCGATGCCTTCAGCCCGTGGGCGACGACCCTTGTCACGTCCTCCTCGGTGCGGACTACGCCACCGCCTTTGCCGCCGAGCGTGAACGCGGGCCGGACGATGAACGGGAGGCCGACCTGAGGTATTGCGGCCCGGGCATCGTCGATCGTGTGAGCGATCGCGCTGCGGGGTACGCGTAGCCCGGCCCGTTGCATCGTCTCGCGGAACAGCTCGCGGTCCTCGGCGCGTTCGATCGCGTCGTAGTCGGCGCCGATGAGCTCGACGCCGTGGCGCTCGAGCGTGCCGTCCTCGTGCAGCGTCTTGGCCAGGTTGAGCGCGGTCTGCCCGCCGAGGGTCGGCAGCAGCGCGTCGGGCCGCTCGCGCTCGATCACTTGGCGCACCGGGCCAGCCAGCAGCGGCTCGATGTAGGTGGTCGTCGCGACCTCGGGGTCGGTCATGATCGTCGCCGGGTTGGAATTCACGAGCACCACCTCGTAGCCCTCGTCCATCAGCACCCGGCAGGCCTGCGTGCCGGAGTAGTCGAATTCGGCGGCCTGGCCGATCACGATCGGGCCTGAGCCGATCAGGAGGATCTTGTTGAGGTCGTCCCTACGCGGCACGTCGGATCTCGTTCACGAAGCGGTCAAAGAGGTGCAACGCATCGTTTGGTCCGGGTCCAGCCTCGGGGTGATATTGGACAGTGGCGCCCGCAACGTCTTTCAGGGCGAGCCCTTCGACGGTGCGGTCGTACAGGTTGATGTGGCTCAGCTCGGCGGCGCCGAAGTCGGTCTCCCACCGGACCGCCTCGTCGCGGTCGATCGTCTTCGCGCCGTTCGGCCCGAGCACCGCGAAACCGTGGTTCTGGCTCGTGATCTCCACCGCGCCGGTCGTGAGGTCCTTGACCGGGTGATTGGCGCCGTGGTGGCCGAACGGCAGCTTGTATGTCTCCAGACCGACCGCGCGGCATAGCAGCTGATGGCCCAGGCAGATCCCGTACACCGGTCGCTGGCCGATCAGCTGGCGGACGGTCTCCACGATGTAGTCCAGGGATGCCGGATCGCCCGGGCCGTTGGCGAGGAAGATCGCGTCGGGGTCG
>Ga0187777_10001494_pt1 | contig 15179 bp, 16 predicted proteins | sample 1015_Q2_SP5_10_M_FD_132416 | JGI IMG/M metagenome (GOLD analysis project Ga0187777, IMG submission 132416) | Tropical peat soil microbial communities from peatlands in Department of Meta, Colombia - 1015_Q2_SP5_10_MG | ecosystem: Environmental > Terrestrial > Soil > Wetlands > Peat | place... | reverse complement strand
TGTAATGCACACTCCCCATTCCGGTAGCCGAGCACGTGGGGCCCCGCGATCCCGTATGTATCGTGATGCGACGTGCCCGTTGCACGGGGTGGTGCACAATTTGTGGCGTCCGTACGTTATCCCGCGCTTCGCTTGACGCACTCATGCCCGCCGCCTAACATGCGCTCACATGGCGCCGCTCGACCTTCTCCGTTCCCCTCTTGGCTTTCTGCAAACCAGGTTTGCCACCCTGCCGCACCTCGATGTGCTCGCCGCCGAGCAGGAGTGGTGGAAAACGGAGGGCGTAGCCATTTCCGACACGATTGATCGCGCCGGAACGCCGTGGCTTCGCATGTTCGACAAGTCCGGCTGGCGCATCGATGAAATCCTCTACCCTCACGAGTATCAGACCATGTTGCGCAAGGGCTATCGCTCCGGCGTAGTCTGGCGCGCCCTCGAAGAAAACTCGCTCCTCCCGACTTATCTCCTGATGTACACGATTTCGTTCTACGATCCTGGCGTTTGCTGCCCCTACACCGTGTCCCTCGGCACCGCGGTCCCTCTCGCCAAGTACGGCAGCGCGGAAGCGCAGGCGCGCTTCTTGCCTCAGCTTTTGCGCAAGGACGGTTCCGTGTGGCAGGGCGCCACGTGGATGACGGAGATCGGCGGCGGCTCCGACCTGGGCGCCGGTGTCAAGACCGTTGCCCGGCCTGCTGGCGACGCCTGGCGACTCACTGGCGACAAGTATTTTGCCAGCAACGCGGCGGCTGAATTGGCGGTTGCGGCGGCGCGTCCGGAAGGAGCTCCGCCGGGCGTGCGCGGGCTCGCGCTCTTCCTCGTGCCTCGCTATCGCAAGAATGAAGACGGGAGCCTTAATTACTTCATCCGCCGCTTGAAAGACAAGATTGCCACTCGCTCCGTGCCTACCGGGGAAATCGAACTGAGAGACAGCGAAGCGTACCTGCTCGGCCCGGCAGACGCGGGCATTTATCTGATTCTGGAAGTTCTGAATCTTTCCCGCGTGGCCAACAGCGTGGTGAGCGTTGCGCTGGCGCAGCGGGCGATCGCCGATGCGCTCGCCTATGCCGAGTGTCGCACCGCATTCGGCAAGCGCATCGTCGACCTTCCGCTGCTGCGGCGCCAGTTTGAAGATCGCCTAAGAACGATGCGATCCGCATTTGCCCTGGCGTGGGAATCGGTTCGGCTCCTCGACCAGGTGTGGATGGAGCGGCCGCCTTACTCGGAGCGCTATCATCTCTTCCGGCTGGTGGCCCATCTGGCCAAGTACTGGACGGCCGAGTTCGCCGCGGACACGGCGAAATGGGCGATGGAGGTCCACGGCGGCCTGGGCACGCTGGCCGAGTACGGCGCCGAACGCTGGCTGCGGGAAGCGATGATTCTCGCTATCTGGGAGGGGACTCCGCACCGCCAGATCCTGGATGGCCTGGAAGTGATGGAACGTAAGCAGGCGCACAAAATGCTCTTCGCACAGTTGGCGGAGGTTGCCCCCGCCGGGGAATTGCGCGAAATGGAATCAGAGGTCCAGCGGCTTCTGAATCTGCCGCCCGATCAAAAGGAAGCCGAGGCGGAAGCGGTCTTCCGGCGGTTGGCGGTTCTCTGCGCAGATCAGCTTTCACGGAAGTATCCGTAGTAACGAACCCGCCTCGAAGAAACCGACAAGTATGCTTGCGGCGTCTGTGATCTATAAGTTACAATATGCCTGTGATCGAGATTCGCCGCTATGTCACGCGGGCGGGCAAAGACACTGTTGGCGATTGGTTGGCGAGTCTGGACAACCAGATGCGGGCGAGAATCGCGGCCCGAATCGACCGCCTATCGCTCGGCAATTTCGGCGATTGCAAACCCCTGCGCGAGGGAGTGTCCGAGCTGCGGATCGACTGGGGGCCGGGATTTCGGGTGTACTACGCCATGGTTGCCAAGGAGTGCGTATTGCTGCTGAACGGCGGCGACAAACGCAAGCAGTCATCCGACATAACGCGGGCGATTAGGTATCTGAAGGATTACAAGGAAAGGACTGGCAAATCATGAAGCGCAAGCCCAGTATCTCCCACGAGGAAGCGATGGTCAGGGAGCTGCGCAAGAATCCGGATTTTGCCGCCGAATACCTGAGAGCGGCGCTAAGCGATGAAGAGGAACCTGGGGTGCTGCTGATGGCCTTGCGCCGCGTTGCGGAAGCGCGAGGCGGCATTGCGAAGGTTGCCAAGGCTGCGGGTGTCCAGCGAGAGAGCCTTTACCGCGCCCTGTCCGCCCACGGCAATCCGCGGCTCTCGACCCTGGTTGCTGTGACCCGGGCCATGGGCTTGAAACTCACGGTCGAAGCAGGGCAGTGACCGCAGCGCGTCCCACCCGTCCCAAGGCCTCCCTGGGATGATCGCAGATTACAATTCCGCATATGGCAGATGAGATTACACCGGAACAAGCGACTGAGTTCGCTGCGAAGTTCGTGCAGAAGTATACATCATGAGCAGCCAGCGCCGCGTGCTTTATGTCGGCATTAGCAGCAATCTCCCCCTGCGGGTCTGGCAGCACAAAACCGGCGCCCTGGAGGGATTTACCAGCAAATACAACGTGACGCAATTGGTGTACTACGAATGTTTCCAGAACGTCCGCGACGCCATTCATCGTGAGAAGGAAATCAAGGGCTGGATCAGGCAGAAGAAAATCGCCCTGATCGAGAGCGTAAATCCCAAGTGGAAGGACTTCAGTGCCCGATGGTCAGTCTGATGAAAGGCTGGGGAAGATGTTCGCTTCCATGAACCGTATGGGCCGTAAAGGCACGCTCTAGATCCTTCGCACGCGCTCGGGTCGCCCAGGGCTCCCTCGCGCGGCTCAGGATGACACACACTCATTATGTGGGACGGAAAGCTACACCCTCGGCCCAGAAGTGTTCTGACCGTCAACCAGATGCACAATCTGGAACACTACGGCAACCTTGTCACCTACATGCGGATGAAGAACATCGTGCCCCCGACCAGCGAGCCGAAGTCCCAGCCAGAGCCGAAGAAATAGAATGCAGCGTACGTCCCGAAGCGCATGGTGGAGTGTTACGGTCTGGCTGCGTGGTTGTCGGCTCACGTCGCCGGAGAGGGGCCGTGTGCGTCCGGTGGCGGTTCCTGGCCGGGCAGGATCAGCTCATCGAGGGTAAGGAACTGTTGCACCACCGGCTCCGGGCAGCGCTCCATGTCCGAATAAGGTCCGAAGAAGATGGCGCGGCCTTCGTGCAGGAACACCACGCGGTCAGCCAGCTTCTGGGCCAGGCGCATGTCGTGGGTGACGACGATGCCGGTCAGCCGCAACTGATGCTTGAGCTTCTTGATCAAATCCCCCAGCAAATGGGCCATTAAGGGATCCACCTGCGTGGTGGGCTCGTCGTACAGAATGCACTCGGGCTGGGCGGCCAGGGCGCGCGCGATGGCCACCGAGCGCTTCATCCCGGTGGAAAGCTCGGAGGGAAACAGGTCGCGCATGGCGCGCACCCCGACCATCTCCAGCAGACCATCCACCACCTGATAGATCTGCTCTTCGTCCAGGTCGCCGCGTTCGCGCAGCGGAAAGGCGACGTTCTCACCCACGCTGAGCGAGTCGAAGAGAGCGCCGTTCTGGAACACCATGGTGACTTTCTTGCGGATACGTTCCAGCTCGGGCTCGGAATAGTCGGTGATGTCCTCGTAAGCCACGATAACGCGGCCGGAGTCGGGCTTGAGGAATCCCATGATGTGGTGCAGCGAGACCGACTTGCCCACGCCGCTGCGCCCCAGGATGCATACCGTCTCGCCCGGCAGCACGTTGAAGCTCACATGATCGAGCACGTGGCGCTCGCCGAAGGCCTTGGAAACGTCCTTGAATTCAATATAGGGCTTGTGCGGCTCGGATTCGGTTGCGTGGTGGTCCATCATGATTTCTCGGCGGCGCGGCGAAGATCCTCTGGCGTATTTAGATTTTCGAACATCCCGGCCTCGAAGGCAAACCGGCGCAACTCGGATTCTTCGAGAACCCGCGTCTTGGCGGCGGAAAACAAGGCGTCGATCTTGTTGTGGCCGGACTCCAGCGCAGCCTGAGCCAGGGATCCAAAATCTCGGCGATAGACGGCGCACAGCGGCTGATAACCGCCGGCGATCCGCGGAACGGTAACCATCGCATCGGCAGCTTGCGCGCACTCAACGATGAACCGCAGAAGAGATGCGGTGACGAAGGGCAGATCAACCGCCAGCATGAGATTCAGCTCGGTAGGGGAAGAAGACAGCGCGGCGTGGATCGCGGCCAGCGGTCCGCGGCCGGTATAAATGTCCTCGATCACCGGCCCGCAAGCGGCAAACTTGGCCGCGGGCCCGACGATGTACACCTCCGGAGTCAGCCGCTGCAGCAGGTCTAGCGCCCGGGCCAGCAGCGTGCGGCCGTTGAACTCCAGAAAGGCCTTGTCGCTCCCCATGCGGCTGCTGCGCCCGCCGGCCAGAACGAACCCGCTGAAGTCCGGCATGCGGAAGAGTTTAGCAGGCCGGGTCCGCGGCGCTTCCTGTGCTACAATCGCGCCGGTTTTCTTTCCTCCGGACGCGCCGGTCTTGCGCCGGGCCACGCTGCGCCCCCAGCACGGCCGCGCGCACACAGACGGCGATTGCCGATGAATATCCGCAAACGACTGCAACTGGCCGTGATCCTGTCGCTGGTGATGCTGAGCGTGAGCGTCGCCGGCTACCGCCTGCTGGGCGGTCCCTCGGTCCGTTTTTTGGACGCCTTCTACATGGCGGTGACCGTGCTCTCGGGGCGGACCTTCGGCGAGATCATCGACACCGCACACAATCCCGCCCTGCGGGTTTTCAACATGGTGGTGGTGTTCTTCGGCGTCACCATCATGGTGTATGTGTTCTCGGTGGTGACCGCGTTCCTGGTCGAGGGAGAGCTCACCCACATCTTCTGGAGACGTAAGATGGAGAAGAAGATCAGCCAACTCAAGGACCATTACATCGTCTGCGGATTGGGTAATACCGGCCGCCATGTGGTTGAGGAGCTGCAGAAGACCTCCTCGCCCCACGTCGTGATCGAACACTCGCAGGAGGTGCTCAATCGCTACCGCGAGCTCTTCCCTGATGCCGAACTGCTGTCCGTGACCGGAGACGCGACCGAGGAAGAAGTGCTGCAGGCGGCCGGTCTGGAGCGGGCGCGGGGCCTGATCGCCGTACTGTCCGCGGACAAGGACAACCTGGTGATCACGGTGATGGTGCGGCAGAAGAACCCGCGCATTCGCATTGTTGCCCGCTGCACTGATTTGCGTTTTACCGACAAGCTGCTTCGTGCCGGGGCCAACGGCACCGTTTCGCCGAACCGTATTGGCGGACTGCGCCTGGCCAGCGAGGTGCTGCGTCCGCACGTGGTCAGCTTCCTCGACCTGATGCTCAAGGAGCAGACCCGCACCCTGCGTATAGAGGAAATCGAGGTCGGACCGTCACCGTGGGTGGAAAAGCGAATCAGCGACCTCGATTTGAAGGTTCGCTTCGGCCTGCTGCTGCTGGCCGTGAAGGACGCGAGCGGCGCTACCTACTGGGCTAATCCTCCTGAGAACCTCGTCCTGCGGCAAGGCACGGTGCTGATCGTCATGGGCGACGTGGCGCAGATCCACAAGGCGCGCTCCGAAGCCCAGCACCAGTCGGGCCGGGCGATGGTCACGGGGCACTAGCAAGGGCTAAGTGGAAAGTGAAAAGTGGGAAGTCATGAACGCCGCGCCGCGAACTTACTACTTTCCACTTACCACTTTATTCATCCTGCGAACCTTTCCCAAGCTCTAATGAAGCGGGTGGGTTCGCGCAATCAGCTTCGCGTGTACGACGACGGCCGGTGTCCCTTCTGCCAGTGGGCGCAGCAGACGATCACGCGCAGGGACCGCGATCATCGGCTGGAGTTCCGCGATTATCATGACCCGGCCGTGGCGGCGGAAACGCCCTTCCCTTTTGCGCAGCTCCACCAGCGGATGCACGTACAAACGCCCGACGGCCAGTGGCACGCCGGCTTTTTCGGCTGGGTTGCTATCCTGAGCGTACTGCCCCGCTGGCGCTGGCTGACAGCGGCGATGAGGGTGCCTCCTTTACGCTGGATTGGACCCGCCGCATACGGGCTCGTCGCCAGCCACCGCTACCAAATACCGGGGTGGCTTTTGCGTTGGCTGGGTGCGCCGCCACCGTGCACGGAATCCTGTGCCGTCTCACCTCCACCGGGTTAGGCAGTTACCGAAGCGCCGTGCCTCCGGCCACAGCAACTCCGGAGAAAGACTGGGGTTATTATCATTGGGCCCCGGCCCGAGGAATTCATAGGGTGAAGCAGTCGGCAAGTCGTATCCTGCATCTAACCTGGTAGTCATCCCGGATTCGAACCGGCAGGAGTTTTCTTATGAACGCTAGACGTTCCTTGTACGTGCTCACCTTGGCGGCGTTGCTGGCACTGGCTGTGGTGTTCGGTTGCAGCCGGGCGCCCAACGACGCGCAGGTGGCCGGAGAAGTGCAGGGCAAACTTTACGCCGACAGCAATGTTCCTACCAAGGGCGTCACGGTGACCTCCGCCAATGGAGTGGTCACCCTCTCCGGTACGGTGAGCAGCGACGCTGAGCGGCTGGCGGCCGCGTCCGACGCTGCGCAAGTGGCGGGGGTAAAGACAGTGGTAAACAATCTGCAAGTGGCGCCCCCGACGGCGGCTGAGGCACAGCCGAAACCCGAACCCCAGCCGCAGCCGGAACCATCGCGAGCGCCAACCTACAGACGGCGCACTAGCCCTAAGGTGTACAACGAGCGGCCCGTCAGTGTTGCCAGCACCGCTCCCGCTCCCGCGGTGACGCCGAGCGCTCCTCCGCCCACGACGGCAATGGCGCCTCCACCACCGCCGCCGCCCAAGCCAGTGACCATCCCTGACGGGACGGTGATCCAGATCCGCATGATTGACTCCATCGATTCCGCGACCAACCAGCCCGGCGACCGCTTCCACGCTACCTTGGACACGCCCATCACCATCGACGACAAGGTGATCGTGCCCCAGGGCGCGGACATCGAAGGCCGGGTGGCGGAGCTGAAGAGCGCGGGCCACTTCGAGGGCAAGCCCGAGATTGCGCTGCAACTGACGGCGCTCAACGTCAATGGGCGCCGCTACTCGCTGCACACCAACCAGTACTCGCGTGAGGGCTCTTCGCGCGGCAAGAACACCGCGGAAAAGGTGGGCGGTGGCGCGGCCCTGGGTGCCATCATCGGCGCGATCGCTGGCGGCGGCAAAGGCGCTGCCATCGGTGGTGTCATTGGCGCCGGCGCCGGTGGCGGGGTGCAGGCCGCGAGCAAGGCTCCGGCGATTCATGTGCCTTCTGAGGCGTTGCTGAACTTCACGCTGGAGAGCCCGCTCACGCTGACGCCGGTGGCTTCCCTGCAGCGCAGCCGGTCCAACCGCATCGCCGACTATAGCGACTCGCAAGACCGGCCGCGCCTGCACCGATCCGGACAATACCCGGACAACGGCCCGGATCAGGCGCAGTCGGGTCCGCCCAGTGGCGGTGATTACAGCGACGCCCAGGACCAGCCTCCGCCGCCGCAACAGGGGCCCGACGACGATTCCAACGGCCCGGTGCTGAAGCGGAGATAACTCAAACTAGGGAGTAGGGAACAGGGGGGTAGGAAGCAGGCGCCCTACTCGCTGCTGCCTGCCGTTCCCAACCATCGCACACCTTTAGTAATCAACTTACCTGCCGTTTACCCTCTTATAATCAGGCTGTTCATGCCCTTCGATCCCCTTTACGCCGTGCTCTTCTTTTTGTTTGGGCTGGTTTTTGGCAGCTTCCTGAACGTGTGCATCTACAGGCTGCCGCGAGGCTTTTCGGTGGTGCGGCCGGGTTCGGCGTGCCCGGCGTGCAGGACTCCCATCGCCTGGTACGACAATCTGCCGGTGGTGAGCTGGCTGCTGCTGCGGGGCCGCTGCCGCGCCTGCCGGGCGCCCATCTCGCCTCGCTACCTGCTGGTAGAGCTGCTCACCGGACTGCTGTTCCTCGCCTGCTACGCCGTCTTCGGCTGGACATTCTCCACCTTCAAGTTCTGCGTCTTTGCTTTTCTCCTGCTGGGCCTGATCTTCACCGACGCCGAGCACAAGCTGCTGCCCAACGCCTTGACCCTCCCTGGTTTGGCGCTCGGCTTGGGCTTCAGCCTGCTGGTTCCGGTGCAGGATTTGGGCAGCCGTCTGCTCGCCGGCTGGGTCAAGCTCCCGGTCGAGTCGGATTTCTCGTGGCGGTTGCTGTCGCTGGCGGATTCCGGCCTGGGCGCGGCCGTCGGCGCTTCTTTCATTTATGGCGCGGGAGCTATTTACAAGCGGGCGCGCGGCGTCGAGGGCATGGGCTTTGGCGACGTCAAGCTGATGGCCATGGTGGGATCGTTCCTGGGGATGAAGCTCACCGTCTTTACCCTGTTCGCGGCTTCGCTGGCGGGCTCGATCTTCGGTCTGGCGGCGATGCTGGCGGTGTGGTGGAAGCGCACCCGCCGGCGCATCCAGCGCTTGCACGAACCGGCGGCGGCGGCGCGTAAACGCGCCTGGAAGTCCGCGAAGATGGTTTATCGCTATTACGAAATGCCGTTCGGGGTCTTCCTGGGAAGCATGGCCCTGCTGGCGGCTTTTTTCGGAAACATCGTTCTGCGCTGGTATTGGGGGTTCTATCGATGAACCATTCCGCACAGTTGATGAAAGAGATCGTGATCGCGCTGGGAGTCGCCAGCCTGCTGGTGGTGGTGGGCGCAACCGTGGCCGTCCACCTGCTGCGCCGCAAACTGGTGGGTTGAGCCGATCGCTGCCGGCGTGCGCCCCGTTTTGCCCTGTGGTTCCACCAGCTTAAGCGGGCACACCTCGACCGTGAACCAAGGTAACATTGTCGCCACTGAGGCTCGGGACTATGCTTCGGAGCAGGGCGGGTGTGTGGTTTCTCCATCCCCAAGGAACGGACTTGCCATGAGACGAATCGGGTACATGCTGGCAGTAAGTGCGCTGGTGGTGATGTGCGCGCTGGGAGCGGTCGCGCAACAGGATTCCCTGGGCGACGCCGCCCGGGCTGCTCGCAAGGAAAAGCGGTCGCCGGCCAAGATGGTCTATACCAACGACAACCTTCCCACTACCACCACCATAAGCGTGGTGGGACCGTCTCGGGCGACTGAAGAAACGCCTGCCGGCGAAGAGAAGCCCGCTGCCAAGCCGCAGGACGAGAAGGAAAAACCTGCCCAAACGGAAAGCCCGAAAGAAAGCAAGACTTCCGAAAGCAAGACGCCGCAAAACGAGCAGGAATGGCAAGACCAGATGTCCGCGCAGAAAAGGAAGATCGCCGACCTGGAGCGCGAACTCGACCTGGAGCAGCGCGAATACAAACTCCAGGTCGCCCAATACTACGCCGACGCGGGCACCCAGTTGCGCGACCAGAAGGTCTGGGCAGAGCAGGAAACGAAGTTCCGCTCCGACATCGCCGACAAGCAGAAGCAGATCGATGACGCCAAGGCCCAGCTCAAGGATATGCAGGACCAGCAGCAGCAACAGGCCGCGGAGAAAACGCCGGTCCAGTAATCCAGCGAGGACAATCGGTGCAGGCGACGGCAGGGGCTGCGGCCCCTGCTTTACTTTTTTCGCCGTCTACTGTGACTTCCCCGGCGGCGACGCAGCCGGATTCCGGGTCAGCACGGGACGGTCCGGATCCAGCGGCTCGGGCCTGAACTTGGCCGCTTTTCCCGCTGGCTCGCATCCTTCCTGCTGCGCCAGATGCTTGTTGGCAAGCTCGGCCTGTCCCTTCAACCGCTCCAGCGCCTTCTTGCAATGCTCCGCCAACGGTCCTGCGGGCAGGATCTTCAGATACGCCGCGTAGTACGTGCGCGCGCCGGCCAGATCGTCTAATTTCTCCAGCGCCTCCGCGACCCGAAAGGTGGCGATGGCGTCGCCGGGCTTGTACTGCAGCGCCTCGCAGTAGCGGCTCAACGCCGCATGATAGTTGTGCTGCTTGAAGTAGTAGTTGCCGATCTCGACGTTCTTCCCCGCCTTGTGCGGGTCCCAGACGTGGAGTTCCGTCACGCTGTCGTCCGGCTCGCTCGGTGGGGCCTCCGGCTCGGTATCGCGGCTGGAGCTGTCACCCGGCCCGCGCCCTTGCGAGCGCGGCGGCGCCTGGTTGGCCTGCGGCGCCGGTTGCTGCTCCTTCGGCGCCGATTGCCCCAGGGCACAAGGCACCGCAGCGAGCACGGCAGCCACCAGAAGGCACTTCCACATGCGCGTTATTCTACGCCCGGCTCCGGCACTGCTGCCATTCGGTATGGGTACCCCCCTCCCCCTTGTCGCTAATAGAATCATCAACTTACGTACGGAATACCGATCCATACCGATAATCTAAAGCACTTACACGTAAATACCGATTCGCAAAGCACTTAGCGCCGTCCCAGAGGGCACCGCCAGGATCTCGTTGTCAAAGAGCGCAAATCGGTACCGCAGTATCGCGGCCGATGACAGGCGGTCAGGACCGCCGTGCACTGGGCAGTATTTCTAAAAGATAATGTACTAAACTACATAAATATCATGACTTTGAGAATCTGTCAAGGGAATTTCTTAGGGATGGCGGGGGCGCAGGACGGGACGCCGGAGGGTTTGGAGCAACGCAAGGTGCTTAGGCCGGGCCAGCCGCCCCGCTTCCCTTACGCGGTTACGGCAGCCGCCATCCACCAAAGTACGACTTCCGCTGAAGCACCAGATGGACTGCAACCACCGCAGCGCCTACCAAAGCCGCACCGCCCCACAGGGCCGGTTTGTGCGAGTAACCAGCCACAACTGCAGATGCCACGAAGGGACTCCACAGTGCCAGTAGTAACAGCAACCGAGTCCACCATGATCTAGTGAATGCACCGAAGAGCGTTCCCGGCGCTGGAAACTGTGGCGACAGTACGGCCTCTTGGGCGAAGGCGGCAAAGTACAAGATTAAGAAGAACAACAGCCCCTGCGCAACAAGGCTTGCCATGAATGGCTCTCGCGGCAGCGCACCTAGAGTGACATCGATTGGTTCCCCTGTGCGGCCTCCGAGTTGTATCGGGTTGGACATGGTGGGTAGCTCCGCCTGTGCCAGTGCTCGCACGTCCCGGAGGGTGAGGCACTGTAGCAAGGCTTCCTCAGTAAGTGCTGGGACGAACTTGGTCGGCTTGTTTCCTGTTACAGGCACCTCCAGTTCCTTCGTTGTGCAATGAGTAGTCACCACGTTTCTGTACAGCAGAGTGTTTCGTTTGTTAACCCAGCGGACAATTGAGTTCTCGAAAAAATTTGACACCTGCCGACTCCGACCGAGAGTTTCAGGGTCGTTCAGCCCTTTGAGAGCATCTACTATCCTCGGCAGTTCCCATCCAACTCCCTCTTCCCAGACTAACTTGGCAGTCATACTCGTAGGAGGCGGAGGACCATGTGGAGTGCCGCTGGGTTTGCCGACCTTGCCCACGAAACCGGTCTGAGCCTGTGGCTGTGCGCCCGGAGCCACTGCATGTTGGGCCTCCTTCTTGGTGCTCAGATGGTGCGTTTGCTTCACGTGTTGTTTTGGTGGGGGCGTTGCCACGGAGCCTGTCCCAGAGGCAAGGTCTACGCGAGCGTTTGCAAGTTGACCAATCGACATCGACTCGGCGGCTTCATGGGTCTCTTTGTATTTTTGCCAGAGAATATTTTCGTCGAGCGAATCCAGAGCATCCGCGAGGTTGAGCCTGTGGAACACGTACTTGCCAAGGGCGGCGTAGTTTGCTGCATTTTTCCAGTAGGGAACAAGTAGAAAGAGCGCCACGCAGACCAATAGAGCGAAGGTTCCTGACCGAATGCAGGCAGCGGATGCAGCTCTGTCCACTTCGGTCGGTTCGCTGGGACTCCCTGTCGACTGACCGCTTACCATGCTCGCTCTCCGCCCGAAATCTCTTCTTGATCTAATCCTAACTCAGGGCACCCCTACAGCAGAAAGGGCACAGGGGAGCGGGGCGGGTGGCCCGCCCAAAAGCTGCGCACAATCCATGCACCTGAGGGCGCTGCGCCCCAGCCTCTTTTGCTAAGGCCGGGCTGTTGCAGGAATAGCGCGGGCCGTCCGCCCAGGAAAAGCAGATCCCTCGACTCGCGCTCCGCTCGCAAGCTCGCGTCGCGCTTCGCTCGGGATGACAATTCTGGGGAGAGTTTCGTATCAGGGCACGGCTTAAGCCGTGCCGCAAGCGGGTTGGGCTGGTGGCCCATGTCTGTATTCTCTTCGCGGACGGTGCCCCACATCTGCCCGACTTTGGCAGATGTGGGTCTTCAGGCGGTCCATTGCGACTCGATCTCCACGGGCCCGATCTCGGCCGTGGCGTAGTGCCGGAAACTGCTCCATTTCCAGTCCTCGGACTTCTCTACCAGGCCGCGTTTCACCGGACTTCCACCCCATCGCGTGCAAAGGCGGCCCGCGATGGGGACCCCGGACTTCCACCCCATCGCGTGCAAAGGCGGCCCGCGATGGGGACCCCGGGTTGCGATGAAGGTAGCGCAGCTTCTCGACAAAGCTTGCGTAATTGCGTACGTTGTGGTCGTAGTAGCGTTTCTGCCACAAAGGGGCATCGCGTTGCAGCCCATAGCTCGCGGCCCGGCGAGCGACTGAGATCTGGGCCACCAGCCCCGTGGTGAAAGTTTCAGCGTAACTTTTCCAACAGAAATCGTGTGGCGCGTCCTGCCGCATGAGCGGCTGCCGCTGCCGCAATGAAAGGCAGGAAGGGAAAAGCGACCAGCCACACACAGTTAGTGTGCTGTCGGCACATAAAAACAGCACCCACGACAGCCCATGCAGCGAGACAGAGCGGAGCGGCAGCACCCGAAGGCCAGTTCTTGTCGAAGTAGGCCAAAACAGAGATCGGCAATGCCGAGAGAATGGCAAGCCCGAAGAGGGGCCGGTAAAGATCGAGAGGCGTATTTATAACAGGTCCCCCGACCTTACCGTCTAACGACACGAAATCGAGGTATCTCGACAGAGCCACCGCATAGACAAACACCAGAAACAAAAACAGACTGATATACTGGAACACCCTGCGTCGCTCGATGACAATTTCTTCCACCGCGATCTCCACACTGTTAGTAGAAGGTTAGCATTTGGTCGTTTTCCGCAGTTGCACGTTCTGTTTTGGCGAAGTAACGTTGGTAATGTCGCAAAAGGGTGCTGAGGCACGGCTGTGGCTCAGGGTTATGCTTAGGTAGCACCCGGCTTTCGGTCAGTAATTGCCGTTAAGTCCCCTTCTCGCAAGTAACCGCTGGATTGCTGCGTCTCTCCCCCCTTCCTCTGCAAAAAAATCGGGCCGTCCCGAAACTTCGGAACGGCCCGTGGTGAAGTTCCTCCGGGGGGGAGGAAAGCTCTAACTCATTGGGCGCCGCCGCCCGTGGTGTTGGACGCCGTCTGGCCCTCGTTGATGTTGGTCATCAGGCGGACATCCACGCGGCGGTTCTGGGCGCGGCCGGCGGTGTTGGCGTTGGATGCCACCGGCTTGTCCTTACCGAGCCCGATCACGTAGATCTTGTGTGCCGGCACCTCGTACTTCTCCGCCAGGTATTGAATGACGGTCGAGGCGCGCCGCTGGCTGAGCTGATAGTTGTAGTCGGCGGGCCCGGTGGAGTCGGTGTTGCCGTCCACCACGATGATGTAATGCTTCGCGTTCGGAATGTCACCGCCGAGCTCGTCGAGCGCATCCTTGGCCTTGGCCGTCAAGACTGCCTTATCAAAGGCAAAGTGGACCGTGGTCTCGACCACCGGACGGTAGTTGTCCAGGTTGGCCACGGTGTTGGCCAGGCTGGTGACGCGGTTGCTGGCCTGGTTGGCCAGACCCTGAGCGTCATCCGCCGTCTTGCCGGCAGCCAGCGCCTTCTGGTCGGCCTCGGCAGCCTTAGCTTGAACGTCCTGTATGCCCTTCTGGGCACGGGCATCGGTGTCGCGGATGTCGCGCGTGTTCTTTGCCGTCAGATCGTCCAGCTCGTTGGTCTTGTCGATCAGCGGCGCCGTCTGATTGCGCACGTACTTCTTCGTCGAGCAGCCCGCAGAGAAAGCCAGGCTCAGGCTGAGGGCGCCGGTAAGTGCAAGCAACTTGTAGCTCATATTGGCGAGAGCTCCTGGGATCAAACTTGCAAGGCGGCCATTCGTTCGCCGACCTTGTATTGCTAAAGAGATAGCAAGCGTTCTGCCAATTACCGGGCCCGATCTGTGGATTTAACCGGTTGAAAATAAAAGGAGTTTCCTCAACCGCATAGCTGCACCCGGAGACCCGGCAGGCAATCGGCGGCGGGAGAGTAGAATTTTTACAAGGTAGTAACCTGGGGCTCAATCACCAGAAGGCTAGTGAGAAGCGATTCCCGGATCGCGCGAACGATACCGTTTCCGCATGAACCCATCACCGGGTGGAGCAGGCCTTCAGGCCTGCATGAGGCGACTCTTTTGGGAACTGGGCTTCAGCCCCTGAGTCTCCAGTGAGCAGTGGCAGTTTGCCCCGCGGTTCCCTCAGCGGCTAAAGCCAAATGCAGTTGACGGCGGCATTATGCAGGGCTGAAGCCCTGCTCCACCCTGGACGACCGGGTATCATGAATGATTCAGAATCCTTCCATGGACTTGCAGGAAAAAATCCGCGAACTGCCCACCGGCCCCGGCGTGTACCTCTACAAGAACGCCGAGGGTGAGGTGATCTACGTCGGCAAGGCCAAGAACCTGCGGGCGCGGGTGCGCTCTTATTTTCTGGAAGGCCGGGGGGAAGACGCCAAGACCGGCTCACTGCTGCGCGAGGCCGTGGACGTCGGCTACATCGTCGTCGACAACGAGAAGGAGGCCCTGGCGCTCGAGAACAACCTCATCAAGCAGAAGAAGCCGCGCTTCAACATCCTGCTGCGCGACGACAAGACTTATCCCTACATCAAGCTGACCGCCGGCGAGCGCTACCCGCGCGTGTACGTCACCCGGCGCTTGAAAAAAGACGGCAGCCTCTACTTCGGCCCCTACTTCCCTGCCAACCTCGCGCACCGCACCGTGGACCTGATCCACCGCGCCTTCAAGGTCCCCTCCTGCAGGGTGGACCTGACCCGCTACCATCCGCGGCCCTGCCTGCAGTACTACATCGGGCGCTGTCTGGGGCCGTGCGTGAAGGAATTGACCACACCGGAGGCATATCAGGAAGCAGTGCGCGACGTGC
>Ga0187777_10001493_pt1 | contig 15185 bp, 11 predicted proteins | sample 1015_Q2_SP5_10_M_FD_132416 | JGI IMG/M metagenome (GOLD analysis project Ga0187777, IMG submission 132416) | Tropical peat soil microbial communities from peatlands in Department of Meta, Colombia - 1015_Q2_SP5_10_MG | ecosystem: Environmental > Terrestrial > Soil > Wetlands > Peat | place... | reverse complement strand
GGGCTTGCTCAGGTCCCAGTCGGGGCGAATCTCGCGGTTCACGGTCCGTAGATCGTGCCAGAGATCCGCGAACGAGGGACGTCCCCAGAACCAATATCCGTTGTAGATGCTGTGGATGACCAGCCCGGGCTTGAGCACGATGGTGTGCGGGATCATCGGGTCGTGCTCGGGGTCGGTGTACTCCTGTATGTCGAGGTCCTTCTGGACGGTCCGCTCCGGGTCCGACAGGAAGGGCCACTGGGCGCCGGTCGACGCGCGGAACTCCTGGCTCGAGTGATGGGTGTCGGTCGAGATGGTGGCAACCTTCGCGTAGGCCACCGCGATTTTGGGGTAGTTGGCGGCGAGCTCGAGGTGCTGCTGGTGCTCCTTGGGGCAATAGTTTCCGCGCGCGAGCGTGAGGATGAGGGGGTCGTCGCCTTGGATCTCGCTTAGCTTCCGAGGAAGGTTCTCGTGATCGGGCAACTCGTAGTCGGGGAACGTGCCGCCGGGGGCGATGTCGCTGCGCATGATCTGCTCCGGTCTATGGTTGAGGAGTGACGAGAACGATGGCCGCGGGGCCGCTTTTTCGCGCTCGGTGATCCGCGAGTCCGGACCGTGGTCCGCGGCACGGGTGCGGACCAGTTGGAACCGGGCGCGATCGGAGCCGCTCGCGTCCAGATTTGAGCCTAATCAACCGGCGCCGCGGGCGCCAGAAAGGGGGCGCATCCCCAATGAGTACCCACACGCCGGTGTGCGAGTTGCTGGGGATTGAACGCCCGATCGTCGAGGCGCCGCTGTCTGCGGATCCGCGCCTGCCCGCCGCGGTCTCAAATGCCGGCGGCCTCGGCACCGTGGGTCTGGGGTGGGCGCAGGACGCCGGAGACGTGGTTCGGGAAACGGCAGCCCTCACCGACCGGCCCTTTGCCGGCAACTTCGTTCTCGCCTTCGATCAGCATCATCGAGTCGATCAGGCACTTTCGGCGGGTCTGCGGATCGTGTCGCTGTTCTGGGGGGATCCCAGCAGCTACGTCGACTCGGTTCATGACGCCGGGGGGCTTGTCATGCACACCGTCGGAAGCGTCGAGGAAGCGCGGCGCGCAGTCGGATGTGGCGTGGACATCGTGGTTGCGCAGGGTTGGGAGGCCGGGGGGCACGTCTGGAGTGGCGTGGCAACGCTCCCGCTGGTGCCGGCGGTAGTCGACGCGGTGGCGCCGGTACCGGTCATTGCGGCTGGTGGGATTGGCGACGCGCGAGGAGTCGCGGCCGTGATGGCTCTCGGCGCGCAGGCCGCCCTGCTCGGCACGCGGTTCCTGCTAGCCGATGAAATGCCGATTCACGAGGAGTATCGCCGGCGCCTGATAGCCGCAACCGAGATAGACGCCGAGTGGTACCCGAACCTCTACGAGGTGGGATGGCCGGACGCTTCGCACCGCGCGATCCACAACTCAACGGCCGAGATGTGGGAGACCGCCGGCCGGCCGGCACCGGGTAGTCGGCCGCGAGAGGGCGAAGCGATAGCGCAGTTCGCTTCGGGCGAACCGATCGTTCGATATGAGCCCGCGCCGCCGATGGTCGGCACGACCGGCGAGATCGAAGCGCTATCGCTGTGGGCCGGGCAGAGCGTCGCGCTCGCGAGACGCTCACAGCCCGCTGCGGAAATCGTGGCCGAACTCATCTCGCGCTTGTAGCCCATCCAGGACAAGGCTTCGCCTCGCGGAGCGGCCCTTAGTCCGCGGTCCCGCGTCGATGTCCGTCGACTCGCCCACCGCCGGGCGAAGCAGCATCTGCCGGCGCGCCACCGCGATTGAGACCGTTACCGGGCGTTGAGATCACGGCGCACGGTGTCGCGATCGAACCCCGCGGCCTCGAGCTGCCGCACGATCATGCCGACATGCTTCTGACTCAGGTTCTGCCTCCCGTGACCAGGAACCGTGATCACGACGCCGGATTCGTTGCGGAACCGCCGATGGCTCGTAGCCTTGCCGCCGAGTTCGGTGAAGCCGTGGGTGACCAACCAGGCCGTGAGCGCTCTGCGAGTGACCGTGCTCATTCGCGCATTCTCGGACGTGGCCAGGCGCTGCTAACCAGGCTCACCCTGGGGCAGACGCGGAGCGAGCGATAGCGAGGTACCAGATGCCACCCGCGAGATTCAGCGCCGCAATGACCAGGAAGAAGGCTGCCCATCCGTAGACGTCGTACGAGAGGCATACGACACCCGCGGCGGCCGCGACACCGCCACCGGCGACACGCCCGACGCCAAAGGCGCGGAGGTGGCGGTACTCCCATGGCGCGATCACGCGTTGCATGCCGGATCGGTGGGGAGATAGCCACCACCCGCGCAGACGTTTCGCCGCTGTGTTGTCGTTGGGTGCGTTCACCGGGATGCCTCCTGTGGGCCATGGTCTCGGTTACCCGATCACTATCGATATGATATCATCCCGATAGCCGACATGTCAACGATGGCAGCGCCTCAAAGTGGCCTTCACCGTCCGAAGATACGGCGCATTGGCCCAACTGTGTGGGAGCCGTAGTTCCGCGGAGGCGACCCGCTTCGTGTGGCCAGAAGACGTCGCGGCCTCGGAGGCGTGGAGCGCGACCCGCCGGCTCAGTTAGTCGCGTTCGGCGGCGGGCTCGCCTTCGTGCGCGAAAACTGCTCAAACAATGGAAGAGGCTTCGGCTGAATCGCCGCTCGGACCTCGGGCGGTAGGCTCAGATCGCCGCCGGTGTGCATGACGCTGAACTCGCGCTCGGCACGACCGCGACCTACGAAGGAGCGGGTCCACTTGAGCACGGTGTTCAGCCGGTTGCCGAACCCGCTCAGGAAGGCGAGATGGACGAAGGCCCAGACGACCCACCCAGGGAAGCCGCTAAGTCGCAGCCCCTTGAAGTTGACCACTGATCGGAATCGCCCGATGGTGGCTGCGCTTCCGAGGTCGCGGTACTTGAACGGGACCGCAGGCTTGTCTCTAAGCCGTCGGACGATGGTGTTGGCAGCGTGAAGACCGCCTTGCATGGCGACCTCCGCTACGCCGGGGAGATTGTCGAGGGCCATCATGTCGCCAACCACGAACACTTCGGGATGCCCGGGAAGGGTCAGGTCGGGCTCGACCGTGATGCGGCCGCCCTTTTCCAGGCGGGCGTCAGCTGCCGCCGCCAACTCCTTGGCCAGCGGCGACGCCTCCACTCCAGCCGCCCATATCGTCGTGTAGGTCGGCAGGCGAGTCGAATTGCCTTCGCCGTCGCTGATGTCGACGCCGGAGGCGTCGACGCCTACCACCCGGGTCCCCATCCGCAGCTCAATGCCGAGACGCTCGAGCTCTTTGGTTGCCTTGCCCGCCAGCTGGTTACCAAAGTTGGCAAGCGGCTCCTTGCCACCGTCGAGCAGGATGACCCGGACCGAGGATGGGTCGAAGGAGCGGAACTCGCCCCGAAGGCTCCGTGTTGCCAGCTCGCGAACTTGGCCGGCGAGCTCCACCCCGGTGGGCCCCGCCCCTACGATCGCGACGGTCAGCCAGCGCTCACGCTCGGCTGGGTCATCGGTCATCTCCGCTAGCTCGAAGGCGCCGAAGATCCGGCGCCGCAACTCCAACGCATCGTCGATCGTTTTCATGCCGGGCGCGTACAACGCGTACTCGGGGTGACCGAAGTACGACTGGTTGACACCGGCGGCGACGATCAGGCTGTCGTATGGCAGCTCGAGCTTCGCGAGTCCGAAGACGGTTGCGTGCACGACGTGCCGCTCCAGATCGAACCCGGTGACCTCGGCAAGCTTCACCCGTACATTCTTGTGCTTGCGTAACACGTGCCGGATTGGCGGCGCGATCTGACCGGCAGGAAGCAGGCCCGTTGCCACCTGATACAGCAGGGGCTGGAACAAGTGATGGTTACGCCGGTCGATCACCGTGACATCCACAGGCTTACGCCCGAGCCACCTAGCGGCGGGCAGGCCACCGAACCCTCCACCAACGATCACGACCCGATGACGTGAATCGCCGTTTGAGTTCACTGAGAACGCTCCCTCCTGTGCTCTGTGCCGACGGCGTCGTGCGACGCCACCAGCGCCGCAACGCACAATGAAATGGCCGCATCGACGGCCCGCATCACCCATATCGGATGACCCTTCAGTCTCGGATGCACGCCGCGGTTGACACCGGACGATCGCGATTGTCGTTTAGCCACCTCGGCTCTTCCGTGCGCGAGCCGTCGACCCCCTCCCCACGGCAGCGTGGGGAGGGGGTCGATTCATGCGTGGGCTTGCGCGAGGCGGGCGTTTCCGCACGCTCGGCGGGCCTGCGGCGGGTTACGACCTCGGTGCGACTTTCCCCGCGGAGCTCATTCGGTTAGTGGACGGGCTGGTTGGAGCGGATCACGTTGTCGGGGTCGACGGTCGTCTTGATGCGCCGGAGCCGGTGGTGGGCGGTCTCGGTCCACAGGGTGTGCGGGGCGCGCCTGGTCTCGGCGAAGTTGAGGTACGTCTGTCCTGCGGTCCAGGGGCGCAGGACGTCCGTGACGACCTCGATGTGTGCTTTGACTTGCGCGGCGGCTTCGGCGGTGGGGGCGATGCCGACACCGTAGAGGGCGTAGTCGGCGTCGACCGCGCCGAGTGCCCCGTTCTCGGGATGTGCGCGGCGGAGCTCGCCGCCGAGCTGGCGGACCTCGAGGGACACGAGCGGCGAGGATGAGGCCGCGCCCACCGTCCGGACGATCTCGTCGATCGCGTCCGGCGGGAGCGTCTGGAGGAGTATGCCGTCGCCCGTGGCGGGGACGGGGTGCTCGGGGTCCATGTGCATATGACTGAGCGCCGGCGTCGGGACGCGCCGGATGGTGTCCATGGTTGGGCCGAGCGCTCGGAGTGGGGCGAGGAGCTCATCGGCCTGTTCGGGCTCGCCGAGATGGATCGCCTCGACGACGACGAACGCCTTTCCGCGCATTGGTTCCGGGATCTCCTCGAGGGCCGGCAGCCGGAGGTACCGGCCGACCGTGGTCAGCTCGTCCGGCAGCTCGTGGCGGGTCAGGTCGCCCCAGGCGTGCAGAATCTCCTGGTCTCGCTCGATTGGCCACCAGAGGATGCCTGCGTAGGCCTCGCTGGTGCGGACGAGCTGGAGCTCGAGAGCCGTGACGATCCCGAAGCTGCCGCCGCCGCCGCGGAGCGCCCAGAAGAGATCGGGCTCCTGTTCGGGGTCGGCGCGGACGAGTCGCCCGTCGGCGGTCACTAGTTCCACCGCGTGGACGTGGCTTGCCGCGAGTCCGTACTTGCGGCCGAACCAGCTGAGGCCGCCGCCGAGGGTGTAGCCGACCACTCCGACGTCGGGCGACGAACCGGTGAGCGGAGCGAGGCCGTGCCGTGCAGCCGCCTCGACGAGCTCGAGTGAGCGCACGCCGGCGTCGAGGCGCGCGATCCGGGTTCCCGGGTCGATCTCGATGCCGCGCATGCGCTCGGTCTTGACAAGCACGGTGTCCCCGAGCGGTCCGAGCGGGGCGGCGTTGTGGCCGGTTCCCTGAGCGCTGACGCGCAGCCCGAAGGCTCTGGCGAGTTCGACGGCGGCGATGACGTCCTGTGCCGATTCGGGGAAGACGACGGCGGCCGGCTGCTGGTCGACCGCGAGGTTCCAGGCGAGCCGTGCCTGGTCCCAGTTCGCGTGTTCCGGGAGGACGACCCGGCCGGTTAGCGCGGTGACCGAGTGCTCGAGATTTTGTTTGGGTGCGGTGGTGGGCATCTGAGGCCTCTCTTCTGGTGGGTGGTGAGTGGTGGTGGTCAGGCGGGCTCGGGAGCGAGCTCGCCGATGGGCGCGTCGCTGCGCCGGGCGGTCAGCAGCACCGCCGAGGCGAGTGCTCCGGCTGCCGCGAGCGCGGTGCCGATGAGCAGGGCGGTGTGCATGCCGGCGACGTAGGCCTCGGGCGATCCATGCCCGAGCGCGGCCGCGGCGGGTACAAGCACGCCGTAGGCGGCGACTCCGACGGCGATCCCCGTCTGACGGAAAGCGTCGTTGACGCCGGCGGCGAGTCCGCTCTGCTGGTCGGAGACCGAGCCCATCGCCACCGCTGCCAGCGCGGGGTTCAGCAGCCCGGTGCCGAAGCAGACGACGAACTCGCCCGGCAGGAGCACCGTCCAAGAGGAACGTGCGCCGGCCAGGGTCATCAGGACGAGCCCCGCGGCGACCAGCACCAGCCCGACGACGACCAGCAGGCCGGGACGGATGCGGCGCGGGAGTTGCGCGGTCGCGCCCGAGACGGCGAACATGAGGATCGTTCCGGGCAGGATCACGAGTCCGGCCTGGATCGGCGAGAGCCGTAGCACCTCTTGTAGGTAGAGCGTGATGTACAGGAACAGCGCGAAGAAGGACGCAGAGATCGCGAAAGCGGCGATCTGGGCGCCGGTGAAATCGGGGCGGCGGAAGAGATGCAGCGGCAACATCGGCTGCGCGACGCGGCTCTCCGTGACGACAAACAGCAAGAGAAAGACGACGGCGCCGACGAGCTCGGCGACGATGCGCGCGCTTCCCCAGCCTTCCTGATTGCCGCGCAAAAGGGCCAGGACGAGCAGGAACAGGCCGCCGGTGAGGGTCGCCTGGCCGATCCGGTCGATCGCACGGGGCGACGGGTCTCGTGACTCGCGCAGCCACGTGTAGCTCGCGGCGAGCGCGGCGATGCCAAGCGGGACGTTGACGTAGAAGACGGCCCGCCAGCTGATCCCGCTCGTGAGCACGCCTCCGACGAGCGGCCCGACGGCGAACGAGGCGCCGATCGTCGCGCCGTAGGCGGCGAACGCCTTCGCCCGCCCGGGATCGGTCGGGAACGCGTCGACGAGGATCGCGAGCGAGCTCGCGAACATCATCGCCGCCCCGACCCCCTGTAGCGCCCTGGCCGCGTCGAGCACGGCGATCTCGGACGCGAGCGCGCAGGCGAGCGAGGTCGCGGTGAAGAGCGCCATTCCAGAGGTGAAGATCAGCCGGCGGCCGATGCGGTCGGCGATCGAGCCGGCCGTCAGCACGATCGCCGCCAACGCGAGCGTGTAGGCGTCGACGATCCACTGGATGCCGGTTAGATTGGAGTGCAGATCGGCCGCGATCTTCGGCAGGGCGGTGTTGACCACGGCGATGTCGAGCATCAACATCGCGGTCGCCAGGCAGACGACGGCGAGCGTGCCTGCGCTGCTGAAACGTTGGAATCGCATGAGTCCTCCTTCGAGACGGTTCATCACGACTCCGAGCCTGGCGCCCCAACCCCTGTGTTCGCATCGGAGGCGACCCGAATCTGCCCCCAATCTCTTACCGGCCACCCCTAGGATCCCCGGTCGTGGCCGCGCGAGAAGAGCATCCGACCGCCACCCTGACGGCGCAGCAGGAGCGGTCGACGCCGCGGCCTCTGCTCGAACGCGATGGGGAGCTGGCAATGCTGCAGGAGGCGGTCGCCGCGGCTCCGGCAGGAGACGGGCGGCTGGTGGTGATAGAGGGGAGCGCGGGAATCGGTAAGTCGAGTCTGCTCGCCGAGTCACGAGCAATCGCCGTCGCCGCCGGCATGCGGGTGCTCGGCGCGCGGGCCGGCGAGCATGAGGCCGAGTTTGCCTTCGGCGTCGTCAGGCAGCTGTTCGAGCAGCCGCTCGCCAACGCCTCGGTAGACCAGCGGGCCGAACTGCTCGCCGGAGCCGCAGCCCTTGTCGAGCCACTTTTCCGCGCCGTCGAGCCGCAGCCGCCGCCGGCGCTCGCCGACTCGTCCTTCGCGATCCAGCACGGGCTCTACTGGCTGGCCGCGAACATGGCCTACCAGCAGCCTACGTGCCTGATGGTCGACGACCTGCACTGGGCCGACGGACCGTCGCTGCACTGGCTGGGGTACCTCGTCCGTCGGCTGGAGGGGCTTCCGCTGGTCGTGATCGCCGCGACGCGACCTCCCGAGCAGGGCCACGACCCGGCGCTGCTTGACGAACTCCTCGCCGACCCAGCGGGCCTGATCGTCCAACCTGCTCCGCTGACGCTCCCCTCGATCACGCAGCTCACCGGCACGCGACTCGGGCTCGAGCCGGCCGAGGCGTTCTGCGCCGCCGTGGCCGTCGCGACGGGCGGGAACCCGCTGTTCGTGGGTGCACTGCTCGACACGATCGCGGGGGAACGGCTCGAACCGACTGGCGCGCACGCCAAGACCGTGCTCCGGCTTGGCCCGCGCGCGATCTCCCGGGCGGTCTCGGTCCGGCTTACCCGCCTTTCGCCAGACGCGATCGCGATCGCCAGAGCGGCAGCGATTCTCGGCGACGGAAGCGAGCTTCGCCATGCCGCCGCGCTCGCCGACCTCGACCTCGTCGTCGCGGGCCAGGCGGCCAGCAGCCTGGTGCGGGTCGATCTGTTCCGGGACGCGGACCCGATCGAGTTCTTTCACCCGGTCGTTCGCTCCGCCGTCTACGACATGATCGACGCCGGGACTCGGATCGTGCTGCATCGCGATGCGGCCGAGATACTCGCCGCCGCCGGGGCTCCGCCCGAGCGGTCGGCCGGTCACCTGCTCCAGGTCGCGCCGGCCGGCGACCAGGCTGTCGTGCGTGCGCTGCGAATCGCCGCCGACCGGGCGTTGGCGAGCGGAGCGTATGCCACAGCCGTCGACTACCTCCGCCGGGCGCTCGCCGAGCCGCCAGAGGACGAGAAACGATTCGAGGTCCTGCTTGAGCTGGGCCTCGCGGAGCGCCGAGCGGGGGCGCCCGACGCCGTCGGCCGGCTGGAGGCCGCGCTGCATGCCGCCCCGGAGCCGAGTCGCCGCTCTCGGGCCGCGCTCGAATACGGCCGGACCCTCTACTACGCGAACCGCCTCGAGGACGCGATCGCGGTCCTCAGCGAGGCGTCCGATGCGCTCGGCGACGACGACCCAGACCTCAAGGAGTCCTTCGACGCCGACATCATCGGGGCCGCCCGCTGGGTTGCCGAGTACTACCCGCTCGCGGCCCAGCGCCTCGCCGCGATCGACGAATCCATGCTGCGCGGCGGGGCCGGCAGCGCCGAGCTCCTCGCCGCACTCGCCGTCGACGAGGCAGTCCGCTGCGGGTCACGCGAGCAGGCGACGCGGCGCGCACGCCGGGCGCTCGCGATGGGTGTCCTCGAGGACGAAGAAGCGATCGGCTATTACCACGCGGTGAACGCCCTGTTCATGGCGGGCGAGACGGAGGAGGCCTGCGCCTCCTACGAACACGCCGTACGGCGAGCGAGGGCGCGGGGAGATCCGTTCGCGCTGTCCAACCTGCTTGGTTTTCTCGCCTACGTCCGGCTTCGACTCGGTCGTCTCCTCGACGCCGAGGCCGACCTTCGGGAGGGACTTGAGCTCAGCCGCGCAGCCGCGGCGGCCTCGACCGCCTTCCAGTGGTACGCCGGCACACTCGCCGAGGTTCTGATCGAGCGCGGCAAGCTCGAGGAGGCGAGCGCGGTCGTCGAGAGCACACGCCTGGACGACCAGCCCGTCGGGAACATGCAACTTTTCTTTCTTCGTAGCGCGCGAGGGCGGCTCCACCTCCAGGCGCACGAGCCCGAGAAGGCGCTGGCGGATTTCCAGACGATTATCGATGTCGCCGTGGCAGGTGGCGCCTTCAACCCCGTCTGGCTTCCGGCGAGATCACTCGCCGCGCGCTCCCTCCACCAGCTGGGACGCGACGACGAAGCGGCCGCATTGATTGAGCGTGAGCTGGACTTCGCCCGAGTCTGGGGCGCGCCTGTCGGGATCGCCGTCTCACTGCGAACCCTCGGCCTGGTCGCCGGGGGCGCGGCCGGCCTCGCGATGCTTGAGGAAGCGGTCGGAATGCTCGAGCCGACCACTTCACGGCTCGAGCACGCGCGCGCGCTCGTCGAGTACGGTGGCGCGCTCCGCCGGTCGAAACGGCGGATCGAGGCACGTGAGCGGCTCCGTGAAGGAGTCGAGATCGCGCACCGGCTCGGCGCGCTCGCGCTCGTTGCCCAGGCGAACGACGAGCTCGCCGCGACTGGCGCCCGGCCGCGCAAGGTCGTGCAGACAGGGCTCGAAACGCTCACCGCAAGCGAGCGCAGGGTCGCGCAACTCGCGGCCGAGGACATGAGCAACAAGGACATCGCTCAAGCGCTGTTCGTCACCGTCAAGACGGTCGAAGTGCACCTCAGCAGCGTCTACCGCAAGCTCGACATCAGCTCGCGGCGACAGCTCGCCTCCGCTCTCGCGAGCGATCTGTAATCGCGGCTCGTCAGCGGCCAGAGCGACCGGCTCGCTATACCAACGCGACGACGCCGCTGATGACGAGCCAGAGACCGATCACGGCCGCGCCGATCACGGCGGCAACGCGGCCTCGGCGTGCCATCCAGGCTTTGAAGCGATCGACCCTGTCTTTTGTGCTGTCGGGGGCGAACACGTACCCGAGCAGGGGAAGCTCGAGAATGATCTGCTGCATGATGCAGAAGTACAGGATCAGCAGCACGCTCGCGGCGGTCCCCGCCTTGAGCTTGTGTATGTGATCCATCGCAGCGAGGAATGAGGCGCCGGGGAAGCTCAACACGGCTCCGACCAGGAACGTGACCTTGGGATCGCCCTTGCCCAGCATCCGCAGCGGCAGCGACTCGGTCGGCTTACCCGCCTCGCGCTTGGCGGCGAGCTTCGCCTCCTTCTTCTCCCGACGGCGAGCCTGATAGGGCTGGTCGCGCCCGGTGCGGAGCACCCACGCGAGCGCCAAGCTGAGTAGCCCGACGACGATGTCCTCGACCGGGCTGATCGTATGCTTGGCGCTGCTCGTCTCACTGCTCGAGCCACCCAGCGCGAACACGATCACGCACCCGCAGGTGATGCTGGTCGTGTAGGCGCCGAGCAGGTAGCCGAGCATGAGCCGTTTGGGGCTTGGCATCAGCATCATGATGGTCACCGCGGCGAGCAGCGTCGGGTTGAACATCGCCACCAGGGACAGGAGAAAGATGTCGACTAGATCGCTGCTCACACCAGGCTCTCATTTGGGCCCCGAGCTTCCCGCTCCGCGCCACGATCGCCAGACTGATCCAACCACCTCCGCATCACCTCGCCATCACCCCAAGCGGGTGAACGCTAGCCACGCCCAAATCGTCGCCCACCGCCAGGGCTCGCGCTCCGGCCACGGGCGGACGCCCGCCAGGCCCCGGAGCGACAGAGAGCTAGCCGACCGACGTCTGCGGGGGTGGGATCGGTAGCCCGGTGGCGGCGAGGGCGTGGCGCATGGCCGGCAAGGGTTGGTCGGCTTGCGCGCCGTCTCCGGATTGGCCAAGAAGGCGTCTGGTAAGGGTGGATCTCTCCTCTAGCAGCTCGTCCAGGACGCGCGAGAGGTCTTGGGCGGTCGGCGGTTCGCGATCCTCGAGCGCGGCGCGTAGCCATGCCTGGCGGATTAGCTCTTTGATGAACGCGCCGCTCACCCGGTCCGAGCGTCTGACGAGTTGATCGAGCGAGGACGGGTCGATCTCGATGCCGGCTCCGTAGAGCGCGAGCAACCGCCGGCGCCCGGCGGGGTCGGGCAGCGGGATCTCAAGCGCCAGGTCGACGCGACCGGGGCGCGCGGCGAGCGCAGGCTCGATCAGGTCAGGCCGATTGGTGGTCAGCACGAACAGCAGGTCCTCGTCCTCGGCCAGGCCTTCCATCTGGTTGAGCAGTTCGAACAGCACTCCCTGGCTGCCGAACTCCATCGTGCGCTCGGCGGCGACTAGGTCGATGTCCTCAAACACGAACGTCGCCGGGGCGAGTTGGCGGCCGATGGCCAGCGCCTGCTCGATCAGGCCGAGGCCTCGTCCGGTCAAGAGAATCGTCGTGCGGCCGGCCATCGCGTGCAGCAGGTACATAGTTGAGAGCGTCTTGCCTGTGCCCGGCGGGCCGTGCAACAGCACGCCGCGCTTGAGATGCCGCCCCGCGCTCCGCAGCCGCTCGGCGCTCTCAGTGATTCCGATCGTGTGACGCTCGAGTCGCTCAAGCGTCCCCGGCGGGAGGATCACTCCATCGCGCGGGACCGTGGGTAAGGCGTGGAACTGCACCCCGACCCCACCGCCCTGCTCGTGCTGGTGAAGGGAGATGATCCGCCCGCGGAACACGTTGTGCTCGCGCATCGCCGCGCGCAACTTCCCCAGCAGCCCGGACACCGTGCCACGTACGGGCGAGACGCCCTCGAGCCGCAGCGAGGAGGGCCGCATCGGATGATCCCCGCCGCGGGCGAGCACCAGCGCGACCGGCGCGCCCCCGTGCGAAAGCAGGAACAGGCCGCTGTCCACACACTGGATCACCCGTCCGTCGCCCACCTCCACATCCACGTAGTGCACCGGGCCGAGCGAGATCGGCCCGGTCATCCCCTGCCCGGCCAGAATCTCCGCCACCCCGATCGACCCGAATCCCATATGCCGGGTGGTAAGCCCCAACAGGTCAGCGTCGCCGATGACCGCGTCCAGCGCCAGCTGCAGGTTGGCCTGCTCGGTCAACGGAAACTCAGCGCCCGTCGTCGGCATCTCCTTGGGGTCAGCACCGAGATGCTCGCGAAGCCGTACGCCGACCTCTGACTCGCGTTGCTCGGCGACCAGCGTCATCGCTCGCATGAACTCCTCAAATGCGGCGCCGAACGCCCCAGGATCAGGAAGCTCGCTCATGGGCACGACGGTAAGCGAAGAACAACCAGATCACAACCCGGACAGCTAGGTCTCGTCGCTCTGGCCGGGGTGGGCGAGGCCGGTTTCGTAGGCGAGGACCACTGCCTGTACTCGGTCTCGAACTCCAAGCTTGCTGAGCACTCGGGTCACGTGCGTCTTGACCGTCGCCTCGCTCAGGAACAGCCGCTCTCCAATCTCGCCGTTTGACAGCCCCCGCGTCAACAGCTGGAGGACTTCGAGCTCGCGTTCGGTGAGCTCGGCGAACCGCTCGCGGCGCACTGCGTCGGTCGGCGGGCGACTGACGTAGCGCTCGATCAGGCGCTTGGTGACAGCCGGCGCGAGCAGCGACTCGCCGGCGGCCACGGTTCGCACGGCCTCGGCGAGCTGGCGTGGCGGCGCGTCCTTGAGCATGAACCCGCCGGCCCCGGCACGCAGCGCCTCGTAGACGTACTCATCGAGGTCGAAGGTGGTGAGTACGAGCACCCGAGGCGCCTTCTCGCCCTGCGCCGCCAGGCGCTTGGTGGCCTCGATCCCGTCAAGCCGCGGCATGCGGATGTCCATTATCACCACGTCGGGGTGCAGCCTGATGGCCTCGTCCACCGCTTGGGCGCCGTCCTGGGCCTCGCCGACAACTTCCATGTCCTCCTGTGCGTCCAGCATCCCGCGCAGTCCGTCGCGCAACAGCTCGTGGTCGTCTGCGATCAGTACTCGAATCATGCGGCCTCATCGTTCAGCGGCAGCGTCGCGTGGACGCGGAAGCCGCCGTTCGCGCTCGGTTGCGCATCGAAGCTGCCGTCGAACAGGCGCACCCGTTCGCGCATCCCGACCAGGCCGTGACCGCCCCGACCACCGTTGGCGTTCGCTGGCGTCACTCCGGCCTCGTTCACCACTTCGAGCTCGAGCGTCTTGGGGCCGTAGCGAAACTGCACCCGCGTGGGGGCACCGGCGGCGTGCTTACGCACGTTGGTCAACGACTCCTGCACAACCCTGAACGCGACGAGGTCGACCCCGGGCGCCAGCCGGGGCCGCTCGCCCAGCTCGATCAGCTCAACCGGCACCCCGGCACCACGCGTCTCGTCAAGCAGGTCCGGCAGCCGCGCGAGCCCAGCTTGCGGCGCATAGCCGGGCTCCTCGGCGCGCAGAACGTCGAGCAGGCGTCGCATCTCGCTCATCGCCTCGCGTGCCGTGCGCCGAACCGAAGCCATGTGCTGGCGTGCCTTGTCGGGATCCCGCTCGATCAGCTCCTCGGCCGCCCCGGCTTGGACGGCGATGATCGAGACAGAGTGCGCGACCACGTCGTGCAACTCGCGCGCGATCCGCGCTCGTTCCTCGGTGACGGCAGATCGCGCGAGCTCCCCCGATTCGGCGACCGCTCGGCGGGCCTGGGCCGCGCGCTGGCGCACCAGCCAACCTGCTCCCCACGCGCCAGCAAGAAACAGCGACAGGATCGCGAGGTTGCTGGCGTTGGCTCCACCTCCGGTGTAGTAGTTCGATTCGACAGCGATCAGCATCGTCGCGAACAGCGACAGCCCACCGGCCACCGCGACGAGCGTCCGGCGCGCGTAGCAGGCAACCGAGAATGCAGCGAGCAGCACGCTCGGGAACGGCATCGTCCCGTGCTCCGCGACCGTAGCCGGAAGCGCCCGCGCCAGCGTCGCGGCCGACACTACGACCACGACAACGCCAGGCGCCTGTCGGCGAAATGCGAGCGGGACCGATATCGCGAGTGCGAAGGCGATCCGGCCGGCCAGCGGTCCAGGACCGGGATCCACAAACGCCTCGAGCAACGCCCACACCAGCAGCCCGGCGGCGACGAGGACATCCACGCGGGGCGGCCGGTTCGGCACTCTCGCGAGCTTGACGAATGGATCCATGCGCGCACGTTACGCCGCCCGTCCCAGGCTTGGCGTCGTCCGAACGTCGCGGCGCCGTCAGTCAAAGGTCGGACCGCGGTCGCGACCCACGGCGGGCGCACGAGCGCCGAGCGCCCGACGACACGGGCGGCATCAGGCGAAAGCATGCCTGGCACACCTCAAGCGTCCCCCGAAAGGAAGCAGCAATGCGAAAGCTCAGCCGAATCTCAGACAAACTCGCAGGTCGCGCAGCGATGCTCGCCGGCGCCGCGGCCGCCGCCGGCGGCGTGACGGAGATCCTCCACTCGCAGCGCCACGCCGGCAACAGCGTGGTCGGCGTGGCCGGCTACCTTACGCTCTCGTTCTTCGTGGTATTCCTGATCAGCGTCGCTCCGAGCTTCCTCGCGCTCGCCCGCCGCGCACGATCCGGAGTCGCCGTGAAGGCCGCGGTTGCTGCCGCCACCGCAACGGTCGTGCTCGGACTGACGGGGATCACCTCGCTCGTCAACGGTCACGACCTCGGCATCTTCAACGTGATCGCGCCGCTCACCAACGCAGCCTGGCTGTTCGGCTCGATCATCATCGCCGTGTCGCTCAAGCGCGCCGGGAAGGTGAGCACCGCCGTCGCCGTCGGACTGCCGATCGCCTGGCTGGCCACCATCCCACTCGCCACGGTCGGGGGCGGCGTAATCGCCGGCGCGTACTACCTGGCGGTCGGCTACCTGCTCGTCAACGAGGCAATCGAGCGCCGCCCGCGCGTCACTCC
>Ga0187777_10001491_pt1 | contig 15195 bp, 18 predicted proteins | sample 1015_Q2_SP5_10_M_FD_132416 | JGI IMG/M metagenome (GOLD analysis project Ga0187777, IMG submission 132416) | Tropical peat soil microbial communities from peatlands in Department of Meta, Colombia - 1015_Q2_SP5_10_MG | ecosystem: Environmental > Terrestrial > Soil > Wetlands > Peat | place... | reverse complement strand
TCAGATAATCGAGCAAGCTCCGGCGTTGAGCGACCATTTTGAGGAGGCCGCGGCGCGAGGAGTGGTCTTTGGCATGGCTTTTCAAGTGGTCCGTGAGTTGCCCGATCCGTCGCGTCAACAGCGCGATCTGCACATCGGCGCTGCCCGTGTCCTTCCCGTGCAACTGGAACTGCTTGATGTCCAGTGTTTCGGTATTCTCAGCCATTTCGAAAGCGCCTATTCTAGACTAAGTCCGGGGAAGCGCAACTGTGACTTGAAATCGCTCGCCCGACCATCCCGGATCGTGCGAACGAGGCAATTTTATGATCCCGCGTTCTGCATACTAGTGGGCCATCGCGCCGCCGAATTTGCCCCAGAGCCAGAGCAACAGGATCGCGCAGATCACCGACATGATGAACCCAGCGGGATGAAAGGCCGAGCCAGGCGCTGGCTTGGAAAAAATCCGTCCAATCAAACCACCGACGATCGATCCGGCGATGCCGAGGACCGTGGTCATGATAAAGCCCATCTGTTGCGCACCCGGCAGGATAAAGCGCGCGCACAAGCCGACGAGGAAACCGATAATGATCGACCAAATGATGTGTAACATGGAATCGATGCTATACAGGTTACCCGGCCGGAAGCGATCCTTTTTTCAGGTAGGGCCAGGCCCCGCCTTCGCCGAGGGGCTACGGCGCGGCAGGCCTACCCGCGCTGGCGATTTGCCTGGTCGATTGCGAGATACTCGTCGCGGGGCGGACTAAACGTATCCAGGACATGGGTCTCCTCGATTGTCTCGACGCCATGAGAGACGTTGCTTGCGAGATAAAACGAATCGCCTGCCTTGAGCTCGTGCGGCGTTCCATCAACAATCAGCTTCATGCGACCTGATAAAATGTGAACGATCTGCTCGTGGGGATGCTGGTGCGCTGGCATTTTGCTTCCAGCTTCGAGGGTAGCCAGCATTTGATACATGGTTTTGCCGCTGCCCAGGGTTTGTCGCTTGATGCCGGGACAAATTTCAATCCAGGGATTTTTGTTCTTCATACCTTGGGTTCGAGCTTAAGCCGAAAGTGATAGGATGAAATGCTCATTCGCCTCGAGAAGTAAAAGCGATGGGCGTCGAATCGCTGGACGCCGGAATCCAATTCCAAGGTTTCGCAATGGGTTATGCGTGCCTGTTCGAAGAGCCAATCCAGCAATTCAGCGCCAAATCCGCGCGAACGGTCAATCTCGCGAGTGACCAAATCGTCCACATAGAGGTTTTTGCCCGAAAAGAGTGATTCGAGAAATCGATACCCGGCCACAGCGCGGACTTCGCCGTCTGATTCCAGAAATGCTAGCCGGTATCCCTGTTGTCGCTGTCGTTCGACGCGCTCGATGAATTTTTCTTCGTCAGGAATATGAGTTCGCAGCTCGCGCATGACTCCGTAGCAGCGACGAATTTCCTCTGGCGTGGTTGCAATCGCGATTTGTGAATTCTTCATGTCGGCTCGTCACGCAGTGGCGAGTTGGCGAAGGCGGAGTTTGTTTCGCGCTTTCCGTCATACCAGATGTCGAGATGCTCTCGTGAGCGCGCGGCCCTAGGACCACGAAGAATTACCCGCAGTGAGCGAGCAAGCTCACGCGCTGAGTATAGTCGAAGCTTTCGTCCCGATGTTACGATTGGCTCGGCCAAGATGCGAAACCGGCCAAGTTTTCTCAGTGCCAGGCAAAAGTAGACCTCCTCTCCGATGAAAAAACTCTCATCGAAACCGCCGGCTGCATCGAAGTTCTGTTTGGTCGTGAACAAGAATGCGCCGGCGCCAAGATTAAGTCCGAAGTAAACGGCGCAGAAGATTTTGAGACAAATTCGTGACCATGTCGGAATTGCTCCATCGATCCTCACGCGCGAGCTGCCACCGGCGTAACCATCTCGAAGCGCAGCAAGCGCGCCAGACACATGTTGGGAATTGATTCGCGTGTCCGCGTCGACAAAAAGCAAAATCTCACCGATTGCTGCGTGACCGCCCTCGTTGCGGGCAGCGGCAATCTGCCTGCGACAAATCGAAATTAATTTTGTGCCGGCCTCCTGGGCAAGGGCCGCAGTCCGGTCGGTCGAACCATCATCGACGACGATAATTTCATGTGGTTGCTCCCCCGCGGCGACGCGAATCGCTTCCAGAGTGGCGGCGAGTTCAAACTCCTCGTTGTATGCCGGAACAATAAAGGACAACACAACCGGAAAGTAGCGGGATTAATAATGCCTGCATCTTAGCGCGAGAACTTAACCCCCGCTTTTTGTACTTCGCGATAAGGCAGAAGCCAGATCAGAGATTCGTCGTGAAGATCGACAACTTGAATGCGGTTGCCCCACGGGTCGTGAAAATCGCATCGAAACGGTGGTTCGAGTTTGAGTTTGTATTTCGTGATGAGCTTCTGGCGCACTTCTTCGAGCTGCTTTTCATCACGCACTATGATTCCGAAATGGCGCACATTCGTTGGCTCCACCTTCTTGACTTTAAACACCGCCAGAAATTGATGTTCTCCGAGTTTGAAGAAAGCGTCGCCTTCACCGCCCTCCAATTGCTCTAGATTGAAGACGTCTTTATAAAATGCGATCGCTTTTTCGATGTCATCGACTTCGATGGCAACGTGGTTGCACCCATAGACCTGCACACTCATTTGCGAATTTACACCGGCTGGGTCTCCAGCCAAAAAGTTAGATCAACAGCGACGAGTTCCGTTATCTCCGAGCAGTCTTTGCCACCCTTTGATCATTTCTTCGCTTCGCTTAGCTAACTCGCCGTGATGGACGTAAGCCAATTCCTCGACCAGTTTCTCGCCTTTATTCGTTAGCTCGAGATAACGCTCGCGACGATCATCTTTTCCCGTCTGACGTCGGATCAATTTCTTGGCAACTAACCGATCGACAATATGAACTGCCGAATGGTGTTTGACTTGCAGACGCTCGCTTAGTTGGGAAATGGTCAGGCTTTTTCCCGGGAAGGCTTTGATGGCGAGCAAAGCCTCATATTGCTCCGGATTCAAGCCGGCCGTCTGTCTGAGTAAGTCCTTGCTGTAGCGGAGAAACTTTCGGGCGAGATAACGTAATTCGGCAAGGGCTTCGTAGTCCTGAATCTGCAAAGACGTCGTCGGCAGTGCCTGACAGACCTGATCTGGCGTAGTATCGTCTGTCGATATGTTGGCATGATGGCTGCTAGATTTCTTCACCATATGAAAGTTTCGGTAAAGTCGCACAAAGGGTTTACTCTAGTCGAGATAATGATCGTCGTCGCCATCATCGCCTTGCTGGCGGCAATTGCTGTTCCCGGATTTTTGCGGGCCCGTAAGCGTTCGCAAGCTTCCAGGATTTTGAATGACCTCCGAATGATAGATTCGGCAGTTGATCAATATGCTGTTGAAACCAATCGCAAGACCGGCGACCTCGTCGGCATTGCCGATTGGACGAACTATCTCAAAAAGGGCTCGATCCTTTATAATACTGCCACCAGCTTGCTCGGCTCGGCCTACGGAACTCAGACTGTCGACACAATTCCCCAGGTGCCGCCAGCCGATTACACCGTACTGTCCGATGTAGCCAGCACCGGCTTCTGGTCACCTTACGGGCCATAAGCGGTTTCCCCGCGCGACAGGTCGCGGTTGGTTTTACCCCGGCAAGTTCCTGATTTCAGACTGGCTTGCGAATTATCGCGGCGAGCGGCGGGGTTTTTGCTTTCTCAAGTCAATCATGGACCGACAATCAACCCTCCAGCGAATGGACGAACTTCTTTCGCTGGCCGCCGAGTGGGCGGTGGAACAGCAACAGCGCGTTCTTTGTGAGGGAGTGCCCCTTTCTGAAACCGAAATGGCCGATGCGAAAGCGATTGGAGTTCGCAATCCTGAGCGGGTTAGATTGCTTAGGGTTGATTCGATTCCGATGCCGGTTCATCCCATGCTGAGAGCGGCAGCGGCTTCGATGAATTTCATTAACGCCGCGCCTAGCGGCCTGGCCCTGGAGAACGGCATTTTTATTCGTTCGGATCACTGGCGCGATCGCGACCTCATTGCCCACGAGCTCGTCCACACGGCGCAATACCAGAGGCTCGGTGGAGTCGGACCATTCTTGCAAACCTATATTGCCCAATGTGCCACAGTTGGCTATCGGCAGGCGCCACTGGAATTGGAAGCGAGCGCGACCGTGGCAAGAGTCCTTTCCGCTTAACCCAAGCTTTCCGCTCGTCTCTGGCTTGTTCTAAGGCGATCGCTTCGTGCGGTGGCCGGTCATTTCCGCGCGAACGCTTCGGGGATCGAGCCGGGTGAGATTTTTTTTCATCGCTTGGGTCAGCAATCGAACGTGCGGAATTTCGCAAAGGTATTCCGCGATGAACCAAACCGGTTTGTCTGTCGTCATCCAATTCAAACGATCGAAGCGCGCGAGATTTACGGGTCGCGAGTAGGTTCTCAGGGTGCGTTCAAATCGCAGATTGAAATAAATATTGAAGTAACTCATGGCCAGCTCGCGCAAAGTGCGATAGACCGGCTCGCGATACCGACAGCCCGTGAAGTTCGATTTTGCGATCGCGCCCCAATGTCCGCGGACCTTAAAAATTGCGAGCACATGATCGGTGTCCTGTTCCGCTTCCAAATCGAAAATGAGCGGCGGAAATCCAAGAATCCGGAGCGCAGCGGCCGCAAAAACTCCGCCCTCCAGGCAAGACGCTGTCTGTTCCTTTAAGACCTTCTTTGGCGAACGCGCCGTGTAACCGAGATTATATGGAAGCTGGTCCAGGAAGCGTTGAACCCCATCCGGCGTCTTTAAGGCGCGAAGCTTTCGCAACTCCGCTGGCGCAAATTCGAACTCAGGCGTGCTGGATGGCGATGTTGTGATGGTTGACGGTGCCCGATCCGCGCCGATTTACAATCCGACCGGATGCCGTGCTTCAAATCCGGCGGCCGGTACGCGTTCGGCCAGTTGCCAACCCGGCGCCCATTTGTCGTGCGCGGTCAGGTATGGCGTAGTGTCGAGCCGCAACCCGGCGATGATCGCGTAAGTGTGACCGTTGCGCGCGTAGATCGTAATCCATCTCCCACGTCCGCCTTGGCCGTACTTACGGAATTCGGTCGAGCTGATCGGCGACGTCAACAAACCGGCTCCGCCGAGTGCGTACGACACCGTGCCGGAACAGTCGTAACCACGATCGACAAATGACTTATGACCTCCGCCAAAGACATATGGCTTTCGATAAAGCTGATTTGCCGCCCAGATGGCTTTCTTCACGGCGAGTGGCGCTGAATCCGGCGCCGCGGCCTGACCACCGCGCAAACGCGCGCGATTCCCCGGAACGGTTGGGCCGGAGTTTGGAAAAATGTTTGCGTTAGCGGATGACGTGACCGCGGCCAGGACAGCCGCGCCGATCAGGATTTTTGGACTCAAGGGAAGCACGGAAGCGTTTCGGAGCGTGTCCTATGCCAGAGGAATCCCGTTTGCAAATGAAAAACGTTCGGCCCCAAAATCTTACAAAATTCGTCTCAATCTGCGTCGCAATCATTTCTACGGAACGACTTATGCTGCAAAAACAGACTCAGTCGGCTGCCCAACCCAGCCGGCGATCCTGAGTATGCCCCATTTTAACTTCCACAAACCCTCTTCAACCCAAGAAGAAAATTTGTTTTTCCGGTCGGCCGTCGGCTGTGAGACCGCGCCTGCCTCGTCGCCAGAATATCTTACCGGTTTTTTGGTCAATGCATTTGGATTCAGTCCTTCGACTTGGGCAAACATTGGGTTTGTCGCTACTGCTTCTCTTGGCGCTTTGTTCTGTGCCTTCTATTTTTTTAATGGCGCGGACGTAGTGCGAACGGCTGTGGTTTGGCCACACGAATTTCTTTATCCCGGACCGGATTCGACGGACTGGTTCGATGCCAGCAGACTCAATGCGGTGGGCAAACAACGTAACGTCTCGCCGTTCGAACGAAGGTTCTTTGAGCCGGACCTGGCTCGGCCGGGAGTTGGGCCCGGGGCAACCAATGCCGGCGGACTCGTAGTCTCCCGACCGGCTCCGGACCCTTTCTCCAATGCTGGGTCCAACATGATGGATGGGCTGAATTCTCTTCCGCGCGGTGGGGATGCGATCTCTCAATCTTTTTATCATGCAGCGGTGTCGATGGCTTCCAAAGCCGTAGGACATGCGACGAAGCCCGCCGTCGGCTCAACCGGCCGGCCCGGTTCCGCCGCTCAACAAAGCAATGGCGCCAGAACAGGCGGCGCCTTGAAGACCACTTATTCGATTGCCAGATCGACGAATGTGACCAGACCGATGATGCAAATGCGTCAGGATACAATTGGTCAGTTTCGCGCGAATGTAAGTGCGATCCACGCTCAAAGTCAGATGATGATGGGGGGTGCCCGGGGCGGATTAGGCGGTGTCGGCGCAGGCAATGCCGGTTTGGCCGGGGCGACGAGGATGGCGGGTCACCAGGGCGGCGGCCGTCGCTAGCCTCCAACGTCGTTTTCGTTTAAGCTTCGCTCATGTGGCGCCCGGTTGCGCTTCTGATCACGATCGGCTCGATCGCTCTTGCTGGTGACAAATCTCCCGACCTGGAACCGGACTCTTTCGACATCGAACCGCCGTTGTTAATTCCAAATCGGGACCAGGAACCATTGGCGGAGGCGAAAGCTTCAAATGATTCGCCCAGCGATGTGGATCTTGCGAAGCTCGAACGACAATTCGAACGCGCGAAAAGAAATCTCGCCGGGCTGGACAAGCTTCTAAAAATCGGTGCGCTTTCGAGACTGGAAGTCGAGCAACGCAAGTTGCGCGTGATTCATCTCGAGTTTGAGCTGGCCAATGCCCGCCTCGTCGCGGCGAAGGAACAAATGTTGCAGAAGGACAAGCAACTGAGCACCGGCGAGATTGCGAAGACGGATGTTACTCCAGCGGAAAATAATCTGGCGCTCGCGATCGAAGCGGCGCACACCGCCAGCACAAGGAGCGAACAAGCCGATATCGATGCGGCTGAAGCCAACGTGCATCGACAGGAAAAGCTTGTCGCACTGGGTAGCGCGCGCAAGTCCGATGTAGCCCGGGCCGAGCGCAAGCTGGCCGAACTGAGAGCTCAGAAAAATTAATAACCGGCGGCTTGTCCGTCTTTTCGCGATTCGCTGGCGCCGACGTAAACGCGCTGCCCATCGTGCCACTCCACTTTGATTGCCTGATAACCACCGTAACCGCCGACGTCCACCCGCACGTCGTGACCGCGCTTTTTCAATTCCCGCTGCGTTTCGGCCGGAATACCTGATTCGAGGTTGACGTGGCCGCCGTTTTCCATTTTTTCGCCGGTTGGCTCATTGTCGCCTTCGTGGTGCCATCGCGCAGCGTCGCCGGCTTCCTGCACGTTCAAACCGAAATCGATCTGGTTCGTAAGAACCTGGACGTGACCCTGCGGTTGCATATCGCCGCCCATCACCCCGAACGCTTCCCACGGTTTGCCGTCCTTCATCACAAATCCCGGAATGATCGTGTGAAACGGACGCTTTCCCGGCGCATAAACATTCGCGTGGCCGGGTTCCATGGAAAAAAGTTCGCCGCGATCATGAAACATGAAGCCGAGTCCAGGTACAACGATTCCACTGCCCATACCACTGTAGTTGCTTTGAATGAGCGAGATCATGTTGCCCTCATCGTCCGCCGCACACATGTAAATCGTGTCGCCGTTGTCTATCTTTCCCGCGGCCACGCTCTTCGCGGCATGCATTGGATCGATTAATTTACGCCGTTCGGCCGCGTATTCTTTTGAGAGCAGCGTTTTCAGCGGAATTTTTGCGAACGCCGGATCGGCGTAATATTTTGCGCGATCAGCCCAGGCAATTTTCTTTGCTTCGATCATCGTGTGTAAAGTGTCCGGAGAATTCCGTCCCAGTTTCGCGAGGTCGAAACCTTCCAGCATGTTCAGGATTTGCAGCGTGGCAATCCCTTGCCCGTTCGGCGGCAATTCAAAAACATCATAGCCCCGATAATTGGTCGAAACCGGGTCGACCCAGGTGCTGGTATGCTTTTCGAAATCGACCTTTCGCAGGAAGCCACCGTTTTCCTGCATAAACTTGTCGACCTTGTCCGCGATCTCGCCTTTGTAGAAAGCATCGCGACCTTTCTCCCCAATTAATCGCAGGGTGTTCGCCAGCGCTGGATTTTTGAAAATGTCGCCTTTGGCGGGGGTACGGCCTTTACCGTCGAGGGTGTAGGTTTCAAAGAACCCGCCAGGCAAGTCTTTGTAAAGCTCGGGACCAAAGTGCCAGTAGAAAGCGATCAGCTCCGTAACCGGGAAGCCCTCCTCAGCGTAATGAATTGCCGGGGCGAGATCGTCGCTCAGTTTCAGTCTGCCGAACTTTTTGTGCAGCTCCGCCCACGCATCGACCGTTCCGGGTACGCTGATTGGCAACATTCCGCGGGGCGGAATCGTTTTTCGATTCGACTTGTCGAGCTCGGCCTTCATTTGGTCGTAGCTCAGGCCGAGAGGCGAACGCCCGCTGCCGTTGATTCCGTAGAGCTTGTTTTCCTTGGCGCTGTAAACGATCGCAAACAGATCGCCGCCGACACCATTCGAAACCGGCTCCATTAAACCGAGCGTTGCGTTTGCCGCGATCGCGGCGTCCACCGCGCTCCCGCCCTTCTTCAAAATATCGAGCCCGACTTGTGTTGCGGCTGGCACACTCGTGCAGACCATTCCATGCCTGGCCAGCACCTCGGAGCGTGTCGCGAAATTTTTGCCTGTAATCCGGTCGATTTGTCCCGAGGTAAGCCCGACAATGGCAAGAAACAGGGAGGCGGAAAGGATTGCTTTCATAGGATAAAGATTAACATGCCGGACCAAATCTGATTCAAGGAATCCCAAATATTCTTCGTCCAACCAGGTATCACATGGTTTTCCGCATTTTCATTTTAATGGCTCTGGTGATTCTGCCGATTGAGACGACGAGACCGGCCGACCAATCTCTTGGCGGCGCCCTCAAGAAGATTTTTTCTACCCCGACACCTACGCCGAAGCCGCGAAAAAAAACAGCGACCGCGTCGACGAAACAGAAATCGCCGACTCCGACACCTTCGAAGAAATCGTCATCGATTGAGGAAGAAAGTTCACCGACTCCTTCGGCATCGCCTTCGCCGAAGAAAAAGAAGTCAACGCCCGTAGAAGAAGAGGAATCGCAGTCCGCTACGTCCAAGAAGAAGAAGAAAAGTTCCGCAACTCCGACTCCAACCTCCAGTCCGTCGCCGCATCGAAAGAAGGGGTCGGCAACGGCGGAGGAGTCGGCTCCTCCCAGTGAAACTGCGTCTCCCAGTCCGACCGAGACTCCGCAACAGTCTTCAACCCCGATTCCACCCAAGAAACAACACGCTGCCAATGCGACCTTGTTGCCAAATCAGATCAAGAGTTTCGAAAATTACCCGCTCAAAGTGCAGAAGCTTCTGACCTCGGCGCTTGAGCTGACCACGCGCAATCTCGATTACAAATATGGGTCCGACGATCCAGCCAACGGCGGAATGGATTGTTCAGGCTTCGTTTATTATGTGCTCAAACAAAACGACATTGCCAACGTGCCACGTGATTCCGCCGAGCAATACGTTTGGCTTCGACGCGCCAAGCAGTTCGAACCCGTCATCAGTGAGAAGGATGATTCGTTTGAATTGGAAGACTTAAAACCGGGCGACTTATTGTTTTGGACCGGCACTTATTCGATCGAGCGCGATCCGCCCATCACGCACGCGATGATTTATCTTGGTAGGGAAAAAAAAACGGGGAACCGTGTAATGGTGGGCGCAAGTGACGGTCGCGTTTATCAAGGGGAATCCCGGTTCGGAGTGAGCGTGTTCGATTTCAAAGTTCAACACCGCGACGGCAATGGTGACAGCAAAGTGCGGCCGACATTTATCGGTTACGGTCACATTCCCGGGTTGCAGGATTGACCAGGCAAGGGCCGCGGCCTTTAAGATCGACAATCGAACATAATCGTCACTAGAAGATCTCATGAATCACAATCACAAACGAGGCTTCATTGCATTCATCGTTGCGTTCGTTTTCATGTTTTTCTTCGGCTTCCTCTGGCACGGCATGCTGATGAAGCCGATGTATGAGGCCACGGCGTCCCTGTGGCGTTCGGAAGCTGACTTCAATGCGCACTTCCCGATTCTCATTCTCGGGCACGCGGTTGTCGCCTTTGCCTTTACCGGCCTCTATGTCAGCAAAGTCGGAAAGAACTGCGCCGGCGTCGGTTTCGGTTATGGGATCGTGGTTGGAATTCTCTCCTGCGGCGTAGAGATCATTCGCTTTGCCGTCGAACCGATAACCACGAACATTCTACTGATGTGGTTTGCGGGCGATCTGATTTGTTTCGCCATTATGGGCGCTCTGGTCGGCGCGATTTACAAACCGCTGACCGATCCGACCTAACTCGCAGCATCGATATCCCCTGCTGTCGCTGCGCACTACCTGCGCTACACAGGTAGGGGTAGTCACCGAACCGATCCGAGCCGGATGGGCGTCGCGGACGATTGAGGTCAATCGCCCCTACCTTTAGTGTGTTGGCATGTCTGCGGAGAAAACTCCCGCCCAGCTTGGCTATCGCATGCCGGCCGAGTGGGAGCCACATGCCGCGACCTGGCTTTCCTGGCCACGCCGCGAAGGAATCAGTTTTCCGGATTCGTTCGATAAGGTTCTTCCCGCGCTGCGCGAAATGGTCGGCGCGTTGACTGAGAGCGAGGCAGTCTGCATCAACGTTGTGAATGGTGCGCACGAGGCGGAAGCGCGCTCCGCGCTCGACTCATTGCCGCGTCAGGAGTGCATCACTTATTATGAGATCCCGACCAACGAACCATGGTGTCGGGATCACGGCCCGATTTTCCTGACCCGTGCCGCCAAAGCTGGACTGGCGATCGTCGACTGGGACTATAACGCGTGGGGAAACAAGTATCCGCCGTTCGATCTCGACGAAGTTGTACCGACACGGATAGCCGATCTCCTGAAGGTTCCCGTTTTCTACCCTAAAATGATTTTAGAAGGCGGCTCGATCGAAGTGAACGGGGCGGGCACACTGATGACGAGCGAATCGTGTCTTCTAAATAGGAACCGCAACCCGAATCTGTCACGCGACGAAATTGAGCAGCGCTTACGAGACTTTCTCGGAGTCACGGAAATCCTTTGGCTGGGCGACGGAATCGAAGGGGACGATACCGATGGGCACATCGACGACCTCGCGCGTTTCGTTGCCGAAACGAAGGTCGTTACCGTTGTTGAAGAAAATCGCGACGACGCGAACTTCAAACCGCTCCAGGAAAATCTCGGGCGCTTGCGCGAAATGAAGATCGGTCCCGCCAAGCGGGACAAGCTCGACATTGTCACCCTGCCAATGCCGCGAAGAATTGTTCGAGAAGAACTCAGGCTACCTGCGAGTTACGCAAACTTCTACATTGCTAACAAACTCGTTCTCGTTCCGACGTTCGCTGATCCTGCCGATAATCTGGCATTGTCTGTTCTGGAGAAGTGTTTCCCGAGTCGCCGTATCGTTGGAATCGATTGCCGCGAATTAATCTGGGGCCTCGGTACTTTTCACTGCCTCACTCAACAGCAACCCATTAGTTATATCACCGACGACAATTCGCTTCATCGGTGAGGATTCGCTCGTGGGCGCAGGCGCAGTTTGCACGCAGAAGATCGAGAAAATGACAACGATACTTCTCAATTGCTTCATCGAGTTGCCCATTCTACTTTTCCGCCCTTCCTGATCGCTGACCAATCTCAGCAATCGATAAGTCGCAATTCGGAAATTTATCTATGGCTAACTATGCAATTAATGGCTTCGGGCGCATCGGACGAAATGTCCTTCGCGCAATGACGCAGAAACAAGTCGAACGCGTCGTGGCAATCAACGATATTACTGAAACAAACACTCTTGCCCATTTGCTGAAATGGGACTCCGTCCACGGAAAGTTCGACGGCGAGATCGGTCACGATCCCGAGAATATCATCGTTCGCGGCCACAAGATTAAGATCTTTAAGGAACGAGATCCGGGGAATCTGCCGTGGAAAAAAATGGATGTCGACGTGGTGCTCGAATCGACCGGGTTCTTTACCGCTCGCGATAAGGCCGAACTGCACATTAGCAAGGGCGGTGCGAAACGCGTTTTGATTTCAGCGCCGGCAAAAAACCCTGATGCAACGATTTGTATTGGAATCAATGACGACGTTTACGATCCGAAGAAGCACACCATTGTCTCGAATGCCAGCTGCACCACCAATTGCCTCGCACCGCTGGCGAAAGTATTGCACCGGAAATTTGGAATCGCTCACGGCTTCATGAGCACGATCCACAGCTACACCAATGACCAGCGTATTCTTGATCTTCCGCACGAAGATCTCCGTCGTGCCCGGGCGGCGGCGGTCAGTATCATTCCATCGAGCACCGGCGCCGCGAAGGCCATTGGCGAAGTGATTCCGGATTTGAAGGGCAAATTGAACGGCGGCGCGTTTCGTGTTCCGACCCCGGATGGGTCGGTGACCGACTTCAGTGCCGTGCTTGAAAAGGACGCTACTGTTGATGCGATCAACGCGGCATTTAAGGAAGCTGCGAGCGACAAAAGTTACAGAGGCGTGCTCGAATACAGTGACGAGCCGCTCGTATCGCACGATATCATTGGCAATCCGCGCTCCTGCATCTTTGATAGCAAGCTCACCATCATGCTCGGCAACCGCTTCGTGAAAGTCGTCGGTTGGTACGACAACGAGTGGGGATACAGCAATCGGTGCGTCGAAATGATGGAGATGCTTGCCAGATGAATTTTCGCACACCGTGAATCGTTGTGACGTTCGTGGGAAATGAACAAACTATCAGTTCGCGACGTGGATGTTCGCGGGAAACGCGTGTTAGTGCGCGTTGATTTCAACGTGCCGATTAAGGAAGACGGCGACAAAATTGAAATTACTGACGACACGCGAATTCGCGAGGCGTTGCCGACAATCAATTATCTGCGCGAAAAGAAGGCCCGCACGATTTTGATGTCGCACTTTGGGCGGCCGAAGGGAAAACAGGTACCCAAGTATTCGCTGCGACCCGTGGCGGACCATTTGCATACGCTGATCAATCAACCGGTGGTCTTTAGTCACGACACAGTTGGCGATGTGCCGGACAGGATCGTCGGCGCAATGGGGGACGGCGATGTTGCGATGCTCGAGAACCTGCGCTTTCAGCCCGAGGAAGAGGCCAATGATCCAAAATTTTCCGAAGCTCTCGCGAAGTTTGGTGAGATCTACGTGAACGATGCTTTTGGTGCTGCTCATCGCGCGCATGCCTCGACCGCGGGGGTTACGAGGTTCATCAAACCGTGTGTTATGGGTTTTCTCATGGAGAAGGAATTAAAGTATCTTCACGAGGAGCTCGACAAGCCGGCGAAACCGTTTGTTGTCATCATGGGCGGCTCCAAGGTTTCGGATAAAATTGGCGTGCTCAAGGCACTGATGCAGAAGGCGGACGCGATCCTGATCGGCGGGGCGATGGCGAATACTTTTTTCAAAGCCGAGGGAATTCCGATCGGCGCGAGCCGCGTCGAAGCTGACAAGACCGATCTCGCCAGGGAACTCGTGGATATTGCAAACAAGCGGGGCGTAAAATTCTTACTGCCGATTGACGTCGTTGAGACCGACGAAATTAAACCCGGCGCAAAGGAGAGAAATACAAGCCGGCTTTCTCGCGAGAACGGAATCACTGATGGCTGGCAGGCGGTGGATATCGGCAAGGCGACGATTGCCCTGTTTCAGGAAGAAATCGCCAAAGCGAAGACGATTTTGTGGAACGGGCCGGTCGGGATCTTCGAAATTCCGGACTTCGCCGAAGGCACGATTGCGATTGCGGAGGCGCTGGCAAAATCCGGGGCGACGACGATTATCGGCGGCGGGGATTCGGTTACGGCGGTGAAACAGGCCGGGCTCGCCGACAAGATGACGTTCATTTCTACCGGCGGCGGCGCGTCGCTCGAATTGCTGGAAGGAAAAGAGCTTCCCGGTGTCGCAGCCTTGACTGATAAGAACTAGACAGGATTTACATGATTGACTGGATGATCAGACAATGCTGCTCCGTCCTGTCTGAAGAATCGGCTCAATCCTGTTAATCCTGTCTAAAGAGTTATGCGTAAAAAAATTGTGGCGGCGAATTGGAAGATGAACATGACGCTGGGCGAATCGACTCGTTTCATCGAAACTTTCCTGCTCGAGGCAGCCGAAATTCGGGACGTTGAGATCGTGATCATTCCGCCCTTCACTGCTCTCGCAAAAGTTACGGACTTACTCGAGAAAAGCGGTCAAAGTATCAAGGTCGGCGCGCAAAACATGTACTGGGAGCGCAACGGCGCGTTCACCGGCGAGATTAGTGCGGCCTTGCTCCGCGATTTGTTCGTTCACTACGTCGTCCTCGGTCATAGCGAGCGCCGGCGCTTGTTCGGCGAAACCGATGAGATCGTGAATAAGAAAGTTCGGGCCGCGCACGAAGCGACGTTGCGGCCAATCGTTTGCGTGGGCGAAACACTCGAGCAGCGCGACAAAGGCAACGTCGAAAAAATCTTGTCGATCCAGCTCCGGGGAAGTTTGAAGGACCTCACCGAAAAGGAACTTCAGGAAACGGTGGTGGCCTACGAGCCGGTCTGGGCGATCGGCACCGGCCGTAATGCGACCCCGGCTCAGGCGCAGGAAGCGCATGTATTCATTAGACGCATTCTCAGCGCAATGGCCGATGAAGCTACGGCTGACCGGATCCGTATTCAGTACGGTGGCAGCGTAAAGCCGGAGAATGCGCGCGATTTGATGACCCAGCCAGACATTGACGGTGCATTGGTCGGCGGCGCGAGCCTCGATCCCCGCAGTTTTGCGGGAATCGTCAAAGCCGCGCGTGACGAGAAATAATTACTTTTTGATCTCGAGATAGGTGCGGGACTGGACCTTGGTCGTGCCGGGCTGTATTTCTTCCACCCGCATTTGTTTTAGAAACCAGCGGTTGTCGATTTTCTGGGTGGCAACGACTTCGAACCGTTTCACAAGCTTTCCACTCGCGTCGTAGCCCTCCATCCGCATTAGCGCGCCACTCTGTTTGTCTGCCCAGAGAAAAACGTTCGCGTATGGGGTGTCGCGCGTTGGTGCGGTCAATTGCAGTTTCCAGCAACTGCGGGCGTGGACAGTTTCGTCGCCAAGCACTCGTCC
>Ga0187777_10001490_pt1 | contig 15199 bp, 9 predicted proteins | sample 1015_Q2_SP5_10_M_FD_132416 | JGI IMG/M metagenome (GOLD analysis project Ga0187777, IMG submission 132416) | Tropical peat soil microbial communities from peatlands in Department of Meta, Colombia - 1015_Q2_SP5_10_MG | ecosystem: Environmental > Terrestrial > Soil > Wetlands > Peat | place... | reverse complement strand
CGGAAGGATGACGGACACTCCCGTCGCCCCCGCACCGGTGGCGTCGGGCGTGTCCGCCACCTGTGCGTACAGGTCCGCGAGCGTGCGCGTACCGACCGCGGCATCGCCGACGCGCAACACGCGCTCGATCGGCCAGTCCGCGGCGAGGCCGCCGCTCTCGCGCAGAATGGCGCGCAGCGCATCCTGCAGGCCGAAGCGAAGCTCAGTGCGCTTTCGGATGTCGACGTCCGCGAGCAGGCAGAACATGGCGCCGCCCCAGTACGTGCGGCCCCAAGTGTGAGTATGGTCGAGGCCCTGATCGCCCGCTTGGGGAAGGCCGTGCGGCATCTGGCGGATTTCCTCGGCCCACACGTCCGCCTCGCTTCTATTTCCGGCTTGTACGCGCGCAACGCCCTCGACGTAGGTGGCGAGGCCCTCGGAGAGCCACGCGTGCACCTCCCCCGTATCGGGGAGCGCGAGATGGGTCATCTCATGCACGAGTACCCAGTCCGATTCGAGTTCAGCGTTGGTCACGGCACGCCCAACATTGACGCGAATCAAAGCAGCCGGAGTGCCGAAGGTCGTGCCACCGTGCACGCCTTCGCCGGGCCAGTCGATGAGCCGCAGCGTCACTTGGCGCGCGGGAAAACGCCCGTAATAAGCGCCTACGATCGTCCCGGAACGTCGCACCCACTCGAGTACCGGTGTGCCGTTGGCTGCGAACGCGCTGCGCTCGAAGACGACGTGGATCTGAGCGCCCTCGACACTGACTTCGACGGTATCGCTCGCGGCTGCGGGGGCGTTCGCGCTGTTCGTGAGCGGGAACAGGCCTGCGAGGGCGGCGATCAGTGCGACTCGCCTTCTGGCCCTAACCTCGCGCCGTCTGGCCAAAGAGCCAGCGCTTCGCTTCATCCGTGAGCTCGCTCTGCGTGTTGAGGTTTGCGGCACGCTCGTAGGCGCGCTTCGTTGCCGGTCGATCGCGAATCGCCTCGAACCAGCGCGCGAGGTTCGGGAAGTCTGCGAGTCTTTGGCCCAACCGCTCGTGGGGTACGATCCAGGGGTACGCGGCAATGTCGGCGATCGAGTAGTCGCCGGCGATGAACCCACGGTCGGCGAGGCGCTTATTGAGTACGCCATAGAGGCGGTTCGTTTCCTTGACGTAGCGATCGATCGCGTAAGGGATGCGCTCGGGCGCATAGCGGCTAAAGTGCGTATTCTGACCCGACATCGGCCCCAGGCCCGCCATCTGCCAGAAGAGCCATTGCACCACCTCGACTCGCCCGCGCAAGTCCTCGGGCAGTAGCCGCCCGGTCTTCTCGGCAAGATATAAAAGAATCGCCCCCGACTCGAACACCGAAAGCGCCGCACCGCCGTCCGCGGGCGCATCATCGACAATGGCGGGAATGCGATTGTTCGGCGCGATGGCGAGGAACTTCGGATCGAACTGCTGGCCCTTGCCGATGTTGACCGGGAGGAGCCGGTAGGGGAGGCCGGTCTCCTCGAGAAACATCGTGATCTTGTGCCCGTTCGGCGTGGTCCAATAATAGAGGTCAATCATGGGCTCGGCTCTCCGCGGTAAGGCGACTTAATCTGGCACCGTGCGCTGCAATTCGCACGACCCTAACGGGCCGCACCCTGATCCATCTTTCGCGGGAGAAGCATGGCACCGACGCCCCTGACGGGTGAGCGATCCGAGCTGCGCGCGCTCCTCACCGCTCGGGGCTACGCGCTGCTACCCGCGCACGTCGCGCAGAGCATCTTCGGACTCGATCTCGGCGGGCTCGATGCGCTCAAGGACAGCTGGGAACGGCTGCCGCGCGATAGGTACCTCCGCGATGGCGGCCAGTACCGGGCCCGGCGGCACAGCTGCTTCATCGAGGAGCGCGGTATGCTCGAGCCCGTGCCGCACCGAGCGCATTGGCAGCCGACCGCCTACAACGCGTTGCACGGGGGTCTCAGCCGCTGGTTCGAACCGATCGAGCCCGAGGTGGTGCGCTCAGGTGCATGGCGCCATCTTGTGAGTGCGATCGCTGAGCTCTTTGCGGAAATAGATCCCGTTCCCCGCTGGTTTGTCGAGGCGCACCAATTTCGCATCGACACTCCGGGAGGCATTGGGCGACCGACGCCCGAGGGTGCGCATCGCGATGGGGTGAATTTCGTCGCGGTGGTGCTGGTTGCACGGGGTGATGTGAGCGGAGGCGAGACGCGCGTCTTCGATGCGCAGGGTCCATCGGGTGTGCGCTTCACGATGCAGGAGCCCTGGTCGATGCTACTCATGGACGATGCGCGGGTGATTCACGAGACGACGCCGATTCAGGCACAGGGCGGGCGAGCGGGCGTGCGCGACACGCTCGTGCTCACCTACCGGGCGCAGGGCTTTCAGGCACCTGCGGAGGAGGGCGGTGCTTAACTGAGCGCGGAGGGGCGTCCGTCGATCCAGGTCTCGATGACTTCGAATCGCTCGGTTGAGTGCACGAGATTCGCCCGAAGCCCACGCGCGATGCGCCCGGTCTCGCGGCTAAGACCCAAAAACGCCGCCGGCCACTCGCTCGCCATGCGGACCGCTTCTGCGAGCGGCAGTCCGAGCATCGCCATGGCATTACGCACGCAAGTCGCCATGTCGATGTTGGATCCGGCGAGCCGCCCATCCTCGTCGTAACACGCAAAGCCCCTCACGCTGATGCGCCGTCCCCCAAGCTCGAAGGTGCCGTTCTGGGTGCCGACGCTCGGCATGGCGTCGGTGACCAGCATGAAGCGGTCGTGAGGCTTGCAGCGCAGTGCGATGCGCAGCACGACGGGATCGGTGTGCGCGCCGTCGACGATGATGCCGCACCAGCTCATCGGATCGTCGAGCGCGGCGCCGACGACGCCGGGCTCGCGGCCGGTGAGCTGCGACATCGCGTTGAAGAGGTGCGTGAAGCCCGTGACACCGTGGCGCAGCGCGGTGCGCATCTCGGCATAGGTGGCGTTCGTGTGGCCGGCGGAAATGACGATACCGGCCGCGGCCAGGCGTTCGATGATCTCAGGCGTCGTCATCTCCGGGGCGAGCGTAATGAGCGTGCGGCCCCCGCGCAGCGAAGTCAGGAGTCCAAGCGCGCTCGGATCGAGTTCGCGCAGCTTCGCCGGATCGTGCACGCCCTTGCGCGCGACGTTCAGGAACGGCCCCTCGATATGAATGCCGAGGACGCCCGGTACGCCCTGCTCGATGGCGCCGCGTACCGCGGCAATCGCACGCGCCACGACCTCGAGATCAGCGCTGATGAGGGTCGGGAGGAAACCGGTTGTGCCGAAGCGGCGGTGCGCACGGCCGATCGCCCGCACCGAGTCCACTGTGGGCGCATCGTTGAAGAGCATGCCACCACCGCCATTCACCTGCGAGTCAATGAATCCCGGGAGCAGGAGCTCACCGCCGAGGTCGTAGCGTTCCTTGGCAATGCGGCAGCGGCGATCGGAGCCGCGCACGATGTCAACGATGCGTCCCTCTTCGATGAGCACGCACTGCCCTTCGACCAGGCCCTTGCCGCGCAGAATCCGGCCGTTCACGAGCGCAAGGCTCATCAGAGCGTCTCGGTGACTTTCTTGAGGTGCGGCGGGTGATCGGGATTGGCACCGCGCGCGAGCGCGAGCGCATTGACCATGCGATAGAAGCTCTGGATGAAGAGTATCGGCTCGATCACGGCGTGCGCGCGCTCGCTCGGAAGCAGCGTCGCGCGCGGCGCGTGGGCGCCCGCGATGAGTACGTCCGCGCCCGCTGCGCCGAGTTCGCTCGCGAGCTCGACGATGCCGGCGCGGCTCTCGTCGTCCTGGGTAAAGAGGAGCAGGGGGAATCCGGCGCGCACCAGTGCGAGCGGTCCATGGCGCAGCTCCGCGGCGCTCACCGCCTCGGCGTGCAGGCGGCAGGTCTCCTTGAATTTGAGCGCCGCCTCCTGCGCGATCGCGAGCCCGAGGCCCCGGCCGACAACGTAGAGACTTTGTGCCTTGGTGAGGTGCTTCACCGCCGCGCTCCAGTCGAGTTCCCAGGCGCGCGCGAGGAGTTCAGGGGCTTCGCTCAAGGCTGTCGCGAGCTCCTCATCCTCCGCCCAGCGGGCCACAAGCTGCACGATTGCGGCGAGCGAGGCGATGTAGGACTTCGTGGCAGCGACGCTCTCTTCCACCCCGGCGCGCAGCGGAATGAGATCATCGGCGAGTTGCGCGAGGGGCGAGGTCTGCGCATTCACGAGTGCAACGATGCGGGCGCCCGCGGCGCGTCCACTGCTCACCGCGGCGAGAAGGTCGGGGCTCGCGCCCGACTGCGAAATCGCGAGCATCACCGTGCCTTTCAGATCGGGCGCGGCTGCGTACACCGAGCTCACGGAGGGGGCGGCCGAGGACGTGAGGAGCCCGAGACGCGTCTCAATCAGATAGCGGGCGAAGGTTGCGGCATGGTCGGAGCTGCCGCGGGCGCAGGTGACGACCGCGCGCGGAGGATGCGCGCGCAGGAGAACCGCGAGCTGTTCGATCGGCGCGGCATTCGCCTGCAGCTGCTCGCGAACCACATCGGGCGCCTGTGCGGCCTCGCGAAACATCCGCGTGCTCGCGGGAGCGGTGCTCATGTCGCGATGCTGAGCTCTGCGACGAAGTCGTAGATGTCGCCGCGATAGAAGGTCTGAGTGAACTCCGCGGCACGCCCGTCCCTGAGAAAGCCGAGCCGCTCGACGAGGAGTCCGGGGTCTTTCTCCTTCGCCTGCAACAGCTCCGCCTGCTCGGCGGTAAAGAGCACGGCGCGCAGGCGCTGCAGCGCCCGCACCGGGCGGTTGCTGACCCGCTCGAGCGCCGCGTAGAGCGAGGAGTCGACGGCTTCGAGCGAGGGCAGGCATGAGGCGAGGATGGTCGCGTACTCGAGCGCCATCGGCTCGTCGTCGGCGTAGCGAATGCGGTGAAAACGGTAGACGGGAGTGCCGGGACTCGCGCGCAGCGCGAGCGCTTCCTCGGGCGTCACCGTGCCCGCGGACTTGCGCAGCCAGACGCTGCGCGGGTTGCGCCCGCGCGCACGCATATCCTCGGAGAAGGATGTTAGTTTCGAGAAATTCTTCTCCACGCGCGCGCATACGAAGGTGCCCGAGCCCTGCCGTCGTACCAACAGCCCCTCGCTCACGAGCCCATCGATCGCTTTGCGCACGGTGATACGCGAGACGCTGAAATCGTCGGCGAGATCGCGCTCGGGCGGCAGTGCATCGTCCGGACCCAACACGTGCGATTCGATCGCCTGGCGCAGCGCGCGCTGCAGCTGTTGGTAGAGCGGCAGACTGCTCGTCTGATCGGGTTTGCCGACCGCCTCTGAGAGCTGGGTCAAGCGTTATCTCCGACCGGCACGACGAATAATGCCATGCTACCACCATAGTACCAGTCAGTTGCGTGGACAATACAAGTTCGGAAATAACTAACTGTTTTTACTTGGAGAAGCGTTTCAGTTGTGTGACTGGTTTGTAAGGGTATAGCGTTGCACGGCGAATGGTACTATATTGGACATGAAATGGTTCCAGTGAAGGGCCATCCAGCGGGCTGCTGCGGATAACACCGACAGAGCCCCGGGGTATGAGGGAGGAGAGCGTTCAGCGCAATCCGCTAACGACAACAGCTCGGGGGCATACAGATCATGAGAATCGTAAGATCGACCTTGATCGGAACGGCAGTCGCGGCGGCACTATTTGGTCGCGAGGAGCCGAGCAGCGCGCAGGCCGCGGCCGCCGGGACAGCCGCGGCGGAGCAGCTGCAGGAAGTCGTCGTCACGGGCATCCGCGCCTCACTCGGGGCGTCGATCGAATACAAACGTAACTCGGATGAAATCGTCGATGTCGTCACTGCCGAAGACATCGGCAAGATGCCCGACAAGAACATAGCCGACGCGCTGCAGCGACTTCCAGGCGTCACGATCAGCTCCGCGGGCGCGACCGAAGGTGGCTTCGATGAAGCCGACCGCGTGAGTCTGCGTGGTACCAACCCAAGCCTCACGCTCACCCTGATCAATGGTCACAACGTCGGCTCGGGCGATTGGTTCGTCCTCGATCAGGTGACGACGGTCGGGCGCAGTGTGAGCTACACGCTTCTGCCATCCGAGATTGTTAAGGAAGCGGTCGTGTACAAGAGCTCCGAAGCCTCACTCGTCGAGGGGGGCTCTGCAGGCACGGTCAACATCATCACCCGCAAGCCTCTTGACCCCGGCTTCAACACCCCAACGACCGTGCAAGTCTCAGCGGGCGCGGTGTACGCGGACCTGCCGGCGAAGGCGGCTCCCCAATTTAGTGCGCTCGGTAACTGGTACAACGACAATCGTACTTTCGGTGTGCTCGGGCAGCTGTTCTACGAAGCACGCTATCTGCGACGCGACGGCTCGGAGCAGCTCGGCTACGAGACCATCAACGCGGGAACTCCGCTCGCACTCGCGCATCCCGATCTCGCCGGCGTCTCCTACCCGGTGGACATCGGTTCGGCGCTCTTTCAGCAGCAGCGCCAGCGTTCGGGCGGACTGCTCGATTTCCAGTTCAAACCGAATGACCAGTGGCAGGTCGATCTCAACGGCTTCTACTCCAAGCTTGAAGCCACGAACCAAAACAATAACTATCTCCTCTGGAATACCCACTACATCAACCAAGGCAACGGCTCAGCGCCGCCGGCCCCCCTGACCTGCGCCACCGCCCCGCCAGGAGCCTACAACGCCTGCTTGCCCGGCCTCGGTCTGCAACCCGGCTACGTGGTACAGAATGGCACCTTGACCAGCGCCACATTTGCGCCGGCTTCGAGTACCTTCTACGGCGTTTACGACCAGATCTCGCGACCCGACGAGAGCGCAACCAGCAGCTACGGCGACCTCGACATCACTTGGAACGCGACTGACAAGCTGAAATTCTTCGGGCAGTTTGGCGTGACCGAAGGGAACGGCAAGACCCCGACCCAGGACGTCTCCGAGACTCAACCCGGCTTAGGTTCGGGCGCTGGGTACACGCTCTATGGCATCACGAGCGCGCCGACCTGGAACCTCGGCAACACGATCAACACCTCGCCCTCCCCGGGGGGCGTGCCGGTGAGCTTCGGCTGGATCTTCGGCGATCAGAATGTTGATGTCCTCGACAAGGAGACCTACGGCAGCATCGATGGCGCCTTCAACATGAACGCAGGCTTGTTTCAGGACTTCAAGTTCGGCGTGCGCTATGCCGATCATCAACGCCACTCGTGGAATGTCATCGGTCAGGGGCCGGGCTGCAATGGTGAGGCGTGCCCGGCCGGGGTGCCGCCCGCGCAATCGCCGAGCAATCCTGCGAACTATCCCATCGGCAATGTGAATTATCCGTCGAACTACGGCTTCGGGCTCGGCGGGCCCTTCCCGACCAACATCTGGTACTGGACCGCGGGTCAGCTCGCGGCGTACGACGCATCCTACACGAACCGTGACCCGGTCACGCGCGCCGACTGGACATCTGATTACGGGCTGGAAGAGAAGGACGGCGCCGTATACCTCCAGTTGGACTTCAAGGGCTCACGATGGTCTGGCAATCTCGGGCTCCGTTACGTAAATACTAAGGAGAGCGTGATCAACAATGTGGGCGTGACGGCGCCATATCCCCCGAATGCCATCACGACTTCGGCGTTCGGACCCTATGTGCAGGTAACTACGGATAATACCTACAACAACGTCCTGCCGAGCGCTAACTTCAAGTTCGATATCGCCCCGGATCTGATAGCACGTGCTGCCGCTTCGCAGACTCTATCGCGTCCGGATTACTCGGCCCTCGCGAGCTCCACAAGCCTTGGGGCACCGCCTCCCATCGGAGGTACGGGCAGCGGTTCGGGTTCCAACCCGAACCTCAAACCGATCCTGGCCACGAACGCGGATCTGGGACTTGAGTGGTACTTCGCACCACGGGCACTGCTTGCGGGCGACGTGTTCTACATGGATCTACACAACTACGTCACCTACGGCTCGTCCATCCAGACCTTTTTCACCTTCAGCGGTCAGTGCCCGCAGGGCTGCAACTTGAGCTACAACATCACATCGCCCGTCAATGCTGACGGCCAGGTGTATGGCGCGGAGCTTTCGTGGCAGCAGCCCCTCGGGAGGTACTTCGGCTTTATCGCAAACTACACCTACGCGGACGGCAAGCAGACCTCGACGCTGCCGCCGAACGGCGACGACCGGCTCGTTGGCACCTCGAAGGACACCGGAAACTTCATCGGCTACTTCGAGACCACCCACTTCAGCGCGCGCGTTGCCTACAACTACCGCTCAGCGTTCTACAGCGGACTCGACCGCAGCACCGCGTTCTCGCAGGGCGCAATTGGCACCTGGGACGCCTCGCTCGGTTGGTACGTAAACGATAATTTCGCGGTCACACTCCAGGGGCTGAACCTCAACAATCCGAGGCTCAAGTACTACGCGAACAACGAGTCGCAGCCGCGGGCGTTCTACTTGAACGGAGCACAGTACTACCTGAACCTGGTCTTCAAACTCTGATCGTCAGGGGGGTCTTCGGCGGGGCGGGCGGCGCGGATCCGCCGTCCGCCCCTGACCGGCGCGGAGCACGAGGATCGTGGCGGGAGGTGGACTCTTCCACTACGCTTACCGGTGCGTGCGCGCCGATGGGGTGGCTTTGACCACCCCCGGTCGCATGCACGAGCACAGCATGCAGCACGCCCCCTCACCGATCCGTGACTTCCCTTCGCTCGACACGGACACGCTGCGGCGCGAGCTCTTCGCTTCGGGAGAGCCCGCGGTCCTGCGCGGACTCGTCAGCGAGTGGCCGAGCGTCGCCGCAGCGCGCCGCTCGGCGCGTACCTTCGTCGAATATCTGCGCCGCTTCGACCGCGGCCACCCCGTGGATGCGCTCCTCACCCCGCCCGAGGTCGAGGGGCGACTCTTCTATAACGAGGGGATGACGGGCTTCAACTATGTCCGTAATCGCCTGCCGATCACCCAGGTGGCCGAGCAGGTGCTGCGCTACTCCCAGGGCGTGCGGCCGCCGGTGGTCGCGGCGCAAAGCGCGCTGATCCGCGACTGCCTCCCGGGCTTTGGTGCCGAGAACGTGCTCCTACTGCTCCCTGAGAGCATCCTGCCACGCATCTGGCTCGGCAACACGATCACCACCCCGACCCACTTTGATGAGTGGAACAACATCGGCTGCGTCGTGAGCGGCCGGCGGCGCTTCACGCTCTTTCCGCCCGAGCAGATCACGAACCTCTACATCGGCCCCATCGATTTCGCGCCGACCGGAGCGCCGATGAGTCTCGTGCGACTGCATGAGCCGGACTTCGATCGCTTCCCGCGCTTTCGTGCGGCGCTCGGGGCCGCCCTCACAGCGGAGCTGGCGCCCGGGGATGCGATCTTCATACCACCGCTTTGGTGGCATCACGTGGAGTCGCTCGCTTCCTTCAACGTGCTCGTCAACTACTGGTGGCACCCCGGTGGTGGGCCCTCGATCGGCGCGGCTTCGGGCTTCGACAGTCTCCTGCACGCGATGCTGAACCTGCGGGAGCTTCCCGCACCGGCACGCGCGGCCTGGCGCGCGGTCTTCGATCACTACGTGTTTGGTCCGCAGGAGGAGATCACCGCCCACATTCCCGAGCAGCGGCGAGGACTTCTCGGCACTCTTGAGCCCGAGAGCCTTGCGCGGGTGCGCGCCGAGCTCGCGCAGCGTCTCGCGCCGCGCAAGTGACCTGCGCCGTGCGGATGATTCTTGCCTGCGTCACCCTAGCGGGCGGCGCGAGCAGCGCGCCCGCCGAGACTCCCAGTGCGGTGACCTCTCATGAAGTCGTCCTCGCGAACGTAATCCCCCGGCCCGCAGACGTCACGCCTCGCGCTGGCGAGTTCCTCCTGCACGACCAAGCCGAGATCTTCGCGAAGGATGTCGAAGCGGTTCGGATCGCGGCCTACCTCGGTGAGCTTCTTGAGAGCACGGAGCACATCACGCTCAAAGTCGTGCAACACCCAGTCGCTGCGAAGGCGCGCGCGGCGATTGCGCTGCGGCTTGATCCGACCGCCGCCGGTGGCGCGCCCGAGGGCTACGCGATCGAGGTGACGCCCTCGCAGATCTTGCTCACCGCCGCGAAGCCCCGCGGACTCTTCTATGGTGTCGTCTCGCTTTGGCAGCTCGTGAGCGCCAAAGCGGCGAGTGGCCCGGGCATCGCCATACCCGCGATGCGTATCGTCGATGCGCCGCGCCTTCCCTGGCGCGGCCTGATGCTCGACTCGGCGCGTCACTTTCAGTCGCCCGAGTTCATCATGCGGTACATCGACTGGCTCGCGCTCCATAAGCTGAACGTCTTCGGGTGGCACCTGACCGATGACCAGGGCTGGCGGCTCGAGATCAAGAGGTATCCGCGCCTTACCGGTGTGGGCGCCTGGCGCGTGCCGGCGGGCAGGGCGGCCGAGCGCGACATCGATCCCGCCACACACCGTTCGCGCCTTTACGGTGGCTTCTACAGCGAGGCGGACGTTCGCAGGATCGTTGCGCACGCCGCCGCGCGCTATGTCACCGTCGTGCCCGAGATCGACATGCCAGGTCATGCGAGCGCTGCGATCGTCGCTTACCCCGAACTCGGCGTCGTAGCGCCACCGCCCGCCGTGCCCGCCGACTGGGGCATTTACCCGAATCTCTTCAACGTCGAGGAATCGACGTTTGCCTTTCTCGACCATGTACTCGCCGAGGTCATTGCGCTCTTCCCCGGCCCCTACGTGCACCTTGGCGGCGATGAGGCGGTGAAGGATCAGTGGCTCGCATCCGCGCGCATCGCCGCGCGCATGCGTGAGCTCGGTGTGAAGGATGTCGAGGCGCTGCAGGGATATTTCACGCACCGGATGGGCGAATACTTACGCGCACACGGTCGGCGGCTCGTCGGCTGGGACGAAATTCTCGCGGGCGGAGTTCCGAAGGACGCGATCATCGTCTCGTGGCGCGGGATCGAAGGGGCGATCGAGGCCGCGAAGAGCGGGCGCGATGCCGTGCTCTCGCCCGCGCCCACACTGTACTTTGACAATCGCCAGAGCGGTGGTCCTCTCGAGCCCCCGGGTCGCGGCAAGGTCGTGACACTCGAGGATGTCTATCGCTTCGATCCACTTCCGGCAGCGCTCTCTCCCGACCGTCAGTACGTGCTCGGACTCGAGGCGAACGTCTGGACTGAGCATGTGCGTACCGAGGAGCGCGTCGCGTACATGACCTGGCCGCGCGCGGCGGCGGTGTCCGAGGTCGGGTGGTCGAGCGGTGAGCGGCTCGACTGGTCGGACTTCCTCAGCCGGCTGCCCGCCGAGTTTGACCGTTATCGCCTACTCGGCATTCACTACGCCGACGAGGTTTTCCAAGAGCGGCCAAGCGTTGCTCCCTACGCTCGCCATATGAGTCAGGACCTCAAAACCTGCACCGACCACCTGGTGCTCAATCTTGAGGATGATGCACCGCTCGAGGGCCCGCGCGCGGTGTTTCTCATCGATATCGCCAATCCCTGTTGGATTTTTCCGAGCGTCGATTTCACATCCCGCATGCATCTCACCGCGGCCGTCGGCCAACTGCCCTTCAACTTCCAGATCGGCAAGGATCGCGAGGCGATTCACTTCAAGACGCCGCATTCCGCTGCCGGTGAACTTGAAGTGCGTCTCGATGGTTGCGAAGGCGATCCCCTCGTGACGCTGCCGCTCGCACCAGCAGCCGACAACGATGCGGTCACCGTGCTGCCAAGCGTCGCGCTTCCTGAGGTTGCGGGGCGTCACGACCTTTGTTTCACCTTCACCCAGCGCACGCTCGATCCGCTCTGGGCCATCGATTGGGTGCAGGTCTCCCGATGAGCGCAGCGCAAACCACGGCAATCCTCGCGCCCCTTGGCGGCTGGAGCACTGCCCTCGATGAGGCGCCCGATGAGGTGTTCGCGACGCGCATCCTCGGCGATGGCGTCGCGATCGATCCGACGGAAGGCATCGTGCGCTCGCCCTGCGACGGGCAGCTCATTGCAGTCGCCGGAGCGCGCCACGCGGTAACGGTGCGCTCCGCGGGCGGGTGCGAGATTCTCATGCACGTAGGGATCGATACTGTCGCGCTCGCGGGGGTTGGGTTCGAGCTGCACCTGCAACCCCCGGCGGCCGTTCGCGCCGGCGACAAGCTCCTCAGCTTCGATCTCGATTTCGTGGCGCAACGGGCCAAGAGCGCACTCACACCGATCATCATCACGGCCGAGAGCGGCTTTCGTATCGCGCAGCGGATCCTGAACCGCGGGGTCGCGGCCGGGGAACTACTCATGGAAGTGGCGCCGGCCGGCGCTGCGGTCGCGACCGAGGTGCGTCGGCCTGCCGCCGCGGCCCTCAGCCGCAGCGTCAACGTCCTGCTCGAGCATGGCATTCATGCGCGCCCGGCGGCGCTCCTCGTCGCCTCGCTCAAGAATCTCGCGAGCGATGTGCGTGTTGCCGTGCGCGGCCGCGAGGCGAACGCGCGCAGCACGGTCGCTCTCATGGCGCTTGGCGTGCAACACGGCGAGCGGGTTGAGATCCGTGCCTCGGGACCCGATGCGGCGATTGCCCTTGAGATGGTGGCGGCGGCGCTCGGCACCGAGCGCCCGGGCGGTGCGGCCGCCGCGCGCCGCGCGCCCGAGCCCACCGTTGTCCCGGCGGCTGCGCGGACCCGCGGGCTCCTCTCGGGCGTCATCGCGAGCCGTGGGCTCGCGGTCGGGCAAGCCTTCAAACTGGCGCGTCCCGAGCTCACCGTGCCGGAAGTGGGTCGCGGGGCAGCCGCGGAGAACGCGCTTCTCGATACGGCGCGTGCACTCGTGCGCTCGCGGCTCGAGCGCCGCGCAGGGGCGGGTGGCGGAGCGGCACCCGCGGAGGAGATCGCCGCGGCGCATCTTGAGTTGCTCGAGGATCCCGAGCTCCTTGGGGGTGCGCGCGCGCTCATCGCCCAAGGCAAGAGTGCGGGGTTCGCCTGGCGCTCGACGCTGCGCTCGAGTGCGGCGGCGCTCGGCACGCTCGAGGATCCACGCCTGCGCGAGCGGGCCGATGACCTGCTCGATCTCGAATCACAGGTGCTCGCAGAACTTGCCGGAGGCGGCGCGGGCGCTGCGCCCGAACTCCCTCCGGAGGCGATCGTTCTCGCCCGCGAACTCCTTCCTTCTCAGCTCTCGCTCCTCGACAGCTCGCGCCTTGCCGGCATCTGCATGGCGGCGGGCGGCCCCACATCGCACGCTGCACTCATCGCCGCCGCGATGGGGCTGCCTGCGCTCGTGGCGCTCGGACCCGAGCTCCTCTCGCTTGCGGACGGCAATGCGCTCGTACTCGACGCCGAGCGCGGCGTACTCGAAACCGAGCCTACGCCCGCGCGGCTCGAGGACGCGCGCGCCGAAGTGGCGCGAAGGCTCGCGCGCCGCAGCGCCGCGCAGCGTGAGGCGCAGCGCGAAGGCCGCACGGCCGATGGGGTGCGGATCGAGGTGTTCGCGAACGTCGGCTCGGTGGCGGAGGCACATGCCGCGGTTGCAAATGGCGCCGAAGGCTGCGGGCTCCTGCGCACCGAGTTTCTCTTTCTCGATCGGCAGTCGCCGCCCTCGGAAGCCGAGCAGACCGCGGTGTACCAGGAGATCGCGGATGCGCTCGGGGAACGCCCCCTCACCATCCGAACGCTCGATGCGGGTGGCGACAAACCGATCGCGTATCTGCCGCTCCCGAGCGAGGAGAACCCAGCCCTCGGATTGCGCGGGGTGCGCACCGGGTTTGCACACCCCGAGCTCCTGCGCACGCAGTTGCGCGCCGTGCTCGCGATGCCGGCGCGCGCGCGTTGCCGGTTGCTCCTGCCGATGATCACCGACGTCGAAGGAGTACGCGCCGTGCGCGCGATGCTCGGCGAGCTCGATCAGGAGTCCGGGAGAGGCGAGCCCCTCGCGGTTGGCGTGATGATCGAGACGCCGGCATCCGCGCTTCTCGCCGAGCATCTCGTGAAAGTCGCGGACTTTCTCTCGATCGGCACCAACGATCTCACCCAGTACACCCTCGCCATGGATCGCGGCCATCCCGTGCTCGCGCATCGGCTCGATGCATTGCATCCGGCCGTGCTGCGTCTCATCGCCCGCGCCGCCGAAGCCGCGCAGGCGGCGGGCCGGCACGCCGCGGTGTGCGGTGGGCTCGCCTCCGAACCGCTCGCGGCGGCGATCCTCATTGGGCTTGGCGTGCAGGAGCTCTCAGCGCTGCCGTCGGTGATTGCCGAGCTCAAAGCGCGCATCGGGAGTGTGACGCTCGCGGACTGTCGCGCTCTCGCGCGCGCGGCGCTCGCCGCGGAGAGTGCGGCTGAGGTGCGCGCGCTCGCGGCGCGCGCCTTGCCGGTGTCGGAGGAGACGGTGCGATGAAGGCGTATCTCACCGGCCTCCAGAAAGTCGGCGGCGCGCTCATGCTGCCGATCGCGGTGTTGCCGATCGCGGGCCTTCTCCTGCGTCTGGGGCAGCCGGACCTCTTCAATGCTCCTGAGGTCGAGGCCGCAGGGGCGGCGATCTTCTCGAACCTCGGGCTCCTCTTCGCGATTGGTGTGGCGGTTGGGCTGGCGCGCGAGAACCATGGCGCCGCGGGGCTTGCCGGCGCGGTCGCCTTCCTCGTTGCGACCAAAGGGGCGGAAGTCCTGATTACGGTGCCGGCCGCGGCGCTTGCGGACTTGAGTGGCCGCGCGCGCGAACTCGCAGGAGCGGCCTACAAGGCGCAGGAGCTCTCAAAGCTCAGCGTGCCCGTCGGCATCCTCTCTGGGCTCATCGCCGGAGGGCTCTACAACCGTCTCTACAACCTGCAGCTGCCGAGCTACCTGAGCTTCTTCGGCGGCCGCCGGTCGGTGCCGATTGCCAGCGGCTTCGCGGGGCTGGTCCTTGCGATCGCCTTCGGCACGCAATGGCAGCACCTCGAGCACGGCATGGACGTACTCAGCCACACCGTGCTCGATGCCGGATCGCTCGGGCTCTTTGGCTATGGCGTTCTCAATCGCGTGCTGATCGTCACCGGCCTCCATCACATCATCAATAACATCGCCTGGTTCCTGCTCGGGGACTACCACGGGGTGACGGGCGACCTCAAGCGCTTCTTCGCCGGCGACCCGAGCGCCGGTGCCTTCATGGCGGGATTTTTCCCGGTGATGATGTTCGGGCTGCCGGCGGCCTGTCTTGCCATGTATCACACCGCGCTGCCCGAGCGACGGCGTGCCGTCGGCGGACTTCTCGGCTCGATCGCGCTCACCTCCATCCT
>Ga0187777_10001486_pt1 | contig 15211 bp, 13 predicted proteins | sample 1015_Q2_SP5_10_M_FD_132416 | JGI IMG/M metagenome (GOLD analysis project Ga0187777, IMG submission 132416) | Tropical peat soil microbial communities from peatlands in Department of Meta, Colombia - 1015_Q2_SP5_10_MG | ecosystem: Environmental > Terrestrial > Soil > Wetlands > Peat | place... | reverse complement strand
TACCTCGAGGTCCTGATCGCCGATACCCAGTACCACCAGGCCAAGATCAATGAGCTTCAGGCGGTCGCCGTCCGTTATCAGGACACGGTGGCGCTCTACGTCGCACTCGGGGGTGGCTGGTGGAATGCAAATCGCGATACGGCAGCCACGATCACCCAACCGCCCGCCGAGGGGTCGTCAATTCCTTGATTGAGTCAAGGGCGCGAGGTCAGCACAGCCCATATCCCGGGTAGGCAAATTTCCGAATGGAATGCTTCTCGCAGCACAACTAAGGTCTTGGCACGAAGGTTACTAGTGAGGACTCACAATATGATCGCCCCCCGTGTACTTCTGGTCCGTCCGCAGGCGCGTCGGGCCGTGATGCCCCCTGTTGAAAAGACACAGGGAGTTCCCGCTTCTGAAAAGGCAACTGCTGTGCGCGCGCCGGAAAAGTCGCGTGAAGCGATGATCCGCGAAGCGGCTTACCTGCTTGCGGAGCGCCGCGGCTTTTGTCCGGGGAAGGAATTAGACGACTGGCTCGTGGCCGAGCAGCAAATCGATCAGTGGATGGCAGAGCATGGCTCGTCGCTTCGGTAAGTGATGCCCGCGCCGCGGCTGCGGAACATACGTACAGACGCAAGCGGTTGGGACGTGAATACTCTTTTTCACAATTGCCCGAGGCAAAAGGGTTGGGGGCTTCCCTATGCGCACCTCGCGGCGCGGTGACGAACTGCATGCGCTTCTCGACGCAGCGGTAGATGGGATCGTTCTCATCGACCATCGGGGGCTTATTCAATCGTTCAATCGGGCGGCCGAGCGGTTGTTTGGTTACAAAGCAAAGGAGCTTCTCGGTCGCAGCGTCAACACGCTCATGACCGAAGAGGATCGCGCCGCGCATGATGCGCATTTGGCACGTTTTTTAGCGACGCGGGTCCCCCATATCATTGGTAAGGGCCGCGAGGTCACGGCCCGACGCAAGGACGGCAGCACTTTCCCTGCATTTTTGTCGGTAGGCGTGGTACCCGAGGTCGAGCCGCCTCGTTTCGTGGGTTTTGTGCAGGACATGACGGCACGCCGCAGGGCCGAGGATGAGGCCCGACGCCTTCAGGACCGCCTGTGGCATGTATCCCGGCTGGCTACCGTGGGCGAGATGGCCTCGGGAATCGCCCACGAGCTGAACCAACCTCTCGCGGCGATTGCCAACTACGCCCAGGCCTGCGATCGGCTCCTGGCGAGAGGCGATGCGGACCTCGAGGAGGTTGGCAACGCGCTCAAGGAGATCACGACACAGGCGGTGCGGGCCGGCGACATTATCCGGCGGCTCCGTGGCCTTGCGCATCATCCCAACGGGCCGCGCGAACCAACCGACGTCAACGAATTGATCCTGGAGCTCACTGACCTCGTGCTCTTCGATGCGAGAGCGCATGACGTGAACTACCGCGTCGAGCTGAGCGAGGGACTGCCGCTGATTGATCTCTACCGGTCGCAGATCCAGCAGGTGATCCTGAGCCTCATCCGTAACGCCATCGAGTCCCTGGCCGAGACCGACGGCACGCCGCGTGAGGTCGTGACGCGCACCGCGCGCGCGCACGAGGGCGATATCGTCGTCACTGTCTGCGATACCGGCCCCGGCGTTTCCTCGGCCGCGTTGCCGCGGCTGTTCGATCCGTTCTTCAGCTCCAAACCTGCCGGCACGGGTCTTGGGCTTGCGACCAGCCGCACGATCGTCGGACGGCATCGTGGTAGTCTGCATTATCGACCCAATGACCCGGCCGGCGCGTGTTTCGTCCTGCGTCTGCCGTTCAATAGTGCGGAAGAAGACAAATGAAGCAGCGATCGCCGATAGTATTTATAGTGGATGACGACGAAGCCGTACGAAATTCACTGCGGCTTCTCGTCAAGTCGGTCGGCCTGACGGCAACGGCGCAGTCCTCTGCCCAAGAATTCCTCGCAACCTATGATCCGCAGCAGCCCGGCTGCCTGGTGCTCGATGTGCGCATGCCCGGCATGAGCGGACTCGAGCTCCAGCAGCAGTTGAATATGCGCGGCGCCGTGATCCCCGTGATTTTCATCACCGGGCACGGCGATATCCCGATGGCCGTGGACGCCATGCAGCACGGTGCCTTCGATTTCCTGCAGAAGCCATTTCGCGACCAGGATCTGATCGACCGCATTCAACGGGCGCTCGAGAAGGATCGCACGAACCGCGCGGAGCTCGGCGAGCGCAGCCGCATTCGCGAGCGACGCGACTCGCTGACGCCACGCGAGCGCGAGGTGCTCGGGCTGGTGACGAGCGGCAAGGCAAACAAGGTCATGGCGGCGGATTTGGGCCTGAGCCAGCGCACGGTCGAAATCCACCGCGCCCGGGTGATGGAGAAAATGGGCGCCTCCTCTCTCGCGCAGCTCGTGCGCATGGTGATGGATCTCGAAGGCCGAGAGCACAGCGCAGCTCCTGCGGGCCCCGTCACTCAGCCCTGATGCAGGGGCGGAACCGACGTTTGGCCGCGGCCGGTGCGGTTTTCCACGATGCGCCTGCCCGGACATCAGCCCACCCTTCTCGGGCATGAATCCGTTTGATATCGCCGTAGTGCGTCGTTACGAGGGGATCGGCCCGCGCTACACCTCATATCCGACCGCACCGCAGTTCCGTGACGATTTCGGCGAGGCGCAGTTGCGGCGCTCTATATGGCGTAGCAATGTCCTGGCCGAACCGCGTCAGCTCTCGCTTTACGTGCACGTGCCCTACTGCGTGAGCCCATGTTTCTATTGCGCGTGCAACCGCCGCATCAGCCGCGATCCCGCGCGAGGCGAGGAGTACATCGAGCGCTTGTTGCAGGAAGTTCGTCTCACGGCGCCGTTGTTCGACAAGCGACGCGAGGTTATCCAACTGCATCTTGGTGGCGGCACTCCGAATTTCTTGTCGCAGCCTCAACTCGCACGGCTGGTGGCGAGCCTCGCCGCAGGCTTTCGCTTCAGTCGTGCGGCCGAGCGCGATTTCTCGATTGAACTCGACCCGCGGCTCGTGCACGAGGGTGACATCGCAGCACTCGCCGAGCTCGGCTTCAACCGCGTGAGCCTCGGAGTTCAGGATTTCGACCCGCGGGTGCAGCGGGCAATCAATCGCGTACAGGGGATTGCCGACACGCTGGCGGTCATTGACGCCTGCCGCCGCAGCGGACTGCGCTCGGTCAACATAGATCTCATCTACGGACTCCCGCTACAGACCGCGGAGGGGTTTTCGCGCACGCTCGACACCGTGATCGCGGCGCGCCCGGAGCGCGTCGCAGTCTACGGTTACGCTCACATGCCCGCGCTTTTCAAGGCGCAGCGGCAAATCAAGGCGAGCGAGCTCCCCGATCCCGAGACCCGCCTCTCGCTGTTGCAGCTTGCCGTGGATCGCCTGAGCTCTGTCGGCTATCGGTATATCGGCATGGATCATTTCGCGCTCCCCGAGGACGATCTGGCGCGAGCCCAGGAGAGCGGTCGACTGCACAGGAACTTCATGGGTTACACCACCCATGCTGGATGCGATTTGCTAGGGCTCGGCGCCAGCGCAATCAGCCACATCGACAACAGTTTCAGCCAGAACCACCGCGCAATCTCCGATTGGGAGTCAGCGCTCGACCAGAACCGCTTGCCTCTCGCGCGCGGACTCGAGCTCGATTCCGACGACCTCCTACGGGCGGATGTGATTCAACAGCTCATGTGCCAGGGTGAAGTGGATCTGTGCGCCACAGAGCGGCGACACGGAATTGACTTCGGTGCCTATTTTGCCGATGCACTCGGGCGGCTCGAGCCGTTGATCGCGGACGGGCTGGTGAAACTGGAGTCGGCTTTCATCCGCGCAACGCCGCGCGGGCGCCTGCTCCTGCGCGTCATCGCCATGCTCTTCGACCGCTATCTGGTACCGCGATCGTCGGCCGCGGTTGCGCCGCGTTTTTCCGCGGTCGTCTGATCCGCTGCACTTGCGTTGTCGCGCGCCGCGGCCGCGGCCTCGTGCTCCGCGGGCAAGAGCAATCGCGACATGTAATCCGCGATGCCCACCAAGTCCTCCATCACGTAGCCCCTAAGCACCCATCGATGGTGCGGCACCATGTTCGGTCGCCGTCCGTCGACGACGTCATGAACCTGGCGCAGGAGATACTCGTATTGCTGTCCGCCGACGCGCGGGACGAATTGCGCGTTACTGCCCTGGCCTTGCGTTCCATGGCAGGATTGGCAGTCGCGCTTGTAAAGTCGCGCGCCACGCTCGAGCCATTCGCCCTTCCCTGTCGTCGTTTGCGGAAAGGCTGGCATGCTGCCGACATATGCGGCAGCGTCGGCAATGTCTTGTGGTGTGTGCAGGACATGAAGTCCGGCGATGCGCTCCATCGGGTCATACCAGCGAACTCCGGCACGATAATCGCTGAGTTCCTTGGCGATCACTCGCGGGTGCTGGCCGGCGATTTCGGGCGGCCAGCCGCTCGGGTCGCCCGCTCCCCGTGTGCCGTGACAGGAAGCGCAGATTTTAAAGAGCTGCGCGCCGTGCTCGGGATTCGGCGTGGCTGCGAGCACCGCCTGCAACTGCTGCCGGGCATTCGGCGTGGCAGAAGACGCTGCGCTCGCGCCGGCGCTCGCAGCCGCACAGGTGAAAAGCAGCAAAACGCGTAGCGCGCGCATTCCCAGCCTCCGTAAGCCCGCGTAAAGGTTACTCCGCGGCTGCAACCATTTAACGGAGACTTGTGCCTAACCCGTATCGCTCTACTTGTTCTGCCATAAGTACTTCTCCGAATCGAAGGCCCCTGGGTCCGACGCAAAAATAGCGCCGGTTGATAGATAGAAGGAGAAAGCCATGAGCCTCATTCGTTGGGATCCATTTGGCGAAGTCGATTTGTTCGACCGGCTGATGGCGGGTCAGTTTGCTCCTTTCGCACGCTGGCCGCGTGTTTCCCTGGAGGGCAACGGCGAGAAAAAGTGGGCGCCGTCTGCAAACATCAGCGAGACCGAAAAGGAGTATACGATTCGCGCCGAACTGCCGGCGGTTAAGAAGGAAGATGTTCAGGTCACACTAGATGATGGCATCATCACCATCAAAGGAGAGCGGAAGCAGGAGAAGGAAGACAAGAACGAGAAGTTCCACCGTATCGAGAGCTTCTACGGCACCTTTGAACGCAGCTTCTCGGTACCGGAGAATGTGAAGGCGGATGCCATCCGCTGCGAAAGCAAGGAAGGCGTGCTGACTGTACATATTCCGAAAGCTGAGATCGTCAAGCAGAAACCAAAGCAGATCGCCGTACAGTAAGATCTGGTCTGCGAACAAGCAAAGCGCGGGGCGGCGGCAGAGCTGCCCCGTATTTTTTTGGGCCTAGGAGTCTGCGATCTGCTCGAGCACTCTCGATACCACATCGCTCCGGGTGGTATCGGCATCGATCAGTCGGATGCCTTGCTCATCGGGCCTGATGGGCTCAAAGGCCCTGCGTTGCCAGGAAAGCACGGCCAGATCCGCCTCGGAAGCGTCTGCTCGAGCTTCCCGCCGTGCGAGAACGCGCGCCTCGAGGACCGCGTCCGGTGCATGGCAAAAAACGACTACCACGCCACCAACAACCCGCTCGCTGGCAAGTGCGCGCATGCGCCTGCGTTCCTCCGATCGCTGGAAGGTGGCATCGACGATGACCGAGTACTCGCCGGCCAATACGTCCGCTGCGCATTGCCGCAATCGCTCGTAGACCTTCCGATTCATTTCGCTCGAATACATACCCTGTCCGAGGCCAGAATCCGAGCGCAGCCCCTCGCCGAATCCGCCGATGCGCTGGCGCTCGACATCGGAGCGCACGTGCACGGCTCCCAGAGCGTCCGCGAGCCGCGCTGCGAGCCAGGTCTTGCCAGAACCTGAAAGTCCGCAGGTCAGGATGAGGCGCGGCCGAGCTGGGGCCAGCATTTCGCGCGCACACCCGAGATAGCGGCCGTGCAGCTCGCGCGCGTCAGCACGAACAGCGGCCCCCGTCGCACCGAGTGCCTGCAGGGCAGACACCTTGGCACGCACCAGGGCGCAGTGCGTCGCATACAGGCGCAGCAGACGGCACGCCTGGTAGTCGCCACTTTGCGCTAAATAACCGCCAAGAAAAACCTGTGCCCTTCTGGGAAACCCCCGTGCGCCGAGATCCATGAAGAGGAATGCGCACTCCTGCGCTACGTCGATCCAACGAAAGTCGGGTTCGAATTCAATGCAGTCGAAGGCGAGAAGACGTCCACCGCAGCGCACGACGTTGCCCGCGTGCAGATCGCCGTGACACTCGCGCACCCGGCCCGCTCGGCGCCGGCTAGCGATGCAGCTCTTGGCGGCCGCAAGCAGCGCCTGGTAGCCGCCGGCGAGTGCACGCAGCGTCTCCTGGGTTCCAAGCCCCTCGGATGCCTGCAGGCATTCCTCCAGGTTCCGCATGAGGAGGCCGCGAACACTCAGCGGCCGGCCCCAATCCTCCCCCTCGGCCACGACTGGCAAGCGCTCGTGCAGATTCGCAAGTTCGCGCCCAAAGCGCTCGAGCTCCGAATCCGCCAGTGCATCTCTCAGCAGCAGCCGCTCGAGCTGCTCCTCGCCGCGAAACTCGTGCATGCGCACGGCATGGTCGATCACCTCGCCAGACCCAAGAATCCGCGCCACACCGGAATCGAGCGTGACGGCACAGACATCGACATAGAGCTCGGGGGCGAAGCGCCGATTGAGCCGCAACTCCTCGCGGCAGAAAAACGCTCGCCGCTCGCTCGAGCGCAGATCGACAAATGAATACTGCACGGGTCTTTTGATCTTGTAGGCGAACTCGCCCGTGAGAAAAACCCAGGAGATGTGGGTTTCGATGAGCCGCACCGCCGCGACCGGGTGCGGATAGGCTTCGGGTCGCAGGAGCGATGCGAAGTGCGCCGGGAGAGTGCCGCTCGCTGCCGCTTCCGGAAGGGAGGGCATTTCGGCGCTAGCGCTGCCAGAGAATCTGCTGGGCCTCGAGCGGCACGTTGCCCTCAGGAAGCGCCGGCACGATCCGCACCGTGTAGTCCTCGGGCGGCCGGGCCGCCGGCACGCTGGCCACGTAAAGCTCGCCCCCGGTACGCGCGCCCGTAGTGCGGGTCATCTCCTCATGGTGCGGAGAGGCCGAGTCGGCATACAGCTCCACGCGCAGGGCCTGCGGACTCAGCAGGCCGAGCTGGATTTCGGCCGAAAAACGATGTTGACCATCGCGGGTCTCAACGGCCACCGAACCGAAGCGCAGTGTCGGCCATCCCTGCGCCAACACGCACAACTTGCCAGTGAGCTGTGCTCCGAGGGCGCCGCCCTGGGCGGCGCGCCGGCGATAGGCTTCGGCACTGGGCAGATAGCACTGTTCCAGATATTGACGCACGGCGCGATTCGCAGAATAGACGGGCGTCAACGCTGCCATGCTCTCGCGTACGCGCGCCAGCCAGGAACGTGGAAGGCCCTGTGCGTCGCGCGTATAGAACTCCGGGATGATTTCTCCTTCGAGCAGCTCATAGAGCCGCGCGGCCTCGGCGGCATCCCAGGCCGGATCGTCGCCGTGCTCGCGCCCATCGCCGAGCGCCCATCCCACTTCCGGCCGATAAGCTTCCGCCCACCAGCCATCGAGTTCCGAGACGTTCAAACCGCCATTTACGAGCACCTTCATGCCGCTCGTGCCACAGGCTTCCCATGGGCGCCGCGGTGTGTTGATCCAGACATCGACCCCCTGCGTCAGGTATTGCGTCATCAACATGTCGTCGTCAGCGAGGAACATCGCATGCGGCCGCACCTCGTCGCGACGGACAAAACTTATCCACTCGCGAATCAACGCCTGACCGGGCTCATCCGCTGGGTGTGCCTTGCCGGCGAGAATCAGTTGGACCGGTCGTTGTGTATTCGACAGGAGCCGGAGCAATCGTTCCGGATCATGGAGCAGGAGATTCGGCCGCTTGTAGGTCGCGAACCTGCGGGCGAAACCGAGCGTCAGTGCGTCGGAATTGAAAAGATGTCGCGCAGCGTCGACTTCCGCAGCGCTCGAGCCGGAGGATTCAAGCTGCGCCGCAAGATGTGAACGGGCGTACTCGATGAGCCGGGAGCGCGAACCTGCCCGTGAACGCCAGAGTGCCGTATCGGAGACCGCGCGCATCGCCGGGCACAGTGAATCGACCGTCCCCAGCCACCGCTCCTTGCCGCAGGTCGCGGTCCAGAGCTCATCCGCCTCGCTGCTGTCCCAGCTCGGCATGTGCACACCGTTGGTGACGTGACCGATGGGCACTTCATGGGCCGGCCACTTGGGAAAGAGCGGCAAAAAAATGTGGCGGCTTACCTCGCCGTGGAGTCTACTGACGCCGTTGATCGCGCCGCTCCCACGCACGGCGAGATAAGCCATGTTGAACGGTTCGGTGTCGTCAGCCGCATCGCGCCGGCCGAGCGCGAGCAGATCGCGCAAGGAGATGCGCAGTTCATTCTCGGCGTAGCTCGCGAGATGGCGAGCGATGAGCTGCGGGGCGAAGAGGTCAAAGCCCGCCGGAACCGCAGTGTGCGTCGTGAAGACGTTCCCGGCGCGCGTGGTGGTCAAGGCCACATCGAACGGTTGGCGATTCTCGCGCATGAAGATGCGCGCACGCTCGAGCACGGCAAAGGCAGCGTGTCCCTCATTCAAGTGGCACACTTCGGGCCGCAGACCCAGCATCTCGAGCAAGCGCCAGCCGCCGATGCCGAGAACGAGCTCCTGTTGCAGTCGCAGCTCGGAACCGCCGCCGTAGAGCTCGCCCGTGATGCCGCGGTCCGCCGGATCGTTCGCGAGATCATTGCTGTCGAGGAGGTACAGATACCGCCGGCCGACCTTCACCTGCCACGCGCGGAGCCAGAGCCCGCGGCCCGGCAAGGGGATCTCAAGCCGCAGCCACTCCCCGTCCGCCCGGCGCAGCGCTGTAACGGGCAGAAGGCCCGGGTCGTTGTAGGGGAAAAATGCCTGCTGCGAACCGTCTGCGTCGATCACCTGATGGAAGTAGCCGCGCTGATACAGCAGGCTCACCCCGATGACCGGCACCCCAAGATCGCTCGCGGCCTTGAGCTGGTCGCCCGCCACATTGCCGAGACCTCCCGCGTAGATCGGCAGCGCCTCGCTCAGCATGAATTCCATGCTGAAATACCCGATGCGCTCGAGGCCCGAGTTGCCATAGCATTCCTCGCACCAAGTCGGCGCCTGCGCCGCCTCGCGGCCAACAGCCACGAGCCGCTCGAGCCTCCCGCGAAACTCCGGATCCGCGAGCGCCTGCCGGAGCCGCTCCCGAGAGACGGTTTGCAGCACGACCCAGGGATTCTGACTGCGCGACCACAGTTCGGGCTCGAGTCGGTTCCAGATCTCGTCCGTGGCATGGTTCCACGACCAGCGCAGATCGAGTGCAAGCTCGCGCAGGAGCGTCGCTCCGCGTTCGCCGTCAATGACCGCGGTGGAATCGCTCATGACAGAAATATTGCAAAGAGCTCACGGGACGAAGGATACGGTGTCAGCTTCAGAAGGTGACCCGAACCTACATAGTTTTATCGTAGCAGAGCTCCGACAGAGGAGTCGCAAAGGCGCGCAATCCGCGGCTAAGTAGTTTCCCCGACTCTGGCGTGGAACCTGCGAATGGCCGCAGAATTCATCGAGTCCCACGATCAATCACGGAGGAGGGGGTATGTATCCGATCCATCGCATTTTGGTGGCCATCAAGGATCCGCGGGCACGCGAATTCCCCGTCCTCGCGAAGGCGGCCCAGTTAGCGCGCGCGTTTAATGCCGAAGTATGCCTATTCCATGGGATGTCCGATCCGATTTACGCGGACCTTGTGACGCTAAATGGCAAGTCACTATCCCAAATTGAGGACTCGGCGAGCGCCGCCTATTACAAACGCGTGGAGCGGCTCGCGAAACGGCTGCGGCGGCGTGGAGTCAAGGTGACGACGCAGGTCGAGTGGGACTTTCCCGCCCACGAGGCCGTGATCCGTGCTGCCGTGCGCTTCGGGGCCGAGCTCATCGTGGTCGACTGCCATCGCGCAGCGCACGTGGCACCCTGGCTCCTTCATTTCACCGACTGGGAGCTGTTGCGTAACAGCACGATCCCGGTGCTCCTCGTTAAGAATCGGCGCGCGTATCGCAAACCGAACGTTCTCGCTGCCGTCGATCCAGGTCATGAGTTCGACAAGCCAGCGACGCTCGACGATGAGATTCTGCGTTTCGGTGGAACCATCGCCGATGCCCTGCACGGAGCACTGCACGCAGTGCACGCCTACAACCCGCTGCTCATCGGCGCGACGGCGAGGGAACTTGCGGCACCCAATGGCATCGCCGAGGCGCAGGCCAAAGCAGCGGCGCGCGCCCACGCGCTCGTGGATCCCAAGCTGGCCGCGATGGGGATCGCGCGCGCGCGACGCCATGTCGTGGACGGATTCGCCATCGATGTAATTGAGCAAGTGACGCGCAAGATCCACGCTGGAATTCTCGTCATGGGTGCAGTCTCCCGCTCGGGATGGCGGCGCTTATTCATCGGCAATACCGCCGAGAGAATGCTCGATCGCATCAATTGCGACATCCTGATCGTCAAGCCGCGTCAGTTCCGAAATCGGATCGCACGTGCGCGTCGCGGAGTGCAATTGATCACGGCGCCGATGATGCCCGGCGTATGAGAGCCACCTCCATGAGTGCGAAACTGCAGGCATTCATGGAGCATCGATGGGGAAGCCGATGCCCGCTTGACCTTGCGGTACGTTTCAGCGCTCCGACAATCGGCGGTTGGGGCCGTGTGCGGAATCTGAGCCTAAGCGGCGCCTATATTGAGACCGCCGCGCGCTTTCCACTCGCTCAGCACCTCCTCATCGAGATGGAATGGAAATGCGACGGCAGGATTGAATGGCGATCGCTGGGCGCGTGGGTCGTCCGTAGTGACCATCGAGGTCTTGCCGTCGAATGGACGGAGTTCGCGCCCTGGCCTGTCGCCGCACTCTTCGCCGGTGAGCCTGCCGCGAGGAATCCAGAGGCGGCAGTCTCGGAGTTCGATGATTTCCGCTTAACGGGGTAGTTTGGCGGTATAGCCCCGAGTCCGAGAGTCTGCGGACCACAGGCAACGCGACCCGACTAGCCGGCTCTTGGGCGACGATAGTTAGGGCTGGGGTTTGGGAGGCGCACGTGGATTTCGCGCGGAGTATGACCCCTGCCCCTCAGTGGGCCGTCACGACGGGCGCGCCAGGTGATCTCACAAGAAGCAGATCGCAATCGAGCGTCTCGATGAGCCGGCCAGTGAGCGTGCCGACTAGCGCGGTCATCGCCTTGCGGTGAGTGAGCGCCCCAAGCACTAGGATTTCGTAGCCGCGGCGCCCGGCGAATTCCGGAATCGCAGTGGGCGGATCGCCGTTGAGAATGTGCATCTGTGCGGGATGGATCTGGGCCGCCGCCGCCCGACGGGCGAGCTCGCGCTCGGCAGACCGCGATGCCTCGGGCAAAGCCTTCTCGAATGGGCTTGCATAGAGAAGTTCGAGCGACGCGCCGCATCGCTCGGCAACTCCGTCGGCTGCGAGCAGCACCGTGCGAATCAGATCCGGCGATTCATCTCCGGAGATGTCCACGGCGGCGGCAACCGTGGGCTTCGCAGGCCAAGGGCGCCCATGCGTCAAGAGCAGCGGAGCTGGACAGCTGCGCACCAGATCGGAATCCGCCACGCTAAAGGTGCGATGCCGTCGCGTGCCGATTCCGCGGATGACGAGATCCGGCCTGCTACGCTCGACTTTGCGGCGGACCGCCTCGCACAGAGGTGTTTCGTAAACGGCTTCCATGCTGATCGGCACGTCATTGACATCGAGGGATTTCCAAAGCTGCTCGATCGCGGCGTGCATTCTGACGAGGCCCGTCTGGCGCACGACCTCGCTGCTGTCAGCGTCAAACTGATGCTCTAGCGCGTAGGCCCGCTCGGCCTCGCACAAAAAGAGTTCGATCCGAGCTTTGAAACGCCGCGCGAACGTCACCGCTCTCATAAGGGTGGGCCGCTGATCGCCCTCCCGCCCAAGCGCGACAAGTATGCATCCGATTTGCATCCAAGTACCTGATGGCAATCGACAGTTAGTATGGTAGTCGCGTCGTGATTTAGGACGCGTACGTACTTCTGCGCATGAATGCCGCCGGCCGCGTAACCCCTGCCCGGCCGCCTGGACTCAGGCGTTCAACAGAGTTCTGACGGTGCCGAGCAGCTCCTCTGCCTTCATCGGCTTGCTCGCGAGTCGCAGTTTCGCGTCGAGTCGTAATTCGTGCACGGCTGCTGAGGTGTCCCCGGTGATGAGCACCGCCCCGAGGGGAACGCCCAGTTTCTCGCGTAGTGCGACAATAACCTGCATGCCCGTCTCGCCATCCTTCAGATGGTAGTCGGTGACGATCAGCTCCGGCGCTGCGTCTCTGCTCGCCTGCGCTAGAGCCTCGGCGAGAGAGGCGACGGCTGTCACCTTGTACCCCTCGCCCTTCAGAAGCATCCGAGTAGCGTCACGGACACTCGCGTCATCTTCAACGAGGAGGATGTGGGCCGCTCCGCGGGTTGCGCGCGGTGCCAATTGCCCCCGCTCCAGCGCCGTCGCGCCGGCCACGGCATGGCCGACCGGAAGGGAAAGTGCGAACAAAGAACCCTTCCCGACTTCCGAATGTACTTCGAGCTTCAGATCAAGCAGCGTCACGAGACGACGCACGATACTCAACCCGAGTCCGTAGCCTTCCCGCGCCCTGTTGGTTGGTACATCGATCTGATAAAACTCGTCATAAATGTAACGTTGTTGATCCTGTGGAATTCCGACACCGGTATCGAGCACTTCGATGCGCACGGAGGAAGGTTCACGCAGGCAGCGCAGAGCAACCCAGCCCTGGCGTGTGTACTTGATGGCGTTCGAAAGGAGGTTCTTCAGGATTTGCTCAACCAGTGAGCGGTCGCTATGGACGCTGTCCTCAGATGAGATGACGTTGAAGGTCAAACCCTTGCTGGCGGCGAGACTCGAAAATTCGACGCGCAGCTCCTCAAAGAGCGAGCGCACGGTGAAATCGGTCACATCGGGTGTCACAGCTCCAGATTCGAGCTTACTGATGTCGAGCAAAGCATTCAGTAGACGGGCCATGGCACCGATGGCTTGATCTTGCTGCCCGAGAACTTCCTGGGCATCGGTCTCGACAATCGAACGGCGCAGGACACCGTTCAGCAGTGAAAGGGTCTGCAGCGGCTGGCGCAGATCATGGCTGGCAGTCGCAAGGAAGCGACTTTTGGCCTGGTTTGCTCTATCGGCGGACTCGCGCGCGCGTTCGGCGGACTGGCGAGCCACGATGAGCTCGGCCTCGACATGTTTTCGATCAGTGACATCGCGGATCGCTGCAGCGACCAGAACTCGTTCTCCCTGTTCGATCGGACTCAGACTGATCTCGACCGGGAACTCGCTCCCGTCCTGCCGCAGCCCGAACAGGTCCAGGCCCACACCCATGGGCCTAACGCGCACACTGCTCATGTAACTTTGGCGGTGTGCCAGGTGACGCGCGCGAAAGCGCTCGGGCAGCAGAATCTCTATGCGCTCGCCGACGATCTGCTCGTGAGGGAAGCCAAAAAGGACCGTCACCTGGCGATTGGCGTGCCGGATGATTCCCTGTTCATCGATGATGACCATCGCGTCCGGTGCCGAATCGAGCGCGCTGCGGGCGAGGTCAATAGGAGCATACATCATGCTCAAAAATCCCGTGATCGACTCCATCGCTGGCCGTCCAGGTTGCCCGCTCCCCTTTTGCGGTGCCTAGCTACCCTCTGGCTCTGCGGGCGATTTTCGCACCTCTAATGTGCGTCTTTAAGCGGCGCGCTGTCTTCACTGCGCCTCGCTCTAATGGCGACTTGCCGCTTCGCGGCTAAGATATCCGACATTGGCGGTCAGTGGCAAAAACCTCTCTAAAGCCACCTCGACGCCACTCGAAGCGCTCTAGCGGTGTCAGTACAGGCGCCTTCAGGTGCTCACTCAGGCGCTTGAAACACCTAAGTAGTTTCCGCAATGGAATCAGAGGAGTATTGCGCGAAAGTGTCTGGCGCACGTCTTGCGCATGAGCGGCCGATGTACGAGAAAATCGTTGTCCCTATCGATGGCAGCGACACGGCAGCCCTAGGCCTTGCCGAAGCGATCAAGCTTGCCAAGGATCGGGCCGGCCGCATTCGATTGATTCACGTGCTGGATGTGCTGCCGGCGCTATCGCCGCCGGTCGGCGCCGCCGGGGCTGACGTGGTCATCGCCCAGATGCGGGCCGGCGGAGAGTCCATCCTGAAAGATGCCGAGACGACCACCCGCAACGCCGGCGTGCAGGTCGAGAGCAAACTCATCGAAGAAACAGGGGGACAGGCGGGCGAGCACATCCTGCAGGAAGCCACCTCCTGGCCGGCAGACCTCATCGTCTGCGGCACGCACGGCCGTCGCGGGATTCGCCGCCTGGTGCTCGGCAGCGATGCCGAATACATCGTGCGCCGCAGCCCCGTCCCGGTACTGTTGGTGCCGAGCCGTCAGACCGCGGTTCCGTAACACGGCATATCCGAGAATCCCCGCCCGCTCATTTGCGGCCGGCGATGCGGGGTGAGGGTGACGGTGGCCGGCCCCGCTGCTACTAATGCGTATGGCGGCTGCGGAAAGCTCTCCCCATCATCATTTGCGAGCAGCATTTTGGGGGGCATTGGATGAGTGCCAAGCAGATTCTTTTCCGCGCCGCCGCCCGGGAGAAAGTACTGCGCGGGGCGGCGCAGTTAGCCGATGCCGTGCGCATCACTCTCGGACCCAAGTCCAAGTCCGTCCTCATTCAAAAACAATGGGGCGCGCCGATTATTTGCAACGACGGGGTGACGATCGCCAAGGAGATGCAGCTCGAGGATCCGGAAGAGAACCTCGGAGCACAGATGCTGAGGCAAGCGGCGGAGAAGACCGGCGACCTCGTCGGCGATGGCACGAGTACCGCGACGATCCTGGCGCAGGCAATTTACTCCGACGGGCTGCGCAACGTGGCTGCCGGTGCGAGCGCCATCGATCTTAAGCGCGGACTCGACCGCGGACTCGCGGCGGCGGTCAAGGCGCTCAAGGACATGGCGAAGCCGGTGAGCAGCCGCAAGGAGAAGGCGCAGGTGGCGACGATCAGCGCCCATAATGATTCGTCGATCGGTGAACTCGTCGCGGCTGCGATGGAGAAAGTCGGCGGCGACGGCGTCATCACCGTGGAGGAATC
>Ga0187777_10001485_pt1 | contig 15211 bp, 14 predicted proteins | sample 1015_Q2_SP5_10_M_FD_132416 | JGI IMG/M metagenome (GOLD analysis project Ga0187777, IMG submission 132416) | Tropical peat soil microbial communities from peatlands in Department of Meta, Colombia - 1015_Q2_SP5_10_MG | ecosystem: Environmental > Terrestrial > Soil > Wetlands > Peat | place... | reverse complement strand
GCATCGTCCGCGACGAGCAGCTCCCGTCCATGCTGCCAGCCCGCACCCCAGCCGGTCCGGGGCACGACGTCGTCGACGACGTTGACCCGCCGGTGCGTCACGCTCACGCTAGGCGGCGTCAGCCGGACAAGCGTCCGAGCTGCGGCCTCAGTGTCTCCAACGTCGCGTGGAAGCCGGCAAGGCGCTCGCGCTCCTGCGCCACGATCTGCGCCGGCGCGCGCTTCACGAAGGATTCGTTGGCGAGCCTCGACTGGAGCTTTGCAACTTCGCCTTCGATGCGCGCGATCTCCTTCGCGATGCGCTCGCGCTCGGCGCCGCGGTCGACCTCCACGTGGAGCATGAGCTTGGAGGCGCCCGCAACGACGACGGGTGCGTCACTGCTGGGCAGCTCGTCTTCGATTCTCACTTCGGAGAGCTTGGCGAGCGCGAGCATGTAGACGTTCGTCGTCGATAGACTTGCCCGCTCTTCTGCGTTGCCTGGCGCTGCCCATAACGGCACGCGCTGCGCGGGCGACAGCTTCATCTCGCCGCGCAGCGCCCGCGCGGCCAGGACTCGCTCCTTGAGGCGCGCGATCTCGATCTCGGCCATCCGATCGATCTTGTCGGGCTGTGGCTGAGGATAAGCCTGCACCGAAATCGAGATGCCCTGCCGTCCCGCAAGCGGCGCGACGACCTGCCACAGCTCCTCGGTGATGAATGGAATGAACGGATGAGCGAGCCGCAGCACCGTCTCCAAGACCCGCACCAGCGTGCGCCGCGTTGCGCGCCGCTGCGCTCCGCTCTCTTCCCCGAGCTGCACCTTTGCGAGCTCGACGTACCAATCGCAATACTCGTCCCATATGAACTCGTACACGGCCCGCGCCGCGAGGTCGAAGCGGTAGCCCTCCAGCCGCTCGCCTACCGCAGCTTCGGTCTCCTGCAGGCGGCTCGCGATCCAGCGGTCGGCAAGCGAGAGCTCGAGGGGCTTCGTCTCGTCGAGGCCCACGTCCTTGCCCTCGACGTTCATCAGCACGAACCGCGCCGCGTTCCACAGCTTATTGCAGAAGTTGCGATACCCCGCACAGCGCGAAAGATCGAAGTCCAGCGTGCGGCCGAAGGTGGCGAGGCTCGCGAAGGTGAAGCGTACGGCGTCCGCACCGAAGGCCGGGATGCCCTGCGGAAACTGCCGGCGCGTGCGCTTCTCGATCGCCTCGCGCTGCTTGGGCAGCAGGAGCCCCGATGTCTGCTTCGCGACCAGCGTCTCCAGATCGGTGCCGTCGATGAGATCGAGCGGGTCGATGATGTTGCCCTTCGACTTCGACATCTTCTGCCCGTCCTCGTCGCGCACGATGGCGTTGATGAAGACGTCGCCGAAGGGAACCTTCCCGGTGAAGTAGGTCGTGGTCATGATCATGCGCACGACCCAGAAGAAGATGATGTCGAAGCCCGTGATCAGGACCGATGAAGGCAGAAAAGTGCGAAGCTCGCGCGTCTCCTCGGGCCAGCCCAGCGTCGAATGGCACCAGAGCGCTGACGAGAACCACGTGTCGAGCACGTCCTCGTCCTGCCTGAGCGCGCTTGCCGGCATGCCCGACTGCTTCGCCGCGTCCTCGGCGTTGCGCGCGACGTAGACGTTGCCGGCCTCGTCGTACCAGGCCGGGATGCGGTGGCCCCACCAGAGCTGGCGCGAGATGCACCAGTCGCGCACGCTCTCGAGCCAGTGGTTGTAGGTCGACGTCCAGTGCTCCGGCACGAAGCTGATCTTGACGGGCGTGCCGCTCTGCGGATCGGGGAGGCTCGCATTGACGGCCGCGAGGCAGACCTCCTGGAACGACTTGCCCGGAAAGTACGGGTGGCTCGCGGGTGCCGGCTTGCTCATGGCGAGGAACCACTGGTCGGTCAGCATCGGCTCGACCACTTCACCCGTGCGCCCGCAGCGCGGAACGATCATGCGGTGGGGCTTTTCCCCGGCGATGCGCCCCGCCGCGCGCAAATCCCCGAGCACAGCTTTGCGCGCCTCGTAGCGATCCAGACCGCGGTACTTCTCCGGCGCGTTGTCATTGATCTTGGCCTGCAGCGTGAAGATCGTCAGGGGCGCAAGCCGGTGCCGCTGCGCGAGCTCGTAGTCGTTGAAATCGTGCGCAGGCGTGATCTTCACCGCCCCCGTGCCGAACGCCTTGTCGACGTAGGCATCCGCGATCACCGGGATGCGCCGTCCGGTGAGCGGCAGATCGACCTCCTTGCCGACGTGGCTACGGTAGCGCCCGTCTTCCGGATTGACGGCGACCGCTACGTCGCCGAGCATCGTCTCGGGGCGCGTCGTCGCCACGGCGATGTGGCCGGTGCCATCCGCCAGCGGATAACTGATCTCCCACAATGTGCCAGTTTCCTCCTCGCTCTCGACCTCGAGATCCGAAACCGCAGTCTGCAGCAGCGGGTCCCAGTTGACGAGGCGCTTGCCGCGGTAGATGAGGCCATCCTCGTAGAGGCGGACGAAGGTCTCGACGACGGCGTTGGACAACCGTTCGTCCATCGTGAAGCGTTCGCGCGACCAGTCGCCCGAGGCGCCGAGGCGTCGCATCTGGTTGGTGATCGTCGACCCCGATTCGCGCTTCCACGCCCAGACGCGTTCGATGAACCGTTCGCGGCCCAGTTCGGTGCGGCTCTTCCCCTCGGCGCGAAGCTGATTCTCAACCACGATCTGCGTGGCGATCCCCGCGTGGTCGGTGCCGACCTGCCAGAGGGTGTTGTCGCCGCACATGCGCCGCCAGCGGATAAGCACGTCCATCAGCGTCTGCTGGAACGCGTGCCCCATATGCAGCGTGCCGGTGACGTTGGGCGGCGGCAGCTGAATGCAGTAGGGTGGCGCGCTATCGCGCCAGGAGGGCTTGAAAAGTCCGTGCGCCTCCCAGAACGGATACCACCTCCGCTCGATGTCTCGAGGCTCGAATGTCTTGCCGAGTTGCATCAGCGCGATGCGGGAACGACGAGTTGCCCAAACTTTGAATTATAGCGAAGCGGCCGCCTCCTCCCTCCTGCGACGCGAGGGACCGAAAGGAAAGGAAGAGGTGAGGCCGTCTACCTGGACGCTGCGACGGCTTCGGCGTCGTTCAGACGGTAGAGCACACCCGCCGGATCGTCCTTGAGCACGGCGAATCTGCCGGCAACGACGATCGGCTCGAAACCGTACGATAGCGGCTTCTTCGCCCGCACCTCGACGAGCGCGTCGGGGCCCGCGGGTAGACAGAACGGGCAGTGAGGCGGCACGGCTGAGAGCAGGAAGTGTTTCTGTCCGTCGCCGAGATCGAGCGGAATGATGAAGCCGTACAGCCGCACATCCTTGCGGTCGAGCCCAAGGATCTCCGGCGAGAACTGCGGCACCCACTTGTCGCCCTGCTTCACGGGCTCGACCTGCGCCAGCGTGCGCCACGGGATAACGCCCTGCATCTCCGGTAGGATTCTCGATGAATAGTCGGCGGCGCTGGGCAGCCCTGTCACCGGAACGCTGCTTTCAAATGCCGTGGCATGAGCGGCAGCCCCTAGCAGCGCGGCGGCGAGCAGAGCGCGTACGGAGCTACGATTCATGCTGTCGAGACCCTGACAAACGTGCGAGATCTGACGAGTATACGCCGCGCCCGTGCGAGCGCAAGGAACGCTCAGTGGTTGCCGATGCTCATGAGAATGCGTTATCATTATCACTTTAGGCGACCGATTTATCTGCCATGGAGCGCCTCACGCGCCAGCGCGCGGCAATCAGCCAGGTAATCCGGGCGGCAAGGCGGCCGCTGTCGCCCGGCGAGATCCTCGAGCAGGCACGCCTTGCGGTTCGGGCAATCGGTCTGGCCACCGTGTATCGCAACCTGAAGCTGCTGATCGCAGATGGCAGCGTGCATGTGATCCATCTGCCTGGCGAGAACCCGCGCTATGAGCCTGCGGAGCTGGTGCATCACCATCACTTCCAGTGCACGACCTGCCAGCGCGTCTACGACATGCCGGGCTGCCCCGGAAACCTGCGCCGTCTGGCGCCGCGCGGCTTCGTCGTCGAAGGCCACGATCTCACTCTGTACGGGCGATGCCGGGATTGCCGCAGGCGGCGGAGTCGGGGAGCGCGATGATCCGTCTCGAGCAGCTGCGCTTCGGCTACGACGGCGAGGACGTGCTGCGGATCGCTCGGTTCGACCTGGGACCGGAAGAGCAAGTGCTCATCGTCGGGCCTTCCGGCTGCGGTAAGACTTCGCTTCTTCACCTGATCGCCGGGCTGCTGCTCCCCACGGCGGGCACGGTGACCATCGACGGACAGAATCTCGCATCGCTTTCGCCTCAGGCGCGCGATCGCTTCCGCGGCCGCCACATCGGCATCGTGCTGCAGCAGTTTCATCTGCTGCCGACGCTCACCGCGATCCAGAATCTACTCGTGGCGCAGAGCATCGCCGGGCTGCGAGCCGATCACGGGACGGCGCGCGGCATGCTCGCGGCCCTAGGCGTCGCAGATCGGATCGACGCGTACCCGCACCAGCTGTCGGTCGGTCAGCAGCAAAGGGTTGCAATCGCCCGCGCTTTGGTGAACCGCCCCCGGCTTCTGCTGGCGGACGAGCCGACTTCCAACCTCGATGACGAAGCTTGCCGGGCGGTGACGGACCTCCTTCTCGGCGCGGCCCGACAGCACGGCGTTTCCCTGGTCATCGCCACGCATGATAGTCGCTTGAAGGCGAAGATCGCGCGTCAGCTCGAGCTGCCGCGCAGGGAGGCGCAGGCGGCATGACCCTGCTGCAACTCGCCTGGAGTTATCTGCGGGCACGTCCATTGGGAACGCTGCTCAACGTCTTCCTGCTCGCGCTCGGGGTGGGCACGATCGGCTTCGTGCTGATCGTCGACGGCCAGATCGGAGACAGCCTTACACGCGACGCGAAGGGCATCGACCTCGTGGTAGGCGCCAAGGGCAGCCCGATCCAGCTGATGCTCGCCGGCATCTTTCACCTCGATGTGCCGACCGGGAATATTCCGCTCCAAGCAGCGCAGGGGCTCGCCAAAGACCCACTCGTCCGGCGCGCGATACCCCTTTCGATCGCCGACAGCTTCCGCGGTTTCTGGATCCTGGGCACGTCGCCGGAATACATCAACCTCTACCACGGCGAATTTGCGGCCGGGCACGGATGGAATGGGCGCATGGAGGCAGTGCTGGGGTCGACCGTGGCGGCGCGCACCAGGCTTGGCCTCGGCGATCGATTCGTCGGCTCCCACGGGCTCGCCGAGGGCGGGCCGGTGCACGGAGACTCCGTCTACACCGTCGTCGGCGTGCTCAAGCCCACGGGCACCGTTCTCGACCGGGTCGTGCTCGTGAACACGGAGAGCATCTGGTTCGTGCACGAAGGCAACATCACCGACCCGGATGAGCAGAAGGTCGTCGAAGCCGAGCGCCAGGTGACGGTCCTCCTGCTGCAGTACGCCACACCGCTCGCCGCGGTGTCGCTGCCCCGCCGAATCAACGCGGAAACCAACATGCAGGCCGCCTCTCCGGCCTACGAGACGGCCCGGTTGTTTCGCATCGTCGGCGTCGGGGCCGACGTCATCCGGGCCTTCGGCGGGGTCGTGCTCGCCACCGCTGCGCTGTCGCTGTTCATCGCGCTCTATCATGCGCTCAACGAACGCGCCTACGACATCGCCGTCCTGCGGACGCTCGGTGCGCGCCGCTTCAGCATCGCGACCATGCTGATGCTCGAGGCGCTGATCCTGGCCGTTCTCGGCGGCGTGCTCGGCCTCCTGCTCGCGCACGGCCTCGCCGCCGCGCTGGCGTGGTGGATGGCGCGGCAGGAGAGCATCCCGATCGACCCCTGGTCGTTTTCCCCGAAGGAGCTCTGGCTGCTCGCGCCCTCGCTCGCCGCGGCTGTGCTGGCGGCGCTGCTCCCGAGCTGGCGTGCCGCGCAGGCGAACATTTCCGCGACGCTTGCGCGGCGCACTTGATCCCTCCCGCGAGGAGATTGCCATGACGAAGCTGCTGCTCGGTCTCACGATGCTCTGTCTTGTGCCCACGCTCGCTCTGGCTGCCGATCAGCCTTCGGCGAAGCCGCCGGCGCGCTCGCAGGTCGATCCTGCAATGGAGGCCGCGCACACGAAGGAGGATGTAAAGCGTCACCGGATCATGGCGGCGGCGCACGAAGCGGCCGCCAAATGCCAGGAGTCGGGCAAAGACGAGGATTACTGTAACGCGCAACTTGCCAAGGCTTGCCAGGGCATAGCTTATGGTAAGTATTGCGGCATGAAGCACCCCGACTGATGGGCGGCCGCGATTGCCGACACTGAAGCGACTGAAGCGACCGCGCGTGTTGCGTTGGGTGTCCGGACTGCTCGGTAGCCTCTTGTCGCTTATCTGCGCCACTTCCCCGGCGCAGGGCGAGGCGATCAGGATTGTCGCCGCCGAAAGCGTCTACGGAGACATCGCGCGCCAGATTGGAGGCGCGAACGTCGCGGTTACGAGCATTTTGACAAGCCCGAGCCAGGATCCTCACGCCTTCGAGCCGGGCGCGGCAACCGCGCGCGCGATCGCCGATGCCCAGCTGCTGATCTACAACGGCGCTGGCTACGACACCTGGGTGACGAAGCTTCTAGCGGCTTCGAAATCCCCGCGCCGCGAGGTCATCGAAGTCGCCCGACTCGCGGGAACGTCGGCTGGCGGCAACCCGCACTTCTGGTTCGACACCGCCGCCATGGCTGCGCTGGGCGCAGGTCTGGTCGCCGCACTGACGCGAGTCGATCCGGTACATCGTGACGATTACGCCGCGCGGCTTGCAACCTTCGTGTCGTCGATGACGGCGCTCCAGGACAGGATCGCCGCGCTGCGCGCCAAGTACGCAGGCACGCCAGTCACGGCGACCGAGCCCGCTTTCGAATACCTAGCCGCCGCGCTGGGGCTTGGCATGCGCAATGCACGATTTCAGCTCGCGGTGATGAACGGAGCCGAGCCGAGCGCGGCCACGGTGGCAGCTTTCGAGCAGGACTTGCGCACGCACGCGGTCAGGGCTCTGCTCTACAACACGCAGACGGGCGAGGCGCTCGCCGAACGCATGCGCGATATCGCTGAGCACGCCGGCGTCCCCGTCGTCGCGATCGCGGAGACCAAGCCGGAGGCGCAGAGCTATCAGGCGTGGATGACTTCGCAGCTCGATGCGCTCGATCGGGCGCTAAGTGGGCGATGATCACGCGACGCCGGCGCGGGGAGGCGCGATGAGCGCGCCGCGCGAAGCGAGGCCCGCAGGGCGCGACGGCCCGCGAATCGCAGCGGGCCGACACGCAACGTCGACCACGCGCCGCCGGTGCAGGGAGGCGCGATGAGCGCGCCGCGCGAAGCGAGGCCCGCAGGGCGCGACGGCGCGCGAATCGCAGCGGGCCGACACGTAGCGTCGATCACGCGCCGTCGGTGCACGGAGGCCCGATGAGCGCCTACGCCGTCGAGCTCGATTGCGTCGCGATAGCGCGCGGCAATCGCGTCGTTCTCTCAGAGGTGAGCGCGGCGATACGGCCCGGCGAGTTCGTCGGCGTGTTCGGCCCCAACGGCGCGGGCAAGACGACGCTGCTGCACGCGATCCTCGGGCTGATTCGGCCAGCGAACGGGAGCATCCGCGTCTTCGGGAGCGAGCCGCAGCGCGGCAACCCCGAGGCGGGTTATCTGCCGCAGCAGCGCGCGCCTGCCGGCGACCTCCGCCTGCGCGGCCTCGATTTCGTGGCGAGCGCCGTGCGAGGCGAACGCTGGGGGCCGGCCCTCCCCGGGCGAACCGGCTGGCGCGACGCCAAGCGAGCTATCGCTATGGTCGAGGCGCAGGAGCTCGCGGAGCGCCCGCTCTCCGAGCTCTCCGGCGGCGAGCTGCAGCGACTCTTGCTTGCGCAGGCTCTCCTCGGCCGGCCGAGGCTGCTGCTCCTCGACGAGCCGCTCATCAGCCTGGACCCGCATTTCCAGCAGACGATCGTTGCGCTCGTGCGGCGCGTGCAGCAGAGCGAAGGCATCACCGTCCTCTTCACGGCGCACGAGGTGAACGCGCTGCTCGGCGCGATGGATCGCGTACTCTATCTCGGCAGCGGTCACGCCCGGCTGGGGACCGTCGACGAAGTCATCACCGGCGACGTGCTGTCGACTCTCTACGGCGCGCCGATCGAAGTGCTGCGCGTCGACGGTCGCATCGTCGTGGTGTCAGGACACGGCCTGGTCGAAGCGGATGCCCATCGCCACGATGCTTGAGTACGAATTCATGCGCAACGCCTTTATGGCGGGCGGAGCGGTGGCTGTAGTCTGCGGCGCTGTGGGATTCTTCCTCGTGCTTCGTCACTTGGCGTTCGCGGGGCACGCGCTTTCCCACGTCGGCTTCGCGGGCGCGACCGGCGCGGTGCTCGTCGGTGCGCCGCCGCTCTGGGGACTGCTCGCGTTCACGCTCGCCGCAGGGATCGCGATGGGGCTGATCGGCGAACGGCTGCGCGGGCGCGACGTCGCCGTGGGCATCATTCTGTCGCTCTCCCTCGGTCTCGGCGTGCTTTTCCTCTATCTCTACACTGGCCACGCCGCCCAGGCCACGGCGATTCTCTTCGGCAACGTGCTCGGGGTTGGTCAATCCGCGCTGGCGTCGCTGTTCGGGCTGAGCTTGGCGAGCCTGTGCGCGCTCGCGGTGCTCTCGCGTCCGCTTCTCTTCGCCTCGCTCGCGCCTGAGCTCGCGCAAGCGAAGGGCGTGTCTCTGCGCCTGGTCTCGGTCCTGTTCCTTGCCGTGGTGGCCGTCGCGGTCGCCGAAGCCGCGCAGGTCGTGGGCGTGCTGCTCGTATTCGCGCTGATGATCGGGCCGGCGGCCGCATCGGCGAGGCTCACGACGCACGTGGGCCGGGGCGTTGGGCTGGCCGTGCTGCTGGCCCTGTGCGAAACCTGGGCCGGCATCGCGCTGGCATACGCGACCGACTGGCCCGCGACTTTCTGGATCGTCTCGGTGAGCTGTGCGATCTACTTCGCCGCCGCGCTGGCGAGCTCACTACGGTCGCAGCGCGCCGCGGCGGCCAAACTCTAGAGGTCGCGACCGACCGCTCGCGCTACGCCGCGGAGCTGCGTCATCAGCTTCGAAAACTCCTCGGGTGTCAGCGCCTGATCGGCGTCGCACAGCGCTTCGCAGGGGTTCGGATGAACCTCGATCAGCAACCCATCGGCGCCCGCGGCAACCGCTGCGCAGGAGAGCGCCGGAACGAGCCAAGCCTTGCCGCCCGCGTGCGAAGGATCGACGATCACCGGAAAGTGTGTCTCGCGCTTGAGCACGGGGACCGCCGTGAGGTCGAGCACGTTGCGATACGCGGTCTCGAAGGTGCGGATGCCGCGTTCGCAGAAGATGATGTTGTGGTTGCCGCCCGCGGCGACGTACTCCGCGGCCATCAGCCATTCGTTGAGTGTGGCTGACATGCCCCGCTTCAGGATTACCGGCTTGCTCGTGCGTCCGACTTCCTTGAGCAGATCGAAGTTCTGCATGTTGCGGGTGCCGATCTGAATCACGTCGACGTCGCGCTCCAGGAACGTCTCGAGCATGCGCGCGTCCATGAGTTCGGTCACGATCGGCAGGCCTTGGCCCTCGGCGGCGGCGCGTAGCAGCTCCAGTCCGTCCACCCCCATGCCCTGGAATGTGTAAGGGCTCGTGCGCGGCTTGAAGGCGCCGCCGCGCATGAGGCGTGCCCCTGCTGCCTTCACGCCCGCCGCCGCCGCGGCCATCTGAGGCGCGGTCTCGACCGAGCACGGACCGGCGATCACCTGCACCGTGTCGCCCCCGATCGGCACGCCGCCCGCATCGATCACCGTGTTCGCCTTGTGCCACTCGCGGGCCACGATCTTGTACTGCTTCACGATATGCATCGACTTCTCGACGCCGGGCATCGGGTCGAACATCTCGGGCTCGAGCTTGCGCTCGTCGCCCACTGCGCCGATCAAAGTGCGCTCGGTGCCGCGCGAGATGTGAACCTGCAGGCCGTGAGCCAGGATCTTGGCCTCGACCGCCTGGATCGCCGCTTCGTCGGCGTCCGGTTGCATGACGATGATCATGGTTGGTTCTCCAAAAAAATCGGGCGGCCCTTTGGCCGCCCGACGATTTGAAATCTGTTGCTTGCGTTATCGGTACGCGCGGCCCCGGGCTCCCGTCCCATGAAAGAAGGCGTACCAGCCGTAGCCGGCTGGCCGGTGCGAGGCGCTATCGGTACCTGTCGTGCGCAGACTCATGCGAAACAGTGTAGCACGCCTTGGAACAGGTTAGCGCTGCTGCTCACGCCATTGCGCGATCTCGCGCTCGATCGCTTCGGCGACATAGCTTCGCACCAGCTTCCCGACGTGGTCGTTGATGGCGCTGACGAGCTCGCTGCTCGCCCGCGCAACGATGGGCTGCAGATGCGCCGAGAGCTGCGCCTTGAGCCCGGTATCGGTAAAGAGGTCGATACGCTGCAGAACCTGCATCGATATCTGATCGGCGAGTGCCCGCCAGCGCTCCTCGTCGGCGGGCGGGCTCTCGCTGCGTACCGCCGTTCCCGCCGGGGGCTCCGCGGGCATCGAGCGCGCCGGCGGCGGCGTCGCCGCGGAGCCGGCGGCGCGCCAGGTCCGCGTGATCGTGGGATCGCGCTCGTCGGCCGGGATCGGCATGATCGAATCAGGCGCGGCGTGCGCGCGCAACGTGACCGGAGGCACGACGCCCACCGTGTCCGGGGCCGGGCCAGTGATACTGTGCAGTGCCGGGTCGATGGTGTCCGGGCCCAGCCACAGCGAGGGCTCGCCGCGTTCGCCTTCCTCCGGCAATGCCTCGAGGTCGTGCTCTTCCACCGCATCGGTCAGCACCGGTGGCTCGGCCGGGGGCGGAATAGGCCTCGCCGGTTCGGCAGGCGATTCTTCGCCTCGCTTTTCCGGGGCGGCGGCGCCCGCGGCAGGCTGCTCGCTCCAGGCAGCGCCTGCCCGCTCGCGCGTAGCGGGGCCGCGCGCGACGGCCGACTCGACGACGTCCGTAAGAACCGGGATGCTTGTTTCCGCCGCGGCGCGATTGCGGCGCATCAGCGCGTCTGCCTGCTCGAGCAGTTCGCGCGCGGTGGGCATCAGAGCTCCGCCAGGCTGTGCGTGCGCAGCTCGTAGCCGCGCTCGCGATAGAAGCGGTAGCGCTCGCGTCCTGCGGCCGCGTCCGTCTCCTCTGTGCTCACGACCTCGGCAAGGCGCTCGAAGCGGGAGAAGAAGCTCGGCGGCTCGGCTCGCAGATTGATAAGGACCGCTGCCGGTCCTGGGTGATCTTCGCAGTGGTCGACCCAGATGGGCGTCTGCGCGGCCAGCGCGGCGTCGACCCGGCAATGGGGCAGGAAGGCCGTCGGCGGCCTGAGCCAGAGGCGTCGGTCTAGCGCGTCGGTCATCGCCGCGTCGGGGGTCAAGACCCTGACCCGGCCGTGCTGCGCAAAGGCCTTCGCCACGAGCCTGGCCGCAACCTCCAGGCGGTCCGCAACGTGGGTGTAGAAGTCGATTAGCGTCATGGCCAGTCGAGTCGCGTCGTCAGATTACGCCGTTGCGGTCTCCTGTGACAGGACCCAGGTAGCCAGCAGCGGTACGGGTCGCCCGGTTGCCCCCTTCTCCTTCCCTTCCTTGTACGCTATGCCAGCTATATCGAGATGCGCCCAATCGTACTTCTTGGTGAATTTCGACAGGAAGCACGCGGCGGTAATGCTCCCCCCGGCTCGGTCGGCGACATTCGCGAAGTCCGCGAAGTTGCTGTTCAGGCCCTCGTGGTACTCGTCCCACAGCGGCATCTGCCAGGCGCGGTCGAAGGCTTCTTCGCCCGCGTTGATCAGGGCGCGCGCCAGGGGATCGCTGTTGCTGAACACGCCGCAGGCTATATGACCGAGCGCGATCACCATCGAGCCGGTGAGCGTTGCGATGTCGACCACGGCCGCCGGCTCGTAGCGCTCGGCGTAGGTCAATGCATCGCACAGAATGAGGCGTCCCTCCGCGTCGGTATTGAGCACTTCGACCGTCTGCCCCGACATGCTGCGCACGATGTCGCCCGGTTTGGTAGCACGGCCGCTGGGCATGTTCTCGCATGCTGCGATCAATCCGACCAGATTCACCTTGGCCTTCAGCTCGGCCACCGTGCGGAAGGTACCGAGCACGCTCGCCGCGCCGCACATGTCGAATTTCATGTGGTCCATGTCGTGAGCGGGCTTGAGCGAAATGCCGCCGGAATCGAACGTGATGCCCTTGCCCACCAGCACGAACGGCTTTTGCTTCTTGCCCGCACCGTTGTACTCGAGGACGATGAACCGTGGAGCTTGCTCGCTGCCGTTGGTGACGGATAGGAACGAGCCCATCTTGAGCTCCTCGAGCTGGGGCCGCTCGAGCACTTGGCAGCCGAACTCGAACTCCCTCGCCAGCGTCTGGGCGCGCTCGGCGAGATACGCAGGGGTGCACATGTTGCCGGGGAGGTTGCCGAGATCGCGCGTGAGGTCCATGCCGCGGGCAATGGCGATACCCCGGGCCGCGGCCGCCTCGCCAGCGGCGAGGTCGCTGCGCTGGGGGACGGAAAGCGTGAGCTTGCGCAGCGGCCGGCGCACCTCCGCCGGCTGGCTCTTCAGCTCGTCGAAGCGGTACACCGCCTCCATCGCGACCACCACTGCATGCTCTACCCGCCAAGCGACTTCGCGCCGCTTGACCTTCTCCTCGGTAAGGTAGATCACGGCCTCGTAGGAGCCGGTCTCGTTGAGCAGCCGGACCGCCGCGCGCATGGCGCTGCGAAATTCGCGCTCGCGGAAGTCGCGCTCCTTGCCCAACCCGACGAGCAGCACGCGGTCGGCGAGCGTACCGCGGACGTTGTGCAGCAGGAGCGTGCTGCCGAGCTTTCCCTCCATGTCGCCGCGGCGGATGATCTCGCTCACGTATCCGCCTGAGGCGCGGTCGACGAGCTCGGCTGAAAGACTCGGCTTGCGGTTATCGAAAACGCCTACAACAACGCAGGCGCTGCGCTGTTTCTCTGGACTGCCGCTTTTTATGGTAAATTCCATCGCCGCTACCCCATGCGGTGTCGAAGCGTTATTGTGACCTTTGGGCCATGTAAATGCCATTATTGGCAAAACAGCCCGAAAAAGTCAAAATTTTTACACCGTCATGGTATTCCGCCGCAGCCTGGTCCGTGAACTGAGCATCACGGCGGTCGGGCTGTTCCTGATCCTCCTTGGCATCCTCTTCACCAACCTGATGTTGCGGTTGCTGGCCCGTGCGGCCGGCGGAACTATCGCTCCGGAGGGGATCCTGGCCCTTCTCGGGTTCAACGCCCTGTTCTACTTCAACATCCTGTTCTCGGTCGCCTTGTTTGTGACCGTGCTTCTGACGCTCTCGCGCTGGTACCGCGACAGCGAGATGATCGTCTGGTTTACCTCCGGGCAAGGGCTCACTTCCTGGCTCAAACCCATCCTTCTTTTCGCCACCCCGTTCCTGGTGGCGGTCCTGGTGCTCTCGTTCTGGCTGTCGCCCTGGGCCGAGCAGCGCCGCCTCGAGTACGAGCGCCAGCTTGAGTCGCGCGACGAGGTCTCGCTGCTGGCGCCCGGGCTCTTCAAGGAGTTTCGGCACGCGCGGCTGGTGGTGTTCATCGAGAGCCTCAACAGCTTCGACAACACGATCCGCAACGTCTTCCTTCACTCGATCGACGGCGGCAAGGACGTCACTACCGTCGCGCGCTCCGGCTACCTCGAGGACGCCCCGAACGGCGACCGCTTCATCGTGCTCCAGGACGGGCGCCGCTACGAGGGACAGCCGGGCAGCGCGGAGTTCCGCAGCGTCGAGTTCGAGCGCTTCGGCCGGCGCATAGAAGCTGCCGAGGTCCGCGCCCCACCGCTTTCGTTGAAAGCGCTGCCCACCGCGCTCCTGCTCGTGAGCACTGGCGCGCCGGAGCGTGCGGAGCTCTTCTGGCGCATCTCGGTGCCGATCAGCGCGTTCCTACTCGTGCTGCTGGCGATCCCGCTGTCCTACGTCAACCCCCGCATGGGGCGCTCCTTCAACCTCATCACCGCGGCGTTCGTCTACACGGTATACAACAACTGCCTCAACATCGTGCAGAGCGTTATCGCGCAGGGGCGCATGTCGATGCTCGCAGGGCTGCTGATCATCCACAGCATCGCGGCGTTCGTCGTGTTCCTGCTCTTCTGGAATCGGCTGACGATCGGCGGGCTCTTCCGCCGCAGCCTCGCCCACGGATGAAGACGCTCAGTCGCTACATCGGTCGCGAGGTGCTCTTCGCCACGATGCTCATCTTCATCGCGCTGCTGCTGCTGTTCGCGTTCTTCGACCTGATCCACGAACTTGGCAACGTCGGCAAGGACGGCTATCCGCTCGGCCGGGCGCTGTTGTTCGTCGGGCTGAGCATCCCTGGTCACATCTACGAGCTCATTCCCACGGCGGCGCTGATCGGGACTCTGTTCGCGATGTCACAGCTCGTCGCCAATTCGGAATACACGGTGATGCGCGCCTCGGGCGGCTCGCTCACGCAGATTACGCTCGCCATCGTCCGCGTCGGCATTCCGCTCGCCATCGCTACCTTCCTCGCTGGCGAGTTCATCGCTCCGCCCGCAGAGCGGCTCGCCCAGCAGGTACGTCTGCAGACCCGGGGCCAGCTCGATAGCTTCGTCGCGCAGCAGTTCGAATCGGGATTCTGGTTCAAGCAGGACCAGACCTTCGTCAACGTCAAGAGCGTGCTCGCCGACATGACGCTGCTCAGCGTGCGAATCTACGAGTTCGATCGCGACCTGCGGCTGAAAGTGCTGCGCGTGGCCGATTCGGGCAGCTTCGTGGGCGACGGCCTGTGGCAGCTCAAGAGCGTCAGCAGCACGTCGCTCGACACCGACGGCGCGCACGTCACGCGAGTGGATCAATACGACTGGCAGACCGTGCTCAAGCCCTCGATCCTGACGGTCTACCAAGTGCCGCCGGAGAAGCTCGAACTGCCGACGCTCTACGACAACATCAGGGTGCTCGGCGGCAACCAGCAGAAGACGTCGCGCTTCGAGATCGCCCTGTGGAACAAGCTCTTCTACCCGGCGGCGGTCCTAGTGATGATGGTGCTGGCGCTGCCTTTCGCCTACTTCCAGCGCCGCGCGGGCGGCGTGGGCTTCCGCGTCTTCGCGGGGACGATCCTGGGGCTGCTCTTCTTCCTGCTCGTCCGGGTGTTCGCGCACCTCGGCGTGATCAACGACTGGCCACCGCTGTTTTCGGCGG
>Ga0187777_10001483_pt1 | contig 15214 bp, 13 predicted proteins | sample 1015_Q2_SP5_10_M_FD_132416 | JGI IMG/M metagenome (GOLD analysis project Ga0187777, IMG submission 132416) | Tropical peat soil microbial communities from peatlands in Department of Meta, Colombia - 1015_Q2_SP5_10_MG | ecosystem: Environmental > Terrestrial > Soil > Wetlands > Peat | place... | reverse complement strand
TTCATCCTCGAGCACGTCATGAACTACGAGATCCTGTGCATCTTCATGATGATGGTGGGCGAGATGCAGGAGCGCATGGACCGCTGCATCAAGTACGCCAAGGAGCGCCAGGCGTTCGGCCGGCCGATCGGGTCCAACCAGTACATCGCCGGCAAGATCGTCGATATGAAGATCGGCCTGGAGAACTCGCGCAAGCACCTGTACGACACCGCGCGGCGGTTCGCCAAGGGGCGCAGCGTCACCACCGAGATCTCGATGGCGAAGCTGATTACGAGCGAGGCGAACGTGGCTTCAGCGCTGTCCGCGATCCAGATCTTCGGGGCCCGCGGTTACACGCGCGAGTACGGCCTAGAAAAGGGGCTTCGCGACGCCATCGGGGCGCCGATCTACTCAGGCACCAACGAGACACAGCGGGTCCGGATCGCTTCGATGCTCGGGCTGTAGGCGCGCGTCACGATAGGCGTCGTTCGCGCGAAAAACGCCGTATTCGCTAAGAACCCTAACGCTCTGCGCCACTGCCCGGAGGAAAGTTGCGGCGTTTTACGGATGTAGTTCGATGGCACGTGCCGGATGTGCGCCCAGCTGCAATCGGCTACTTTTCCGCGCAACCGGGCTGAGGCGGGGCTGCTCCGGCCGGGGAAACATTCACAGCACTCGAGCCTGAAGGGGGCTTAGATGCCGGGACAGACGGAAATGTCGCGTAGTCGGCTGGCGAGGCGGCTAGTCATCTTCTACGCGATCATCGCCGCGATCGGGGTCGCGGTCGTGATCTTCGTCGTCAGCAAGGGAGGCGACGAGAAGGCCCAGCCGGCGATCGCCGGCGGCTACGCCCTCTCCGCGGCCAATCCGTGCGTCGGCCCCGTGCCCAAGCCGGCCGGTGGCATCCCGCTGCCGCCCACGGCGCCCACACAGGTACCGGCGGCCGGGCCATCGTTCAACGTGCTCCAGTCCGGGCAGTTCGTCAACTTCACCAACAACCAGAACACGCTCGGCGGACAGCTGCGCCTCAACGCCAAGACGCTGCCCGCGAACTCACACCGCCTGACCGGCACCGTCGACTGCGTGTCCGGGGGCAGATCGCTGAAGCTCGATGCGATCGCGACTCCGGGACCAAAGGCCTCGATCGTCGGAACGCTCGGCGGGCTCCCGTTCGCTGCCAGCTTCACTTCCGCACCGCCGCCTCCCGGCGCGGCCGCGCCACGGACGCCGAAGAACATCCAGGGCACGTACGCGCTGTCCCCGGCCTCGACGTGCTTCGGGAGCTCGTTCTCGATCCATGGCACCGGCGCCGTCGCCCAGCTCTACTCCTCGAGCGACAAGCTTCTCGGGCCGGTCAGCTACTCGACGAAGACGGCCGGCGTGTTCGGAGACGTCAAGTGCGTCAAGGGCGGCGCCGCGCGGCTGACCGGGACCGCGAACGACCTCCAGCTCCAGAAGGTCACGGTGATCCCGCTCAACGTCGCTACGCCGGTCCCTTCGACCGCATCGCAGGCCAAGCCGGCGCTGACCACTCCGAGCGGTCTCTCGCCGGCCGGCGAGAAGTTCACCGCGGTCAAGCAGCGGGCTGACTTCAACAAGCTCGTCGCGGCGGTGTTCCTGTCGATCGCGATCGTGTTGATCGTCGCCCGCCTGTTCGGCGCCGTCGCAACCAGGATCGGGCAGCCGCGCGTGATGGGCGAGGTCATCGCCGGCCTTTGCCTCGGCCCGTCGCTGCTCGGCGCGATCTCGCCGAACCTCCAGGCGACGCTCTTCCCGACCGATGTCTTGCCCGCGCTCGGGGTGGTGGCCAACCTCGGGTTGATCTTCTACATGTTCCTGGTGGGCCTCGAGGTCGACCGCGGCTCGCTGAAGGGCAAGGTCGCTCAGGCCGCGGCGATCTCGAACACGAGCGTGGCCGTGCCGTTGCTGCTCGGCATCGCGGTCGCGTTGCCGCTCTACAAGCTCGTCGGGCCGGACAAGAAGTTCGTCGCGTTTGCGCTGTTCATGGGCGTGGCGATGTCGATCACCGCGTTTCCGGTGCTGGCGAGGATCCTGGCCGAGCGTCGGATGATCAAGCGACCGCTGGGCTCGCTGGCAATCGCGTGCGCCGCGGTCGACGACGTCACCGCGTGGTTCCTGATCGCGCTCGCGATCACGATCGCGTCGTCGGGGACGTTCGGCGACGTCGTGAAGACGATCGCCGAGGCCACCGCCTACACGCTGGTCATGGTGCTGATCGTCAGGCGCATCGTCGCCCGCATGGCAACCGCGTACGACGAGGTCGGGCGGATGCCGGGCGCGTGGTTCGCCGCGATCATCATCGGCGTGCTCCTGTCCGCGTACGTCACCGAGGAGATCAACATCGCGTTCATCTTCGGCGGCTTCGTGTTCGGGATGATCATGCCCCGGCACGCGCGCCTGAACGAGGAGATCACTGGCCGGATCGACGACTTCGTGGTCACGCTGCTGTTGCCGGTGTTCTTCGTCTACACCGGCCTGCGGACGAACGTCGGCCTGCTCGACCGTCCGGAGCTGTGGCTGATCACGTTGCTGCTGATCGCGGTCGCGATCCTCGGCAAGCTGTTCGGTGCGGCGATCGCCGCCCGGGTCACCGGCTACGACTGGAAGGCCTCGTCGGTGATCGGGACGCTGATGAACACGCGCGGACTGACCGAGCTGATCGTGCTCAACCTGGCGCTGGACGTCGGCGCGATCTCGAATGTGCTGTTCGCGATGCTCGTGATCATGGCGGTCGTCACAACGCTGATGGCGGGGCCGCTGCTGAAGCTGCTCGATCCGAAGAACGAGTACGGCCGGGGCGTCGAGGACGAATTCGCCGACGCCGCGCTCGCCGCGGTCCAGGCGCACCCCGAGCTCCCGGTGCCTGAGCGCTCGATCCTGGTGGCTCCGGAGACCGACGCCGCCATCGGTCAGCTGGTCGCGCTGGCCGAGCCCCTGGCCCGCTCGGAGCCCCCGCGCGAGTTGATCGTCGCACGCCTGGTCCGGCCGCCGCGGGGCGCCGGCGCGGGCGTGCGCGGCGGCCTGCAGTCGGAGAACCTCCTGCTGGAGCGCGCCTCGAAACAGATCAACGACCTCCGCGAGCGGCTCGCGACGGACGGTGTCGTCGTCAGAGGCGTCGCACTGAGCTCCACCAACCCGGGATCGGATCTCGCCCATATCGTCGAGCGCGAACCGGTCGATCTCGTGCTCACCGAAGGCCGCCGGCGGCTGATCGGCGAGGGCGTGCCGCTGGGCGACGTCACCGAGCTGCTCGAGCACGCCGCATGCGACGTCGCAGTGCTGGTCGCCAAGGAGGGAGATCCGCTCGAGCTCGGCCCCAACGCTCCCGTGCTCGTGCCGTTCGGCGGTGCCGAGCACGACTGGGCCGCGCTCGAGCTCGGCTCGTGGCTGGCCGCGAGCTCGGGCGCGCCGCTCAAGCTGCTCGGCGCAGCCGGACAGACCGACGAGGGCAAGTCGGTCACGCGGATGCTCGCGGACGCCGGCCTGCTCGTGCAGCAGGCAACCGGGATCTCGACTGAGCCGCTGGTCGTCGCCGGCGGCCGTGACAGCATCATCACCGCCGCCGAGGGTGCGGGCCTACTCGTGCTCGGCCTGTCGGACCGGTGGCGGCGCGAGGGCCTCGGGCCGACCCGTTCGGCGATCGCCGGCGCAGCCCCGGCACCGGTCCTGTTCGTGCGCCGGGGCACCCGCGCCGGGCTGTTCGCGCCCAAGGAGAACGTCACGCAGTTCCGGTGGTCAATGGCCGGAGGACCGTCTGGCCTAATGGGCTCAACTCGCCCGCCGTCGAGCGCGACGATTCCGACGACGCAAGGACCGTCTCCCGACGAGCCGCCACTCTCGGTCTCCTGAGCAAATCGCACATGTAGGGGGCTAGCCGCCGCCGGCCCGAGGCAGTCCGCCTCGGGCCGGCGCCTGTTGGCATCTCATAACATCCGTCTGGTGCGGGCGCCCTTCATTGTCGGCCTGGCCGTCATCGGTGCGATCGTCGTGGCCGGCGGGGCGGACGCGAGCCTTCCTCCACCGAGCTTCGGGCGCTCGGTCGACATCGGCCTCGTCTCCGGAACCGTGATCGTGACGCCACCCGGAGGGCTTTCGTTCAAGCTCGGGACCCAGGACCGGAACATCCCAATCGGTTCGCTGATCGACACCGCGCACGGCCGCGTCGACCTGCGCGCCGCGCCGCCGCCGCCGGCCTCCGGCGCCGCGGGCACCACGGCCGCCCGCGTCGAGGACGCTCAATTCTACGACGGCGCGTTCCGGGTCACCCAGTCGCCGAGCAGCCCGGTCGCGCAGATCCGCCTGGCTGGCGGCGAGCTCACCGCATGCACCGCGCCGCACAGTCACCTCGCGCCGCACCGGAAGCCGCCGCACAAGGTCCTGCGCCTTCTGTGGGCTAGCGGATCAGGTCAGTTCCGAACCGTCGGGCGTTACTCGGCGGCCACCGTGCTGGGCACGAAGTGGCTCACCGAGGACTTCTGCGACGGCACGCTGGTGCGGGTCAGCCGCGGAGTGGTCGTGGTCGAGAACCTCGCCACGCACGCCACCGTGACCGTCGGCGCCGGCCGCAGCGTGTTCACGCCGGCCGGCTGACCCGCCCGGGCGTGCTCGACGCGGATCGGGCCGACTTACCGATGCGGCAGCGGCAGGACGGCGGTCACGGAGGTCGGACCGCCGTCGCCCGAGTTCACCCACAGGCGCCCGCCCGCGAGCAGCGCGCGTTCGCGCATTCCGGTCAGCCCGAAGCCGTCGCGGACGTCGCGGGGATCGAAGCCCCGGCCGTTGTCGTCGACGGCGAGCTGCACCCGGTCCGACAGCTGACTAACCCGGAGGCCGACGCGCTCCGCGCCGGCATGCTTGACCGCGTTGCTGAGGGCCTCCTGCACGATCCGGTAGATCGCGGTCTCGGTGTCGGGAGCCAGGCGACGCTCGGACTCGAGCTCGATCGCGACGTCGACCGCGAACCCTCCGATCGCAGACTGGCGCTTGGCCAGCGACTCGATCGCCGGACCGAGGCCGAGATCGTCGAGCGCGGCGGGACGCAGCTCGGCGATCAGATCCCGCAGCTTGCGCATCTCCTCGGCCAGGTGCTCATCGGCGGTGTCGGCCGCGCGGCGCAGCGCGGCGGTGTCGTCCCGCGCGAGCCCTGCGGACAGGACCATCCGTACCCCGGTCAGCCCCTGCAGGGTCTCGTCGTGCAACTCGCGGGCCCACCGGGCCCGAGCCTGATCGGCGGCTTCGACGCTCAGCCGCAGCCGGGCGGCCGCGACCGACCGGGCCGTGGCAACGGCGGTCGCAGCGCTCGCGGCTACCGACATCAATAGCTCCTCATCCTCGTCGTGAAACGCCCGCTCGCCGGCGCCGTTGATCGCCGCGAGCACGCCGAGCGTCTCCCCTTGGAAGACGAGGGGTACGAGGATCGCCTCGGTCGCACTCGGCGCAAGCTGTTCGAGCTGGGACCGATCCGTGTCGACGGCGGCCCTCCGCGGGCGCCCGGTCAGCAGAACCTGGCCTGCCAGCGAGCCGTCGACGGGCAGCCGCGGCTCCGACTCCGACCGGCGCGCGTTCCCGCTCACGGCAGCGAGCTCGCTTCGGTCGGGGAGGTAGATCACCAGGTTGCGGGCCGACACGATCTCGTGGCCGTGGGCGATGATCAGCGACAGGATGCGCTCGAGGTCGGTCTCCCCGCCCACCGCCCGGGCGATCTCGGCGAACGCCTCGAGTCGTCCGACGCTTCGCGCAAGGTCGCGATTCGAGCCCTCGAGCTGATCGGCGTACAGAGCCAGGTCGCGCTGGGCGTCCTGGCGTTCTGCGTTGTCCCGACGCAGCCGGTCGGAGAACCCGCCGACGACGACGCCGGTGACGAGGAACGCCGCTCCCCGCGACACGTAGCCGAGCGCATCGACATGCACCGAGTTGATGACAGCCCACGCGGGGACGAGCGCGAGCGCGACCGCGGCGGCGATCAGTCCGGCCCGTGTGCCGAACTCGATCGCGAGCACGGCGATAGGCACGATGTAGAAGTTGGCGAGCAGCGCGTCGGGGTCGTTGACCGCGAGCCGTGAGGCGAATGCGATCGCGAACAGCACCGCGGCAAGCGCGACGATCGCGACGCGCTTGCGCGTCGAGGCCGGCTTCGGCGCCGTCGCCCGCAGGCGCTCGACGACCCGGCGCTGCGCCGCCTCGAGCTCGATCTGGCGCGCCCGCGTCGTGGCGGTGCTCACCGGTGGATCACCCCGTGCTCGAGCGCGTAGCGGACGAGCTCCGGCCGTCCGGTAACGCCGAGCTTGCCTTGGAGATTGGCGCGATGGGTCTCGACCGTGCGCGGGCTGATGTACATGCGCGTGGCGATCTCGTTGTTGGTGTACCCGAGCGCGACGAGGCGCAGTACCTCGAGCTCCCGCTCGGTCAGCGCCGCGTCATCGCCGCTGGTGAGCGCCCACCCACCGATCGCCGGATCGAGGTACCGGCCGCCTCTGGCGACGGTCCGGATCGCCCGCACCAGCTCGGTCCGGGACGCCTCTTTGAGCACGTAGCCGGCGGCGCCCGCGTTCCACGCGGGGGCGACGAATGCCGGGTCGTCCTCCATGGTGAGGATCACGATCGCAGTCGACGGCGAGGCCGAACGCAGCTCGAACAGCGCGCTCAGGCTGAGGTCACGGCCCATGTGCAGGTCCAGCAGCACGACCGCCGGCTCGCTCTCGCGCAGCACCGCGGTCGTCTGCGCGATCTCGCTCGTCTCGCCCACGACCACCAGGTCGTCTTCGGCCTCGAGCAGCAGGCGTAGCCCCTGCCGCACCACCGCATGGTCGTCGGCGATCACGATCGTAATTGGCGTCGTTGGCACTCGACTCAGCCAGCGGTCAGGGCGCCTTGGCCAGGTACGTCTGCCCGGTCCGCACGAGCACGGTCTTGTGCTGGACGAAATCGCGGACGGCCACCACGCCCTCGCTGACCACGGTCAACGTACCGTCACAGCGATCCCGGACGCCCCAGTCGGTGCCGAGCACAGTCGCCGCGGAGAACCGGCCGACGGTGCGGAAGTGGCCCTTGGCGGTTCCCCGGAGCAGACCGAGGATCCGCTTGCTGAGCGCGGTGGCATGTGCCGTAGCCGACCCGCAGCCCGATTGTCGTGTGATCGCGTCGCGGAGGAAGAGGCTCACCAGTCCGCCGCCGGAACGACTCTGTCCGATCTGGAACGTCCCGTCGAAGAACTGGCCGCTCTGGACGCTGCGAGGCCGGGGGTTAGCCGAGGTGAGCCTAACCCTGCCGGCGGTCGTGTCGATCACCGTCCCGACCGGAACGGTTTGTGTCGCGGTTAGATGTGTGTAGGTGGTGACACCGGGGGTGCGTATCAGCACCGTGCCGCTCACCGGCTGCAGAACGACGGTCCTGGCGAACGTGGGAGACGGCGGCGCAGCCGCGGCCGCGGCGCATGTTGATAGCGCGGACACCAAGCATGCCCCGCCTACCGCCCAGCTCCTTGATCGTCGTCCTGATCTCACCGCTCGGTCCCCCCGGGACGGTAGACCGCATTCCTGTCGCTCGTCAACCCTACAGCCGGAGGCGGTTGTCCGATCCTCGGTCAGGGCGTAGACTGGCCGCGCTGTTTCCACCGCCGCGGCCGAGGCGGACAGGGGCGAAACGGGGCCAACCGCGAGGGGAGATCTGACATGAAGAGGACGCGGCTATTCGGGAGTAACCGGAACCTCAAGCTGCTGATGCTGGCGATCGTCGCCCTCGGCGCGACCGGGCTCGGGATCGCCGCGTATGCGACGAACTTGTTGCGAACGCTCGACCTCAACACGATGAACACGCGGTTCGCGATACGCGGCAATCAGCGACCTCACCCGAATATCGTCGAGGTCAAGATCGACTCAAACACGCTCGCGAACGTCCCCGAGCAATGGCCGTTCCCGCGCGCGATCGACGGGAAGGTGATCAGCAACATCGCGGCTCAGCACCCCAAGGCGATTGCCTTCGACGTCCAGTTCAGCCAGCCCAGTGATCAGGGACAGAAGGACGAGGTCGCATTCCTCAACGGGGTCGGCGACGCCAACGGCCGTCTGGTCCTGTCGTTCACCGCGACCGATGCGAAGGGCGACGTCCAGTTGCTCGGGTTGGCCCAGACGCAGTCGGCGCTGCGCCAGGCCGGGGTCCAGCCCGCGAATGGCCTGTTCCCGCGCGAGCCCGGAGGCTTCGATCGCGAGATGGTGTACTCGATCGAGAAGCTCGACACGTTCGCCGTGGTGACCGCCGGCGTCGCCACCGGTCACAAGGTCAAGCCGTTTGCCGGGAAGCGCTGGATCGACTTCGCCGGGCCCGCCAATACATTCCCGGCGATCTCTTACTCGGGCGCGTACTACGGCACGCGCGACGGCACCAAGAACGGGCCGAAGCTGCCGCCCAACTTCTACACGGGCAAGATCGTCGTGATCGGCGCGACCACGCAGGTCTTGCAGGACATCCACCCGACGCCGACCGACCCGGGGATGCCAGGCCCGGAGGTCCAGGCCAATGCGATTGCCACCGTGCTGGGCGGTTTCCCGCTGTCTTCCGTTCCCGGCTGGATCGACGTCGTTTTGATCGTCGCGCTCGGGGTGGCGGTCCCGCTGGCCAGCATCTGGGTCCGCCCCCTGATCTCGATCGGGATCGCCGTCCTCCTCGGCATCGCGTTCGCGATCTTCGTCCAGCTGATGTTCAACGCCGGCTGGGTCGTGTCGTTCGTGTACCCGCTCGCGGCGCTGGTGCTGGCCGCGGTCGGCTCGCTCGCCGTGCAGCTCGTGACCGAAGCGTTCGAGCGGATCCGGACCGTCGACCTGTTCGCTCGCTTCGTTCCCGAGGACGTGGTCGACGAGGTGCTGAAGAGTGCTGACGGGCTCCGGCTCGGGGGGATCCAGCGCGAGGGGACGATTATGTTCACCGACCTGCGCGGGTTCACCTCGTTTTCGGAGTCGCTCACCCCCAGTCAGGTGATCGATGTCCTCAACCACTACCTGAGCGAGATGAGCGACGCGATCCTCGACAACGGCGGCACGCTGGTCGCGTACATGGGCGACGGGATCTTTGCCGTGTTCGGAGCGCCGCTCGAACAGGCCGATCACGCGGACCGGGCGCTTCGGACGGCCCGGGAGATGCTCGAGACCCGGTTGCCGCGGTTCAACGAGTGGATTCGCTCGGAGGGACTCGGCGACGGGTTCCGGATGGGGATCGGGCTCAACAGCGGCAAGGTGATGTCCGGCCACGTCGGCTCCGAGCGCCGTGTCGAGTACGCCGCCGTCGGCGACACGACGAACACGGCATCGCGGATCGAGGGGCTGACGAAGGGCACGCCGCATCAGCTGCTGATGTCGGACTCCACGCGCGAGGCGCTCGTCCAGCGGGCCGACGACCTGGTGTTCGTCGACGAGGTTGACATCCGGGGCCGGGTCGGCCGGATGAAGCTCTGGGGCCTGGATGAGAGCCAGCCCGCACCGCCGCCTCAGGCTGAACCCGCCGCCGAGATGCCCGCATAGCTTCTGCCGGCGCGCGAGGCGTCTCGCGCGTCGCCAAGTACTTTTGTCGAGCCGGCCTGGACGCCGGTAACGGATCAGCGCGGGCGTCCGTTAATGACGTCGTGATGGACAGTTTCGTGATGACGCACCGCGAGGCTGAGCGCCGGATATGCGTCATCGCCTTGCAGGGAGATCTCGATCTTGCCTCCGCACCGCTGCTGAGGCGAGCCCTGGTCGAGTTGCACGGCAACGCGTACGGGTGCTACGTGTTCGACCTGTCAGGGCTGACCCACATGGACTCGATGGGACTGGGCGTGCTCGTCGGGTTCCATAAGCGCCTCGACGGGGGTGTGCGGCCGGCGCTGGCCGGCGTGCCACCCAAGCAACGCAAGCTGCTCGAGCTCACCGGGCTCGACGCTCGCTTCGACACCTTCACGACGGTCGAGGACGCGCTCAGCATGCGTGCCGAAGACGCGCTGCCGTTCTGCACCAACGCCGCGATGGCGCTCGGGCTGGCATCGACCGCGCTGCCGTTCGCGACCTCACGCCGAGCCGAGGCGCTCCGCTGGCTGCGGATCCTCCGCCTCCACGGCAAGGCGGCGCGCGTGCTGCGCGCGCTCGGGGTTGGCGAGACGCCGCTGCCCGACGTCGATCCTGGCGACCCCGAGGAGCTCCTGCCCGGCGCGCGTCGTGCCGACCGCGATCCGGTCACGACCATCAGCGAGCTCGCCATGCGGGTCGCTCGGAACCGCGGCGCCACAGCCGTCGGCACCGGTGACATCCTCGTCGCGGTGTTGCGCTTCTACGGCTCGGACTTCGATCTCGTGCTCGCGGCGGACGGCACCGATCGCGACGAGGTCATCGGTCGGCTCGAAGCCGCCGCCTGACCCCGGCGGCCGTCAGTCGCGGCCCCCGCTCAGGCGGGCGGCGGTCCGGTCGGAATCTGGAACACGCCCGACGGGCTGGGCGCCCGGCGGAGCTCCTCGGGGATCTCGATCACCGCGGCCGAGAACTTGCGCGCCAGCGGCGGCGGCCCGCCCTCGGCCAGTTCCGGGGTGAACGCGGTCACCGGCAGCGGCACGTACTCCGGCGCCACCGACCAGTCAGTCGAGCGAAACTCGCCGGCGTTCTCGATCCAGCTGAGCGACAGCAGCGGCAGGATCACGACCTTCGTCCAGATCGCGATCACCCACGTGATCCAGTACACGGCGATAGGGATCCAGTCGGACGAGAAATGAATGCCCTTCAGGGTCTTCGCCGCGAGATACACGAGGATTAACTCCCCGACCGCGAGCACGAACGTCAGCCACGGCGGCTGCCAGCGGATGATGAACGGGTAGAACGCGGTGTCGAGCGCAACGCCGATCACGAAGTACAAGCCGATCAGGACGATGTAGCTCGGGTTGTGGGTAATGATCGAGACGATCGTCCAGATGATCGCCGGGATGATCAGGATCGCCCACCGGGTCTGGACACGGCCGAGGACTGTTGGACACATGTCGGCGTCCCCTCTACGCGAGCTGCTCGGTCGGGGACACGGTACGGAGCGCGTGAGCCACGTCGCGCGCCATCGAGAACTGCAGCGTCATCCGCGACGGGAACGACCGCTTCTTCAGATGTTCGGCGCGGGCGCAGTCGGCGACGAATCTCCGCCCGATGAACGTCAGACCCGCGATCGTGTCCCCGTGGGGGATCACGTTGTTGGCGATCAGCCCCATGCAGCACAACCGCGATTCGGGAAGGTCGAGGCCGGGCACGCCGCAGTTGGTCTGCAGCCGCATACGACCGTCGATGACCGGCACGTTGTAGAACTCGACCAGGCGGCGGATCAGCGGAAGTGTCAGCACCGATTTGTTGAAACCGGTGCCGGCGGTGATCCCGGTCACGTCAAGCCAGCCGGGGTCCTCCCCGTGCATGCTCTTGACGTAAACGCGCAGGCCGGCGCGGCCGGGCTCGATCTTGTCAATCTCACCGACTACGGCGTCGAACCGCCCGTCCTTCTGGCCCGCCTCGATCCGCGCCAGCCACTCTCGACGCTCGGGCCGGGTGCCGCGCAGGACCTGCCCAAGGAACTGAATGCGCTCCTCGAACGGCAGTTGCGTGTATGCGTCGATCCCGATCGATTCGAACAGGCACCGGGGAACGTTGAGATCCTGGGTCTCGGGCTGCGGGCTGCGCGTCAGCGCGAGCACCGACCCGCCCACGTCGAGGATGTTCGCCCACTCGTTGACGGACGCGATCCCGGCGCCGAGGACGATGTAGCGCCCGCCCTTTGCGTACTGCTTGGGCTCGTACGCCTGCACGACCCGATCCGCGACCGCCGGGTCCTTGCGAGCCTTCGCCAGCACCGGCGGGAACGACAGCGGTCCGTGACCGGGTGCAAGCATCACGTGCTTGGCGCGGCCTATGAAGTTCGCCTGCTCGTCGTACATGACGAAGTGCGGCATCGGCTTCATCTGACGCTGCAGCCACCCCACGCGCAGCGGGACGCGAACGTCGTTCCATCCGGTCCGCTGCCTAACCACCTCCGCCTCGGTCAGGATCTCCGGGACTCCCGGGTTGTACTTACGCTTGGTGGTGCGCCAGAGCGGCCTGAGCGACTTGTGTGACCACGCGTCGAGTTGTGCAAACGTCGGCCAGTCGGGCGCCAGGAAGTGCGACTCGGACTCCGAGCGCAACACGGTCTGCCCGAGGTTGTACGCGAATTGCTGGTAGGTGCCGACAGGGTTGTCACTCGGCCCGAAGATGCTCATCTGCTGCTGTTCGAAGCCGAGGTAACGGGCGGTGCAGTGAACGATGAGCGATCCGAAGCCGTCGCCGACGACGGCGATCACGGAGTCGCGTGGAGCTGTCGCAGTCATGGCGCGGCAGCCTACCTACAACATCACGACGCTTTCAAGAGGCGGAGGCCCGTGTTTCCGACGCGTTCATGAAACCTGGCGCCCCTGTTTGCGCGAACACCGGGCCGGACGATATGCTCGCGCCCGTGGCGGGCGACATCAATCTGGAAGTCATCGAGGGACCGGACGCGGGCAAGCAGATTGCGGTCGATCGCCCGATCGTGATTGGACGCGATCGCGGCGCGGATCTGGTGCTCGACGACGGCGAGGTGTCGTCCCAGCACGCTCGCGTCACACCGTCGCCCGACGGCACGGCGACGGTCGAGGATCTCGAATCGACCAACGGTACGTTTGTCAACCAGAATGAGTTGGTCGGTCCGGCCCACCTAGATCCGGGCGACGAGTTGCTCGTCGGTGTCACCGTGCTCGAACTGCGCACACGGCAGGACATCGCCTCGCGCGCCTCCGCGGTCATCCAGATCCCGCCGGCAATGGCGATCGCCCCACGCGAGCCGGACTACGTGAATCCGGCAGTGGCCCGCGAGGACCAGCCGCCGCCGCCGGCGGCCGCCGAAGCGGGGCACCCAACGGTCGACAGGTTCCTCGATGTGAAGGTGCGCCGACGCGCCCAGCTCGCGCCGCTGGCGCTGTTCACACTCGTCGCGATCGCACTGATTCTCTACTTCTCTTTGAAGTAGTAGCGCTGCGGGTTTTCCGCAACCTAACTGTGCTGGCTGAAGTAAATGACCAGCGCAATCGCCACGACGATGACCGTGCCGAACGACAGCGCCACCGGCACCCAAGAACGAGACGCGAGCCCCCGCTGCTTGCGACTGCGCTCGGGCGGACGGAACTCGCCGACCGGCTGAACCGGGGCGGCCGGAGCCGGCGCAGCGGGCGGTGCGGCCGCAGGGGCGGACGGTGCGGCCGGAGGGGCGGACGGTGCGGCCGGAGGGCCGGCGGGAGCCGACCGTTGCGGCGCTTTGTCCGCGATCGTCGGGCTGAGGCGCGTCACGTTCCGCGGCACCGCGATCTCGGTGCTCAAGTCCGACACTGGCAACACACCCTCGACGACGAGCACTGTCGTACCGACCTTGATCTCCGCGCCACCACCGAGCAGCGTCGGCTCGGCGATGCGGGTGCCGTCCACGAACGTCCCGTTGGTCGAGCCCAGGTCCTCGACCTGGAGGCGGTTGGCGTGACGGCGGACGACCGCGTGACGCCGTGACATCTCTTTGTCGTCGATCGCGAGATCGGTGTCTTCGCGGCCGATGACGATCTCTTCCTCGACATCCACCGTCTGACCAGCGTTGGGCCCACTCACTACACGCAGCCGTGCCATAGCGGGCGCAGCCTACCGATGGCGGTGGACGGCTGCAAGCTGCCCGACTCCTCGCAGTGACCGGGGACCGAGCGGTACATTCCGCGCATGAGCCGGGCTGCGGCGCGTTTGGAGGTGGTGGCTGGGCGGGCGATCGGAATGTCGATTCTGATCGACGACGAACTGTTGATCGGGCGGCACGCCGACGGCGCCGGACGACTCGCCGACGACGACGAGATCTCGCGATCGCATGCGCGCATCAGCTTGGACCGCAGCGGCTTCTGCGCGATCGAGGACCTCGGCTCGACCAACGGGACATTCGTCAACGGCCTGCGCATCACCGGCCCGCAGACGCTTTCGGTCGGCGACACGATCGAGGTGGGCGGCACCACAATGGTCGTCCGCGAGCTTCCGGTTGCCGCCACTGAGCGCTCGCTCAGGGCGGTGCCGCCTCAACCGACGGTCACCCCTTCCGTGAAACCGGCGGCGGCCACGCCGTCCGCGAGCCAGGCGACCCCGCTCACGTCGTCGGGGCGATCGGACCCAGCTCGACGGTCCGACGAGCCGGCGACTCCGCCAGCGTCGCCTCCGCCGCCGGCGCCCCAAACCGAGGCCAAGCCCGAGACCGGACCGACCCGCCTTTCCCTGAAGCTCCACATTGACTTCGCCGCCCGCACGGCCACGGTCGCGGTCGACGACGGCTCGAATCCCCTGGAACTGGAGTTCGACGGCGACGTCTGGCGCCCCGCCGCGTCGTCGTGACCTCGCCGGCCGCCGGCGGACGGGTCGACTAGCCGTCGAGCGGCGGCTGGAGCAGGCGGTACCCGCCACCGTGGAATACCAGCGGCGTGCCCTCCTCGCTCGTCGCGATCTCGAGCACCTCGCCGATGAAGATCAGGTGATCCCCGGCTTCGTGGGTGGCGTGCAGACGGCAATCCATGAATGCCGCCGCGCCCTCGAGTATCGGTGAGCCGCTGGCTCCGATCCGGTGAGGCACCTCCGCAAACGCATCGCGTCCTCGCGGCCGGTCACGCGAGGCGAAGTAACGCGACAGCGGCTCCTGCTCCTGGATCAAGATGTTCACCGCGAACACGCCGTTGCTAGTGATGTGGTCGGCGCCCTCCGATGGACTGATCACACACACGAGGATCAGCGGTGGATCGAGCGACACCGAGGAGAACGCGTTGGCGGTCATGCCGTAGGCGTGCTCGTCGCCCCGCGTCGTGACGACGGTCACACCGGTGGCGAACGCCCCTACCGTCGCCCGGAACTCCTTGCTCGAGAATGTCTGCTGCATGGTCTCTATGCCCTGGCCGCTAGCCCGCCGACCTGAGCCGGTCGCGGATGATCTGGTCGAAGTCCCGCGTCGTGCCGAGCGACTGGGAGACCACGGCGCGGAACGCGTCGCCGTCCATGACCACGAGCTTGGTCGGCTTGGTCGCGCGGGCGCTGGTGCCGCGAGGCCGGTCGAACAGGATCGCCATCTCGCCGTACAGGTCACCCGGCCCAAGGGTCGACACGGTCTCGGTGCTGCCGCCTTCCTCGCGCGTGACCTCGAGCTC
>Ga0187777_10001481_pt1 | contig 15223 bp, 12 predicted proteins | sample 1015_Q2_SP5_10_M_FD_132416 | JGI IMG/M metagenome (GOLD analysis project Ga0187777, IMG submission 132416) | Tropical peat soil microbial communities from peatlands in Department of Meta, Colombia - 1015_Q2_SP5_10_MG | ecosystem: Environmental > Terrestrial > Soil > Wetlands > Peat | place... | reverse complement strand
GGAGCCGCGCTGTGCGCCGCCCTTGGGAGCCGCGCCGAGCAGCTCTTCGGCGACGAGATCGGGCTTCCGGCGACGCCGGTGCCCGAGCTCGGGCTCGTCGGCGACCCCCTTCCCTCCGCCCCCGAGGCCGTCGTGCGCGCGCTCGCGACCGGCCGCATCCCCGTGGTCGCGCCGCTCGCCGCCGGGCCGCTGAACGTGAACGCCGACGAGGCGGCGGCCGCGCTCGCGCAGGGCCTTCGGGCCGAGCGCCTGCTCTTCCTGACCGACGTCGACGGGCTGATCCTGAACGGCGAGGTCGTGGACGAGATCGGCGCCGGTGACGCCACCGAGCTCCTCGACCGCGCACTGCTCGAGGGCGGGATCGTCCCCAAGCTCCGCGCCGCGGTCACCGCCGCGCAGGCGGGCGTCCCCGCGGCGATCGGACGGACGGTGGTCGTCGCGTGACGACGATGACGACGCACATCCTCCCCACGTACGCGCGCCTCGACGTGACGTTCGTCGACGGCGACGGCTGCTGGCTCGTCGACACGGAAGGCGAGCGCTACCTCGACTGCCTCGGCGGGATCGCGGTCGTCGCGCTCGGGCACCGCCACCCGGCGCCGCTCGCCGCTGCCCACGCGCAGCTCGACCGCCTCTGGCACGTCTCGAACCTCTACTGGACCGAGCCGATGCAGGAGCTGGCCGCGAAGCTCTCGGCCCGCTTCGGCGGGGCGAGCGCCTTCTTCTGCAACTCGGGCGCCGAGGCGACGGAGGCCGCGCTCAAGTGGGCGCGCAAGGCGACCGGTCGCACCGAGTTCGTCGCGCTCGAGGGGTCGTTCCACGGCCGCACGCTGGGCGCGCTCTCGATCACCGGCCAGCCGGCCAAGCGCGCCGCCTTCGAGCCGCTGGTTCCGGACGTGCGCTTCGCGACTCCCGAGACGCTCGCCGAGGCCGTCTCCGGACGGACGGCCGCGATCTTCCTCGAGCCGGTGCTCGGCGAGGGAGGCGTGCACCCGCTCGGGACCGAGACGCTGGCCGAGGCGCGCGAGCTCGCGGACACGCACGGCGCGCTGCTCGTGTTCGACGAGATCCAGACGGGCGTCGGCCGCTGCGGCACGTTTTTCGCGTTCGAGCACCACGGCATCGCGCCCGATGCGGTCACGCTGGCGAAGGGCCTCGCGAACGGACTTCCGATCGGCGTCCTGCTCGTCGCCGACAGCGCACCGACCGCCTTCGAGCCCGGCGACCACGCGTCGACCTTCGGCGGCAACCTCGTGTCCTGCGCCGCCGCCTGCGCGGTGCTCGACACGCTCGACGACGAGCTGCTCGCCCACGTGCAAGTGGTGTCGGCGCGCCTCGCATCGAGCCTCGAGTCGGTCGGCCCGGTGCGCGGGCGCGGCCTCCTGCTCGGCGTCGAGCTCGACCGGCCCGTCGGCCCCGTCATCGAGGCTGCGCTTGCGAACGGCCTCGTCGTCGGCTCGGCCGGCGAGCGCACCCTGCGCCTGGCGCCGCCGCTCACGATCTCCGCCGAGGAGGCCGACCTGGCCGTCCGCCTGCTCACCGAGGCGATGGCATGACGACCAAGTACGAGCGGCAGGGGACGATCCTGCGCCTCGTCCAGCAGCGGCAGCTCTCGACGCAGAGCGAGCTCGCCGCCGCGCTGCACGGCGAGGGAATCGAGGCCGTGCAGGCGACCGTCTCGCGCGACATCGCACAGCTGGGCCTCGTCAAGGTCCGGGCGGGCGACGGCAGGCTCGTGTACGCCTTGCCGGGCGCCGCCGACCTGCGGCGCCGCGACGAGTTGACCTCGGCGCTCCGGCGCTGGGCGGGCACGCTGACGCCGAGCGGTCCGCTGGTCGTGGTCGAGACGCCGCGGGGAGTCGCGGTGCCGCTCGCCGACGCGATCGACGCCGCCGGGCTGCCGCACGTGGCCGGGACGATCGCCGGCGACAACACCGTGTTCGTCGCCGCGCGCGAGCCGCACACCGGCCGCGAGCTGGCGGCCGAGTTGCATGCGCTGATCGACGGGAACGGCGCGGAATGACCACCGCGAATGCAACTTCCTCGGGCGGTGCGATCCTCGGGTCGCTGCCGGTCGGCGAGCGCGTCGGGATCGCGTTCTCCGGCGGCCTCGACACCTGCTGCGCGATCGCGTGGATGCGCGAGCGCGGCGCGATCCCGTACGCATTCACCGCAGACCTCGGCCAGTACGACGAGCCCGACATCGACGCCGTTCCCGCGCGCGCCCTCCGCTACGGCGCCGAGGACGCCGTCCTCGTCGACGGCAAGGACGTCCTCGTGCGCGAGGCGCTCGCCGCGCTGCAGTGCGGCGCGTTCCACATCCAGACTGCGGGGCGCCGCTACTTCAACACGACGCCGCTCGGCCGCGCCGTCACCGGCACGCTGCTCGTCAAGGAGATGGCGACGCACGGCGTCGACATCTGGGGCGACGGGTCGACCTACAAGGGCAACGACATCGAGCGCTTCTACCGCTACGGGCTGCTCGCCAACGAGAGCCTCCGCATCTACAAGCCCTGGCTCGACACCGCATTCGTCGACGAGCTCGGCGGACGGCGGGAGATGAGCGAGTGGCTGGCCGCACGCGGTCTCGATCACGGGACCTCGACCGAGCTCGCCTACTCGACGGACGCGAACCTGCTCGGGGCGACGCACGAGGCGAAGAACCTCGAGTACCTCGACACCTCGATGCGGATCGTCGCCCCGATCATGGGCGTCGCGCACTGGGACCCGGCGGTCGCGATCGAGCCGGAGGAGGTGACGATCGAGTTCGCGGACGGGCTGCCCGTGGCGATCGACGGCGCAGAGCTTGCAGGCGTCGACCTCCTGCACGCGGCCAACGAGATCGGCGGGCGACACGGGCTCGGGATGTCGGACCAGATCGAGAACCGGGTGATCGAGGCGAAGAGCCGCGGTATCTACGAGTCGCCTGGAATGGCGCTGCTGCACATCGGCTACGAGCGCCTGCTGACCGCGATCCACAACGAGGCGACGCTCGAGCGCTACGCGGTCGACGGGCGCCGGCTCGGCCGCCTGCTGTACGAAGGACGCTGGTTCGACGTCCAGGCGTTGATGCTGCGCGAGTCGCTCCAGCGGTGGGTGGCGACGCCCGTGTCCGGCTCGGTGACGATCGAGCTTCGCCGCGGCGACGACTACACGATCCTCGACACGCAGGGCGAGCAGCTCTCGTACGACCCCGTGCGGCTGAGCATGGAGCGGAGCGCCACCGCGTTCACCGCCGCCGACCGGGTCGGGCAGCTCGCGCTGCGGATCAACGACATCACCGACTCGCGGCGCATGCTCGAGCGACTCGGGTGGTCGCTGTGACGTTGTGGGCGGCACGCGTCGGCGGCGAGCTCGCGCCCGAGGTGTGGGAGTACATCCGGTCGGAGGACGCCGAGCTGCTTCCGTACGACTGCGCCGGGACGCGACTGCACGCGCGCAGGCTTCATGCGGCAGGGATCCTCGACGACGCCGAGCTTGCAGACGTCGACGCGCGGCTCGACCAGATCGGGCCGGAGGACATCGAGCCCTCCGACGAGGATGTCCACAGCGCCATCGAGCGCCTGCTCGGCCCGGTCGGGCGCAAGATCCATGCCGGCCGCTCGCGCAACGACCAGGTCGTGACAGCGCACCGGCTCTACATCCAGGACGCCTGCGACGAGGCGTTCGCCGCGCTGCGCGGCTTCGTCGTCGTGCTGCTCGACCGGGCGGCTGCGGACGCGGAGACGCCGATGCCGGCCTACACGCACCTGCAGCGGGCGATCCCGGTGACGCTCGGTCATCACCTGCTCGCCTGGGTCGAGATGCTCGAGCGCGACGCCGCACGCTTCGCGTTCGCGCGCAGCCAGTCCGAGCCCTCCCCGCTCGGCGCGGGCGCGGTCGCAGGGTCGACGCTGGCCCTCCCGCAGCCGGAGACGGCGATGCGGAACACGATCGACGCGGTCGCCGATCGCGACTTCGTCCTCGACTACCTCTACGCGTGTGCCGCCCTCTTCGTGCACCTCTCGCGGATCGCCGAGGAGATCTGCCTCTGGGCGACCGCCGAGTTCGGCTTCGCGCAGCTGCCGGAGGACGCCGCGACGGGCTCGTCGATGATGCCGCAGAAGCTGAACCCCGACGTCGCCGAGCTCACGCGCGGCAAGGCGGGCACCGCGATCGGGAGGCTCACCGGCCTGCTCGCGACGGTGAAGGGGCTCCCGCTCGCCTACAACTCCGATCTCGCCGAGGACAAGCAGGCGACGTTCCGCGCACGCCGCGACCTGCGGCTCGCGCTCGGGGCCTTGACCGTCCTCGTCGAGGGCCTCGAGCTCGACCGCGAGCAGCTCGCAGCGGCGGCTGCGGATCCGCTGCTGCGCGCGACCGACGCCGCCGAGGAGCTCGTCGAGCAGGGCATGCCGTTCCGCGACGCACACGCCGAGATCGCGGGCCGCGTTCGCGCCGGCACGTTCGATCCTCCTCCGGCCAGGCCGCGCGGGCTCGACGTCGCCGGCGCGGTCTCGGCGGCAAGGGAGCGCTGGTCGTGACCCTTCCCCTGCCCGTCGACCTCTCGGGCAGGAGCCTGCTGCGCGTGGGCGACCTCGTGCCCGCCGAGGTGGAGGCGATCCTCGACCTCGCCGGCGAGCTCAAGGACGACCTGACGCCACACCTCGCGGGCCGGACGCTCGGGCTGGTGTTCATGCAGCCGTCCACGCGAACACGGCTGTCGTTCTCGGCGGCGATGGCGCAGCTCGGGGGCACGCCGATCTCGCTGCGCAGCGACGAGCTCCAGCTCTCACGCGGCGAGTCGATCGGCGACACGGCGCGCGTCCTCTCGCGCTACGTCGACGTCGCCGCGATCCGCACGCTCTCGCACGACGACCTCGAGACGTGGGCGGAAGCCGCGACGATCCCGGTGATCAACGCGCTCACGCAGGCAGAGCACCCGTGCCAGGCACTCGCGGACGCGCTCACGATTCGCGATCGCCTGGGTGGTCTCGACGGCGTACGGATCGGGTGGGTCGGCGACGGCACGAACGTGCTCGTCTCGCTCGCGGGCCTCGCCGCGCTGACGGGGATGCGCGTCGTGGCCGCGTGCCCGGACGGCTACGAGCCGCCCCCGGGAACGCCCGTCGAGCTCGTGCGCGACCCGCGCCAGGCCGCCGATCGCGCCGACGTGCTCGTCACCGACATCTGGACGAGCCTCGGCACCGACGAGGAGGCAGCGCAGCGGCTCCGCGACCTCGAGCCCTACCGGGTCGACGGCGCCCTGCTCGAGGCGGCGGCGCCGGGCGCGGTCGTCCTCCATTGCCTGCCCGCCCATCCGGGCGAGGAGATCACGGCAGAGGTGCTGTACGGTCCACAGTCCGCAGTGTGGGACGAGGCCGAGAACCGCCTGCACGTTCAGAAGGCACTACTCGCGCTCCTGCTCGGGTAGACCGACCGGACATCACTTCGACGACCTGACAACCGAGAGGCTTGACGTGCGGCGGCGTGCCCGCGGGGATGCGCCAGACCAACCGGATTGGACGGGGCGGGCGCAGCCCGTAGTAGACGCTACGGGCGAGCCCGACCGGGCCGAGCCGCGCCGTGTCTGGCGCACCAGCCGGGGGCGCGCGAGCCACACGTCGAGCCTCTAAGACCGGGAGGCCGATGGAGCCGGGGACGCTGATCCTGATCGTGGGCGCGGTGCTGCTGGCCGCGGTCGTCGCGGCGACGGTCGCAGGGCGCGCCGGCGTCCCGGTGCTGGTCGTGTTCCTCGGTCTCGGCATGCTTCTCGGGTCGGAGGGCGTCGGCGGGATCGAGTTCTCGGACGTCCATCTCGCGCAGACGGTCGGGATCGTCGGCCTTGCGGTGATCCTGTTCGACGGCGGGATCTCGACACCGTGGCGCGCACTCCGCCCCGTCGTCGTCCCGGCGGCCGCCCTGAGCACGGTCGGGGTGCTCGTGACCGCAGGAATCACCGCGCTCGTCGCGCACGCCGTGTTCCCTCTCTCCTGGTCGGCGTCGTTCCTGCTCGGTGCGGTCGTCGCGTCGACGGACGCCGCGGCCGTGTTCTCGACACTTCGCGTCACGAACCTGCGCCGCCGCCTGGCGCGGGTGCTGGAGGGAGAGTCCGGCGCGAACGACCCGACCGCGGTGGCGCTGACGATCGGCCTGATCGCCTGGATCGACGGCAGCTCGTCGGGGGTGCTCCCGGTCGCAACGCTCGTCGTCCGGCAGCTCGCCGTCGGCCTGGCGATCGGCCTCGTCGTCGGCGCGGCGGCGGCCTGGGCCCTCGCCCGCGTGCCCGATCTCGCGGCGCCTTTCGCACCCGTCGCGACGGTTTCCTTCGGCGCCATCGGCTTCGGCCTCGCCGACGTCTCCGGCGGCAGCGGCTTCCTCGCGGTCTACCTCGTAGGCCTGTTCGTCGGGAACGCCCAGACCGGGCTGCGCCGGGCGCTCGTCAGCTTCCACGGAGGACTTGCGTTCCTCGCGCAGGTCGGGCTGTTCATCGTGCTCGGCCTCTTCTCGTTCCCGCACGAGCTGCGCCCGGTGATCCTCCCCGGTCTCGCACTCGTCGCCGTGCTGCTCTTCGTCGCTCGTCCCGTCGCGGTCTGGCTGTCGACGCTCTTCCAGCGCTTCAACGCGCGTGAGCGAGTGCTGCTCGGCTGGGCCGGGCTCCGCGGCGCGGTACCGATCGTTCTCGCGACCTACCCCCAGGCGAACGGGCTGCCGGAGAGCCGGACGATCTTCAACGCCGTCTTCTTCGTCGTGGTCGCCTCGGCGCTGATCCAGGGGCCGACGCTCGAACCGCTGGCGAAACGACTCGGGCTGACCGGCCGCGGCCGCGGGGCGAGCGAGCCGCCGCTCGAGGTTGCGGCGGTCGACAGCCTCGGCAGCGGCCTGCTCGAGTTCGGAGTCGGCCCGGACTCGGCCGTCGCGGGACGGCATGTCCGCGACCTCGGTCTGCCGCGCAATGCACTCGTCGCGGTGATCGTCCGCGACGGGGAGGCCCTGCCGCCTCGTGGCTCGACCGTCATCGACGAGGGCGACCGCCTGTACGTGCTCTCGCGGCGCGAGAGCCGGAGGGCGGTCGAGCGCCTGTTCGACACCTGGCAATAGACGCACGGCGACGCTCGAATAGAGTCGAGGCGTGGAGGCTGTTGCAGACCGGACGGCGGCCGCGACCGTGCGCGAGGCGCTCGAGGACGTCGGCTACGGCGAGCGCGGCATCGTCAAGCTCCTCGGCGACGACGGTCCGGGCGCCGACGCGGCGGACGTGCCGGTGCTCGAGCGCCGCCTTCCCGACTCGCCGCTCGCCACGGTCGTACGGCTGCTCCTCCTGCAGCGACCGGTGCGCGAAGCGGACGCCACACGCGCTCTCGGCGCAGACGGCGTCGATGCGATCGTCGCACTCGGGCTCGCTGCGCACGACGGCGAGCAGCTCGAGCCGCGCGGCCGGATCATGCCCGCCGAAGGGCTGCTGCTCGCCTGCGATCCCTTCCCGAGCGGGTCGGGCGATCCGCCCGGATACGTCGCCGCGTATACGCCGACTGCGTCGTGGTGCTCGGCGCTGACGCCCCGGCGAGAGGTCGAGCGGGCGCTGGACGTGGGAACCGGCAACGGCGCGCAGGCCCTGCTCGCCGCGCGGCACGCGCGACAGGTGGTGGCGACCGACGTCAACCCGAGGGCGCTCGCCTTCACGTCGCTCAATGCAGCACTCAACGGCTTCGACAACGTCGAGACCCGCCTCGGGAACCTCTTCGCACCGGTCGCCGGCGAGTCGTTCGACCTGATCACCTGCAACGCGCCGTACGTCATCTCTCCGGAGGCGAAATGGCAGTACCGCGACGGCGGTCTTCCGGCGGACGAGTTCTCGGCCCGCGTCGTGAAGGGAGCCGCGGCTGCGCTCGCGGACGACGGCTACGCGACGTTGCTCGTGAGCTGGCTTGCGGAGTCGGAGGACGATCCGGACGGCCGCGTGCTGCAGTGGCTCGAGGGAATCGACTGCGACGCCTGGGTGCTCGGGCTCGAGGGCGCCGATCCGCTCGAGCATGCGTCGACGTGGAACGACCATCTCGTCGACGATCACCCCGCACTCGGCGAGGCGCTCGACGACTGGACGGCGTACTTCCGCGACCTCCGCGTCGGCTGGATCTCCGAAGGCGCGGTCCTGCTCCACCGGCGCCCCGGCCGCCGGCACCCGCCGCGTGTCGACTCGGCCTCCGCCGACGAGCTCGAGCGCGCCGGAGAGCAGATCGAGCGCGCCTTCGCCGCACACGCCTTCCTCGCCGAGCTCGACAGCGAGGACGAGCTGCTCGACGAGCCGCTCGCCCTGGCCGACGACGTGTCGCTCGAGAGCCGGCTCGACCCGCATTCACGGGAACGCGAGACCAGACTGCTCCTGGACGAGGGCACGTACCCGGATCTCGAGTGCGCTCCAGCGGTCGCCGACGCGCTCGCGTCGCTGGACGGCTCCTCGACGCTGCGCGAGGGCATCGAGCGGCTCGGGCTCCCCCCGAAGGCGGCTGCCGTCGTCCGCGCCGAAGCGCTCGATGCCCTGCGCGACCTGCTCGAGCTCGGGTTCGTCGAGCTCGAAGACGAGTCGTAAGACGACCGTCAGATCCCGAGCGCCGCCGGAGCGTCGGGCTGCGGGTCGTAGCCGGGCGTATAGCCGAACATCCGGCCGACGGGCGCACCCAGCGCGAGCCCGGCGCGCTGCACGACGGTCGGCGGGAACGGGAGCCGGACGGTGTCGAAGTGCGCCCGCGCGATCACGGCCAGGCGCAACGGGTTCGGCATGCCCTTCTTGTTCGTCTTGCCGTCGGCCGCAAGCGCGAACATCGTCTCGAGCAGCGACTCGAACTGGAGCGCGGGCCGAACCTCGCACACGAAGTGCGCGACGCCGTCACCCGCGTTCCAGAACCTGTGCGGGGTGCCGGCCGGCACGGTGATGCGCTCGCCGGGGCCGGCAACGCGCTTCTTGCGGCCGATCTTGAAGCCGACCGTGCCCGCGAGCACCTCGAAGCGCTCCTCCTGGCTCGGGTGGACGTGTGCCGCCGCGACGAACCCATCCGGCTGCACGTAGGTCTCGATCACGACGGCGTCCCCGCCGGTCTCCTGCGACGTCTTTCGAAAGACGATGCGCTCGCCGGTGACGGGGTTCTCGATGCTCTGTCCTGCACGGATCATCTTGGATCTCCCTTGGCTCTGGCCGCCACCGCGCGGCCGGTGCAAAGACGATCCGCCCGGGCACTTAAGATCGAATTGGGGTCGGCTTAAGCGGTGAGTCTGGGAGAGATCGAGTTCCGGCTGCTCGGGCCGGTCGAGGTGCTGCGCGACGGAGAGCCCGTCGCGCTCGGCGCGCCGAAACAGCGTGCGCTCCTGGCGGAGCTGCTGCTGCACCGGGGTGAGGTGCTCGGCCGGGCGCACCTGATCGACGCCTTATGGGGCGAAGAGGCCCCCGAATCCGCAACGGCCTCGCTGCAGGTGTACGTGCACGGCCTCCGGCGGGCGCTCGGCGCCGGGCGGATCGAGACCCACGGCGACGGCTATCGCGTCGTCGCCGGGCAGGACGAGCTCGACGTCGACCGGTTCGAGGCCCTGCTCGAACGCGGCGCCCGCACGCTGGCCGAGGGCGAGTCCGCCACGGCCGCCGACGACCTGCGGGCCGCGCTCGCCCTGTGGCGCGGGGCGGCGCTCGCGGGCCTCGGGGACCAGCCCGTGGCCCGCAGCGCCGAGGCGCTCGACGAGCGACGGCTCGTCGCGGTCGAGCTCCGGAACGACGCAGAGCTCCGGTTGGGACGACACGACGTCGTGCTCGCGGACATCGACGAGCTGATCGCGGAGCATCCCTATCGCGAGCGGCTGCGCGAGCAGTGGATCCTCGCGCTCTACCGCGCCGGCCGGCAGAAAGACGCGCTCGACGCCTACCGCAGCACGCGGGCCCTGCTGATCGACGAGCTCGGCGTCGAGCCCGGCGCTGCGCTGCAGGAGCTCGAGCGCGCAGTGCTCCGGCAGGATCCGGCCCTCGCCGGTCCCGCTCCAGCCCGTGAGCCGAGGCGCCGGCTGCCGTCGCCGCCCACGGCGCTCGTGGGGCGGCGACTCGAGGTGGCGGCCGTCGATGCGCTCCTCCGGCGCGAGGACGTCCGTCTCGTGACCCTCACCGGCCCCGGCGGGGTCGGGAAGACGAGGCTCGCGCTGGCAGCCGCCGAGGAGCTTGCCGGCGAACTCGACGACGGCGCGGTCTTCGTCGACCTGGCCCCGGTGACCGATGCGGCGCTCGTGCCGGGCCTGATCGCGCAGGCGCTCGACGTCGCCGAGAGCGCCGCCGATCCGATCGCCGCCGCCGCCGAGCATCTGCACGGTCGAGCGCCGCTCGTCGTGATCGACAACTTCGAGCACGTGCTCGACGCCGCAGTCGACGTCGGGAGGCTCCTCGCGTCGGCCGCCGGTCCCAAGGTGCTGGCGACGACCCGCGTTCCGCTCCGACTGGCCGGCGAGCACGAGTATCCGGTGCCGGCGCTCGACATCGACGACTCCGTGCGCCTGTTCGCCGAGCGCGCCGAGGCGGTCGATCCGGGCTTCGCGGTGACCGACACGAACGTCGCCTACATCAGCGAGGTCTGTCGGCGGCTCGATGGTCTGCCGCTGGCGATCGAGCTCGCGGCGGCGCGGACGCGGGTGCTCCCGCCGGCCGCGCTCGCCGAGCGGCTCGGCCGGGCGCTGGACCTGCTCACCGAGGGCGCGCGCGACGTCCCCGAACGGCAGCGGACGCTCCGCGCCACGCTCGACTGGAGCTACCGACTCCTCTCCGAGCCGGAGCGCTCGCTCCTCGCCCGGCTCTCCGTCTTCGCGGGTGGCGTCACCCTGGAAGCGGCGGAGGCGGTGATCGGCGCCGGGGTGCTCGACGACCTCGCTGCGCTCCTGGACAGCAACCTGCTCCGTCGACCCGAAGCCGACGCACCGCGCTTCGCGATGCTCGAGACGATCCGCGAGTACGCCTCGGAGCAGCTCCACGAAAGCGGTGAGCACGGGCTCTACGCGCGACGCCACGCCGAGCACTTCCTCGAGGTCGCGGAAGCGGCCAACGCCGCGATCGTCGCCGCACGGCCCGGATACGAGCACAGCCTCGACTCGCTCGCGGCCGATCACGACAACCTGCGCGCAGCGCTCACCTTCGCGGTCGAGGCGGGCGAGGCGGAGATCGAGGGGCGTCTGGTGGTCGCCCTGCGCTGGTTCTGGGTCGTGCGCGGTTTCTCGAACGAGGCCCGCAGCTCCTTCGAGCGCGCGATCGCCGACACCGCGGATGCGGACGACCGGCTCCGGGCGCGCGTGCTCGCCGACGGCGCGACGTTCCCGTACCGCCAGGGCGACCTGGCCGAGGCACGGCGGCTCTGGAGCGAAGCACTCGCCCTGTACCGGGCCCTCGAAGACCAGGAGGGCATCGCACGCTGCATCGCCGACCTGGGGGCAGTCGCCAGCACCGAGGGCGATCTCGACGCCGCTGCAGCGGCGTACCGGGAGAGTCTCCCGCTGTTCGAGGCGCTCGGCCACGACCAGCGCGCGGCGATCGCGCTCGCCAACCTCGCCGCGATCGCCGAGCTCCGCGGCGACAACGAGACAGCCGCCGACTTCGGTGAGCGCGCCGTCGCCGCGCAACGCGGGCTCGGCGACCTCGACGGGCTCGCCATCTCCCTCCACAACCTCGCGCGCGCCCGCATCGCGCTCGGTGAGCTCACCGTCGCGAGGACGCTCCTCGACGAGGCGTTCGCGCTTGCCGAGCGGCTCGGCTACCGGGAGGTGATCGCGTACGCCCTCGAGACGTCGGCCGAGCTGGCCTTCGGCGCAGGGCGTCTCGAGAACGCGGCGCGCCTGCTCGGCGCAGCCGCGGAATTGTTCGCCGCGATCGGCGTCGAGCTCAGCGGCACCGAGCGCGACGGTTACGAGCGGACGCTCGCCGCGCTCGAGGAGTCGCTCGGCGCGGAGCAGGTACAGGCGCTCGTAAGGCGCGGGCGTGAGCTCGACCTGGCCGACGCCGTGCACGAGGCGCTCGACCGCGGCTAGCCGTGGTCCAGACATACGGCCGGTGTGGCGCTTCTGTGAGAGGTTTAGACCAGGGTGTGCGTGCCGGCGAGGCGCGCAGGAGAGGAATGCCCACAATCCGCCTCAACGACCCGGCGCTCGCCGACGACCTGCTCGTCGAGCTGCGCAGCCACGGCGACATCCTCGCCGAGGAGATCGGGCCCGGCGCGATCCGGGTCAGCGTCCTCGGCTCGTACTCGGCCGAGGGCATGCGCGTCGCGATCTACCTCCACGTGCGAGCCTGGGAAGCGGCGAAGCGCGCGAAGGGCGTCGACGTGCGCGTCGAGCTGGACTGAGCCGCTACTCGCCGGCGACGTCGCGCCGGAGAAAGACGAGGTACGCCGTCACCAACGGCACCCCGATGTAGAGGGCGCACACCCACAGCGCCCGGGTGACCGGCACCCAGTCGGCAGGGACTCGCAGAAACCCGTGCCAGGCGTCGAACTGGGTCCCGAGCAGGTACGGGCGGATGCTCTCGGTTCCAGGCAGGACGCCGAGCAGCTGCATGAGCAGGGCCCACATCAGCGCTCCGACCACCGAAGCGGCGCTGTTGCGCGTCACCGTCGACAGCAGCAGACCGAACGCTGCGATGCCTGCGAGCGGAAGCACGTAGATCCCGAGACTCGCCACCAGCAGCGCGAGCCCGTGGCCGGGCGACACGGTCGTTCCCGAGAGCGACGTCAGCGGATGGAAGCCCCAGGCGATGCTGCCGGCGACCAGCCCGACAGTGCCCATCGCGAAGACGAGCGCGATCGTGTACGTCGCGGTCGCGAGGGCCTTCCCGGCGAACACCTCGCCGCGATCGCGGGAGCGGGTGAGGATCGTCTTCAGCGTGCCGTTGTGGGTCTCCGACGCGACGATGTCGCCGGCCACGAGCGCAGTGACGAGCGGAAGGCCCCAGATCGACATGAAGAAGAGGACCACGAACGGCACTGCAAGCCCTGTTTCGCGGATGTACCGCCCGAGCGGGACGTCCGACGGCCCGCCGGTCTTCAGCACGAGCACGACGACGAAGATGATCGGTACGACGATCGCCGTACCGAGACCGAGGTACGTGCGCTTCTGCGCGAGCAGCTTCGCTATCTCCCACCGGTAGACGCGCGCTACGGCGGTCATACCGCGATCTCCGAGACGCGATCATGGTCGGACGACTCCCCGTCGGTCATCCCCAGGAAGAGCTCTTCCAGGCTCGCCCGCTCGGGGACGAGCGCGGTGAACGCGATGCGGGCCCTGCCGAGCGCAAGCGTCAGGGCGGCCACGGCCTCCTCGTCGGCCGTGAAGCGAAGCTCGCCGTCGCTCGACTCGACCGCGCCGATTCCGGGCTGGGCGAGCAGCGCCGCAGCCGCCCGCTCCGGCTCGACGGCGCGAAGCCGGTAAGTGCTCGCGGCGGTCGCCAACAGCTCGGACAGGCCTCCCTGGTAGACGATTCGGCCCTTGCGGACGATCGCGACCCGGTTGCACAGCTCCTCGACCTCGTACAGGAGGTGGCTCGAGAGGAGGATCGTGATGCCGTCGCCGGCGAGGCGGCGCACGAGGTCGCGCATGTCGCGCATGCCGGCCGGATCGAGGCCGGTGGTGGGCTCGTCGAGGAGAAGGAGCCGCGGCTGCCGGAGCAGCGCGGAGGCGATCCCGAGCCGCTGCCGCATGCCGTGCGAGTATCCGCCGACGCGATCCTTCGCCCGGTCGCGAAGGTCGACGAGCGAAAGCACCTCGTCGATCCGCGGGCGCGAGACCGGGTCGTCGTAGTCGGCGAGCAGCTCGAGGTTGCGCCGGCCGGAGAGATACGGATAGAAACGCGGGCCCTCCACGAAGCCCGCGACGCCCGCAAGCGCCTTTGCGCCCTCGACCAGCGGGTCGTGCCCGAAGAGGCGCGCCGAGCCCGCGGTCGGGCGAATCAACCCGAGGAGCATCCGCAGCGACGTCGTCTTCCCCGCGCCGTTCGGGCCGAGGTATCCGAAGACGTCCGCAGGCTCGACCACGAGGTCGACGCCGTCGACGGCGACGATGTCTCCGTAGCGTTTGACCAGGCCGCAGGCTTCGACCGGCGGCGCCGAGCTCACTTCACCGCCCTGGCTGCGGCCTCGGCCGCCGCCGCCGGCTGCGAGCCCGCGAGCACGAAGCTGGTGCCGCCGGACTGCCAGGCGAGGACGGTGCCGAGCTGGGTCGACAGCTCGTGCGCGGTCAGCCCGTCCAGCGACACGGCCGGTAGCGCCGACATGAATCCGGCCTGCTGACCGGACGCGTCGGCCTTCCGCTCCACCAGGACGATGCCGCCGAGCCCTTCGCCGTAGAAGGCGATCGCGGTGTCGCCGCCGACCAGGCGGACGTCGCGCAACGGCAGGCCGACGAGCGTGTCGGGGACGACGACCGGGAAGTCGGCCGCCGCCTGGACCGCCGCGAGCCCCGTGACGGCGGGCGCGCCGCCGCTCTTGGCCGGGGCGCTGACCGTCCCGAGATCGACGACCTTCGCTCCCGGGGGCGGCTGGACGATGTCGCTCGAGCTGACGTTGCCGTACGAAACGTTGCTGAGCGCGAGCCCGAGCACGGGCTTGTCCGAGCCCTGGGCGGCGATCCCGACGCTGAGCGGTACGCCGGTGGCGGCATCCCACGCGACCTCCACCGAGCCGAGCAGACCGCCGTCGTGCTTCGGCGACAGCGACACGTTGTACGCCGGCTGGCCGCCGACGTTCGTGGGATCAGGTCCCGCGATCGCCCAGTGATCGGCGAGCTTGGTGAGGAACGCATCGATGTCCGCGAGAGTCGGCGGTGTCCCGGGGCTCGTCGAGGACGCATTGTCGGAGGGCAGCGTGGCGCGGTAAACCGTGTTCGACGAGGCGTCGTAGACCGAGACCGTGGTGGGGTCCCAGACGACCTGGACGTCTCCGGCATCCGACTGGAGCTCGATCCGCCCGTGCCCGTCGCCCGTGACCCACATGCGTCCGCTGGCGCCGGTCATCAGCGCCGACGAGACCTGGCCGAGGAGCGCGCCGGACGGGAAGAGATTGTTCGTGAACGTGACGTCCGCCCTGAGCCCGTCGGGCGGGGTCGCGGACAGAGCGTCCTGGATCGCCTGGTCGAGCGGCTTCGGGGCCGGCGTCGGGCCGCCGCCGCCCGCCGCAACGGCGATCGCGGCGCCTCCGACGGCAACCGCGCCCACGGCGACGACGAGCACGATCAGGCT
>Ga0187777_10001478_pt1 | contig 15242 bp, 11 predicted proteins | sample 1015_Q2_SP5_10_M_FD_132416 | JGI IMG/M metagenome (GOLD analysis project Ga0187777, IMG submission 132416) | Tropical peat soil microbial communities from peatlands in Department of Meta, Colombia - 1015_Q2_SP5_10_MG | ecosystem: Environmental > Terrestrial > Soil > Wetlands > Peat | place... | reverse complement strand
TCCAGCACGCGCGTCGAGCGATCACGCCCGCGGTGGACGAGCATGAACCCGCCAGCGCCCGGACCCGTCAGCGGGCTCTCGGCCACCCACGAGACGAGCGCGGCCGCCACCGCCGCGTCCACCGCGTTGCCGCCCTCCCCGAGCACGAGCGCTCCCGCAGCCGCGGTCAGCGGATGACCCGCTGCGATCGCCCCTCTCATGCGCCTGAGCGTAACCAGCCTGCCCCGCAGGCCCAACTGCGTCGAAGCTGTGACGGGCTGGGACGAAGCGCAGGTCTCCCGCCGAGGACTTACGGAATCCTCAACGACCTCTTAACAACCTCTTAGCCGAGGCTGGGAAGCTCGACCAGATGAATCCGGGCGGCGGACCACCCCTCCTAACCCACCGCCGCTCGGGCCTCCTCCTTCGAAGCGGAGGGCGGGGCTGAGCCGCCTCGCCCTCCGCGTGATCGCGGGAGGATCCGGGATCGTCCTGCTGACCGCACCGGCCGCGGCCGGCCATTCGACGAGCGTTCTCGAACCACCCAACCGCCAAGAGATCGCCGTCGGGCCGGCCGTGATCCCGGACTCGCCGCTCCCCGCCGGCCGACGGCTCGCCGCGGCCGCGGACGCGCCGCCACCCGGTTTCTGGGGCGGCACCTACACGACGTCCACGGGCGAGCAGGTGACGGTGTACGCGTCGGATCGCTACACCGTCGACCAGAGTTTGACCCAGAAGTGGGCGAACTTCCTCGGCTCGCTCGTCCACGGCTCGGAGCTCAGCAGCGTCCAACTGTTGCTCGCGCCCCTTTCGCAGGTCGAACAAATCTGTGGCACCGCCGACGTGCTCGGCTGCTACGGGGAGAACACGATCGTCGCCTCTCCCGACGACACGTCCGGCATCTCCGCCGAGGCCGTGATCACCCACGAGTACGGCCACCACGTTGCCGAGAACCGACAGAACCCGCCGTGGCAGACCGTCGACTACGGGACGAAGCGTTGGGCGTCCTACGAGCAGGTCTGCAAGAAAACGCAGGCGGGGGAGCTCTTCCCGGGCAGCGAGTCCCCTCCCGACTACGAGCTCAATCCGGGTGAGGCCTTCGCGGAGACGTACCGCGTGCTGAACGAACGCGAGCTCGGCTTGCCCGAGGCGCCGTGGGAGATCGTCGATCAGAGCCTCTACCCGGACGCGACGGCGCTCGCGCTCCTGAAGCAGGACGTCCTCCAACCGTGGACGTCGAACCGCACGACGACCCTGCGTGGCGTCTTCCTCCGCAAGGGACGCTCGGCGAAGTCGTTCCGCGTCACCGCCGCGTACGACGGGACGCTCACCGCGTCTGTCCGCGGAGCGACGGGCATGCGGCTGACCCTGAACCTGCACCAGACCACCGTCTGCGGCAACCGGACGTTCACGCTGCGGGTGAAACGGACGCGTGGAGCGGGGCCGTTCACGCTGACGGTCTCGAGACCCTAGCCGGCCATCCGAGCCGGCGTCTTAACTCCCGTTAAGGCGCAGCAAGCACAATGCACGCATGAGAATCCTCGTGGTTGACGACGAGCCGGCCGTACGGGAGTCGCTTCGGCGCGCGCTCTCGCTGGAGGGTTACGACGTCGAGCTCGCGGCCGACGGCGGCGAGGCGCTGCACCGGATCGAGATGGCGGGCACCGGCGGCGAGCCGGACGCGATCGTCCTCGACGTGCTGATGCCGCGCGTCGACGGGCTCGAGGTCGCGAAGAAGATGCGCTCGCGCGGGTCGCAGACGCCGATCCTCATGCTGACCGCGCGCGACGAGGTCAGCGATCGCGTCGCGGGACTCGACGCAGGCGCGGACGACTACCTGATCAAGCCGTTCGCACTCGAGGAGCTGCTCGCACGCCTGCGCGCGTTACTCCGGCGCACCGAGGGCGGCTCCGGCGAAGTGCTGCGCTTCGCGGATCTCGAGCTCGACCCGCGCACGCGCGAGGTGCACAGGAACGATGAGCAGATCGAGCTGACACGAACGGAGTTCGCGCTGCTCGAGTTGTTCATGCTCAACCCGCGTCAGGTGCTGACGCGCTCGGTCATCTTCGAGCGAGTCTGGGGCTACGACTTCGGATACGGCTCGAACTCGCTCGACGTGTACATCGGATACCTGCGGCGGAAGACGGAGACAGGCGGACTGCCGCGTCTGATCCAGACCGTGCGCGGCGTCGGGTACGCCCTCCGCGAGGCATGACCTTCCGGGCAAGGCTGATCGTCGCGGCCGCGGTGGCGGTCGCCGTCGCGGTCGCTGCTGCGTCGTTCGCCGTCTACTTCATCGTCCGCGGCGAGCTGCGCGGCTCGGTCGACCGTGCCCTTCGCGCACGCATCGTGGCGGTCGAAGGCCTCAACTTCGTGCGACTGACCCCGAGTGGCGTCCCGGGGAAGTTCTGGGCGGACATTCCACCGCCGCTGCTCGGCGGAGCGGGCGGGTACATCCAGCTCGTCCAGGACAACGGCAACCTCGCCCGCCCCGAGGACGAGGACATCGCGCTCCCCGCCGGCAGCCATGCACAGGCGGTCGCGAGCGAGGGCGGCGGCTACTTCCAGGACGCCACCGTCGAGGGGACGCACGTCCGCATCCTCACCGACCAGCTCACGCCGGGCTGGGCCGTGCAGGTGGCGCGGCCGCTCACGGAGGTCGACCACTCGCTTGCTCGCATTCGATTCTGGCTCTTCTTCGTCGCGCTGTCGGGAGTCGGCATCGCCGCAGCGCTCGGGCTCGCCGTGGCACGGACGGCGCTCGCACCGGTGCGACGCCTGACCGACACCGCCGAGCACGTGACGGAGACGCGTGACCTTTCGAGCCGCATCGACGCCGACGGACGTGACGAGTTGAGCAGGCTCGCGGCGAGCTTCAACACGATGCTCGCGGCGCTCGAGCAGTCCGTCGACGCGCAGCGACAGCTCGTGGCCGACGCCTCGCACGAGCTCCGTACGCCCTTGACGAGCCTCCGCACGAACATCGACGTGCTCGCACGCAGGGGTGACAAGCTCGCGCCCGAAGAGCGCGAACGCCTGCTCGCGGACGTCGCCGAGCAGCTCGCCGAGATGAGCGCGCTCGTCGCGGAACTCGTCGAGCTCGCACGCGGCGAGCAGCAGCCGCACGAGCCCGAAGACGTGCGGCTCGACCTGCTCGTGCAGCATGCGGTCGAGCGCGCGCGCAGGAACGCGCCGAACGTCGAGTTCGAGACGTCGGCCGAGCCGTCGATCGTGCACGGCGTCCCGGCGTCGATCGAACGGGCCGTCGGCAATCTCCTCGACAACGCTGCGAAGTGGAGCCCGCCCGGCGGGCGGGTCGACGTCTCCGTCGCGAACGGGAAGGTCGTCGTCCGCGACCGTGGGCCGGGAATCGAGGACGAGGACATCCCCCACGTGTTCGACCGGTTCTACCGCGCGCCGACGGCGCGTGGGCGGCCCGGCTCGGGGCTCGGGCTCGCCATCGTCAAGCAGGTGGCGGACGCGCACGGCGGCGAGGTCACGGTCGGGCGCCCCGACGACGGCGGCACACGCATCGAGCTCGCACTCTTAGACACGTCTTAGGCCGCCCTTACAACATTCTCACACCCGGGTGGTGTACTTGCTCTCTTCCCTCCGTTGTACCCCCGGTGCGGAGCCCGGTCGTCAGAAGGGCTCCGCACCTCCGGTGCCAGCGGAGGGTTAGTTGCGCAGGAAGGACGGCGGCTCGAGCTCGTCCTCGTCCGGCGCGGTCAGCGCTCCGACGAAGCTCCGCGGCGCACGGTGTGAGGTGCCGAGACCGGTCGCAATCACGGTAACCCAGACCTGGCCGGCGAGACGCTCGTCGATCGTCGCACCGAAGATGATCTGTGTGTCGTCCGTCGCGGTCTCGCGAATCACCTGCGCGGCCTCGTTCACCTCGATCAGCGTCAGGTCCTCTCCGCCGGCGATCGAGAGGAGGATCCCGCGCGCCGCGCCGAGCTCGGTGTCGATCAGCGGCGAGCGCAGCGCGCGCTCAGCGGCCTCCCGTGCGCGGTTCTCACCACTGGACGAGAAGCCGATGCCCATCAACGCCGAACCGCTCGACTCCATGACCGTGCGAACGTCTGCGAAGTCGAGGTTGATCAGGCCGGGCAGCGTGATCAAGTCGCAGATTCCCTGCACGCCCTGGCGGAGGACGTCGTCGGCGATCTTGAACGCGTCGAGCATCGACGTCTGACGGTCGAGCACCTCGAGCAGACGGTCGTTCGGGATGACGATCGTCGTGTCGCACGCCTCGCGGAGCTCCTCGACGCCGATCGTCGCCTGGGACCGCCTTTTCGTTCCCTCGAACTTGAACGGCAGCGTCACGATCCCGACCGTGAGCGCTCCGAGCTCGCGCGCAATCCGCGCGACGACAGGCGCAGCGCCGGTGCCGGTGCCTCCGCCCTCGCCGGCGGTGACGAACACCATGTCGGCACCGCGCAGCGCCTGCTTGATCTGGTCGTGCGCCTCGGCCGCGGCCTGTTTGCCGATCTCGGGCTCGGAGCCGGAGCCGAGCCCCTTGGTCAGGTCGCGGCCGATGTGGATCTTCGTCTCGGCGTCCGACATCTGCAGCTGCTGGAGGTCCGTGTTGACCGCGACGAACTCGACCTGGTTGATCCCGGCGTCGATCATCCGGTTGATCGCGTTCAGGCCCGCGCCGCCGACGCCGACGACCTGGATCTTTGCGAGATACGAACCGATCGCGCCGGTCGGCGCATGGTGCAGCCGCGGTGCCGGCTCGGGGATCGTCTCCAGGTAGCGGACGACCGGCGGCTCGACGCGCGGTGGCGGAGGCTCGGGAGCCCGCGTCGGCTCGAAGGCGCGCTCCTCGACGGGAGCGGCCGGCTCGGGGGGCGGTTCGCGCACGGGCGGCGACACGACCTCGACCTCGTCCTCCCAGGTCGGGACGTGCTCGACCGTCGACTCGTGCGGCTCCTCCTCGCTGCCTTCCGGCTGCTGCTCCTGCTGCCGCTGCGCCGCCTCGGTCGCCTTGAACAGCTCGGCAAGCGGGCCCTCACGCATGCTCGCGCGCTTTCGCGCCATTGAGCACCTCCTTCGCGAGCTCGCGGTAGAGGCCGGCCGCCTCGCCGGACGGCTCGTACGACAACACCGACTGACCCTTCACGGGTGCCTCCGCGTAGCGAACGGTCTTGCGGATCATCGTCTTGTACACGAGGTCGCCGAAGTTCTCCTTGAGGATGTCGACCGCCTCGCGCGAGTGCAGCAGGCGGCGGTCGTACATCGTCGGCAGGATTCCCTCGATCTCGACGTTCGGATTGAGGTTCTCGCGGATCATCGACAACGTGTTCTCGAGCTGGACGAGTCCGCGCAGCGAGAGGTACTCGCACTGCACGGGGACGATGACGCCGTCCGAGGCGACGAGCGCGTTGATGGTCAGAAGCCCGAGCGACGGCGGCGTGTCGATGAGGATGTAGTCGTAGGTCGTCTTGACCGACGCGAGCGCCTTCTCGAGCGCCCGCTCGCGTCCGATCATCGACGAGAGCGCGAGCTCGGCGCCGGCGAGGTCGATCGACGAGACGGCGACGTCGACCTCGGCCGCGCGGATGATCTCCTCGATCGGCAGCTTGTGGACGAGCACGTCGAACATCGAGCGCTCGATCTCGTCGGGGTTCCAGCCCTGGCTCATCGTCAGGTTCCCCTGGGGGTCGAGGTCGACGAGGAGGACCTCGTACCCCTGCTCCTTGAGAGCGACGCCGAGGTTCAGCGTCGTCGTCGTCTTCGCAACGCCACCCTTCTGGTTGGCGAAGGCGATCACCCTGGCCATGTGTGTTTCCTTACTGGAGGACGTGCGCGTGTTCGGACGCGGAAGTAGGCGTGAAAGCCCCATGGGGCGCTCTTTCGGGCCAGGATACCTGTCTCCTCCAGCGGTTCCGATGATCGCGACCGGGTCGGACGCCGCGGCGTGACCGCGTTGCTGGAGACGCGCTCAGCTGGCAGGGGCGACGACACCGCGCCCACGGCTGAGACGCAGGCCGAGGTGCCAGATCCCCGCGGCTGCGACGCAGGCGGCACCGGCGAGGATCACCATCCCCTGCGCGGCGACGCCGAAGGCGAACGCCTCCGCCTTGGGGACGCCCGAGACGATCAGGATCGCCGCGCCCGCACCGGCCTGGGTCGCCGCGCCCGCAGGCGCGATCGGGAGCGCCGCCGAGGCGGCGGATGCGCAGAGGAACGCGAGCGCGAGCGGGAACGAGGCGCCGACGGCCAGCGCCTGGAGGAGGACGAAGACGGCGAGGGCTCGCAGCGACCACGAGACCGTGATCAGGAGCCACGCGTGCGACGCCGAACGGCGACAGGCGCAGTGGTCCTGCAGCCAGCGTCCGAACTTGAACCGGGCGACCCACCCGAACCGCGCGAGCCGCGGCAGCGACATGACGAGCAGGGCGGCGACCAGGCCCGCGGCGGCGACGAGCGCGAAGCCCGCGCGGACGCCGCCCTTCTCGGAGGCGGCGGCCGCGACCGACGCCATCGGGGCGAGCGCCGCCGAGTCCAGCAGTCCGACGACGACGAGCGTGAGGCAGAGCGCGCCGAGACCGACGGTCTTGCCCGGGAGACGGCGAACCACGGCGATGCGGATCGCTTCGTCGAAGCGTCCGGGCAGCGCGACTCCGCCCACCGAGGCGGCGCCACCCGCGGCGGCGAGCGTCAGGGCCTGCGGACGCTCGTGCGGGGCGAAGAGCTGCTGCCAGCCCCACGCCTTGAAGGCGAAGGCTGCGACGAACAGGACGCCCGCGGCCAAGAGCAGCAACGGGTCCGCCTTGGCCAGCGGCCAGCCGGAGCGGACGAAGTGGAGCACGGTGAGCCCGGCCGCGGCCAGAGCGCCGGTGACGAACACGGCGTTGACTGCGATGCGGACCCTCCGCGACCGGAGGGCGTGGATCGCTCTCCCCATGCTCGGGGGTATCGGGCGACGCTCGAGGTAGCTGGATAGTCGGATTGAGTGATCCCCTTCGCCCGATGAACGGGCTCGAACAGATGAGACGGTTCGCCGGGTGGGCCGTTAGTCCTCGGGCTCGCCGTCGTCGTAGTCGAGCGAGTCCAGGCGGGCGATCACGCCGACTCCACGCCAGTAGATCTTGTTCGACCGGGGGTAGTAGCAGATGTCGTTCGGCCGCTTCGTCCCGTAGGCGAGAAACGTCATCCCGCCCTCCCCGCCGCGGAAGTAGTGTGCGATCCCCGTGCCCGCGGGCCGGGAGACGACGTGGCCGGCGCCGACATCGATGGTCTCGTGCTCGTGCGTCTCGGCGCGCACAGGCGACGGCCAGAGCTCCAGCGTCCCGCGGCCCTCGAGGATCACGAAGATCTCCTCCTCCTCGGAGTGGCAGTGCGGCGGTGCGCCGCCGTGTCCCTCGTTCACCTGCGCCCAGTTCAGGCCGCTCCGCTCAGAGCCCGCCTGGAAGGCGAGACGGATCCAGCGCCCGCCGCCGTCCTCGCCCGTGAGCTCGGCGTCCTCGAGGTTGAGGACGTTCGTCGGCCGCTCGTCCGGCGACGGCAGCTCGGGCGGCCCGGCCGCGGCCTCGCGCTCCCACGGATGCGGGCCGCCCGAGACGTCCACGGTCGGGCCCATCCGCAACACCTTCGCGCGCGGGAGGAGCGTCGCGCCCGGGTTCGTGCGCTCGCCGAACGCCAGTACGTCGAGGCCGTCGTCGCCGGCCCACAGCGTGTGCGCCTCGCGCCCGACACGATGGACGATGCAGTCGCGTGGCCGCACCTCGTGCGTCTTGCCGTCCTGCCACGAGAGGCCCGAGCCACCGAGCACGTAGAAGATCTCTTCCTCGTCGAGCTCGACGTGCGCAGGCGTCGACCAGCGGCCGGGCGCGATCTTGATCCGGCAGACACCGACGTCGCGCGAGCCCGCTGCGTCTCCGAGGTCGAACCAGGTCCCGTCGAGGTGGCCCTCCTCGGCGCGCTCGCCCTCGACCTCGTCCCAGTGCGCGATCCCCACGCGCGCGGACTCTACGCGGTCGGCATCGAGAGCGCGGCGTCGCAGCGCTCGACGGCCGCCCGCGCACGCTCGTCGCCTTCGAGGCGCACCCACCGCTCCGCCGCCTGGACGAGCCCGCGCAGCTCTGCGAGCAGGACGTCGGGGGGAGCGCCGCCCCGCTCGAGAGTCTCGATCCGATCGAGTCGGTCGAGCACCACGCGGGCTTCGTCCACGTCGTCGACGCTAGCGCGGTGCGACGCACGCGTCTGTGCCGTCTTCGCGCCGAGGTCGCGCGCTCAGCCGGCGAACGCTCGGGCGAGCGACGCCGGACGAACGGGACGCTGGCGCAACCCGAGGATCGCAGCGTCCAGCACCTCGAGGAGACCCATGCGCTCGCCGTGGAGCAGCGTCTCGACGAGCGCGCGCCGGACGAGATCCGCGTCGGGATCGTCGGCCAGCCTCGCGTGGACGTCTGCCCGTTCCCGCGGTGTCTCGCCGAGCAGGATCGCCGCGCGCACGACCGCCGCCCAGAGCCCGTCCGTTCCGCCGAGCAGCGCGGTGAGCGACTCGCGGAGCTGTTCGGCACGGAACGGTCCGTCCTGGAACAGCGAGAGCTCCCAGCGGTCGAGCGCCTCGCCGAGATCGGGGTCGTCGTCGGCGGAAGCGAGCCGTTCGACAAGGTCTGCGGCGAGCGCGCCGCGGAAGGAGTCGAGCCGCGTCGGCTCACCGGCCGGCGGCGTCGCCGCGATCGGGAGCACCGGGCGGATCCCGTAGGGGCGCCAGTCGAGCCGCTCGAACAGCACCGGGCCACCGGCGAGCGGAGCTGCCGTTGCCAGGCGCAGAGCGGTAACGGCATCGGCGAGCTCTCCGGGCGCATCGGGCGGCTCCGTCGCGCCCGGATCGAGCGCGCGCTGGAGCTCCAGGACGCTCAACCGGTCGGGCTCGCGGCCGAAGTCGGCCGGCAGCAGCCCGTTCGCCTCCGGCCAGAGCCGCGCGAACTCGTCCGTCGCCGCCGTGCGCACCCGAAGCCCCCGCGCGAGCGCGATCTCCTGGCCGCCGAGCGTGATGCCGACGAGCGGCGCGACCGCCGCATAGGAGTGTGCGTCACCGAACAGCGACCGCTCGAGCTCGGCGTACGCCTTGTCGTACGCCGTGTCGTCCCAGTCGAATCCTCCGCAGACCTCGGCGGTCCGGACGAGGAGCGGCAGCAGCACGCTCGTGAACAGCGCGTCGTCCTCCGTCGTCCTCGGTCCTGCGTGCGCCCGCGCGAAGATGGCGGCCGCAGGCTCGCGGCGGAGATCGTCCAGCACGATGCGCGCGTCGTCGCGGCGCGCGAGCTCTCTCGCACGGACCTCGACGAACGTCCGGACGAGTGGCTTGTACTCGTAGAGCGCCGGTCGTCCGTGCGATGCGTGCTGCTCGAACGCGAACGGGAGGTCGGCACCAGCCTGCAACTCGTCGAGCAGGGCGCGGAACGCGCCGAGACAGAAACAGCGGAGGGAGTTGTAGAGGTGCGGAACGCGAACCACGACTGCTTCCACTACGGGGTGGGCGGTTCCTCTCCTACCTGGCAACCCGGACACCAGTACGCCATGCGGGCGTCGTCGCCCTGCGGCCACGAGCGAGTCGCCGTCCCGCAGCGACGGCGCGGCCGTCCGACGCGTCGGTAGAGCAGCCGCGCGCGACGGGCGGTGCGATGCACGGCGCCCGCTCGGGCACGTCCTCACGCGACGCGGGTTCTCGCTTTCCGGTGCCTGTGTCGTGACGGTCTCGTGACGGTGTCGTGACGGCGTCCGACACCGCATCGGGCCCTGTACGCAGGAGAAAACACAGTTCCGTCACGGTGTCTGACACCGGGGCGTGACACCGAGCCGTGACACCGGGGCGTCGCCGTTAGGGACGCAGGACCGCGCGGCGCGGGCCGGCCACGAAGCCTGCCTCGAGCAGCAGCGGCATCGCATCTGTCTGGGCGACCGGCTGGCCGTCGAAACGTTCGACGGCCAGCCGCTTCCCGCCGACGCGACGGACATGCGCCACGAGCGCCGCAAGCGCGACACGCAGCCAATCCTCGTGCGGTTCCTGCAGGGTCACGAGCGACCGCCCGCTCCGCTCGACGAACAGCGCCGCCTCCCCCCCGAGCAGCACGACGTGCGCCCCGGCCACGCGTGCGGCCCTTGCGCCCGCCCGCTTCGGCCACGGCAGCGCGGCGCCGTACGGCTGAGCGGGATCCGCGGCGGCGAGGACGAGCGGCTCGGGCTCGTCTCCCTCCGCGGGCCGCAGCTCGCGCAGACGCTCGACTGCCCCCGGGAGGGCGAACTGCGCCCCACCGAGCCCTTCGACGAAGTAGCCGCGCCGACAGACGCCGAGCGTCTCGAGCGCGCGCAGCTCCCCGTAGACGGCCGCGTAGCCGCCGGGGATACCCTCGCCTCGAACTCCGTCCCGGGTGACGATTCCCTGACGCTCGAGTAGGAGCTCGGCAAGGGCGCGCGGATCAGGCTGCCCGGGGAAGAGCCGACCCGTCAACGACCAGCGCCCCTGCGTCGCAGTGACCCCGGCCGACCGCTGGCGTGAGAAGCGTCTCGGTCGACCCCCGCGCGGCGGAGTCGCGTAGCGGCGGCCGGCCCGCAGCGGCGTCCACGCATCGTTCGTGACCTCGCCTGCCCAGACGAGGTCCCAGAGCGCCGGCAGGGCCTCGGCCGGATCGAGTTGCGCAGCGGCGAGGACCTCCGGCCAGAACTCGGCACTCCGCGCGAGCACACTGCGAAGCCGATCGTGGTGCTCACCCTCAGGCGCCGGCGCTGAGCCACCCGAGCGGCCGAGCAGCGCCGCGTCCTCCCGGAAGAAGAGGGCGACGCGGTCGAGGCCCGCACCGACCCAGACGACCTCGCCCGACGCACACAGCTGGTCGAGCTGACCCGCGTTGTAGCCGGGCACGCGCCGCGGCAGGACCTCCGACTCCCAGAGCGTCACGGGCAGCGCAAGGCCCTGCAGCGGCACGAGCGCCTCGCGGAGCGTCGCGCGACGATCGATGCCGTGCCAGTGGGGGAGGAAGCGAGCGAGCGCGACCTGCTCGGTCGGCTCGACCTCCTTGCGCAGCGCCGCGAGCGATGCCCGCCGCAGCCGGCGCAGGACGTCCGGGTCGCACCACTCGCGCTCGGTCCCGCCGGGCCGCAGCTCGCCGCGCACGAGCTGCTCGCGCCGCTCGAGCGCGACGAGCACGGGCTCGACGTCGATGCCGAACTGCTCGCACGTTTCGGCGCTCGTGAACGGGCCACGGCCGCGCGCGTACCTGAGCACGAGCTCGGTCAGCGACTCGGCACCGCCCTCGAGGAACGCCTCCGGCAGCCCGCCCGGCGGCATCGCGCCGAGCGCGTCGCGGTAGCGACCGGCGTCTTCGGCCGCGATCAGCCGCTCCTCGCCGGCGAAGCGGACGAGGAGCGCGCGGCGCTCGGCGAGCAGGATCGCCGCGAACGCCTCGTCGTACTCGCCGCTGCGAAGATCGCCGCGAAGGCGTAGCCGGTCGTGCAGCTCGTCCGCGTCGCGCGGCCGGCCGCGCAGCTGGCGCTCGACCTCCTCAACCGACTCGCGGTCGAGCAACTCGCGCAGCTCCTCCTGGCCGAGAAGCTCTCGCAACAGCTCGCGGTCGAGCGACAACGCCTGCGCACGTCGCTCCGCGGGCGGCGTGTCGTCCTCGTACATGTAGGTCGCGATGTAGTCGAAGAGCAGCGACGCCGAGTAGGGAGACGCTGATGCAGTCTCGACGTCGACGAGGTCGAGCTCGCGCGTCCGGAGTCCTTGGAGCAGGCGCTTGAGCGACGGAAGGTCGAAGACGTCCTGCAGACACTCGCGGTACGTCTCGAGGATGACGGGGAACGAGCCGTAGCGCCGCGCCACCTGGAGCAGGCCCTGGGCCTTCAGCCGCTGTTGCCAGAGCGGCGTTCGTTGGTCGGGTCGTCGCCTCGGGATCAGGAGCGCCCGTGCCGCGTTCTCGCGGAAGCGCGCGCCGAACAGCGCGCTCTGGCCGACCTCCTGGACGACGAGCTCCTCGACCTCGTCGGGCGGGATCAGGACGTCCTCGGTCGGCGGCGGCGAGTCCGCGTCCGGGAGATGGAACGCGATCCCGTCGTCGGACCAGATCGACTGAACCTCGAGGCCGAGCGAGTCGCGGAGCTTCGCCGCGACCGCCATCGCCCAGGGCGCGTGCACGCGCGAGCCGAACGGCGTGAGGATGCACAGCCGCCAGTCGCCGATCTCGTCGCGGAAACGCTCGACGACGACGGCGCGGTCGGAGGGGATCGTCCCCGTGGCCGCCGCCTGCTCGTCGAGGAACGACATCAGGTTCCTCGCGGCGCGCTCGTCGAGGGCATGCCGCTCCTGCAGCCGCGCCAGCGCGGCCTCCGGCTGCAACGACACCAGCTCCCTGGATGCCTTGCCGATCGCGGCACCGAGCTCGTACGGACGGCCGACGCCCTCTCCCTTCCAGAAGGGGACGGCGCCGGGGACGCCCGGCGCGGGCGAGACGAGCACCCGGTCCCGCGTGATCTCCTCGATTCGCCAGGTCGAGGCGCCCAGCAGGAACGTCTGACCCGCGCGCGCCTCGTACACCATTTCCTCGTCGAGCTCGCCGACGCGCCCGCCGCCGTCGACGAGGTGCACGCCGAAGAGCCCGCGGTCGGGGATCGTGCCGGCGTTCGTCACCGCGAGACGGCGCGCACCCGTGCGACCGCGGATGACGCCGCCGACGCGGTCCCAGACGATGCGCGGTCTCAGCTCCGCGAACTCGTCGGACGGATATCGCCCGGCGAGCATGTCGAGCACGTTCTCGAGCTGCGCCCGCGAGAGGTCGGCGAAGGGATACGCACCGCGCACGAGCTCGTGGAGATCGTCGACCGCAACCTCCTCGTCGGCGGCGATCGCGACGATCTGCTGCGCGAGCACGTCCAGCGGATTGCGCGGGATCACAGTCTCCTCGATCGCGCCCGCCTGCATCCGCTCTGCGACGACGGCGGACTCGAGCAGGTCGGCGCGGAACTTCGGAAAGATGCGGCCCTTCGACGTCGCGTGCAGCTCGTGGCCCGCGCGGCCGATGCGTTGCAGCCCGCGCGCGACCGACTTCGGCGACTCGACTTGGACGACGAGATCGACGGCGCCCATGTCGATCCCGAGCTCGAGCGACGACGTGGCGACCAGGCACGGGATCTGCCCGGCCTTGAGGAGCTCCTCGATCTCGACGCGCTGCTCACGCGCGAGCGAGCCGTGGTGGGCGCGCGCGATCTCGCGCTCGGCCAGCTCGTTGAGGCGCAGCGCGAGGCGCTCCGCCAGCCGGCGGTTGTTGACGAAGACGATCGTCGAGCGGTGCTCCTGGACCAGGCGAAGGATCTCCGGGTAGATCGAAGGCCAGATCGAGGTCTGCGATCCCTCGCCACCCGTGCCGAGGAGGTCGGCGGTCGGTGCCGCCGAGCCTGGCTCGCGCATGTCCTCGACGGGCACGACCACGCGCAGGTCGAGGCGCTTCGCGATGCCGGCGTCGACGAGCTCGATCGGCCGCGCTCCGGCGACGAGGCGGCCGATCTCCTCGAGCGGACGTTGCGTGGCCGAGAGGCCGATTCGCTGCACTGGACCCTCCGCCACGAGCCGGTCGAGGCGCTCGACGCTCAGCGCGAGGTGGGCGCCGCGCTTCGTGCCGGCCACGGCGTGGACCTCGTCGAGGATCAGCGTGCGGACGCCGGTGAGCGTCTCGCGCGCGCGCGAGGTCAGCAAGAGGAAGAGGGACTCCGGCGTCGTGATCAGGATGTCCGGCGGGTCCTTGAGCATCGCCGCGCGCTCGCGCTGCGGCGTGTCGCCCGTGCGGACGCCCACGCGCAACGGCGACTGGAGCCCGGCGAGCGGTCCGCGAAGGTTCCGCTCGATGTCATAGTTGAGCGCCTTCAGCGGCGAGACGTAGACGAGACGCAAGCCGGTGCCGGTGTCGTCGGCACCGAGCTTGTCGATGCCGTAGAGGAAGGCAGCCAGCGTCTTCCCCGATCCGGTCGGCGCCTGGATCAGCGTGTGCGCGCCGCCCGCGATGGTCGGCCACCCGAGCCGCTGAGCCGGGGTCGGCTCGGCGAACGCCTGCGTGAACCACGCTCGGGTTGCGGGGCTGAACGGTGCGAGCGGATCCACGTCGTCAGCCTATCCCCGTCATGCTTTGCTTCGATCGTGAGCGTCGTAACGGCAGGCCCTGGAGGAGAGCTCGCGTGAGCTGGCGGATCGCCGGCGCGTATCTCGAGTCGTGCAACTGCGACGCGATCTGTCCGTGCCGCATGATCGACGGCATCGTCGGCGCGCGCTCGACATACGGGATCTGCTACGGACTCCTCGGCTGGCGCATCGACGAGGGAAGCGCCAACCGGATCGACCTGTCCGGGCTCGGCGTCGCACTCGCGTGCCGCTACGACGACGACGAGCCGGGATCGCCGTGGACGATCGTCCTCTACGTCGACGAGCGCGGAGACGACTACCAGCGCGCGGCGATCGAGGACATCTTCCTCGGCCGCTGCGGCGGCGAGCACGTGCTCAAGCTCCCGTGGGTGCGCAAGCCAAGCGAGGTCGTAGACGTGCGCACGGCGTCGATCGAGCTCGACCGGCCGGGGAGGTCGCTCCGCGTCGGGCGAGTCGGCTCGATCCGCGTCTCGCGCCGCGCCGACGACGACCGCGTCGTCGCGTGCGGGATCCCCGGCTACGACCGCGGCGGCAACGAGTACTACGCCGACGAACTGCGGCTCGACGACGAGCCGTTCGGCTGGGAGCTCGAGGGGAACTGCGCCTTTGCGACCACGTTCGAGTACACGTCACAGGGGTAGGATCGAGGCATGGCCACCGTCGCGAAGGTCGACCGGCTCCACTTCACCGGGAACGACGACGCCGACGCGCTGATCGCCCGCGACCCGCTCGCGCTGCTGATCGGGTTCGCGCTCGACCAGCAGGTCCCCGTCCCGACCGCGTTCACGGGGCCGCTGAAGCTGAAGCAACGGCTCGGGACGCTCGACGCCGAGGCGATCGCGCGAGAGGATCCGGCACGGCTCGAGGAGATCTTCCGCGAGAAGCCCGCGATCCATCGCTTCCCCGGGACGATGGCACAGCGCGTGCAAGACCTCGCCGCCACGGTGGCGGAGGAGTACGAGGGCCATGCCGAGCGCGTGTGGATGGAGGCGCGCGACGGACGCGATCTCGAGGCGCGGCTGCGCGCGCTGCCCGGCTTCGGTGACATGAAGGTGCGCGCGATGCTCGGCGTGCTGACGAAGCGCTTCGGTGTCGACCTCCCCGGCATCGACGAGGT